>Ga0184637_10001346_pt1 | contig 16715 bp, 15 predicted proteins | sample PLM3_127_b2_FD_133143 | JGI IMG/M metagenome (GOLD analysis project Ga0184637, IMG submission 133143) | Groundwater sediment microbial communities from an aquifer in East River, Colorado, USA - PLM3_127_b2 | ecosystem: Environmental > Terrestrial > Soil > Riparian zone | place: USA: East River...
CCCTCCCGGATTCTCTCGTGCAGACCATCCGCTACCGGGCCGACCGCATCGACTATCTGGTCCAGAGGGACGAAATCGTCCTCGACCAGCATGCAGAGCTCTTCCACGAGAACATCCACCTCACTGCCGGCCACGTGCGCTTCGCCGCCGCCGATCGGACCCTCCTCGCTTCCAAGGATCCCGTGCTCGAAGACGGTGACCAGAGGATGGACGGGGAGGCCATGACCTATGACTTCACCGCCCGGGAGGGTTCGGTGTTGCACGGGGAGACGGCGTTCGAGCGCGGGCTCTACTCCGGCGGCCGGTTGTTCAAGGCCGGAGATGGGGCCCTACACGTCCAGGGAGCGGCCTACACCACCTGCGATGTGAAGCCCCCCCATTACCATTTCGCCGGGCGCAGGATGAAGATCTACCTCGACGACAAGGTGGTCACGCGGCCGCTGGGACTCTTTGTCCGCCGGATACCCATCCTTGCCCTGCCCTTCTACATCTTTCCCATCAAGCGCGGCCGCCACTCGGGATTCCTGCTCCCCCAGGTGGAGTTCGGCTTCTCCGACACCCGCGGCAGATTCGTGCGCAACGCCGGCTATTACTGGGTGGTCAACGACTACGCGGATCTCAAGGCCTCGGGGGATATCTCCGAGTTCTCTCCCTTTTTCGTTGGCAACGTCGATCTCAATTATGCGCTTCGCTATCGGCTCACCGGCAAACTGGAGAGCTCCGTCACCTTCCGTGAGGGAGCGCGCCGGTTTGATGTGACGGGGAACCACCGCCAGGACCTGGGCCAGCGGCGGACACTGCGGGCCAACGCCAACTTTCTCTCGGACCGTGAGTTCCGCCGCGAGTCCCAGGGCCAGTTCGCGCCGGACCGCTTGGAGACCGAACTCCGCTCCAACCTCGCCTTCGACAAGAGCTGGTCGAGCCAGAGCGTCCAGGTGACGGTCGACCGCACCCAGAAGCTACAGAACGAAGAGGGGGTGACCGAAGGAGGGAAAGGCCGGATCACCGGTACCTTGCCCTTTGTCTCCTACAACCTCTTCAACCGCCCGCTCGGGCGCCCGCCGGACGCCAAGGGGCGCGGCGGTCGCTGGCCTCTCCTCGCCGGCACTCACTTCTCCTTCTCCTCCGACTACCGCCGGTCGTTCGACACCCGGCGCGAGCCCGACATTTACCTGCAAAGCGCGAACGGCCGGACCAGCCTCTCCGATCGGCGGAAGCTCGGCGTGCTCAACGTGGGGCCTTCCTTGTCGGTGAGCTCGACCTGGGTCGAATACCGGGATCAGGTCGACACCGCCGGCGTGCTGCGCCGGGTAGCGGGCGCCAACCTGAGCGGGCAGTGGACCGGTTCTCTCGATATGCAGACCGAGCTCTACGGGCTCTTGGCCCCTCGGATCGGCCCGTTCCACGGGTTCCGCCACATCGCCACGCCCCGCACCTCCCTCTCGTATACCCAGCCGTTCGATTCGGATGCCGGAGAAGAGTTCCCGGCCTCGTCGTCCATCGGACTGTCGGTCGCCAACCGGATCGAGACCCGCCTCCAAGGTCCCAAGGAAACGCTCCGGAGGGTGCCCAACTTCCTCGTCGCCAATCTCAGCACCAACTACGATCTCTCCAATCGGTCCGCCCATCGTTTCTCACCGATTCGAGCCGACGCCCGACTTGATCCTGGTCTCGGCCGCGACTTCGAGATCGACTACGGCCTCACCTACGACGCGTATGCCCGCCGTCCGATTCGTTATGACACGTCGACGCGGGTGACGTTCGTTCGCGCCGGTCGAGGACGCAGTGAGGACGCGGAAAGCGCGACCGGGGGGGAAGGAGGCGCCGAGACAGGCGGCGTTGGGGGGAGCGGAGCTCCGGGGGCCGGCGAGCGCGGAGCCACCGAGGGGGCCGAAGGAGACGAAGGGAACCAGGGCTCGAATGGCGGGGCGACGGGCGGGGGCGAGGTGGCCTACGGCGGGCCCCGGGGGCCGGGGGCGGCCGACGCCGGTGACGACCTCTTCCCCCACGCGTTCGTGGTAGGCGGCACCCTGTCCTTCGCCGGGGGCGGCGGCGATCAAACCCTCCAGAGCGCCATCACCTCGAGCTTCCGCCTCACCCCGAAGTGGCGGTTCGCATACAACCTTCGCTATGACCTGGTGGATCACCAGGTGGTCGGGCAGAACTACACCATCACCCGCGATCTCCACTGCTGGCAGGCACAATTCCGCCGGACCTTCGAGATCGGCCGCTGGGAGTACTACTTCCGGATTTCGATCAAGGATCTGCCCGAGATCTTCTACGAGAAAGGGCGGGAACGGGTCAGCATCCCCAGTCTCTTCTAGCTCTCCGGAGATGCAAGACCCGGCGGCGGCGGTCAAGTTGCGGCGCGCTCGGCATCGGTCATCGGCGGTGTGCATGCGGTCGCTCCATTACCGGACGGTCACGAAAAAAATTTGCGCCCGAATCGCAAATTTAGCGGCTTTCCGGTTGACAGCCCGCGCGGTGCTTGGATAGCTTGCGGCGCAGCTGCTTCAGTGCGCCCGTTGACCATGGCGCGGAGGCCTCCAGCGCCCGGGTCGGCGGCGTCGAAGCGATCCTGACCGACAAGGAGGTGAATGGAATGAACAAGACCGAGCTCACGACGGCAGTCGCCGAGAAGGTTGGCCTCACGCTCAAGGATGCTCGCGCTACGGTAGATGCCATCTTCTCGACCGAGACCAAGCGCGGCCTTATTGCTTCCGAGCTGGCGGCAGGCAGAAGAGTTCAGATCACCGGATTCGGCACGTTCGAAACCAGGAAGCGCAAGGCGCGGGCGGGGAGAAATCCCCAGACAGGCGAGCCGCTTCAGATTGCGGCGAGCCGGTATCCCGCCTTCCATCCGGGAAGTGCGTTGAAGGAGCGAGTCCGCCTCAAGGTCAAGAAAGGCTAGCCGGTTTAGGTATCCCGTCGATCCTTCACGGCGGGGGCAGAGGCTCAAGTGGCCTCGGCCCCCGCGTGCCCCGTTTGTCCCCGCCGATCGGCTCCGCCCACCAGGCGGTGACTATTCTCTTCTCCGGCTCTCCCGGCCCCGCCGCCGCCCTTCGCCCTTCGCCCTTCCCCGCACCCCGGTTACACTTGCCTAGGAACCGTGCTCCCCGAGCGAGGGTTCTCGCAGCCGACATATCGCCGGGGCACCAGCAACCTGGGTAGGGGCACTGCAATCCAATGGGGAAGCGCCACATCTTGCGTTACCGATTGCGTTACCGAGTCCGTCTCGGGGCCCTGGCCATCCTTCCTTTCACTTTGGCGCTCGCGCTCGCCGCGGGTAATCCGAGCGGCGCGAACCGCCAAGCCGCCGACATTGAGCTGCTCATTCTCTCCACGGCCTCGAATCGGGGAGAGGTGGAGCCCTGCGGCTGAAGTAAGTCCCAGAAGGGGGGGCTGGCCCGGAGGGCTGCCCTGATCGACTCGCTGCGCCGTACTCGCGGGCCCTTGCTGCTCGTGGACGGGGGCGACTACGTCCATGGCGATCCGGCGCACGAGGATCGCTACAACCAGTTCATTCTCCGGGCGATGGTGTCGATGGACTACGACGCCATTACAATGGGCGAGCTCGAGCTCTATCGCGGCCACGACTATGTCCAATCGATCCTCGATTCCACCCGGGTGCCGATGGTCCTGGCCAACGCGCGCTTTGCCGAGTCAGGGAAGCCGCTCGGCGAGCCGTACCTCCTGCGCAAGGTCGGGGATGTGACCTACGGCATCGTCGGCTTAGTCGGGCAGCAATTCGAGGAGGGAAAGGGCAAGCCCCGGGAGCAGGCCAGGGAAGATGGCAAAGCCAAGTTCAAGCAGGCCGGGTTTACGGTCGATGATCCGTTCGAAGTCGCTGCGAAGATCATTCCAGTCGTGGACGCGCAGGTGGACTTGGTCGTGGTGCTGGCCCATCTCACCACCTCTGAGGCGCGTGAGCTGGCAAGCCAGGTGCCTGGAATCGATGTCCTGGTCCTCGGGCATCAGCTGACCGCCCTCCCCCCGGCCCAGCTCGGAACCGTGACCCAGGCTCCGGGCAGCGAAGCGCGGGAGTCCTTCGTCGACAGCTTGGGGCCGGTGGTAGTGGCGCCCGGCCAGCAGGGACAGCACATCGCTCAAACCCGGATCTCCCTCGGCCAAGACCGCCGGATCCTCGCCTACGGGGGCGCTGCGACCGGCCTCACGCTCCGGGACTTCCCCGAGTACCGCGATCTCGCGGCAGCGCTCAAGCAACTGCATCAGGTGGTCAATGCCGAGCGCAAGCGTGCGGAGCTGTCTGGTGAGCTCAAACGGTCGGAGAAGCGCCTGGTGAGCGGCCAGGACCACTTCATGGGCGACCTGCGTTGCGCCCGCTGTCACATCGACATCTATAAAGATTGGCGGAACACCCAGCATGCTCACGCCTGGCAGACCCTGGTCGAGCTCAATCGGGACGCCGACCCCCAATGCATCAGCTGCCATGTGACGGGGATGGGTCTCCCCGGCGGCTACAAGGGGATCGGTGCGGTGCAGGACATGCGGAATGTCCAATGCGAATCCTGCCACGGGATGGGGACGATGCACGACATGACCGGGATGGCCGACCCCGAGGCGGGGAATCCGACGTGTGTCCGTTGCCACACGGGTGAGAACAGTCCTGAGTTCGACTTCAACGCCTATTGGCCCAAGATCATGCATTGAATCGAGGCAGCGACCCCGGAGAGAAAAACCGCGGGCGGGGGGTAAGGGCAATTCGGGGGCCGTTCGAGCCGCTGGTGGGAAGGGCGCCAACGAGAATCACTTGGCGAGGCCATCTGGTGGTTGGACCGGAGTTTGCTCCATTTTGGTTGCCGGGATGGAGTCCGACGGGTAGATTTGGGCCTGCGGCCGGGAGTTTAGCGGCCGATGAAGCAGCAGGGGGCGTCCGAGGGGCGCCCTCGGAAGGAAGTTCCAACTTGTCAGAGATCATCCGCTCAGAGCTGACCTCCCTCACCCGAAGCGGGACGCTGAGTCTCCTCCTCCTCCTGGCTCTCGGGCTCGCCGGCGGTTCCGCCGAGGCAGCCCGCCGGGCCGCCGACCGCGAGCTCCTGATCCTCTCCACGACTTCGAATCGGGGAGAGGTCGATCCCTGCGGCTGAAGCACGTCCCAGAAGGGAGGGCTGGCCCGGCGGGCCGGCTACATCGACTCACTGCGCGCGGCGAAAGGGGAGCTCCTCCTCGTGGACGGGGGTGACTACAGCCATCCGACCATAGGCCACGAGGAGCGCGAAAACTGGCTGGTGCTCAGGGGTATGGGCGCCATGCGCTATGACGCCATCACGCTGGGCGAGCTCGAGCTCGCCCGCGGGGTCGACTACGTGCAGTCGATCATCGACTCGACGCGGGTGCCGATCGTCCTGGCCAATGTGCGCTTCGCCAAGTCGAAGCAGCCGGTCGGCCAGCGATTCGTGATCCGATCCATGGGCGACGTGAGCTACGGGATCATCGGCCTCCTGGGGCAGGACTTCGGCGATGGCAAGGACAAGTTCACCGATCTCGGCTTCGTCATCGACGACCCGTTCGAGGTGGCGGCGAAGGTGGTGCCGGAGGTGAGGAAGAAGGTCGACGTGGTGGTTGTGCTGGCGCACCTCGGGTCCGCCGACGCCTTGCAACTGCCCAAGGCGGTGCCGGGGATCGACATGGTGGTGTTCGGCCACTATCCGGGCACCGTGGCTCCGACGCAGGTCGGGGGGGCGGTCACGGTCCGGCCGGGCCAGCGCGGCCAGTACATTGGGCAGACGCGGATCGTGATCAACCCGGAAAACAAGGTCGTCTCGTACTCGGGCGAGGCGGTGGCGCTCGAGGTCAAATCGATCAATGAGAACCCGGTGCTCGCGGCGGAACGCCGTGAGCTCAAGCTAGCGCTTGAGGCGGAAGCCAAGTTGCCGGGAGCCACGCCGAAGAAACCCACCGACGCCGATATCCACAGCATCGAGTAGCTCCGGCATCGGGTAGCGCCAGGGCGCGAGGTTCCGGGACCGAAGTGAGGAGCCATGCGGGTTGAAGGGGACCGGGGGCTCCAATTCCACCGGAACATCGTCGAGACGATCGGGCGGACCCCGCTCGTTCGCATCAATCGCGTCAACCGGGGGCTCAAGCCCCTGCTCCTGGCCAAGCTCGAAGCCTTCAATCCCGGCGGCAGCGTCAAGGACCGAATCGGCTCCACGATCATCGACGCCGCCGAACGCGCCGGCCTGCTCAAACCCGGCGGAACGATCGTCGAAGCGACCTCTGGCAACACCGGGGCTGGGCTGGCGCTCGTGGCTGCAGTCCGCGGCTACAAGCTCATCTGCACCATGCCTGACAAGATGAGCCAGGAGAAGATCAACCTCCTCAAGGCATACGGCGCCGAGGTCCACATCGCGCCCACCGCCGTGCCACCGGAGCACCCCGACAGCTATTACGAGGTCGCCAAGCGCCTGGCCCGCGAGATCCCGGGGGCGTTCCACGCCAATCAGTATTTCAACCCCGAGAACCCGCGTTCGCATTACCTCACCACCGGACCCGAGATCTGGGAGCAGACCGGCGGCCAGATCGACGTCTTCGTGTGCGGAATGGGAACCGGGGGGACCATCTCCGGGGTGGGCAAATACCTGAAGGAGAAGAATCCGTCGGTCCAGGTCGTCGGCGCTGATCCGCTCGGGTCGATCCTGTGCGAATACTTCTATACTCGCAAGATGGGTCACGCCCGCACCTACAAGACCGAGGGCATCGGCGAGGACATCATCCCGGGGACCACTCACTTCGAGTTCGTGGATCGGATCATCACCACCACCGACTTCGAGTCGTTCAACATGGCCCGCCGCGTGTCGCGTGAGGAGGGGATTCTTTCCGGCAGCTCAGGCGGCGCGGCGATGACCGCCGCTTTGACGGTGGCCGGCGAGCTCGACGAGCGGCAGGTGATCGTCGTCCTGTTGCCCGACACCGGCGAGCGATACTTGAGCAAGGTGCACTCGGACGCCTGGATGCGGGACAATCGGCTCCTCGACACCCATTACGTCAAAGTGGGGGAGGTGCTGCGGCGGAAGTCGGTGGACATCCCGGCCCTGGTCTCGGTCGCCGAGACGGAGCCGATCCGGAGCGCGCTCGAGTTGATCAAGCGTTACAACATCTCGCAGCTGCCGGTGACCCGGGAGAGGGAGATCGTGGGTTGTGTCGAGGAGGGAGACATCACCTCGGCGGTGCTCGAGAATGTCCAATCCCTCGATGAGCCGGTGAGGCGCATCATGCACGATCCCCTGGTCATGGTCTCGGCCGGGGAATCGGTGGACCAGGCGATCAAGCTCCTGGCCAACCGCAATGCCGTCCTGGTCGAGGAGGTCGGCGAACCGCAGGGGATCCTCACCCGGTTGGACCTCATCGAATACGTGGCGGTCTAGAGGAGCAGAGTGTCCACCCGCAAGGTCGAACCCAAGGTTGAACCCCATCCGGCGGCTGCAGGCTACACCGCCCCGCCGCCGCACCCGGCCGGCACCGGCCGCCGCCCCGAGCCGCCGGCTCACGAACCGCCCGCCCCCGAGCCGCGCCGCCCGGTCGAGCCCCGGCCGCTTCAACCCGGCGAGCCGGACTGGCGCTTCTCGACCCTCGCCATCCACGCCGGCCAGGAGCCCGATCCGGCCACCGGGGCGGTGACGGTGCCCATCTATCAGACCTCGACCTTCCACCAGGCCGAGCTCGGCAAGCACAAGGGCTACGAGTACGCGCGGACTCAGAATCCCACCCGACGCGCGCTCGAGTCGAACCTCGCCGCTCTCGAAGGCGGCCGCTACGGGTTCGCCTTCGGCTCGGGGATGGCGGCGATCGGCGCCATCGCCAACCTGTTCAAGAGCGGCGACCATGTCATCGCCTCCGACGACATGTACGGCGGCACTTTCCGCCTGTTCAACCTGGTGCTCAAGCCCTACGGGCTCGAGTTCAGCTACGTCGATAGCTCGGACGTCGCCGCACTCGCCGCCGCCATCCGCCCGGCGACCCGGCTCATCTATGTCGAGACTCCCAGCAATCCCCTGATGAAGGTGACCGACCTGAGCGCCGTCGGCCGACTCGGCCGGGAGCGCGGCATTCTCACCGCCTGCGACAACACCTTCATGACGCCTTACTTCCAGAAGCCGCTCGCCCTCGGGATCGACCTCGTCGTGCATTCCACGACCAAGTACCTGAACGGGCATTCGGACATGGTCGGCGGGGTGGTGGTGACCGATTCGACCGAGGTGGCCGAGCGCCTCGCCTTCTTGCAGAATGCGGTCGGGGGCGTGCCGGGGCCTTTCGACTGCTGGCTGGTGCTCCGCGGCACCAAGACTTTGGCATTGCGCATGGAGCGCCACAACCAGAACGCGCTCCAAGTCGCCCGCCATCTGGCCGCGCACCCCAAGCTGGGCCGGATCCACTACCCTGGGTTACCCGATCATCCGGGACACGCGCTCATGCAGCGCCAGGCGACCGGGTTCGGAGGCATGATCTCCTTCGACCTCGAGAGCCTGGAGCGGGCTCGGCGCTTCCTCGGCGCGGTCCGGCTGTTCACCCTCGCCGAGAGCTTGGGCGGGGTGGAAAGCTTGATCTGTCACCCGGCCACCATGACTCACGCCTCGGTGCCGGCGGCCGAGCGGGCGCGGGTGGGGCTCGGCGACGGGCTGGTGCGCCTATCCGTGGGCATCGAGGACGCCGAGGACTTGATCGCCGATCTCGATCAAGCGCTGGCGCGTTTGTAAGCTCACTAGTCGATATGTTGCCGAAGAAAGAAAGGACTTTGCAGGAAGAAGAGCCTTTCACGGAATGGATCAGGGACTTCGAGGCGGCGGCGAGGCGCAGCGTCGAGGAACGCATGCGCTACGCATTCATCCGCACCTACAAACCGGTCCTGGACGATGAGCCGTACCGTTCCTTCGATACCATGGCCGACTACCGGCGATGGTGCGAGGAAACCCTTCCTTCCTGGCTCGGCTATGGCCGCTCGCTTTGAGTATCGTCAGGCCCAAGAGATCGCTGCCGCCTTCAAGAAGCACGGGGTCCGGTACTTGTTCATCGGAAAGTCGGGGGCCATTCTTCTCGGCTTTCCCGACACGACTCAGGACGCGGACCTCTTTGTCGAAAAAACGCCCGAGAATGGCCGCGCGATCGCTTCCGCCCTCCTCGAGCTCGGTTTCCCGCTGACTCCGGAGCATCGACAGGAAATCGAGCGCGGCAAGGACTTCGTTCAGCTGCGCTACGGCCCTTTCGATCTCGACCTCGTGTTTGCACCCGACGGCATCGAGACGTTTGCCGAGGCGGAGAAGCGAGCGTTGGTCGTGGAAGGCATGCCGGTTTGCCATATCGACGACATCATCCGCAGCAAGGAGGCGACCGGTCGGGTGAAGGATCTGGAGTCGCTACCGCGACTAAGAGCTTTCCGCGACTGGTGGGCCAAGCAACGGGGCGGCGTGATTCAGCTCCCTCTTGACAGATCTCCGCACCTTCAATGAGGATTGTGAAAGTTTCGCCCAGCCACTGCGAGCCGGTGAGACTCGAGAAACAGCTATGGATGATCTTCGCTTTCCCATCGGACGGTTCGTTCCTCCCGTAAAGACGGCCACGGCGCAGCAACGGTTGGAATGGATCGATCAGATCGCGCTGGCGCCGGAGCAGCTTCGTGCTGCGGTCGGGGGACTTTCAGCGGATCAGCTCGATACACCCTACCGCCCGGAAGGGTGGACGATTCGGCAGGTGGCTCATCACCTGCCGGACAGTCATATGAACGCCTATACGCGCTTCAAGCTCGCCCTGACCGAAGATGGTCCCACCATCAAGCCCTATCAAGAGGACAAATGGGCCGAGCTGCCGGACTCTCAACTGACGCCACCAGAGGTCTCGATCGCCCTTTTGGAGGCGCTGCATATGCGCTGGGTCACTCTGCTCCGCTCGCTTTCAGCCGCTGATCTGGCTCGAAAGTTCGATCACCCCGAGACCGGGGTCAAGACCCTCGAAGAAACGCTCGCCCTCTACGCCTGGCACGGCCGTCATCACGTCGCACACATCACTTCCCTGCGCGAGCGCAAAGGCTGGTAGAGCGGACATGAGCTGGCGAGCGCGGGTGGCCGGCGCCGCGGTGCCGGCGGCCATCGCCGGCATCGAGCCGATCGACGAGCGGATCCCCGAGCGTGTCTGGCTCGAGCGTCCCTGAACGGCGACGCCGCCCCGTTCTGCTCCTGGTTGCGCTGCTTCTCTTCAGCTTGCTCGCCGTCCCGTTCGTCGAATACCGGACCGACGACACCTTCATCTTCCTGCGCTTCGCTAGGAACCTGGCCGGCGGACACGGCCTCAGCTTCAACCCGGGCGAACCGGTCTATGGCTTCACCGCTCCTCTCTGGGTCTTCCTCCTCGCCGGAATCACCGCGGTGGGATTGCCACCGCTCGCCGCCGCCAAGGCGCTCGCCTTCCTGTTCGGCGGGGCGGCGATCCTTGGATTCGCGGTCCTCGCCCGCCGGCGGCTGCCGCCGGTCGTGGCTGGGCTGGCGACGGTGGCCTTCGCCGCCAACGCCTGGCTCACGCGCTGGAGCGCGGCGGCGATGGAGACCTCGCTCACCACCGCCCTCGTGATCTGGGGGCTCGCTCGCCACGCCGAAGAGGTGGAGAGCGATCTGCGCCACGTGCCCGCCCGCTGGCCGCTGGCCGCGCTCATCTTCGCGCTGGCGATTCTCGCCCGCCCCGAGGCGGTGCTCCTCCTTGTCCTGGTCCTTGCCACCGATAGTCTCGGCGGGCCAGGCGCCCGCCGCCGGGCGCTCGCCGGCGCCGGCGTCGCCGGTCTCGTCCTGGTCCCCTGGTTGGCCTACTGCCTGGCTACGTTCGGGACGCTGCTGCCGCAGACCGCCGATGCCAAGGGACGCTTGGACCCCACCCGGCTCGATTTCGACCCGCTCTTCGACGTGGCGCGCGCGATCGCGGCGACCAGTGCAGCGGAAATGGTCCTGATCGTCGTTGCAGCGGTCTCCTTGTGGTCCTGGTTGGCTCGCGGGAGTGCGCGCCTCGCGTGGCGGCGCCATGCGGTGGCACTCCTCTGGCTCGCCGGTCTCCCGCTCGTCTACCTCGTCACCGGTTTCGACGTGCTCTCGCGCTACGTGCTGCCGCTCATCCCGGTGGTGGTCCTGTACGGATTCGCCGCCCTCACCCACTGGGTCCGCGGCCGCGCCCTGCGCCCGGCCGCGGGAGCCCTGCTTGCGTTCGTCCTGATCCAGAATGCGCTCGTGCTCAAGCTCGTCGTCTACCCGCACACGCACCGCTTCAGCCGCGGAGTCGAGGATTGCCTGGGCGAGATGGGCCGCTGGGCGGCCGCCCACACCCCGCCCGGGACGACGGTAGCGATCGCTGATATCGGCGCCTTCGGCTACTATTCCGACCGCCGGGTGCTCGACCTCGCCGGCCTCGTGTCGCCGGAGCTCACGCCGATCGTGAACCAGCACCCCATCGATGAGATCGCGGCCAACCTCTTGTTCGCCGACCGTGCTCGCCCGGAATACCTGGTGGATCGCCACCCCGAGCCCGAACGCCTCGCCGGCGCCATGGGCGGCACGTTCGAGCCCATCACTGCGTGCAGGGTAGAGGGTCTCGGGGTCCGCTCCCCGGCGCCGATCACCTACACGCTCTACCGCTTGCACTGGGATCGCTACGATGATCATGCGCCGGCGCCGGCGACGGCGCCGTGAGGCGGGGCAAGGAGAGCAAATGCTCGAGGACCTCATGACCGTGCTCGGCTGGGCAGGCTTCGGGGTCGGACTTCTCGCCGGGTTGCTCATGATCCCCCTTGGCCTCGGGGGGAATTTCGTCATCCTCGGGACGGGGGTCATCGCCGCCTTGGCCACCCATTTCACCCGCGTGGGTGTGGTCACTCTCATCATCCTCGCCATTCTGGCCGTGGTCGGGGAGTTGATCGAGTCGCTCCTCGGTGTCCTCGCGGTCCGCCGCTTTGGGGCCTCGAAGTGGGCGATGTTGGGCACTTTTCTCGGCGGCATCGCCGGTGGGATCGCCGGCAGCGGGCTCGCGCCCATTGCGGGCAGTCTCGTCGGAGCGTTCGTCGGCGCATTCCTGGGCGCGTTCATCGGCGAGCTCGCTTACCGCCGGCGAGTCGCCGGGAGCCTGCGGGCCGGCTGGGGTGCGTTCCTCGGCCGCCTGCTGGCGATGGCGATCAAGTTCGAGATCGGGGTGGTGATGGTGATCATCCTCATCTGGCGAGTGGTGCGCACGGGATGAGAATCGAGCTGTGGTAGCATACGAGCGGCATGGCCGGCGGGGCGCGTCTCGAGGAGCAGCGATGAACTTGGCGGGGGCGAAAAGCTGCCATCGCCTCCTGGCGGTGCTCGCGATCGCCGGCGTCCTCGTTCTCGCCGGGTGCGGCGGGGGACGAGCGAATGGCGGCGGCCAAGGCAATGGCGGGGGCCAAGCCAACGGCGGGAGTAAAACCAACGGCGGGGGCCAAGCGGGCGCCGAGCGCTCCGCGAGTGACGAGCCCGAAGCCTCCGCGCGCGACCGGATGGTGCACGAAACCATCGAGTCGCGCGGGGTTCGCGACTCGCTGGTGCTTGCGGCCATGCGCGCGGTGCCGCGCCATCTCTTCGTGCCACCGGACGAGCGGCCCCTCGCCTACGCCGACCATCCGCTCCCCATCGGCGCCGGTCAGACCATCTCCCAGCCTTACATCGTCGCGGTGATGACCGAGCTTCTCGACCTTCGCCCGGGCGAGAAGGCGCTCGAGATCGGCACTGGTTCGGGTTACCAGGCCGCGGTCCTGGCCGAGATCACCGACCAGGTCTACTCGATCGAGATCGTGGAGTCGCTGGCGAAGAGCGCGGCGGCGCGACTCAAGGAGCTCGGCTACCACCAGGTCCAGGTGCGAGCCGGAGACGGGTATCGTGGCTGGCCCGAGGCCGCCCCGTTCGATGCGATCATCGTGACCGCCGCCCCCGACCACGTGCCGCAGCCATTGGTCGATCAGCTCGCTCCGGGCGGGCGACTCGTCATCCCGGTGGGCGAGCTGTTTCAGGAGCTCAAGGTCTTCCACCGCGACGCGGGTGGCGCACTGGCCGAGCGAACGGTGTTCCCGGTGCGCTTCGTGCCGATGACGGGCGAAGCGGAAGAGCGCCGGGTCCCGGCGCCAGCGGCGACCGGGAGTGACCGGTGAGCGCCGCGCCTTCGAGCGCCGCGTCTTCGGGTGCCGCCGCCGGCGGCGGACGCCGGCGCGTGCGTCTCCTGGTGGGGGGCCGGGTGCAAGGGGTTTTCTATCGAGCGACCACCGCCGAGCGGGCGCGTGAGCTCGGGGTGATCGGCGAAGTGCGCAATCTCCCCGACGGGAGGGTCGAGGTGCTGGCCGAGGGCTCGCCGTCGGCGGTCGAGTCGCTCATCGCCTATTGCCGCCAGGGGCCGCCCTCGGCGCGCGTAAGCGCGGTCGAGGTTCATGAGCTCGAGCCCGCGGGCGGGACCGGACGTTTCGCCATTCGCTGACGGGATACCGAAGATCGAGGAGGTTGTTGAAGATGAAGAGGATTCGGTTGCGATGGCTCGGACCCGGAGTGTGCTTGCTGCTCTTCTCCGGGAGCGCGCGCGCGCTCGCCCTGCCGATCTACGCCGCGCGGGAGCGAATGGCCTGCGTGAACTGCCACGTCGATCCCTCGGGGGGCGGGTTGCGCAATGCCTTCGGGTTTGACTATCTCCGCAATCGCCACGCCATGTCTCCGGAATCGCGCTGGCCCGATCTGCCCGAGGAGCAGCCGGAGCTGGCGCCGAAGCTGCCGGTGGGCGGAGACCTCCGAGTGCTTTACGACCTCCTCCACCGGCGCACGGAGGAGGACTTCCCCAGCGAGGTGTCGAGCTTCTTCCGCATGCAGGGCTCCTTCTACCTTTCGTACGCCCCCATCGAGCAGGTCCGCGCCTACTACAACCAGGATGTGAACGGCGTGCGCGACCTCTGGGCGATGGTGAGCGCGATGGAGGGCGCCGCCTATGTCAGGATTGGGGCTTTCCGGCTGCCCTACGGCCTCCGACTCGACGATCACACGATCTACCAGCGCGACGATTTGCCGGCACCGGTGAGCGTGCTCGGCTTCGACCCGCGCACTCCCGACGCCGGCATCGAGGGCGGATGGATCAAGCCACGGTGGTTTGCCCAGGCGGCCCTCACCAACGGCTCCGGGCCGTCGTTCGACGCCAATCGCGAGAAGGCGGTCACGGGTCGAATCGGCGGCTGGCAGGGGCCGCTCATGGCCGGCGTCACCGCACACTATGACCGCGATCCGGGAAGCGGCGGGGCGCTCATCGAGCGCTTGCGTTTCGGAACCTATGGGACCCTGAGCGCGCACCCTAACGTGGTTCTCCTCGGGGCGTTCGACCTCGGCGAGGATGAGATCGGCGGTGCGATTACCCGCTCCCTCCTCGCCTGGGGTGAGGCCGACTACTTCCTCGGCCGCGAAGCGCGCTTCCGCCTCCGCTACGAGTTCCTCGATCAGAACCGTGACTTCGAGTTCGCCGACTCCGAGCGCTACACGATCGAGACCGACTGGACGCCGTTGCCTTTCAACACCCTGAGAGTCTCCTACCGGTTCACTTCGAACGAGAACGTGTCTGACCTCGAGGAAATTGTCGGGCTCTGGCATTTCCATTTCTGAGTTCTCATCTCCTCGAAAGCGATGAACAAGGAGGCGGCACGCCGGCGCGCCCTCGAGCTCCGCCGCGAGCTGGTCGAGCACAATCACCGCTATCACGTGCTCGACGCGCCGATCATCTCGGACGCCGAGTATGACCGCCTGCTCACCGAGCTCGTGGCGATCGAAGAGGCGCACCCCGACCTCGTGACCCCCGACTCGCCCACCCAGCGAGTGGGAGCCGCCCCAGCGGAGGAGTTCGCGGCGGTGCGACACGAGGCGCCCATGCTCAGCCTCGAGAACGCCTTCGGCGCCGACCAGCTCCGCGAGTTCGACGCCCGGGTCCACCGCTTCCTGGGTTTGCAGGAGGGTGAGCCGGTCGCCTACGTCGCCGAGCCCAAGATCGACGGGGTAGCGGTCGAGCTGGTGTACAAGCAGGGAACTCTCCACCTGGGCTCGACCCGCGGCGACGGCATGACCGGCGAGGACATCACCCAGAATCTCAAGACCATTGGCTCGATTCCGCTCCGGCTCCGCGGAGACCGCAAGGTGGTTCCCGAAGTCCTGTCGGTGCGCGGTGAGGTGTTCTTGCCGATCGCCGACTTCCGCCGCCACAACCGTGAGCGTGAACAGCGAGGTGAGCCCCCGTTCGCCAACCCGCGCAACATGGCCGCGGGCTCGCTCCGGCAGCTCGATCCCCGGATCACCGCCAAGCGCCCGCTCGACGCCTGCTTCTATGGGATTGGCGTCCAGCGCGGCGGCCGCCGGATCGGCTCGCAATGGGAGGTCCTGAGCTTCCTCCCCGAGCTCGGGCTCAAAGTGAATCCGCTCGCCCGCCGCTGCCCGGACGTCGACGCCGGGGTCGCCTATTATCAGGAGCTCGAGGCCCGGCGCGACGCCCTCCCTTACGAGATCGACGGCGCGGTGATCAAGGTGGACGACTTCGCGCTCCAAGAGGAGCTCGGAGTCAAGTCACGCAGCCCGCGCTGGGCGACGGCGGTCAAGTTCGCTTCCCGCCAGGAGACGACGGTCGTGCGCGACATCGTGGTCCAGGTGGGGCGCACCGGAGTGCTGACCCCGGTGGCGATTCTCGAGCCGGTCCAGGTCGGCGGGGTCGAGGTGCGGCGCGCCACCCTGCACAACCTGGACGAAGTCGAGCGTAAGGACGTGCGGATCGGGGATGCGGTGCTCGTCGGCCGCGCCGGCGATGTCATCCCCGAGGTGGTGCAGGTGATCGCCGAACGGCGGACCGGCGGCGAGCGCCGCTTCGTCATGCCCGACAGTTGTCCGGAGTGCGGGAGCCGGGTGGTGCGCGAGGAAGGCGAGGTCGCCTACCGCTGCGTGGGGCTCGCCTGCCCCGCCCAGCTCAAGGAGCGCTTGCGCCACTTCGGTTCGCGCGGCGGCATGGACATCGAGGGGCTGGGGGACAAGCTCGTCTCCCAGCTCGTCGACCAAGGGCTGCTGCGGGATGCGGCCGGTCTCTATCAGCTCGACGCGGAGACGCTCGCCGGGCTCGAACGGATGGCGGAGAAGTCGGCCGCCAACCTGATCGCCGCCATCGAGCGCTCGAAGCAGGTGCCGCTCCACCGCTTTCTCTTTGCGCTCGGCATCCGCCATGTGGGCGAGCATGTGGCGCGGGTCCTGGCCGACCACTTCGGCGACGTCGAGGCTCTCGCCCGCGCCGGCCCCGAGGAGCTCGAGGCGGTGAGTGGGGTCGGGCCGGAAGTGGCGCGGGCGGTCACCGAGTTCTTCGGCGACGAAACCAACCGCGCCGTGCTGGCGCGCCTGGCGGCGGCGGGCGTCAAGCCGCGAGCAGAGCTCGAGCGCACCTCGAATGCGCTCGCGGGCAAGACGTTTGTCTTCACCGGCACTCTGGTGACCATGAGCCGCCAGGAGGCGGAGCGGGAAGTGGTGCGGCGGGGGGCGCGCACCGTGGCTTCGGTGACCAAGAACACCGACTTCGTGGTGGTGGGGGAGAGCCCCGGCTCGAAGGCCGAGCGGGCGCGAGCCCTCGGCGTGGAGGTGCTGTCGGAGGACAAGTTCCGGGCTCTTCTCGCCCGTGCCTGAGGCGAGACCGAGATCGATGGACGAGGGATGAAGGCG
>Ga0184637_10001347_pt1 | contig 16712 bp, 16 predicted proteins | sample PLM3_127_b2_FD_133143 | JGI IMG/M metagenome (GOLD analysis project Ga0184637, IMG submission 133143) | Groundwater sediment microbial communities from an aquifer in East River, Colorado, USA - PLM3_127_b2 | ecosystem: Environmental > Terrestrial > Soil > Riparian zone | place: USA: East River...
CTGGCGCAGGCGCTCTACAACACCGTCCTGAACCAGCTGCGGCTCAAGGCCGCGGTGGGCAAGCTCGCCGAGGCCGACCTCGCCGACATCAACGCGCTGCTCAAGGACGGCGCCAGGTGAGCGACGAGGCGGCGCATGCGCAACGCAGACTCCAAGTCTGACGAATCGCTGCGGTCCGCCAAGAAGACATTGCGCGCAAGCGTGATCGCACGGCGAGATGCGCTGGATGCGCAAACGCGGCGCCGAGACTCGCAAGCCATCACGGCCAAATTGCTCGCGCTGCCGGAGTATCGCGCAGCCGGGGTGGTTTGCGCCTACGCATCGTTCGGCAGCGAGTTCGATACCGCTGCTTTCTGTTCCGATGTCATAGCCGCCGGCAAGCGGCTGCTGCTGCCGCGGGTCAACCGCGCGGCGCGCGTGCTCGAGTTGCGCGAAGTCAAAAACCTGGGCGGTGACCTTGTCGTCGGCGTCTGGGGAATCCGCGAGCCGGCGGAACGCTGTTCCATCGTGCCGTCGTCTTCAGTCGAGTTCCTCCTGGTGCCAGGAGTCGCGTTCACTGCGAATGGCGACAGGCTCGGATACGGCGGCGGTTTTTACGATCGGCTTCTAAACGAACTGAAGCCGGGCGTTGCTCGGGTCGCGGCCGCATATTCGATGCAGATGGTTGACGATCTTCCGACCGGCCCGCGCGATCAGCGTGTGTATCGAATCGTTACCGAGCAATGAAATATGAAGGCTGAGAAGCGGTAATTGAGTGATTGGGTGATTGGGTGATTGAGTGATTGGGTTACTGAATCCCTGAATCACTTAATCACTTAATTCCCCATTCCCCGTTTCCCATTCCCCGTTTCCCATTCCCCATTCCCCATTCCCCATTCACCACTTTAGCATTGCCATCGTCCGTTCAGTTGCGCCGCGATGCATTTGAGTGAAGCGTCTGCCCGCCTCTGCCATCGCTTCGCGCTTTCCGGAATCGCGAAACAGTGAAGCGACGGCCTCGGCCAACGCCGGCGCGTCCGCAACCCGGAGCGCCGCGCCGGCCTCAATTGCGCCTTCGGTAGCCTCCTCGAAGTTGAAAGTGTGCGGTCCGACGATGACGGGGCGGCCGACCGCGCACGCCTCCAGCAGGTTCTGGCCGCCGAGCGGCAGGAGGCTGCCGCCGACGAAAGCCACGTCGCTCGCGCAATAGTAGGCGAACATTTCCCCCATAGAATCGCCGAGCACGACACGAATATCCGCCCCGACCGGCCTGCCTTCGCTGCGGCGCACGAAGGCTTGGCCGCGCTGCCTGAGTAGGGCAGCGACTTCGTCGAAACGCTGCGGATGCCGCGGCACGATGACGACGAGGAGTTCCGCCATGTCCACGCCGGCGAGCGCGTCGAGGATCAATGCCTCTTCTCCTTCGCGGGTGCTGGCTGCGAGGAACACCTTGCGGCCCCCGAACAGCCCGAGAAACCGCGTTCCCAGCGCCAGCATTTCCGGCGGCGCCGTGCGATCGAACTTGATGTTGCCGGTGACCGTGACCGCTCCGGCGCCAAGTTCGGCGAGCCGCGCGGCATCGCGTTCGGTCTGCGCGCCGATCCCGGCGAGCTTGCGCAGCGCAGCTCCGGCCAGGCTGCGAAAGCGTGCGTAACCGCGCGCGGATTTCTCCGACATCCTGGCGTTGACCAGATAGACCGGGATGCTGCGACGATGGCAGTGCTCGATCAGGTTCGGCCAGATCTCGGTTTCCATCACGATGCCGACTTGCGGCCGGAAACGGCGCAGGAACCGCTTCACTGCAGACGGAAAGTCATAGGGAATATAACAACGGCTCACACTGTCGCCGAACAATTCGACGCCGGTCTGGCGGCCGGTCGGCGTGGTGTGGGTGAGCAGGATGCGATGCGCAGGGTGGCGCTGACGCAGCGCCTTTATCACGAGTTCCGCGGCCCGGGTCTCGCCGACTGAAACCGCGTGCACCCAGATCAGCGGAGTGCCCGCTGGCTCCTCGGAGAAGCCGAATCGCTCGGCAACGTGCTCTAGATAGGCGGGCTGCCGCCGTGCGCGCAGCCACAAGTGCAGCAACGCCCAGGGCATCAGTAGGTAGAGCGTCAGCGAATAGAGCAACCGGTTCACGCAACGCCCCGCAGGCGTTCCACTTCGGCGACTACTTCCCCCACCAAAGGTGCATGGCCGACGCGGCCAAGGTTGACGGCGATCGGCGAACCGTAAAGGCCGGTTGCGGCCGGATCGGTGGCGCAGTAAAGGCCGATCGACGGCCTGCCCAGTGCGACGGCGAGATGGGTAAGTCCGGTGTCGACACCGATCGCGATTTGCGCGCGAGACAGCAGGGCGGCCAGCAGGTCCAGGCCCAGCTTGGGCGGAACCACTGCCCCCGGGATGAGCGCCGCAAGCCGGGTGCTGCGCAGTCGTTCGGTTTCCCTGCCGAATGGCAATATCGACGCGATGCCCTGGTCCGCAAGCTGTGCGCCGAGCTGCGTCCAGCGCTGTTCCGGCCACTCCTTGTTCTCGGCACTGGCGGCGTGCAGCAACACCGCGAATGGTCGATCCAGGGATCCGCTGGGGAGCTGCATTGCCAGCGTTGCGACATCCTCGGTCCGTGAGGCGATCCCGTACCGCAACCTTTCGGGAAGCGGGTAGTCCAGCGCTTGCGCGGCGAGCAGACGGTTGCGCTCTACCGCGTGGAGGGACCAGGGAATCGAGTAAGTGCGGTCGTAAAACAACCGCAGGGGCTCGCGCGAACTCTTCCAATCGAGCCCATAACGGCGGCCGTGCGCCATGCGGCCCAGGATAGCGCTCTTGAGCAACCCCTGGCTGTCTACGATGGCGTCGTAGCGGTCCTGGCGCAACGCCTGCCGGAAATTGCCGAACGCTCTGCGGGTGTCCTCACCGAAGAGGCTCTTGCGCCAGCGGCGAGTCGCCACGGGAATGACTCGCCTCACCCGGGGATGCAGGCGCGGAATCGCGGCGAATGCTTCTTCGACCACCCAGTCGATCCGCGCATCGGGCCGATTGACGAGGATGTCTTCGACAACGGGCAGGTTGTGGACGACATCGCCCATCGAGGAAGTCTTGACGAGAAGTATCGCGGGCACAGGAGAGACTGGTGGTCGCGGCTCAGTTGCGCTTGAAGTCGTCCTCGAAACGCACGATATCGTCTTCCCCGAGGTAGCTTCCGGACTGCACCTCGATAAGATGCAGCGGCACCTTGCCCACGTTCTCCAGCCGATGCCTGGTGCCGAGCGGGATGTAAGTCGATTCGTTCTCCGACAGCAGCAGCGTTTCTTCGCCGCGCACCACTTTCGCGGTTCCCGACACCACCACCCAGTGCTCGGCGCGATGATGGTGCATCTGCAGCGATAACTTCGATCCAGGCTTGACCATGATGCGCTTGACCTGGAAGCGCTCGCCGTTGTCCAGGCCTTCGTAGTAGCCCCACGGCCGGTAAACGCGCTTGTGCACCAGGTATTCGTCGCGCTGCTTGGATTTCAGCGATTCGACGACTTTTTTCACGTCCTGCGAGCAGTCCTTGTGGGTGACCAGCACCGCGTCGGCGGTCTCGACGATGATCAGGTCCTCGACCCCGACGGCTGCCACCAGCCGGTTTTCCGCCCGCACGTAGCAGTTGCGCACATTGTCTGTGTGGACATCGCCGAGCGTGACGTTGCCAGCCGGGTCGGCCTGTCCCGCCTGCCACAGCGCGGTCCAGGAGCCGATGTCGCTCCAGCCAATGTCGGCCTCTACGACTGCAGCATCTTTGGTGTTCTCCATCACCGCGTAATCGATCGATTCCGCAGGCGAGGCGAGAAACGACTTGTCGTCCAGGCGGATGAAGTCGAGGTCGCGGGTGCTCTTGCTCCACGCTTGCGTCGCGGCTTTCAGGATGTCGGGGCCGTACTTCCCGAGCTCCTCGAGGTAGCGCGACGCCTTGAACACGAACATGCCGCTGTTCCAATAGAAGCGGCCCGAAGCGATGAAGTCGCGCGCATGCGTTTCGTCCGGTTTTTCCACGAACCGCGCAACCCGGTAGGCGTTTTTTTGGCCCGGAATGGCGTCGCCGCGCTCGATGTAGCCATAACCGGTTTCCGGTTCGCGCGCGACGATGCCGAAGGTGACCAGGCGGCCCGCGACGGCGAGCGTCGCCGCCCTGCCGGCGGCCCCGTGGAACCCGCCGACGTCGCGAATCAGGTGATCGGCCGGAAGCACGAGCATGATTCCATCGCGATCGGTGTCGGCTACGCACAGCGCGGCAACGGCAACCGCCGGTGCGGTGTTGCGGCCCGCTGGCTCGAGAATTTGCGCCATCGAGGTCACGCCGATTTCCCGTAACTGCTCGGCGGCGAGGAAGCGATGGTCGTTGCTGCACACCACCAGCGGCGCCTGCAGTTGAGCCATTCCGTCCAGACGCAAAAGCGTTTCCTGCAACATCGTCTTGCGCGTTACCAGGGGCAGAAACTGCTTGGGTAGCAGTGTTCGTGAAAGCGGCCACAGACGCGTACCGAAACCGCCGCAGAGAACGACAGGAAAAATTATGCTCATGTCAGGTTGTGAGGAGTGGTTGCCCAGGGGTTTTCTTTCCGGGGAGGTGCAAATCGCTTAGAATCGCTGCCGTGATCGGAACCATTACTGCTTCGATCTTTCGCTGTGCGCCGATTCAATCCATCGTCGCCGAAAGCCGGTTTCATTGGCCCACATGAGTATACAGATGTGCCCGTCTCCGCAGAATGAGTAAAGTCGCGCTCGTCACCGGCATTACCGGCCAGGATGGCGCGTATCTCGCCGAATTCCTGCTCGCCAAGGGTTACACGGTGCACGGCATCAAGCGCCGCACGTCCCTGTTCAATACCGATCGCATAGATCATCTTTACCAGGACCCGCACGTAAGCAATCGCAACTTCATTCTCCACTATGGCGACATGACCGATTCCAGCAGCCTGGTGAGGATCATCCAGCAGGTTCAGCCCGACGAAATCTACAACCTCGCGGCGCAAAGCCACGTCGCGGTGTCCTTCGAAGAACCCGAGTACACAGCAAATTCGGACGCGCTGGGCGCTCTGCGTATGCTGGAAGCGATCCGCATACTGGGATTGGAAAAGAAGAGCCGCTTCTATCAGGCTTCGACATCGGAGATGTATGGCCTGGTCCGTGAAGTACCGCAAAAGGAAACCACTCCGTTCTACCCCCGTTCTCCTTATGGCGTCGCCAAGCTCTACGCCTACTGGATCACGGTGAATTACCGCGAAGCCTATGGAATGTTCGCCTGCAACGGCATACTTTTCAATCATGAAAGCCCCGTCCGCGGGGAGACCTTCGTCACCCGCAAGATCACGCGGGCACTGGCCCGCATCAAGCTGGAATTGCAGGACTGCCTTTATCTCGGCAATCTCGACGCCAGGCGCGACTGGGGGCACGCGAGGGATTTCGTCGAGGCCCAGTGGCTGATGCTTCAGCATTCCCAGCCGGAGGATTTTGTGATTGCCACCGGCATCCAGCACAGCGTGCGCGACTTCGTCGATCTCGCGGCGCGAAAGCTCGGCATGAAACTGAGGTGGTCGGGCAAAGGCCTGGACGAGAAGGCCGTGGATGACGCCGGCCGTGTCCGCGTGGCGGTCGATCCGCGCTACTTTCGTCCGGCCGAGGTCGACACGCTGCTGGGCGATCCGTCGAAGGCGAAAAACAAACTCGGCTGGTCCGCCAGGGTCAGTTTCGAACAACTGATAGAGGAAATGGCGAGCGAGGACCTGAAGGCGGCGGAACGCGACGAGCTGGTCAAGCGCCACGGCCATCGTCCGTACGATTACCACGAGTGAGGCGGGGATTAGGCGTAATTGAGGGACTCAGGGATTCAGTACCTCAATCACTCAATCGCCGAATTGCTGAATCGCCAAATCGCAAAGTGAAACTGGACTCCAAAATTTACGTCGCGGGCCATCGGGGTCTGGTTGGCTCGGCGATCATGCGGCGTCTGCAGGCCGCGGGATATCGCAATCTCCTCACCCGCACCCACGCCGAACTCGAGCTCACTGAACAGGCGGCGGTGCGCGCGTTTTTCGAGCGCGAGCGGCCCGATCACGTAGTTCTTGCCGCGGCCAGGGTCGGCGGGATCGTCGCCAACGATACCTATCCGGCGGAGTTCCTCCGCGAGAACCTCGAGATCCAGAACAGCGTGATTCACGAAGCCTGGCGCAACGGGGTAAAACGCCTGCTGTTCCTGGGTTCGTCCTGCATCTACCCGCGCGATTGTCCTCAACCGATCAAGGAGGAATATCTGCTCACCGGGCCGCTGGAGGCAACCAATCGTGCATACGCGATCGCCAAGATCGCCGGCGTGGAGATGTGCTGGAGCTACAACCGCGAGTACGGCTGCCGTTACCTCGCCGCCATGCCGACCAACCTGTACGGGCTGGGAGACAACTATGATCTGGAGAAATCACACGTCATTCCTGCGCTGATTCGCAAGATGCACGAAGCCCGGACAAAAGGCACCGGCGAAGTCGTCGTCTGGGGCACGGGTTCGCCGAAGCGCGAGTTCCTGTACTCGGAAGATGCGGCAGATGCCTGTCTCTATCTCCTCGGCATGCCCGAGGAAGGTTACCGGAACCTGTGCGAAAGCCGGTCCCGTCCGCCGCTTGTCAACATCGGCTCGGGCGAGGATCTGAGCATCCGTGAACTCGCGCAGATCATTGCCAGGGTTGTCGGTTTCGACGGCAGGCTCGTGTTCGACGCATCCAAACCCGACGGTACGCCGCGCAAGCTGATGGATGTTTCGCTGCTGGCGGGTCTGGGTTGGAGATACAGGACACGGCTCGAAGACGGCCTGAAGCTCGCCTATGCCGACTTTCTCAAGAGCCGTTATGCCGTGGCGACGGCGTGACTATGGGTGACGCGGTGCTGGTAACCGGCGGCGCGGGCTACATTGGCTCCCACACCGTCCGGCGGCTGATCGCCGAAGGCCACAGGGTCGTGGTGCTCGACGATTTTTCCACCGGACATCGCTGGGCCGTGCCGCCGAATGCCGTTGTAGTGGCCGGTGACACCGGCGACCAGGCGCTGGTCGGGGTGCTGATCGAGCAGCATGCGGTTGGCGGCGTGGTTCATTTCGCCGGCAGCATCGTCGTTCCCGAGTCGGTGAGCGACCCTCTCAAGTACTACCGGAATAATGTCGCCGCTTCCCGAAACCTGATCGAGGTTTGCGTCCACAAAGGGGTGGAGAAATTCGTCTTTTCCTCATCCGCTGCGGTTTACGGAATTCCCGACCGGCAGCCGGTTCCCGAGTCGGCGCCGCTGCGGCCGATCAATCCCTACGGCAGCACCAAGCTCATAACCGAATGGATGCTCCGGGACGTCGTTGCCAGCTTGGAGCAGCGGGGCGCCGTGAAAGGCGCGAGTTTTCGCTACGCGGCCTTGCGCTACTTCAATGTGGCGGGCGCCAGCCTCGACGGCACCCTCGGACAGGCCACACCCGCCGCGACACACCTTATCAAAGTAGCCTGCGAAGCGGCATGCGGGGTGCGCGACAAGGTTACTGTCTTCGGCACCAACTATCCGACGCCGGATGGCACCTGCATCCGCGACTACATCCATGTGGAAGACCTGGCACGCGCGCATCTCGACGCGCTCGTTTACCTGGACAAAGGCGGGGCGTCGGGCACGTTCAACTGCGGCTACGGTCGAGGCTTCAGCGTGCGCCAGGTGTTGCATGCGGTGCAGAAGGCGGCCGGGGTCAAGTTTCTCGTCCAGGATGGACCGCGCCGGCCGGGTGATCCGCCCAAGCTGGTCGCCGAATCATCGAGAATCAGGAGTGTGCTGGGTTGGAAACCGCAGCACGACGACCTGGACCTGATATGCAGGACGGCTTACCAGTGGGAGCGGGGTCTGAAGGATCGCACCTTGAAAGCGCATGGCTGATGCGCCGCGCAACGTGACGTGATCGGAGCAATTTCCGAGATCCCGGAGGAACTGTTCTGAACCCTGTGATGCAGCGAGAAGACCCGTCGGGACAAGGCCCAAGTGAGCAAAGACATACCCGTGCTTGTAATTGAGGCAGGCCGCTCGGAACGTCATTACTGGCGCGACCTCTGGACATATCGCGAGCTGTTCGTTTTTCTCGCTTGGCGCGATATCCTGGTGCGCTACAAGCAGACCGTCATCGGCGTGGCGTGGAGCGTCATCCGGCCGGTCGCGACCATGGTCGTGTTCACCATCGTGTTCGGGCGTATCGCCAAGCTGCCTTCTGAGGGCGTGCCTTATCCGCTGCTGGTGTTTTCGGCCATGCTGCCGTGGCACTTCATTGCCAGCGCGATCGCAGAAGGCAGCAACAGCCTCATCGAGAACGCCAACATCATCTCCAAGGTCTATTTCCCGCGGCTGATCGTGCCCGCCAGCGCGGTGGTGGTGAGCTTCGTCGATTTTCTTATTTCGTTGGCACTTCTCGCCGTTCTCATGACGTGGTATCAGTTTTTGCCGAGCCCGCGGGTATTTCTGCTGCCGGCGTTCCTGTTGTTGGCGATACTCGTCTCGATGGGGCTCACGCTGCTGCTCGCGGCCTTGAACGTGCGTTACCGGGACTTCCGCTACGTCGTTCCATTCCTGATCCAGTTCGGTCTGCTAATCTCCCCGGTGGGATTCAGTTTGTCCGTCATTCCCGAGCAGTGGCGCTGGCTCTATTCGCTTAACCCGATGGTCGGCGCCATCGAAGGATTCCGCTGGAGCCTGCTGCCGGATTATGCGCTCGACCCACGGGCACTCTTATCCAGCGTACTGATCTCGGCGATCCTGCTGGTGGCCGGGGTCATTTATTTCCGCAAGACCGAGCGTTCCTTTGCTGACATCATCTGAGGCGAAATTGACAGCAGCTATTCGCGTCGAGGGACTCGGCAAGAAATACCGGATCAGCCACCGGACGGTTCGGGGATATCGCACCCTGCGTGAAGATCTGCTGGGCGTACTCCGTGCCGCATCGCAGCGAGTTATCCGGGGCGATTTTTCGAGAGCCGAAGTCGATGAGGATTTCTGGGCAATCAAAGGTGTTTCGTTTGAGATTGAGAATGGTGATTGCGTCGGGATCATCGGCAGAAATGGCGCGGGCAAGTCAACTTTGCTGAAATTATTGAGTCGGATTACAGAGCCTTCCAAAGGCAAAATTGTCTTGCACGGCCGTGTGTCCAGCCTGTTGGAAGTGGGGACCGGCTTTCATCCCGAATTGACCGGTCGCGAGAATATTTTCCTCAATGGGTCGATTCTTGGAATGAGTCGACGAGAAATTCAGAGCAAATTCGATGAAATCGTCGACTTCTCCGGAGTAGAGAAGTTTCTGGATACGCCCGTCAAGCGATACTCGTCAGGCATGTACGTGCGCCTGGCGTTCGCGGTGGCGGCGCATCTGGAACCGGAAATACTAATTGTCGACGAGGTTCTTGCCGTCGGCGATTCTGAATTTCAGCGCAAGTGCATGGGAAAAATGGAGTCTGCGACCCGCGAGGGCCGGACTATCCTGTTCGTCAGTCACAATATGAACGCCATACGCCGGCTCTGCAACAATGCCATCCTGCTCGAGGCCGGACGCATCGCGGCGATCGGTCCATCCGACGAGGTGTGCCACCGCTATCTCACGGCGCAGCAGGATCTGTTTCAGCAGACAGTGGTATGGGAGCAGATTCTCAAGATTCCGGAGGACCCCTCGTTTCGCCTGGAAAATGTCGAGATTCTGCAAAGTGGCACGCCTGTAAGCGGACCAATACTGAATGGCACGCCCATTCAGATCCGGATTGCGTATCGTCTGACGGAAGATCTTTCTGGTCTGAGAGTGTTTGTCGACGTTTTCGATGAATTCGGGGATTTGTTGTTCCGAACATTTCACGACGACAGAGCTGAAACCATCCCCGAAATGCGCGCCGGTCAGTACGTCTCGGAACTGACGATTCCCGAGTCACTGCTTGCGCCCGGCATGTTCACCATCGGCGTAAAGGCCGGAATCTACCGCAAGCGCTACACGATTCCGGAAGACGCGGTAAAGATTCCCTTGCAAGTGGAGCATACGAGCGAATACAACCGCGCCTACCCGGGTGATCCAATTCGCGGGAAACTTTGTATGACTTTGCAGTGGCGGGTGACAAGAACGCATTAGCCCATGAAACGTGCAAGATGGATCATCGGGGCATTCTTGCGCCGGCTCGGCGACAAACTTCTGGCGCTCGCCGCTCAATTGACGCGCGCGCCTGCGGAAATGATACGTCGTGGCGAGAACCGGGATCTGTATGCAACGCGGTATGGTGATCTGTTGTGGTTGAACGACACCGGGTACCTGGACCGGCAGATTATCGGAACCGGGGGTTACGAGCCGGAGTCAATGTCCGCGGTCCATCGATTGGTTCGCGAGGGTGATGTGGTGCTGGATGTCGGTGCCAACATCGGTTACTACACCGTGAGGTTCGGGAAACTGGTGGGCTCCGGAGGGCGGGTAATCGCGGCCGAGCCGACCCTGAATTACAGAAACATCCTTGAGCGCAACATCGCCGAGAACGGTCTCACAAACGTGCGGATTCTGGACTACGGCTTTTCCGATCGGGCAGATACGGTACGCATAGACATCGGGCCGTCGTCGGCAACGATGCACTCTCCTGCGGGATTCGACCGCGTCCTGTTCCAGGAAACCATCACGATCTCGCGGCTGGACGATGTGGCGGAGTCTCTCGGGCTGCAGCGGCTCGACTTCGTGAAGATAGACGTGGACGGGCATGAGCCGTTCGTCCTGCGCGGGGCGTGGGCAGTGCTCGGCAAGTACTCGCCGATCATCCTGATGGAGATCAGCCACCTGCACTATTTCCAGGCGGGGGTCTTCGGTTGGGACTTCTTTTCCGAGATCCGCGACAAGGGTTTCCGCATCTATCGGGAAACCGATTTTTCCGAGATCGACTCGTTGGAGCGGTTCCTGCGGGAGTGCTGCAATTTTGACCGATCCGCAAACATCATTCTCGCTGACCGCCCGCTATCGTGACGAAACGCAGGCGTGGATTTTGAAGAATGGGGTTGTCTCATGAAGACGAGCCGGGGTGCACCGTGTCTGCGCTCGGCGTAGGACGCCCGCGTGGCTAGTCCTCTCCGCGATCTATTTCACCGGCTTCCGCCGCCGACGCGGCGCTTTGCGCGGCACATGTACCGATCCTGGCGATCGTTGGGGGCCGCGGCGTCAATGCACGCGGGTATCACCTGGGGAAAGGCGGTGCGCCTGGTCGCGCGCCCGCCGCTGCCTCGACACCCGGGGGGAGAGCGTTTTGTCCATCTCGGGTGTGGTCCAATCAACCACCCGGCATTCATCAACGTGGATGCGATTCCGCTGCCGCATGTGCATTTCGTCGGGAGCATTGCGAGATTGCCCATGTTTCGTGACGATACGGTCGACTTTCTGTACGCGAGCCACTGCCTGGAACACATCAGCTATCACAAGACTCACGAAGTCCTGGCGGAGTGGTATCGCGTTCTGAAACCCGGGGGCGTGCTGCGTGTTTCGGTCCCCGACCTGGACCGTCTGATCGAGATCTATGAGGCGGACGGCCGGAACTCGAGCTCCGTTATCGGACAGCTATACGGCGGCCACGATAGTCCCTATAACGTTCACATGGCGATTTTCAATCGGACCGGACTGGAGCAACTGATGACGAGTGTCGGGTTCGAGAATTGCCGGATCTGGTCTCCTCACAGCGATCATTTGTCCGATCTGACCGATTTCGCGTCTTTTACGAAGCGGATCGCCGAAGTGGACTATCCGGTCAGCCTTAACATCGAAGCTGCGAAACGCCGTGCGATTTAGCATCGTTACCGCGACAAACAACAGCGAGCGGTTTCTGGCGCAGACCATCGAAAGCGTGATCTCTCAGAAGGGCGACTTCGAGATCCACTACGTCATCGTCGACAACCGGTCTACGGATCGCACAGCCGAAATCGCAGCCCGCTATCAGTCGCTGCTGAAACAGCGAGAAGCGGGCACGCAATCCAGGAAGGTGTCCATGGAGTTCGTATCGGAGCGCGACGACGGCATGTACGAGGCGATCAATCGTGGTTTCGCGCGTTCCATTGGCGACGTCATGGCCTGGATCAACTCGGATGACATATATCTGCCGGGAGCTTTTGCCGCCGTTTCGCAGGCGTTGCTCGAAAATCCCGGGGTTGCGTGGCTCAAAGGCGTTACCTCGTACATCGATGAGAACTCGGAGATTCCCCAACCCGGCATGTGTAACCTGTACGATCGGCGTTGGATCGAGGCGGGGTTTTACGGCCCGCTGTTCGCTTTCATACAGCAGGACAGCGTATTCTGGAAATCGTCGCTTTGGGACCGGGTCGGCGGCTGTGACTCAAGCCTCAGGCTCTCCGGGGACTATTTTCTCTGGCGCGAGTTCGCGCGTTTCGAACCGCTTTATTCCTTGCCGTGTTACCTCAGTTGTTTTCGGCGACGCGCGGCCCAACTCAGTACCGACATGGAGGGCTACTGGCGCGAAGCGGCCAGCAGGGACCAGATTCCAGGTCTCGGCAAACAGCGCTTGCTTGCGCGGGGACTGAAGTCGACGAAGCTGCCCAGAGTCCTGAGGCTCGCGATCAGACGAGGATTCCTTGGAACGCCACACTATCGCTATCTGCCTCGGCCGGACTCGGAGGGCGGGTCGACGGGTCGGGCCGCACATGCCGATGTGATCGACGATCGTGTTACCTCCGCGGTTCTGCTGTGACCCGGCCCATCACCAATTGCCCGATTTGCGGGAGCGCCAATACGAGCGTTGTACGATGGGTGTATGACGATCGCTACGGATTCCCCGGCACATTCATCCATCAGAGGTGCGCGAACTGCGGCCACATTGCCCTTAACGGAGCGAACTTCACGTCAGCCGAATTTGCTCAGTTGTACACTCGCTACTACCCGCGATCGCAAATGGATGTGGAGAGCCACGCGCCTGCCGCCGAGTCCGGAGGATTCAGCGCCTGGTTGAGAGGCGACGACGCCAGGGCGTTCAGATGGGTTGCACGAAATTCGCGAGTTCTGGACATCGGGTGCGGCTTCGGCGAATCGCTGGGCTACCATAAGACCCGCGGCTGCGAGGCATACGGTGTGGAGGCCGATAGCAATATCCTGCGCGTCGCGGAGAAGTTCGGCTACAACGTCCGGGTCGGGCTGTTTGATCCCTCCGCTTACCAGCCCGACTTCTTCGACTACGTGACCTTGGATCAGGTCATAGAACACATGGCAGACCCGCTTTCCGCCCTTCGCGGCGTCGCGACAGTTTTGAAGCCCCGGGGGATGGTGATCATTGGTACGCCTAATGCAAATGGCTGGGGCGCGCGCGTCTTCGGGCGTTATTGGATCAACTGGCACGCGCCTTATCACCTCCATTGTTTTTCAACGCGATCGATGGCTATTGCCGCGCAGCGCGCGGGACTGTCCGTGGTTCGGTCTCGTAGCATCACCAGTTCGGAATGGTTGAGTTATCAATGGGCTCACCTGGTAACTTTCCCGAAACCGGGGAAGCCTTCGCCGTTTTGGGCCAAAACGGGAACCGTGAACCGAAGCAGGCGCGCGGTGCTGAAGGGTCTTTCCCTCCTGCATCGACTGAGAATAAACCATCTGGCGACCAGGTTGTTCGATGCTGCGCGCGTCGGGGATTCGCGCTTGTTCTTCCTGGAAAAGGGTTAATGGAGAAAGTCTTCATCGTATTGCCCGTTCACAACAGGCGGGAAGTCACGCGAAAGTTTGTCGAATGCCTGAAACGACAGACCTATACGCCCTATCACCTCATCCTCATCGATGATGGATCGACCGATGGAACGCGAGAGGCCGTCCTTGAGGCGTATCCCTCGGCGGACGTAATCCGGGGCGACGGCACTTGGTGGTGGGCGGGATGCCTCCAGCGCGGATTTGATCGGTTGCGGGAGAAGGCGCCGAAGGATACGGATATTGTGCTGCTGGCCAACGACGACACCACGTTTTCAAGTGACTATATCGAACGCGCGGTGCGCTTTCTCGACGGCAAGCAGGGCTGCTTGCTTTTGTCGCGGATTCGGAATCCGGAAACCGGCGAGGTGCAGGAATCCGGGGTTTTCGCCGATCTGCGCAGGATGACGTTCCGGGTGGCTAAGGATCCGGCGTCGATCAACTGCCTTTCCACCAGAGGCTTGTTTTTGCGCTGGGGTGACATGAAGACCGTGGGTGGTTTCTTTCCATGGATGCTTCCTCACTACTGGTCCGACTACGAATACACCATCAGGGCATTGCGTCGGGGGCTAAGAGGCTTAACTACGGACTCAGTATGGCTGGACGCAAATCTTGCCCTGACAGGAAACAGAGACCTTGGTGCCCTGGTTGGATGGGAATTTGTCAAAACGCTCTTCTCCATCAAGTTTCTTGCGAACCCCGTCTACAACACCGCCTTCGTAATTCTCGCCGTTCCGCCACGATGGGTCGTCCAGAACGTGCTGCGCATTTGGCGACTGGCGTTGATCCAACTCATTCGGCAGGGCGTCCTTCGACGTCCGAGGCCAGTAATAGACCTTAAGAGGATGATCTAAGTGACGAGGTTGAACTGCATCAAGCAAGTCTTAGTTCCCGAGCCGTTAGTCGGGATCTCCCGCGCCTTCAGGAACAGTGCGAGACGCATTGGGAGGAGATTCCAGCTCAAAATTCAAGCCAAAGTGTCCCGCCCACTCAGAATAGTCCTTGGCTCGGGTGGGGTTCCGATGCAAGGCTGGCTGGTTACCGACATCGATCAGTTGAATATCCTGGTGGACCAGGATTGGCGGCGTTTCTTCGTCCCGAATTCGCTTGAAGCAATTCTGGCCGAACATGTATGGGAACATCTCTCCGCGGAGCAAGGGCTTGATGCCGCACGGCTCTGCTTCCGCTATCTCCGCACTGGCGGGCGCCTGCGCGTTGCAGTGCCGGACGGTCTCCACCCGGACCCCGCATATATTGACGCTGTAAAGCCGGGGGGCGGCGGCCCAGGAGCTGACGATCACAAAGCGTTGTATACATATCCGACATTGCGAGCGCTGTTCGAGAACGCCGGCTTCACGACACGGGCTCTCGAGTATTTCGATGAAGGGGGGGCTTTTCACGCAGTTGAATGGAGTCCGGCGGACGGAATAATTCGTCGCTCCGTGCGTTTTGACGATCGCAATCAGGACGGACAGTTGCGATACACCTCGATTATTATCGATGCGATCAAGCCAGAATCCTGATGCTTTGTGGTGTTCCGTTGCTTCGCTATTGGTAATGACGGAATCTCGCCCGTAGCTGCCGTCGCATCAGGAAAATCGTGTCCAAACAGGAAAAACACTAGAGATGGATTCCGGCTTATCTTGCCCTCCCGTACTGATTGTTGCCTTTAACCGGCCGGGCACCACCACGCGCGTGTTAGAAGCGTTGCGGCTGATAAAACCGGCGCGCGTCTTCTTTGCCGTGGATGGGCCGCGGGCGGACAGGCAGGGCGAGAAAGAACAGGTGGCGGCAGTACGCCGGCTCGCCGACACGATCGACTGGGATTGCGACGTTCGGACTCTTTTCAGGGAGAAGAATCTCGGCTGCAAGACAGCGGTCAGCGAGGCGATCACGTGGTTCTTCGACAACGTCGAAGCCGGAATCATTCTCGAAGATGACTGTGTCGCGCATCCGTCCTTCTTCCCCTTCGCGGCCGAATTGCTCGGACACTATAGGGACGACGAACGCGTCCTGATGATTTCCGGCGACAACTTTCAGCCCGGGCGACAGCGGTCCGAGTACAGCTATTACTTTTCCAGGTATACCCATATTTGGGGATGGGCCGCGTGGCGCAGGGCCTGGCTTCTCTACGATCACCGGATGTCGCGTTGGCCGGAATTACGTGCCCAGGGCTGGCTGCTAGACATACTGAAAGACCGGGTAGCCGCAGACTACTGGACCCAGATTTTCGACGATACCTTTGCCGAACGGAATTCTTCGTGGGCCTACCGCTGGACGTATTCCGCCTGGGTCAACGACGCGCTGACGATACTGCCTAGCGTCAACCTGGTCTCCAACATCGGCTTCGGAGATGTCGCGACCCACACGCGCGATCGAAAAAACAAACTGGCCGCGCTCCCCGTGGAGGAGATGCGCCTGCCGCTTCGTCACCCCGAACGGGTGATTCGTGAAACGCGCGCGGACGCCATTACCCAACGGACCGTTTTCGCATCACCGCCGTGGTGGAAGCGGATCGCCAAAAAAATCCTGCGCCGGCTGGGCCTGTAGGTAGAATCCTGTCCCTATCCGTTTCCATGATCAAAGTTCACTTCACAAGAGGTCTTCCCGGTGCCCTCTGCGGATGATCTTCCCCATGCGGGCAAGAGACTCCTGAACGTCGGCTGTGGATTGCATTTTCATCCGGACTGGGTGAATGTCGACGTTGTCCCGGCGTCCAGCGGTGTGATTGCGGCTGACGTGCGCAAGGGGCTCCCGTTCGCCGATGAGGCCTTCGATGCGGTGTATTGCTCCCATGTCCTGGAGCACTTGCCGCGACGGGAGACCGCCAGCCTCCTGCGGCACATGCACAGGGTATTGCGCCCAGGCGGCGTGATCCGGGTCGTGGTGCCGGATCTGGAGACATTGACGAGGGAGTATCTGCGCCTGCTGGACCAGCTCAATCGTGAACCGAACGCGAGTGCGGCCGACTACGACTGGATCATGCTGGAGATGTACGACCAGGTGGTAC
>Ga0184637_10001349_pt1 | contig 16706 bp, 14 predicted proteins | sample PLM3_127_b2_FD_133143 | JGI IMG/M metagenome (GOLD analysis project Ga0184637, IMG submission 133143) | Groundwater sediment microbial communities from an aquifer in East River, Colorado, USA - PLM3_127_b2 | ecosystem: Environmental > Terrestrial > Soil > Riparian zone | place: USA: East River...
ATGTCGGGCGGGTGGAGCTGGGCTCGAGCAACTACGCCCTTCGGAGCCTGCTCGACAACCGGCCGGCCGCCGCCATCGGCATCTTTCAGCGGCCCGGCAGCAACGCCATCGAAGCGTCGACGCAGGTGCGCGAGCTGATGGAGACGCTGAAGCAGTCGTTTCCCGAGGGAGTCGACTACAGCATCGTCTACGACCCCACGATCTACGTGCGCGAGTCGATTCGCGCTGTCGTCGAAACGCTCCTCATCGCCGTCCTTCTCGTGGTCATCGTGGTGCTCGTGTTCCTGCAGACGTGGCGCGCGTCGATTATTCCGCTGGTCGCGGTGCCGGTCTCGATCGTCGGCACGTTCGCCGTGATGCTGCTGCTCGACTTCTCCCTGAACACGCTCTCGCTCTTCGGCCTGGTCCTCGCCATCGGCATCGTCGTCGACGATGCGATCGTGGTGGTGGAGAACGTGGAGCGTCACATCGAGCTCGGGCTGCCGCCGATTGAGGCGACGCGCAAGGCGATGGAGGAAGTGTCGGCGCCGATTATCGCCATCGCGCTGGTGCTTGTGGCGGTCTTCGTGCCGACGGCGTTTGTCAGCGGCCTGACCGGGCAGTTCTACCGGCAATTCGCGCTGACGATCGCGATCTCCACCGTCATCTCCGCCTTCAATTCGCTGACGTTGAGCCCGGCGCTCGCCTCGCGCCTGCTCCTGCCGCACGGCGCGCCGCGAGACCGGCTGCAGCGTCTGGCCGACCGCGGGTTCGGCTGGTTCTTCCGTGGGTTCAATCGCTTCTTCACGCGCGCGTCGGCGTCGTACACGTTCGGCGTGGCGCGTGCGCTGCGGGTGTCCGTGGCGGTGCTCGTGCTCTACGGAGGCCTCATCGGACTGACGTTCCTCGGGTTTTCGCGCGTGCCGCAGGGATTCATCCCGACACAGGACAAGGACTATCTCGTGGCGTTCGCGCAGTTGCCCGACGCGGCCACGCTGGACCGGACCGAGCGTGTGATTCGGACGATGTCCGACATCGCGCTGAAGCACCCGGGCGTCGAGAGCGCGGTGGCCTTTCCCGGTCTGTCGATCAACGGGTTCGTGACCGCCTCGAACGCCGGAATCGTGTTCGTCACCCTGAAGCCGGCGGAAGAGCGGGCCGGCACGGAGCATACGGCGATGGCGATCGTGCAGGCGCTCAACGCCCAGTACGCCGGCATTCAGGAGGCGTTTGTCGCGATCTTCCCGCCGCCGCCGGTCCAGGGCATGGGGACGGTGGGGGGCTTCAAGTTGTACGTCGAGGACCGCGCCGGAGTCGGGTTCGAGGAGCTGTATTCGCAAGTGCAGGGAGCCATCGGCGAGGGGTACACGAAACCCGCCCTGGCCGGGCTCTTCTCGAGCTTTCAGGTCAGCGTGCCGCAGATCGATGCGCACGTCGATCGCGAGCGGGCCAAGACGTATGGCGTGGCGCTCACCGACGTGTTCGACACGCTCCAGGTCTATCTCGGCTCTCTCTACGCCAACGACTTCAACCGCTTCGGCCGGACGTATCAAGTCAACGTGCAGGCCGAATCCGCGTTCCGTCTCCAGCCGGAACAGATCCGCCTGCTGAGGACACGGAACGCCAGCGGCGGCATGGTGCCGCTCGGATCGCTCGTCACCGTCGGCCAGGGCTACGGGCCCGAGCAAGTGATGCACTACAACGGGTTCCCCGCCGCGGAGATCAATGGCGGAGCGGCGCCGGGATTCAGCTCCGGGCAAGCGCAGGCCGCGATCGCGCAGGTGCTCGACGAGCGCCTGCCCGGCAGCATGACGTTCGAGTGGACCGAGCTGGCGTATCAGGAGACGCTCGCGGGCAACACGATGATCCTCATCTTTCCGTTGTGCCTGCTGCTCGTCTACGTGGTGCTGGCCGCGCAGTACGAGAGCTGGTCGCTCCCCCTCAGCGTGATCCTCATCGTGCCGATGACGTTGTTCTCGGCGATTGCCGGGGTCTGGCTGACCGGTGGCGATAACAACGTCTTCACACAGATCAGCTTTCTCGTCCTGGCCGCGCTGGCGTGCAAGAACGCGATCCTCATCGTGGAGTTCGCCAGGCGGCGGGAGATGGAGGGCGAGAGTCGCGTGCAGGCGATCCTCGACGCCTGCCGCATCCGGCTGCGCCCGGTCCTGATGACGTCGGTGGCTTTCATCATGGGCGTGCTCCCGCTGGTGTTCTCGTCGGGGGCCGGCGCGGAGATTCGCCAGGCGATGGGTATCGCCGTGTTTGCGGGGATGCTCGGCGTCACGTTCTTTGGCCTGTTCATGACGCCCGTCTTCTACACGCTCGTCGGCGCCGTGGTGGAACGCGTATCGCGGCGATCGCACGGCTTCGCGCGGCCGCCGTTGCAGACGGCCGTTGTGGAGGAACAGTGATGACACGAGCCGCATGCATTCTCGTGCTGCTGTCCTCGGGGTTGGCCGGGTGCAGCGTGCGAGGACCGTATCAGACGCCAGAGCCCACTCCGGTTGTGGTGAGGAACGCGGATCCCGCGCTGTTCGTCGCGCAGGTGTACGACCCGCGCTGGTGGCGACAGTTCGACGACCCGGTCCTCGAACGCCTCGAAGAGGAAGTGCTGCGCTCCAACCATGACGTGCGCATGGCCGTGGCGCGCGTGGACCAGGCGCGCGCGATCTTCCGGGACGTCGAGCTCGATCGGTTTCCGACAGCCACGGTGGGCGGCAGCGTCGATCGCCGCCAGCAGGCGATCCCCGGCTTTTCCGAGGAGCCGCTTCGCACCACCACCTACCAGGCCGGGTTCGACGCGTTCTGGGAGATCGATCTCTTCGGGGGCGTGAGATCGGCCGTGAGAAACGCGGCCGCTACCGCCGAAGGCCTCGAGGCGTCGCTCGAGGACGTGCGGGTGATCGTCGCGGCGGAGGTGGCGCGTCACTACTTCGAGCTCCGGGGGCTGCAGCAGCAGCTCGCCGTGGCCGAGCGCAGTCTGGCCAACCAGGGGGAGACCCTGCGCCTCACCGAGGTGCGGCGCGACGCCGGATTCGGGGAGGAGCAGGATGTCGCGAGTGCCGCCGCGCGCGTGGCGGCCATCGAGGCGAGCCTTCCGCCGATTCGCCTCGCAATGGCCGAGCGCGAGCATTCCCTTGCCGTGTTGACGGGCACGCGCCCGGGCGGGCTCGCGGTCGACCTCGCGCCTCGCGAGTATCCGCCGCTGGCGAGGCCGCTGTCGCTCGGCGATCCGTCCTTGTTGCTCCGGAGACGCCCGGATGTACGCGCTGCCGAACGCCGACTGGCGGCGGCGACGGCGCGTGAAGGGATCGCCGCGGCGGACCTGCTGCCGCGAGTGAGCCTCTCCGGCTTCCTTGGTCTGGTGGCGGGCCGCGGCAGCCTCTTCGGCAGTGCCGACTCGAGGGCCTGGGCGGTGACGCCGGCGCTGAGCTGGGCCGGTTTCGACCTTGGAAGCGCCCGCGCACGGCTGCGTGGCGTCGAGGCGGCCACGCGGGAGTCCCTGGCCGCCTACGAACAGACGGTGCTGCGTGCGATCGAGGAGACGGAAAACGCGCTGGTGGCCTATCGCGAGCAGCAGCAGCGTCTCGTGAAGCTCGGCGATCAGGCGCGGGAGAGCGGGCGTGCGGCCTCGATCGCCCGCGCACGCTATCGCGAGGGCGTCGCCGATTTTCTGGCGCTGCTCGACGCGGAGCGCACCCAGTTGCAGGCGGAGGACGCCGTGGCGCAGGCCGAGGCCGGCGTGTTCACGAGTGTCGTCGCCGTCTACAAGGCTCTAGGCGGCGTATCGGAGTGATGTCGTTCGGTGGCGCGCGAAGGCGCAAAAAAAGGACAGAGCCAACCAGCCAAGGGCTCTGCCCTCTTCTTCTGAGTCACTGGGATATCAAGGCAGAGCACTTGGCTGGTTCATAACAGGAGGTCAGTCATGACACGTTGGATCGCACTACTTCTCGTCATCGCAGGAGTCATGGGCCCCGGTCAGGCCTACGCGCAGGAAAACGCCCCAGGGCCTGGCCTGGTCGAAGTGACGATTATTCCCGGCGGCGGGCTCTTCTTCACCGAGAACACCGACACCCAGGAGCCGAGCTTCGGCAACTACGACCTGGGCGCCGCGCTCACGGTCAGCATCAACCGCTACGTCGGCCTCGAGGGTGAAGTCGCCGGCGGGATCGGCCTCTCGCAGGACCTGCAGTTCGGCGGGCTCTCGTCCGACGTCAAGACGCCCAACCTGCTGAACTACAGCGGGAACGTCGTGTTCTCGGCCCCGAATCAGAGCTCCGTCGTGCCGTACGTGACCGGCGGCGTCGGCGGCCTGACCCTGTTCGACAAGGCCAGCCTCGGCATCGCCGAGACCGAGACGTTCCTCACCGGCAACGTCGGCGGCGGCGTCAAGTGGTACGCGGGCCGCTGGGGGCTGCGTGGCGACTACCGCTTCATCGGCGTGCAATCCAAAGACGCTGCGCCGGAGTTCTTCGGGCGGGAGACGCGGTACGGGCACCGCGTCTACGGTGCGGTCGTCGTGAACATCGGCCGCTGAGCGGCGGCGCGTCGGGTGTCGGCCTGCGGATTCATCCCGCTCATTCATTCCGCGCAGGCCGGCGCCCAGTAACGGGTTCATACATCACAGGGGGATTCATATGGCCACGCAAACACTGCTCACAGGGCACCCGGTTCTCGGCGACCCGAACGGTATCGCTCGCTCACGCGCGCGAACGATCGCGTTGTGGATTGTCCAGATTGCGGCCGCGGCCATGTTCCTCATGGCCGGCACGCTGAAGCTGGGCGGCGCGGCCGACATGGTGCAGCTGTTCGACGCTATTGGCATCGGCCAGTGGTTTCGCTACGTGACCGGCTCGATCGAAGTGATAGCGGCGGTCATGCTGCTCATTCCATCGCGGGCGTTCCTCGGCGCGCTGGCGCTGGCCGCCACGATGGTGGGCGCCATTGTCACGCACCTGTTTGTCATCGGTGGGAGTGCGGCCCCCTCGATCGTGCTGCTCGTGGCGACGACCCTTGTGGCGTGGAGCCGAAGACCGCTATGAACGATACTGACCCTCGCCGTGAACGCCTCGTCGCGCCGGATTCAGCGAGTCTACCTGGCGCATGGAGCTATCCGGCCTCCTACGTCTGCAGCGCCGCCATCCAGGCGCTGGCCATCCCATTCATCTGGCTGGCTCGTCGCGAAAGAGCCGCGACGGACGCGATTGCCGACGCTGCAGCAGCAACCACGAGAATAGGACGATTAGCCACGAAGAACTCCAAGACGAATTAGCCACAAAGATCGCAGAGATCACAAAGGTCTTTTTTCGAAAGGAATACTTTGTGACCTCCGTGACACTAACGCGCCGAAGTGTGTTTTTGTGACCAAGAGGCGCGTTAGTGTCACGAGCGTGACAGCGTCCTTAAGACACAGCGCGGCCAACGCCGCCGACGTGTCAAGGTTTGGTTGCGACGTTGGCCGCGCTGTGTCCTTCGTGGCCAAAACCGTCTTTGTGTTCTTGACAACATCATTCTGCCGTCGTGAGCGAGCGCGCGTCACGCGAACATCACGTCCAGGCCAAGGAACGCGCCGTAGCGGTGCGCCGCGTCGGCGACGGCGCGTGCGTCAGTCCTGTTCAGCGGCGCAAATGGGGTGAGTGTGATCACGACGGCTCCCTTCTTCAGCGTACGCTTCCAGCCGCCGACGAACCACCCATCGACCACGATCGGCGAGCTGAATGGATCGTGGTTCGGGGGCCGTTGCGTCCAACGTGCGGGGTCGAGCGCGGCACTGCGATCTTTGTACGCGATGAGGTATTCGTCGTAGAGAGGCAACAGATACGCTACTCGCGACTCGCGCGTGATCGCGCGCATGGACGACGAGCGCCAGTACGTCTTGCCGTCGATCACGTCCTCGGTCAGGTGATGTTTTTGGACCATCTCGAGGCCGGCACGAGCGTCGGCGGTCGTCAGCCCCGACCACCAGACGAAATCCTTCACCTGGGCGGGCCCGTGGCTCGTGAAGTATCGCCGCGTCAGCGCGGCCAGTGCCTCATCACGTGGCAATACCCGGGTCTGGGGGACCCGCTCATCGAGCAATGTGTACGTGAACTGCTTGCCCCGTCGCGCGCCGCTGCAGACCACGCCACCCAGCTCGGCTCGCATGATCAGGTGGGCCAGGCGCTGCACGCCGTCGGCCGCGACGCCAGTCCGCTGCAGGACGGTTCTCAGCTCCTGGCGGGTGAGCTGGGCGCCACCGCGCAGCGCGTCGGCCAGGGCCTTGTTGCTGCGCTTGAACACGGCGGCGTCGAGCCCGAGTTGGCGGTCGTAGTAGGCGATGGCGGCTTGGACGCGCGGAGCCGTGAGGGCGAGCATCCAGCGGATGTCGGCTGGCGCCACAAAGTGCCAGGTCGGACGCATGACATGCGTGCGAAGGATCGTCCCCGAGGCAAAGGCCCGCTCAATGGCCGCGTCGGTCGCACGCCGCATGCGCAGGGCCAGGGCCCACTTCGCGTCCTGATACTCCTGAGCCTGCACAGCGCCCAGCCAGCTCACCACCTCCCCCGGCGTAGAGAAGCCGGCTGACGACAAGCGCTGGTTATGAAGCCGGTCGTGCGCAATGTTGGTTAGCGCGTCTTTCTCCACTCGGGTACGCGGATCCCCCGCGTCGCCAATTCGCGTACAACGTTCGCTGGGATTTTCCGGCATCCGCACGCCTTCGCGTGTGCGACGTGCCACCTCACGCGCTGCGCCATTGTGGGGTTGCGCGGCATCGGGTGGGCGTCATGCCATGCCCGTCGAAGACGCTCGCTCATCGGGAGAGCACGATGGTGAGCGATGCCGACGCGGCAAGGGCCGAGGCGGCGCGCACGTGGTTCCACGCCGTCCATGTGGTGACGTAGTCGGCCCATAGGCGAGCGCCATCGGCGCTCGCCGGGTCAACGGCCGCCAGCGCGTCATTCCGAGGCACGTTGAACACGATCGTGACCAGAATGGTCCCGACGAGATAGAGCAGGCTGCCGACGAGCAGGTAGGCGGCGCCGGGTCTCTGCCACGCGGTCAGCGACGAGACCGCCACAAGGACGCATGCCGCCGCCGTTCCGAAGAGGGCCACCATGAACAATGGCGTGATCGCGACGACATTGATAGAGTGCATCGCGGCAATGCCCTGCGCCGGTGGGAGGCGGGCAAGGGCCCTCATGACGAAGGCTGAAAACGCGAAGAAGACTCCGCCCATCAGTCCGCAGCCGAGTGCCGACAACAATGTCAGGACGAACAGTACATCGCCGATCATCAGGAGGACTCCGCGCGCTTGAAGTGTTCTCTCAACCGGGTATACGCCAGCTGCCGCATCCCTTTAGGAGTTTGGCCTTTACGCGTTGGCATGGCAGGATTCTCTCATCTGGGGATGGAAAGAACTGCCATAGGCCGTCGGCGTCGACTCTCGAAGACACGCGCGCTGCGGGTGCTCAAGGAGGTCGCCGAAGCCCTCAACAGCGCGCCAACCGAGCAGCGAGCGGCTGGTGAGGCACTCAGCCGCATGGCGGCGCTCCTTGGAGTGGAAACCGGGTGGGTCTGGCTGCGCGATGCAGAATCCGGCCGCTTCTACAGCGCCGCCGTGCAGAGTCTGCCGCCGTACTTGCAGGAGCCGGTGCGGATGACCGGCCGGTCGTGCTGGTGTCTCGAGCTTTTTCAGAGCGGGCAGTTGACGGCCCGCAACATCGACGTGGTGGAGTGCAGCCGTCTGGCGCCGGCCGTGAAGTCGCGGCAAGCGGACCTGACACACGGACTGCGCTGTCACGCGAGCGTACCGCTGTATGCGGGGGATCGGCCGCTCGGCGTGATGAACCTGGCGATGCGCGGGTGGCGGCGGCTGACACGCCAGGAACTGGATCTCCTGACGACGATCGCCGATCAGGTGGGGGTGGCGATCGAGCGAGCCCGCCTGGGCGTGCAATCCGTCGAGCATGCGCGGGCGGACGAGCGCGCGCGCATCGCCCGCGATGTCCACGACACCCTCGCGCAAGGGTTCACCGCGGTCGCGCTGCACATCGAAGCCGGGTTATCGCATCTCGAGACGTCCGACGAGGCAGGCGTGCCGCTGCGGCGAGCGCTGGACGTGGCGCGACAGGGTCTCGACGAGGCTAGACGCTCCATCACCAGCTTGCGGGCGTCGAGCCTCGACAGCCGGCCGTTGGCCGAAGCCCTCAGCGCGCTGTCGCGCCAGTTCACGGCCGACACGGGCGTTCGCGTCCGGGCGGACATCGCAGATGTCGGTCCGCTGCCCGCAGATGTTGAGTCCGAATTGTTCCGGATCGCCGGTGAAGCGCTGACCAATGTTCGCAAGCACGCCGGCGCGCGCGAGGTGTCGGTCCGGCTGGATTCGGGACGCGGTCGCGTGCGCCTGACCGTGGCAGACGCCGGCGCCGGGTTTCGCATGCGCGGAGCACGCCGCCGAGGGTTTGGCCTCGTCGGTATCGAGGATCGCGCCCGGCAGTCTGGCGGCCGCGCTACGGTTCGGAGCGCACCCGGTCACGGCACGACGATCACCGTAACCATTCCTCTCGCACCCGCACGTCCCGCCACATGATTCGAGTCCTCATCGTCGACGACCATCCCATCGTCCGCGAAGGCGTGACGGCCGTGCTCGAGCGCGAAGCGGACATCGATGTCGTCGGAGCGGCCGACACGATCGATGCGGGCCTTCGATTGGCGGCGACGCTCCATCCCGACGTCATCCTTCTGGATCTCAAGCTGCCTGATGCCCACGCCTTCGACGGGGTCGCGAGCTTCGCCGGGGAGGGGCGCGGCATCGTGGTATTCACGGCGCACGATACGGACGAGGACGTGTTTCGCGCCATTCGAGGCGGGGCGCGAGGGTACCTGCTCAAAGGCTCACCGGCAGCGGAGATCGCCCAGGCGATTCGACAGGTTCACGCGGGTGAGTCCTACCTCAGTCCGCGCATCGCCGCGAAGCTCGTGCAGGGTGTGAACCAGCCTCGGGGCCGAACGGGCCTGCTGAGTGCGCGAGAACGCGGCGTCCTGCGCCTGGTGGCCGCCGGTCTCTCCAATCGCCAGATTGCGGAGACGCTCTCCATCTCGGAGCGGACCGTCAAGTTCCACGTGACGGCGATCTTCAACAAGCTTGGCGCCGACAATCGCGCCCAGGCGGTGGCGCTCGCTGCCGCGCGCGGCCTGCTACCCAGCGACTAACGCCATCTTCACATTGACGGGCCACGGAGGCACAGAGGCACGGAGATAAATTTCTAAGTGATTTCCTCCGTGTCTCCGTGTCTCCGTGGCACGTGGGAATGAAACGCGGTCAAGCTGGCCAACAGTGCGACCGACGCCTGTCCGAACGGACAGGTCGCCTGCTGGCCGAACGCCCGAAGCGACGCCGGTGTCGTGGCGACTACCCTTACGTCCAGAGGTCACCCTATGAAACACGATGCTGAGGCCGATATGTCTAGACAACTCGAGGGCGTGCGGGTCGCCATCACCGGGGGCACGTCGGGCCTGGGACTCGCGCTCGTGCGCGAGCTCCTGCGCCGCGGCGCGCGCGTCGCCTTTATTGCGCGGACCCGCGAGCGCGTTGATGCCGTCGCCCGCGCGCACCCAGGTACACACGGCATCGTCGGCGACATTGCCTGTAAGGAGGACATCTATCAAATCGCGTTACAGATCACGGGAAACCTCGGCGGTCTCGATGTCCTCGTCAATGGCGCCTCCAGCCTCGGACCGACGCCGCTGGCGCTGCTCGCTGACACGGAGTGCGAGGACCTCGAGCTGGCGCTGGCCACCAACGTGCTCGGCCCGTTCCGCCTGACCAAGGCGCTGTTGGGCGCGTTGAGCGCATCCGCTCGCGAGGGCTGCGGAAGCGTCGTGCTCAACGTGTCGAGCGATGCCGCCGTCAATGCCTATCCGCAGTGGGGCGCGTACGGCGCGAGCAAGGCGGCACTGCACCATATGGGCCGTATTTGGGACGAGGAGCTTGCGGGCGAAGGGGTCCACGTGCTGTCGCTCGATCCGGGCGACATGGACACGCCGCTGCACGCGCTGGCGGTGCCGGATGCCGATCCGGCGACCCTCAAGCGTCCGGAGACCGCGGCGCGTGAGCTCGCTGACGCCATCGCGGCGGCTTTGCCCAAACGACTTGCGCTTTCACGTTAACGGGCCACCTCCGGCGGGGCCCCCACCGCGCACGCCTGCGCGGTGGGGTGCCAGACACAGAGGCACGGAGACGAATTCTCAATGATTGCCTCCGTGTCGCCGTGTCTCTGTGGCTCGTGGAAATGAAAAACGCTTTAGCCATAGGGGAGACCGAACCATGATTGCGGCACACCGGCCAATCCAGCGGCCGCGGGACGCCAGGCTTCTCGTCGTCAACGCGGAGGGGCGCATCACGCACGCACCGCGCTCACGGTTCATCGATTTCCTGCAACCGGGCGATCTGGTGATCGCAAACGATGCGGCGACGCTGCCCGCCAGCCTGCACGGTGTCCACGTGTCGAGCGGCGCCCCCATCGAAGTGCGCCTTGCCGCTCGCTCTTCTCTGGCGCCAACCGATGTCCAGGCGTTCTCGGCCGTTGTCTTCGGCGCGGGTGACTTCCGCACGCGCACCGAGGACCGCCCGGTGCCCTCGTCCCTGGCTCCCGGCGATCGTCTTGTGCTTGGGTCCGCCGCACGCGGTGCCGGCGAATCCCTCCTCGCGACAGTCGAGGCGCTCCTCGATCATCCGCGGCTCGTGGCACTTCGCTTCGCCGGTACGCCTGACGAGATATGGGCCGGCCTGGCGCGGCACGGCCGGCCGATCCAGTACGCGCACATGCGGACCCCGCTCGCACTGTGGGACGTGTGGACGCCGATCGCCGGCCTGCCCGCCGCATTCGAGCCGCCCTCGGCGGGCTTTGCGCTCGACTGGCACTCGATCGGCGCGATGAGAGCGCGCGGCATCGCATTCGCCACGATCACTCTCGCGGCCGGCATCTCGTCGACCGGCGACCCAGAGCTCGATCGACGCCTTCCGTTCGACGAGCCCTATCGCATTTCTGAAGCGACGGCGTCAGCGATCACGCGTGCGAGACTGGCAGGCGGACGGATCGTCGCCATCGGCACGACGGTGGTGCGGTCGCTCGAGCACTCCGCCGCGCGCGACGGCCTCGTCCATGCCGGTAACGGTGTGGCGGACCAGCGCCTTGGCTCGACCAGTCGACTGCGGATTGTCGGTGCCATCCTCTCGGGCACGCACGAACCCGGCAGCAGCCACTTCGAGCTGCTGCGCGCCTTCGTGGATGACGCCACGCTGGCCGATGCGAACGCGGCACTCGAGGAATCAGGCTACCGGACGCACGAGTTTGGCGACTCGGTGCTCATCGAGAGAGCGAACCGGCACGTCACTCGCACGGCGCGTTTCTGGAAGCCACGCGACGATCGCGTCCTGACAGCGGCGTAGGCAAGGACGACTCGCGTCGAACAACCGAATCGGATGCATGATCCACTAATACGATCCTGCTCGAGACCTTTGTTCGATGACGAGCCGGATGCAACCGAAGTGCCCGAGACTGGAGCGCTCCATGACCAGCCGGTAGTTTGTAGCCGGTAGCTGGTAGCTCTAAACTACCAACTACCAACTACCGACTACCGACTACCGACTACCGACTACCAGCTACCATCTAACAACTGCCACCAAACCCCTTCCCGATCGCGCCGCCCATCGAGCCGATGCTCGCGAAGCTTGCCGAGGAGCTCCCCACCGGGGGCGGGTTTCTGTATGAGCCGAAGTGGGATGGTTTTCGCGCAATCGTGTTTCGAGGCGACACCGAGGTCTTTATCCAGAGCCGGGACCTCCGGCCCCTCGATCGCTACTTTCCCGAGCTGCACGCGGCCTGCCTTGCCGCGCTGCCTGAGGGCAGCATTGTCGACGGCGAGATCGTGATCGCGACGCCCCATGGCCTCGATTTCGACGCGCTGCAGCTCCGGCTGCATCCGGCCGCCTCCCGCGTCGCCAAGCTCGCGGAGGCGACGCCAGCGGCATTCGTCGCCTTCGATCTGATCGCGGCCGGTGGCCAGGACCTGCGTGCGGCGCCGCAACACGAGCGCCGCGTCCTGCTCGAGCAGCTCCTCGCCGGCGTCACGCCGCCGATCCACCTGACCCCGATGACGCGCGATCCCGCCGTGGCGTCAGAGTGGCTCTCACGGTTCGAGGGGGCCGGCCTCGACGGCGTGATCGCGAAACCGGAGCAGGCGACGTACCAGCCCGGCAAGCGCGCCATGATCAAGGTGAAGCACGCACGGACCGCCGACTGCGTGGTGGCGGGGTTTCGATGGCACAAGTCCGGAAAAGACCGGCTCGTGGGCTCGCTGCTGCTTGGGCTCTACGACGACAAGGGGACGCTGCACCACGTCGGCGTGACCTCGTCGTTCACGATGGCGATGCGCGAGCGGTTGGCGCTGGAGCTGGCGCCGCTCCGCGCGCGCGCCATCGAGCAGCATCCCTGGCGCGAGTGGGCGGAGGCCGGTGACGGGGTGACCCGCATGCCGGGAGGCCAGAGCCGCTGGAGCGCCGGCAAGGATCTTTCCTGGGAGGCGCTGCGGATCGAGCGGGTCTGTGAGGTGAAGTACGACCACATGCAGGGCCGGCGCTTTCGCCATGCAGCCATCTTTCTGCGCTGGCGCCCGGACAAGCAGCCCGGCGACTGTGGCTACGGCCAGCTCGAGGTCACGACGCCCTACGAGCTCGAGAAGGTTTTCGGTGCGGCGCGCGGCGGACGTTGACGTACGAATATGTTCCGGTGATCCGATAGACGACACATACGATAGAGTGCGTTCTTTGGGTGGTTTGACAGCGTGATCGTCCCCACCTACGATGACAGCCCACGGCCGATCGCGTTCAGGTATTCCGTATGATTTCCGGGGTTCGCGGCACGCTGACGTTCATCACCACCTTCTTTCGCCTGCCATCGGTTCGTCGCGTGGCTTCGGCGAAGCTTCCGACCGACTACGGCGAGTTCGACGTGCATGTGTTCAAGAGCGCCTTTTCCGCAAAGACGCAGGTCGCCCTGGTCCACGGAGAGATCGGGAACGGGGAGAACGTGCTCACCCGCGTCCATTCCGCGTGCCTGACCGGCGATCTGTTTCATTCCGTGCGCTGCGACTGCGGCCGGCAGCTGCACGCGGCAATGGAGCGGATCGTCGAGGAGGGTCGCGGCGTGCTGCTCTATCTCGACCAGGAGGGACGGGGCATCGGGCTGGCGAACAAGATCCGCGCCTACGCACTCCAGGACCACGGCGTCGACACCGTCGAGGCCAACGAGCGACTCGGCTTTCCCGCCGATGTTCGCGACTACCGCATCGCATCGAAGATGCTCCGTCACCTCGGGGTGAAGACGACGCGCCTCCTGAGCAACAATCCGAGGAAGATGGCCGGCGTGACCGGCAAGGGCCTGTCCGTGAGCGAGCGGCTGCCCATCGAGATTCCGCCGACCGCCTCGACCGAACGGTACTTGAAGACAAAGAAAGAGAAGCTGGGACACCTGCTTTCGTCGGTGTAGCGTGTGGCAGGGCAGCTCCTGACCCGCTGGCGCGCGTGGCCCCTGCTCGCGTCCTCGCTCGTCGTCCTCAACGCGTCGCTCACGTTTGAGAATGTGTGGCCCACTCCCAGGATCAGATGGGGACATGCGCTCTCGTTCGAGCTCGCCCTCTGCGTATTGATCCTGGCCGTCGCGCACCGGCGGGCGCGAGGGCTGGCGCGACGCGTCCTGCCGGCGATCTGGGTCGTGCTCGTCGCAGGCCGCTATCTCGACGTGACCGCGCCTGGACTCTACGGGCGGGACTTCAATCTGTACTGGGACTCTCAGCATCTGGGCAACGTCGCCGCGATGCTCACGCGCGCCGCGCCATGGTGGCTGATCGCCACTGTCGCAGGAGTCGCCGTGCTGGCCGTGGGGATGGCGTACCTGTTCGCTCGCCTCGCATTCGTCCAGGTGGCGGCGGCCATGCCGCATCGTGGATGGCGGCTCGCGCTCGGCTCGTTGGCGGGGGCCGTCATCATGCTGTTCGCGGGCCAGCGGCTCTCGGACAGGCTCCCGGTGGATATCGCCTTTGCCGATATGGCCTTCGCGGATCCGGTGACGCCGGCCTACGTGCGGCAGGCTCGCTTCGCGCTGGCGATGGTCGGACCGGGTGCGGTCGCGCGTCCGCTTGGTCCGAGCCCGGCCCTCGACGCCGACCTTCGGGGCCTCGGCGGCGTCGATGTGCTGCTCGTCTTCGTCGAGTCGTACGGAGCGGTCACGTACGAGACGCCGGCGATCTCCGAGGGCCTTGTCCAGAGCCGGGCCGATTTCGAGGCCGCTGTTCGCGAGACCAGACGTCAGGTCGTGTCGGCCTACGTCGAGTCGCCGACGTTCGGCGGTTCCTCATGGCTGGCGCACCTGAGCCTGCTGTCGGGCGTGGACGTGCGCGACCAGTACGCGTACACCTCGCTGATGGCCTCTCGACGGGAAACGATCGTCACGACCTTCGCGCGGCGCGGCTACCGCACGGTGGCCCTGATGCCAGGCATGCGACAGGCCTGGCCGGAAGGGGCGTTTTACGGCTTTGACGCGATCCACGGCCGCGACCGCCTCGAGTACGAGGGGCCGCAGTTCGGATGGTGGAGCATCCCGGATCAGTACGCGCTGGCCAAGCTCGACGCGCTCGAGCGCCGCCGCCGTCCGCGCGCACCGGTGTTCGCCGTCTTTCCAACGAGCACGACGCACGCGCCCTTTGGTCCCGTGGCCCCGTATCAGCCGGACTGGTCGCGTGTGCTCACGAGGGACGCCTACGACGAGGCCGATGTCGAGCGCGCGATGGCCGCCCGCCCCGATCTGACGAACTTGAGGCCGAGCTATGTACGGGGCATGGCCTACGAGTACATGTCCCTTGCCGGCTACCTTCGCGAGCAGGGGGACGACCTGCTCATGATCGTGATCGGCGACCATCAGCCGCCTGCCGCCGTGAGCGGCAGGGACGCGCCGTGGCATGTGCCCGTGCACGTGATCGGACGCCGGGCACACGTGCTTCACCGGCTGCTCCAACGCGGATTCCGCCCAGGCCTGGAACCGCGGCGCCCTTCGATTGGCGTCATGCACCAGCTCGTGCCGATGCTGCTCTACGCGTTCGACGCGCCGGACGAGCCGGTGGGCGAGGGCGAGCGCGGATTTCACTTCCCTGGCGCGAACCCTCCGGGTTCGCGAGGCGAGCCTGAAAGGCTCCCCCCACAAATCCGCGCTACCGCGTTTTGAAATACGCCTTATCTGGACGCACCGAACGGCAGCCGCGTGCCACCGACTGCGAGCGCCAGCAGGGCCCCGAGGATCGGCGGTCCGTAGCCGTTGATCAGGTAGTCGTATCGGAAGATCACGTCGGCGGCGACGTGGAAGTTGACGATCATCAGCAGCGCCAGCGCTGCCGCCAGCCGCACCCGTATTCCAAGAATCAATGCCGCCCCCGCAGCCAGCTCGGCGAGTGGCACCACGCGCGCGAACACCGGCGCGCCGGGCAGCGCAAACGTGTCGAGATACCACCTGGCGAAGGGGCGCGCCATGCCACGCCACTCCTGCAGCATGCGCGTCAGGATCCCGCTGTCCGTCAGCCAGTCGATCTTGCTGAGGCTCATGAAGACCAGGAACACACCCATGGCCAGCGACAGCAGCCGCAGCGCGCCGGCGTGCGAGACGAGTCTTGCGAGGATAGCCATGACTTCTCGTTACGTCGATCCGTGAATCTCAGAATCTTCAATCTTCGATTTGAACATGGATTGCTATATTGGCACATCGATCGATGTGTCATCACTCGATGTTCAAATTGAAGATCGAAGATTGGTAGATTCAAGCGACCCCCTGTGGCGCGACAACCACAGGACGTCAATCGCAAACGACCACACGAGGGCGGCCAGCGTGATGGCGGCCGCGCCGGCGCTGAGCGGCGCCGGAACAATCGGCGCGAGCGCCACGCTCAGCCCGAACAACTGGCCGACGGCCACCGTCCTGCCGCGGCGAGTCGGCCGCAGCGGCCCCGCGAGCCAGGGCAGCAGCCATCCCGCCGCGACGAACCCGTACCGCATCAGGCCGCAGAGTAGCACCCAGACACCGGCTTTCCCGTGCTGCCAGACGAGGACCGACAGGATGAGGATGAGCAGGGCGTCCGTTTCCATGTCGAAGCGCGCGCCAAACGCGCTGGCCATGCGTGTGCGGCGCGCGAGCCAGCCGTCGAGGCCGTCGAGCGCGGCCATCAGTGCCGTGAGACCGATCACGGACCAGAGCACCTCAGGCGCCGCCGGATGGCCGATCAGTCCGGCCACCAGCGCCGCCAGCATCGCCCGGATCGCCGTGACGTAATTGGCAGGTCCGAACCGCGGGTACGGATGCTGCGCGCCGGCGATCCAGACGATAGCTACCATCAGCACTGCAAAGAACGCGGCAGCCTTCAGCGCGTAGGTGGCGCCGGCGTCGATCCACGGGCCGGCGAGCAACCCGAGACCTGCCGTGCTCCCGCACCCGATGGCGAGCACGACATTGTAACGGGGTGTGTATCGCATCAGAATCTACACATCTTCAGTTTTCAGTTTGAACATCGATTTGTCGAGCGGTCTATGGATCGATGGGTCAATCGATGTTCAAATCGAAGATCGAACATCTGGAGATTCATTGCCGCTGGTCGCTGACACCGAAGAAAGGACAATGGTTCCACAGATGCAGCAGGAGGCC
>Ga0184637_10001350_pt1 | contig 16702 bp, 9 predicted proteins | sample PLM3_127_b2_FD_133143 | JGI IMG/M metagenome (GOLD analysis project Ga0184637, IMG submission 133143) | Groundwater sediment microbial communities from an aquifer in East River, Colorado, USA - PLM3_127_b2 | ecosystem: Environmental > Terrestrial > Soil > Riparian zone | place: USA: East River...
AAGTAACTATAACAAATAAGACTTTCAAGAATGCTATTTTAAGCGCACTTCGGCAAAATGGAATGACTAAGGCGGATGCTAAGATATTCATAAATGAAGCATTATATGGCCAATCCTTTGAAGATGCAAAAATACAGGCGCGTGAATTAATGGAAAAAACTAATAATGATCTTCCGGATAAATATAAAATTCTTGTCAATAATAATACGATCACGACACTAGCTAATGATTTGGTAAAGGCAAATCTGAATGCAAATGGAGCTATAACTAAAGAAGTCTTAGAGGCTGCTTATAAAAGCAGTTATCACGTAGCCGGATATGGGTTGGGCCATGAAGCCAATAATCCATTAAGTGGACAGATCAAGTCATGGCGCAGTAATCTGCGTAAAGAAGAAGAAAGATTGGCTAAAGAAAAGGACTGGGATAAATTAGCTATGCACCGATTGAAATCAACCTTTGTAAATAGTATAGTTATACGATTTACAGCAGGGGCAACCAACTGGCTTTATTTAAGGCTGCAATCGGCAGGGTTGGGATTAGCGACAGGGTTTATGGGTGATTGGAATAAAGATATTGATTTTGAAAGTAAAGAATCAATTCAGCAGTCTATAAAAGATATTCAAAATGCAAGAAATAAAATAGGACGCGCATTGGTTGGTATATCGTATATGACATTGTCGTATATGCTTTATTACGCATTAAGTGGAGGGGATGACGATGATGATAAAAAGAATAAGTTAGCTGAATTGAATAAGAAAAGGGATGAATTAAAGAAAACAAACTATAGGGAATTTGATGGTGGTGCAGCCGAAAAAGCGCAACAAGTATCCGATATAGATAAGGATATAAAATTACTTGAAGAATCCACTAGTTTGATGAAGAAAATAAAAAGTAATTGGATGGGGAGCAGGTTGTTTAAAAAAGTATCCCCTGATGTTTTATTGCTTCATTATTATTTAGATACAGAAAAAAACAAATATTCAGGTGTTGTGAAATTCGTTCAAGGTGCATATGGATTGGGTAGTCAGTATTCTACTGATGCAAAAGTAATAGAAGCCGGTAAATTATATTGGAAAGAAAATACAGACGCAGGAAATGGAGTATTGAGTAGTATAGCCGGAGATCGTTTTGGTGTTCCGTTGTGGAGGGCTGGAAAGGATTGGTACAAGTTAGGCAAATGGATCGGTGGCGGCAAAGTGGCATCTGATTTTGAAGCTCCGCATAATTTTGCGGATGGACTATGGGGTGGCGGTATGCTTGAAGATTTAGGTCTTTATGACAAAGACCCGGCAATTACTATTTTGCCAGGCATTGGAGGTAAGGGTTATGAAAAATTCAAGACGAAAGGGATTACAAACATGAGTGATTTAAAAGGAAATTGGTGGGAGACAACATTTACGGATGAAAATGGGAATGATAAATACATCCTAAATGCAACCGACCGAATTAAAGCTAAAGAAGCAGCAGAAAAATACAAAGCAGAAAAATAATTATGGTTAATCCAGTACAAGCATTAATTACATATACCGGGGATGATTGGTACGAGTATTTAGATTCTATTTCTCTTTCTGAAATATTCAGAGATTTGATAGTTAAATATCAAGGTAACCCATCATTGCTGAAAGGCATTATTCGTTATATAGTATGGGCCTATGGCATGGAATCGGATAAAATAATATTAGGAACAGATTGGGTAGAAAATAAGAAAAGAATATTCGAATCCGCTCAATTGCCGCCAATGGAAAATGTGCTTAAGGATGTTGTTTACTTAATGGATGACGTTATTCTGGTAACCATAAAAAGATGGATTGATTTTCAGAATAACGATACTTGGAAAGAATTAATGATGTTAAAGGATCTTCGCGCAGAAATGCAGTTGAGCGCTAATAGCCAATTGAAAACAGGCAATGGAGATGCGGTAAACTATGATCAGAAATTCAAAAATGCTAAGTATTCAATAGACTTGGCGCTTATGATAAAAGATTGCGAATCTAAACTATTGCAAAATGATCCTAGATTCAAAGATGCGGCGCGTGAGATAAAACAAAGAACTAAATCAAATATTTCCATAAGTCCTGAAAGTTTTGCAAAATAATGGGAAAGCTAATTCATATCGGTGAACATCAGTTGATTATACCAGATCCAAAGGTAAAGGATGATATATTATTCATTGATCAAAAAGATCCCGTATGGGATAGGGAGTTAGCTTTAAAAGATTATAAAGAAATATGGTTCCATTTTATGCCCGGCAAGGAGGGTACTAAGCTCTATCAGGACGCAACATTATATTCGCAAGATGGAGATTTGGTTTCATTGAATAAAGAGGATAGCGATTGGATGATTTTTGCTTATGAACGGGAATGGCGAAGACGGACAATGGGAGTACACATAAAGATTGGTGATAGAATAGAGTGGCTTACGGGGGATCATTACTTCATTTTGATGTGGTGTAAGACAAAGCGACCTGATAAAAAGGGTGATTATTTTGATTATAGGGAATTTCAGCAAAGATTCTTGCAATTGATTTGGTATATCAACCAGCAAGACCACATAAGCGGAGGTGCATTTAGTAAAGCAAAAAAAACGGGTATAACTAATTTGATGTGGTTGTGTTACTTAAATTGGGCCACTACTACTAAGAATATAAATTTAGGCCACATGAATTTGGATGTGCCTAAAGGATCAAAAACATTTAGAGATCATTTCATGTATGCGTATAACGGATTGCCAGCAGCGTTAAAGCCACAAATAAAAAGCTACTCGCAGAGTGAAGGGCAAATAGTATTTGGTTATAGATTTGGCAATAACACAAGTAGTAAAAACAAAAAAAAGTATGAAGAGGACGAATTGGGAACTTCCGTTATTTGTGTTCCAGCAGTTTTAAATGCTTTTGATGTTGATGTTTTTTCGGCCACCTGGTATGATGAATATCCTAAAATGAAATCAGACTTTGGGGAAATATATCGTTCCAATGAAGAAGGAACGGCCCTTCAGGACATAAACATAGGAAAGAAATTTCTTACTTCCTATACCCCAGAAGGCGAAACGCCTTCATTTTTTTCTGCTAAAAATATTTACTATAATTCTGAATTAAGGACAATTCGGCCAGACTCATTAGGTAAAACAGCGAGTGGTTTAATATGTTGGCATATTCCGGCTTATCAATCATGGACAAGTGAGTTTGATAAATACGGTAGGTGTCGTGAAGCCGAGGCCATGAAAAAGATATTGGCCCGTAGAGAATTAAAGAAGGGAAATTCACGCGAATTGCTTGCTGAAACACGTAGATACGCAAATGATAAAAAGGAAGCATGGACGGCGGGCGGTGTAGGAAGCGTGTTTGATAATGGAAGATTGGCGGAATTATTATCAGATGCGGAAGAAGAAGAAAGGGATTCGCCAACTCCAATCTATGTGGATGGTGTTTTGAAATGGAAACAGGAATTATGGAACATCAATCCTAATCTCCGTAAGAAGGGCCAATTCTCAGAAGTGGTATTTGTGCCATTAACGGCAGATGAAATATCTAAAGGGATAACAGGAAGTATTCGTGAATATTTCCCTTTGCCAAGGCCAATTCAAAACTTAGCCTTGAAGTACGGTAGGGATGAATGGAATAATTTAAACCCGCCTCCTGAGTTTCATAATGTTCTGGGTGGTGATCCGACAAATTATGCAGCAGCAAGTGAGGTAATTGAAGGGTCTAAAAACTCATATCATGTCATGAACAGGCAAAATGATACCATTGACTCGCTATATGGGAAGGTGAGCACTAAAATAATAACTCACGAATATTTTGATAGACCGGAGCGACCGGAAGACTCATATGTGCAATTATTAATGTTAATAATATATACTGGATCGTTAAGCGCAGTAGAGGCTAATGCTCCTTATGCGGCAACACAGTTGATGGAAGAGGGACTGGGTAATTACATGATTGTTAAGGATGAAAGCGGTATTATGACAATTTGGAAACGACATATGGGGTTGGCGCATGAGGAAGATAAGAAATATCATCTTTTAAGGACTACCGCAACGGCTCAAAGTAAAGATACGTTAGAGATGTTTGTTAGGTTGATGAAAGGTTATTTCCGAGTTCCGTTGAAAGGGGAAAAGGATTATGGGAAAACTATTAAATCCACCCGACTTTTAAATCAATTGATGAATATTGACGTAACTAATACCAAGGTGTTCGACCTTTTTATGTCTTGGGGATGGTGCTTACTGGCCGACGAGGTGTATTCTAATATCATTTTGAATCAACAGGATAATGGAATGGGCAATAATGAAATAGCTTCGGTATTAAGGGCTTTGTCTCCGACAGGGTAAAAATATGTATTTTCGTAAAAACATGGATTCATGAGCACAGGTGTTAGGCTTCTTCCACAGCGAATTGATATAGACAAGTATCCGGCATTAAATACTCCTGATACGGCTCTTTATATCAAAAACCTGGTATACGATATGACCGATACCAGCACCGCAACCGATAGTCAGGGAAGCGCAACCGGTGTATATAAGCCACTTCAAAGTATAGTTAAGTATATATCAAATCTGGTACTCCCAGATAATCCGGAAGATAATTTCCCGATAGGGCATTATGATTGCAAAGAAACACGTGAAGTATTTGTTTTTATTCATAATAAAAACGGGAATCATACAATATATAAACTCAACGGAGGCAATGCTACATATGATATAATTTATCAAGGAGTTGAGCTTGATTTTCAGCTTTCACCAGAATATTTCATTCATCAAGGAGGGGCATATTTAGAAATTATTTATTTAACAAATCCAATAACAGGAGAAAAGGTTCGCAGGTCATTGTTAATGTTCACAGATGGGTTTGGTGATCAGCGTCAAATTTGCGTGGAAGATGCAATTGCAACAAATGGGTATGACCCAGCTTTATTTACCCACTTCGCTGGTAATTATGATCGGAAGGTTTTAATAAATATGGGTGTTCCGACTCCGCATGATTGCATTGAAGTATCGGAAGTTAGCAATGATAATCCTACCGAAAATAATGCTCTTTTATTTCAAACATGGCAGTGGAGAATAAGGGATATTGATGTATGGGGAAGACCATCTGAATGGGGGATAATAAGTGATACTTATATTCCATTTGGTAATGACTGTATTTCGACTGCCAGCGGATTGCCAAGATGCGTGGATTTAACGTTTAATAAACGCGCCCCTCATATTAACCAGGTTGAAATTGCATATAGGAATTGCAATAGCACACAATGGAATTTAACCGATACATTAAATTTATACGATGGGTCACCAATAGGAGAGTGGTGGCTACGGTCACCAAATCCAGATGTAACAGTTTCTGGGGATAAAATAGTGTATAGATTTTGTGCTGATAAAAAATGTCAGCCTATATCTCCTACGGAAACCAACCGGGTAAGTAACCCGCAACCGAGAAGCTCACAAGCGCTGGCTAAAATAGATGATTTTGTTGCCCTATTTAATAATAAGGATGGGTTCTTACCATTTTCGGAAGAGTTAAAAAGTAAAATAAAAATAACCGTTGATTCCACGCCAATATCTCAAGCTAGTAATCTTATAAATATAGAGGTGTATGTTGCTATTTTCAATCCTGGGATTAACAAGAATCAGCCAATATTCCAGCAAGGAATTACAGACCCGTCAAATCTACGGTATGGATTTGGGGCATTTAATACTGATAATCAGTATAGAGCTTTTTTTGCCTATGAGCAGTATTTCCCTGGTGAAGAACAAAAAGGGTTTATCGGGTATTTTGCGGGCACAAATATTTCAACAATAAGTAAACAATACTTCTTAAGTAATACTGGTCAATTAACAGAAGTCAAAGACTTTTCAGAAGATGCTTTAAATAGTCTGTATTATAGTAAAACATTTGGTGGCCCATTGGGAGATCCTAATTATTCACATACTCCTAACGGTGTTTTTTTACAGAAATTTGAATTTAATAGCCTTCCTAAAGGCAGATATATTTTCAGAATCGCTTCTCATAGGTTTGATCCAGCGCCAGGGCTTGACTTTAGGGAAACCAGCACTTATACATCTGGTCTATATTATTTAAACAGATCCAATTTTGCAAACCCTATAAATTTCGACATAAATAGTCGGGTAAGTCAGTCAAAAGAAATCGTTATTGATGCTTGTGAGAAATCTTATGATGGAATCACAGACAACAAGATTCTTGTCATATTTGATTTATGCTTTACCAATTCGGATATCGAACAAGGATATGTAGTCAATACAGATGAGGCTGGAAAAGCCCAATATGGAATCGAGTTATTGCAGCATAATGGCGGTGATGGAGACAAGAAGGCGAATTTTACTGACCATAATGGTTTCTTTTTTACGGCTGATACCTATAAGAATTTCGACAACTATATATATGGATATTGTAGTTGTGTAAAAAAACAATTATTTCATACTCAAACCGGTAATAATAATAATGCCCATGCGATAATTAATTGGTATCTAAACTCAGCGGCCAGTGGATCTGGATGCGCTACATGGAATACTCGGCCATGCAATCAGGTTCAAATAAAAGGGAAGGTGAAGTTATGTGGTACTGATATCGGCATTCCAAATGTATCAGTAGTATTAACAAGAGGCAAAGCTGCTCTAACGGATGATAATGGGGAGTATACCCTATTTGCGTCTGACGATGTATTAAATCCAAACAGACAGGATCAGTTATATTTCGTTACTAATGGGTGTGCATTTGAAGGATGTGATACCATTTGTTTAGATCCTATTCCTATTACAATTTATAAATGTATAACCTGTGAAGAACGAATCATAACGGTTCAGGATGTGTTTGTTAAGTTCAGAACTTCAAAGGGGTTGTTGAGTGGTGTTACATATCCAGTTGGAGTGGTGGGTTGGGATTGGCTAGGGAGGGCTACATATGTTCAGGCATTGGATGATTTGACTATCCCATCGGTGCAACAAACAAAAGCATTTTCGCCTTCAACAATTTCTGCGCAGATAGACGCAAGCGCTATCTTCCCTGCTGATATTGATTATATAACTTTCTGGATAGGTGAGCCAAGTGGAATACTTGAATACATCACATGGATAGTTGATAAGGTTGAATTTGTTGATAATTCCGGGGCTATAAATGAAGCTGCTCCTTCACAAATTAAAATATACTACGGAAGTTTAATTGAGTATAATAAGCAGAATAACTATAACACCACGGTTAATTGGAGTTTTATTGATTCGATAACCAATGAGCCAGTTATTTCCGATAAAGTAGTATTCTTATTAAATGGGGATGGTAATTTCTTCAGTAAATCAATAACAGCATTGGTTAAGTATGATCAAGAGGGTAAATATTTCCTTATTAATTACACAAACGACTTAAAAGACTTAAAGGAAAATGCAATCATAAGAATCTTAAGACCCAAGATATGCGATACTGCTGATTTTTATTATGAGCTATGCGACACTGTATATATTGAAAGCAGAAAGGCTACAGTTAATAATGTATTGTTAAACGCATTTGATACTTATTATATAAACCGGCAAATTCCAGTACCAATTGATGTGGGGGATGAAACGCAGATTCAGTTACGTGTATTTGGAGTACCGTTTGAACATAATTCCCCTTCTGATTTTTGGGGCGAAAAATGTAAAAATATTGGTCGTGTTAATATTGAAAACCCACAAGAAACAGAAATATATCGGCAAGATCAAGTGGCATTGAGTGGAGCATTGTCAGATACCGGTCAGCTGAACTTTTTAAATTATTTCGACAGTGCTAAGAAAACAAATTTTTCAGATACATATATCAATGGTATTGTAAGCGTATTGCCATATCCGGGGATATTACTGATCATTGGGCAGTCCGATAATTTTATAGTTGGCTTTAACGATAACTTGATGCGAGTAAACGCAGATGGGACTGCGCAAGCGGCCAGCATATCAAATGCATTTGGTAAACCGCAGACAAAAATAACTGGGAATTATGGATGTTTATTGTTTGATAAAAATACAATATCCAGATATGAGAATACGGTACACTGGTTGGATAGTTCAAGATCGACAGTAGTGCAGCACAATTATCAACATGCCATTCAAGTAACTAAAGCAGATCCGGCAATAGGCGTAGTTGGTGGGGTGGATAGCTGGATAAGGCCGAAGGTAAAAGCAGTACAAGCATACAATTTAATAAACGAAAATAAAAGGTATTTTCATGGGATAATTAATCCGGTTAACCAGGAATATATACTCACTGATTTTATTATTGGCGCAAACAATTATGTTAATTCTGAACGGGGGGTAAATATATTTGTTCCGGAAACAATATCATTCAATACTGTAACTAAACTTTGGCGCATGTGGTACGGGTTTGTGCCAGCCATGTATGCGCAATTGCAGGGGGAAGTATCTGCGCAGCAATTATTCAGTTTTGTAAATGGGGTTCCGTATAAACACTATTCCGTATCAGGTCAGGGGTATGGAATGATATATGGGATACAGCAGGCAAATCGTGTATTTGAGGTAGTGGCTGTTATAAATGGGATGAATAAAAAGAGATTCAATAATATTTCTCAGTATTGTAAACAAGCGCAATATTTTTGTGACCGTGCAAGAACAGAGAATGATCAGGAGACAAGAGTGTTATTGGATAATTGGCTGCAAGCAGAATATGGATGGCATGCACCATTGTTATGCGATTTAAATACGCCATTTTCGGAAAACTTGCCCAAGCAGACCGGGGAATTAAAAATACTTGAAGGGAATGTAATGTATGGTAATTTTATAATTATAAGAATGGTAGGTGATCCAACGGAAGATACCAAGTACTCTGAGTTACAGGGGATTATAGTATACGCCTCACCAAATTCAATTTCGTAGTTTATGCCAGACTATAGCAAGAATTTTTTAACAAGCATGACTGGTCATATCAATTTTGACGATGAACCAGATAATGTAAATACAGGAGATCCTATCCCAAGGAATCCGGGTAAGATACCATTGCCTGATTATAAAAATCCTAAATCAAGGCTAAGTTATGCGCAATCGTGGACGCAAAAATACGGCCCCTTAATGCAAGGGCGTGGAGATACTCCCCTAAGAGTAAATGAAGTTCCTAATATAGCATTTGATCGATTGCCGGTAAAACAGTCTTCCACAAACGCGGCCAAAAAATTAGGTTTAGATCCTGCTTTACTCTATGCATCTGGAATGGAAGAAGGCGTTAGCGGCATGTTTAAAAAAGGATATGAAGGAGAGGGCTATTTCAATAGTAGTTCTTATGATGATTTTCCGATAAGTGGAATGATCGGCGTTGGATTAGATAATTTCGCAGATTCTTTTAAGGGGCTTGTGAAAAAGGGTTATTTGCCCGCTGACTTTGAAAAGAAGTTCAAAAAAACGGTGATGACAAATGAAAAAGGGCAACCAGTTAATTCTGGTGACTTTAGATCTGTAGAGGATGTGTTTCAGGCAAAAGCTGCTATGATGAAAGATAGCGAAGACCAAATATCGGGTTATGCTAAAAAGAATAATATTCAATTATCTCCAAAAGCTAAAGAGTTCTTCACATTAATTAATTACAATGCCGGAGAGGGGAATGCACAAAAAATGCTTGATGATTATCATAAAGCTGATGCGTTAAAGGATGATGCTTTTTTGAAAAACAGACCCGATAGAGGTGGTAATTTAAAACCTAATTCATGGAAACAGCCTTACGAAAATGTGATCAGGCGGGTGAAAATGGCCGAGGCGTTAAAAAAAGAGGGGTTATTTGATTAAAAAACAATACGATGCCAACACTAACATTAACTATATCTAAATTACGATTCCCATCAAACGCGAATATATCTAATCCCATTACTGTAAAATTAGAATATAGGGAGTATTATTCTGATGCCTTTATATTAATTGACGCTGGGGTTAATGTAGACGTAGATGGAACCATACTGGATTCTCCGTTGCCAACAATAACAATTGATCCTACGCTAAAATATGTTATCAGGAGTACAAATGAACTTTGCGATTTTCAATATGAACAATCTGTAATTATCAATCCTTATTGTCCTGTCGGATATGAAATGGCACCAGACCTCTCGTATTGTTTATTTGAGGAAGTGACAGATGCTATTCCCCCAAGTGCATCAGAAAATTCGGTTGCTAAAACGGCAATAGATTATACTATATGCGGAAGTTGGATATATACAACATTCAACCTTGATGGAACTGGCGCATCTACTCAAATAAGCCTAGCAAATCCATGGTGGGTTAATGGAGTTGGTGACTGCTTGACAGGGGGAACACTTGTTGATGGGCCTATGAATCGAAGTGCTTTATGGGCTTCTTCAGAGTTGTCTGATCAACAGGTTGGATTTGCTGTATGTATAGATATTCCGGTAACCAAAACTTATTACATCGGTGTTGGGGCCGACAATTTTGCTATAATAAAAATTGACGGGGTAACAATTTTATCGCAAGATAGAACTGCAATGGATTTGCAATATGGAACGCCTGGTGGATCTGGGCCATTGAGAGTATGGGCTATTTATCCGGTAGCAATTCCGAGTGGATCACATGTAATTGAAGTATTAGGACAAAATGGGTTTGAGCCAATTCCAAATCCAGCCGCAATAGGATTTGAAATATACGATAATACCCCTGCTGAAATAGCGGCGGCAACTTCGTATGTTGGCTTGAATCTTGTTTTTTCTACTAAAGATTATATAGGGCAACCCATTCAGGTTGGAAGTGATAATATAGGTTTTAGTTGCCCCGCTGGATTTAGCCTGCGTCCCTGTGCTTCGCCAGTTGACTGCATTAGAATATTAACTACGCCAGTTTTGTATTAAGCGCAACCTATGTAGTTTGTTTTTGTAACAATGTATTTTTTATTCATGAAGTCTATTTCTGTTTGGGCGGCTATGTTTAAAGCATAGATATGGCCGCCCACCTCTAGTCCAGGGAAACTATTTATTAAGTCTGGATTAAAGGCAGCAACAACATATCGTTGATATGATTTATTGTTTAAGTCTAAGGATAGACGCTCAAGCTCAAATTCTTTTTCTTTTATACCTTGTGCTATATGTGGTTTTTGGGCACCTGATTTAGATAGTTCTTGTATTTCTCTTTTTAGCCTTTGCATTTTTTCAGCCTTGGTTTCTCTTGATTCAGTCCAATTTGCAAAGGTAAGAATGCCACCATGGCTTTGTTTTAAAGCGGAATTGATGTATTCATCGGGAGACTTGGGATCATCTTTAGTTGGTACTTCCAGGAAGATATAATCTTTATTGGGTATTATTTTTTCACCATCCCATATGCCGTATGTTTCATTTGACTTTCGATGAAAATCAAAACATGTCACAACGTAATAGTTGTAAGTTTCATCTTGGTGGATAAGATGATCTTCACGTGCCTCGTGCTCATTCAATCCTTGAACAAAGTGATGGCAAAGCAAAGTATCGCCAATTTTGGCTTCAGGGAAATAGTCGGCAGCTTTTTTGCCTATACCTACAATTTCACCTGCCTGAACATTGTACATCATGAATGTTTGTGTTTCAGGGATAATTATTGAGCCAATCTTTTGTTTCTGTTGGATTTCTTTTTCGCGGCTAATTCGGATGAGGAAATACGAGGGCATTGGGGCCGGGGAATACACCATATTTTAAATTTTGAGCAAAATACTGCAATTTTAGGTGAAAATTAAGTAAAATGACGGGAACCGGGGCTTTTACCTACGAAGAAGTCGATCCTTCAAAAAAAGATCCTGTTTGGGCAAATCGCGTAATAGAAATTCATCGGATGAATTGGCGGCGATTAGTGAATGTGAGTCGAGGAATCGAAGATAGGAATTTATTATATTCCAATCAGCCTCTTACAAAAGTGGCTGAGAGTTTTCAGGATGCTGAATTTAAAAGGGATGTTGAGTTTTTGCCATTACCCATCATGGAGGCCTTTGTAAATGCTGTAGTTGAGGAATTATCTAAACGCCCCCCGCGAACTGAATTGAAGGCCATAGATCCCACCGCAATAAGTGAAAAGGAAAAAGATGTTAATCTGTTAAAAAACAGAAGGGTACTCGAAAGAGACATTAGTACTTACAGGCAACAAGTTGGTGAGCCTCCGTATAAAATGCCATATGAAAACTTCAACGGGAACGTAAAGGAGTTTGACAATATGGGATTGGATGAGGGCGACCCAGAGGATATAAACTTCTATGTGGAGAATTTTCAAAAGCTGATGTATGAAATTGGCGGCCAGGCATTGTTGGATGCGGTTTTAAAAGTTAACAAATTTGACGAAAGTACACTGCGTAAAATAGTGAAGGATATTTTTGCTTTTAAGGCTATTTGTACACAGGTATATGTGGATAAGATAACAGGCGAGATAAAAACAAGATATATAGATCCTACTATATGCTATGGTGTTTTTGGTGATACAAATGACGGTAAAAATGATGCTTGTCGCGGATGGCAAGATAGCGTAAGTGTCATGGAGTGGTTGCAAATGGTGGGTAATGAATTTGATTGGTATAAAGAGTGGCGATATCTGTTATGGGGAATAAATTTTTGCAATGGTACAAAGTTTACCGGATTCGTAAGGGATGGGGTATCTTATGATTGCTGTTTTAATGGGCAGTGGACTGCTGAAATGGGATTAGATGGGGTGGAGCAAAATATGATGGATTGGTCACAAGCATACACTTACAAGGTTTTCGGTGGATATGTGGAGTGGCGTAGTATTGATGCGACTGCTACCTATCTAAAAAGCAACAGTAGGCCAAATTATGCAGAACCAATTCCATACAATTATGAATTGAAAAAGAAAAAAGAAATAAAAGAATATTATAAAGAGTCGTTTTATCAACAGCAATGGTATAGTTCATATTTCTTAGCAACAAGTAGTTTAACTCAATGGATATATAGCTTTCAAAAAGTATATCTACAGCAATTGGAAGGAGCAAATGATGAATATAGCAATGGAACGCTATGCTATTATCAGGAGGAAGGAAAGAGTGCTGTGGAAATTGCAAAGCCATATTTACAGCCAGCCAATTACGCTTTTTATCATATGCTATGGGTGATTTATAAAGCCAAACCCGATCAGGAGGAATATTTATTGAATGAATTAATAACTCTTGCAAAAGGGATGAAGCGGGAATTTCCTCAAATGGCAGGCACTAATAATACGCCTTCATTTGATAGTATTCTGGATCAAGTGATACAATATCAACGAAAAAGCCATATTCGAATTAGGGTGTTCCCGGAAGTTGAAGGCAGAACTATACCGCAGTTGCCACCAGAAGGCAAAAGACCCGGGAGCGGTGGTTTAGATATGATTGCAATAGCTATGCAGTCGGTGACCCAATGGGCTGAAATGCAGGTAGGTAATAAAATAGGAATCAACCCAATGCGCCTTGGCGCTAATCCCCCAAGTAGGGAAAGTACGGAGAGCGAAATGAATACTATTCAATATTCGTTTAATACTACTGGTTACATATATAGAATGGTTCAGTTTTTAAAAGAGCATATTGCAATATGTATACTTAATTATTCCCAGGACATAATAAAATATAAAGAGTCTTTGCCATATAAATGGTTAATGAGAATAGTTGGAAACGAATCGCTGGAATACCTAAAGGTTCTTGATAAATATTGCGCTCACAGAATGGGTATCTTTATATGGGATTATAATCGGATCATTGAAAAGGATAAAATAATGCAAGCGGCCAATATCGCACTTGCAAAAGGAACACTTAGGCAGGATGAGTGGTTTATTTTAAATTCTACCGATGACCCCAAAAGAGCGAATGCTATTCTTAGTAGAATGATACGCATCAGAGAAAAGAAGGAGAAGCAATTCCAGATGCAACAATTGCAAATGCAAGATCAAATGGATCAAAAAAAGTATGAGCGCCAAAAAGATCTTATAATGACTAAGGGACAAATAGATTTACAAAGAGCGGAACTTGAAATGAGAGGATACATTGGTGCCGCTCAAATAGCAGCAAATAATAAATTAAATGTGAAGGAATTGCAAGTGGCTTCTGAAGAGCCAAAAATACAAGCCAAAGCAGATGCTCAAAAGCAAGTACAGCAAAATAAATCTAACTTGGATGAACAAAAGCCATTGGATGAAATAGCTGCTTAAATTACTTTTCGTATACACAAAATGCTTCTGGGGAACTGTATGGGTTCCCCATTTTTTTTACTAACAACGGTTATTGTTTTTTCACAATCATTGGTGTTTAATGCTAGTGCCAATACTTCACGCGCCGAATAGCCATGGTCTTTAAGGCGCTTGAAATTTTTTTCTTCTATAAGATTTATGCGAACATTTATTCTAGGGTGATTGGATGCCATTTTAGTCAGATTTTATTACAAATGTATAAAAAATACCAAAATAGTGTCTGACACTGGCTTCTTTGAATTAAAAGAAGTGCCATATTTACAGCAAATTATAAAGTTTTGGCTCAAACACTGGAACAAATCAATGCTTTAAGGCGAATGAAAGGTGAAGATCCTTTAACTGAAATGCCTGTTGAAGTAGATGCCAATAACGCGCCAGTGGATGAAAAGAAGCCAGATATTACCACCAAAGAGGAAGATAAAAACAAAGAAGTTTTAGTTCCGGAAATCAATGATGATACGGTTTTAAAATATCTCCAACAAAAAGGGCTTTCTGTAAATTCTTTGGCTGATCTCAATAAGCCACTTACTGAGGCAGATGTAGCCAAGCAGGCAGATGATCGCGAAAGCGCCAAACTCACATACGGTTTAAATAAAGGGTTATTTAATCGTAAAACTCACGAACAATTTATCCTCGATAAAAGCAATAAGCAACAGTTGGTTTTTGCCCAATATTACCAAGAGGCTAAAAAAGAAGATGCCGATTTATCCGATGAGGATATTCAGGCAGAATTTGCTTCAAAATATGGGTTGGATTCAGAGCCCGATACGCGCAAATACAAACGCGGTCAGCAGGAATTAGATATCCTCTCCGATATCATTCTGAAAAATAAGTATCAAAATATTTACAAACTTGATAATGATTTTGATACTTATGAAAAGCAAACCACCGCTCAAAAAGAATTTGAAAGAAAAGTATTAACTGAAGCACCGGTGTTTAAAAAACACGTTGATGAAATATTTGGTGAATTGAAAAAAATAACCACCAAATTCAGTGAGGAAGAGAGTTACGAGGTAGAGGTGATGGATGAATCTTTAAATTCTTTAAAAGAGAAATTCCTTGACAATAATTTTGTTGCCCAAAAAATATCGCAAGGGTATACCAGGGATGAAATAAAAGATATTGCCTTTAATGCTTTATTGAGTATGAACTGGCCTGTATTTGCACAGGAAATAGTAAAGCAGGCGCTGTATAAACAGCAGAAAGGGGTAAAGGGAATCCCTATAATAGGAAATCAGCAAAAATCGCCAGTTGAATCCAATCGTACTGAACAGCAAGAGGTAGCATTTAAGAGACTATTTCCAAGCGAAGTTGCCAATTAATTAAAAAATATAAATTTCAAATAGATGCCGGACGTTCAACTTTTTAGCAATAACCCGATGTTTTGTACACGGCAGTTATCAGTAGACGAAACGCTAACACTGCCTAAATTTGATGTGCTGGTAGAGTCAAATCCTGATACCAGTTCGGTTGCGGCTAAGTGTGGTGACCCTAATATGGGGGCACTTTTCGTTAAAAATGTCGTTCATAAACTGATTCGTTGCGGCGGCACTCCTATTGATCTGAACTTCATGCAGGAGATGTTTCCTCAGATGCCTAGCCCAACAATGGTGGATACAAAAAGGTGGTTTAACCATTATTTTTGTGATCCCGATCTGAATATATGGGCGGCTCAGTCAAGAGAGGGCACTGCGCCTGGTGCAGCTACTTGGTTTCAAATAGCCAAGTCAAGTCATGGCGGAAGCGGTACTTATACCCTTCCTGTTCCCGGATACGTATTGATGGATAAAGACAATCAAGTCCAGTATACCGTGGTGGATGTTGATACTTCAGTTCCTTATGCGCATCGTATACAGGTTATACCGAACGATGAAACGGTTACTGTAAACATAAAAGCAAACAAAGCATACCTGATTCTTCCTGCCGTAATGATAGGCGGTTGCTCAACAACCCTGTTGACCAATAAAATGAGCACTATTGGTTATACCCAGGAAGTACACCCTCTCCGGTTGCGGAATGACTGGAAGATTTGTGTAGACCTCTTGCGTGGGTACAAAGACAAAATTCAATTCGCCGTAATCTACGATACCCAGGGCAATCCAATGGATTCTTGGGATGTTTACGAAGCGCAACAGGGCCGTGAAGGATTACGCATGGCATTGAACGTGCTTTCGTTCATCGGAACGCCTACTACCAACAGTCAGCTTATTAATGGATTCAATAACGGGGAAAATACGATCGGTATAGACGGTAATCATACTGGCTTTTATGGTCTTGTTCCAACACTTAAGTATGGTGGCGGCCACGTATACGATTACCGTTCAGATCTTGGATTTGATCTTGAAGCCGATGGGGAACCTATCTTCTTGTATCAGGATAGCCGTAAACGAACTAAGAAATTCATGGTGTTGCATGGCGCTAAGTTCCGCTTCGGTCTTGTGGATAGAACAAATAAATTAATTTCTCGAACACAGGTCGGCTCTAATATGTGGGAAGCGTATAGACGCTTAGGTGGTTTAACTGGTGAGGA
>Ga0184637_10001351_pt1 | contig 16699 bp, 8 predicted proteins | sample PLM3_127_b2_FD_133143 | JGI IMG/M metagenome (GOLD analysis project Ga0184637, IMG submission 133143) | Groundwater sediment microbial communities from an aquifer in East River, Colorado, USA - PLM3_127_b2 | ecosystem: Environmental > Terrestrial > Soil > Riparian zone | place: USA: East River...
GCTCTCCGAAGGCTTTCACACACGGCGCGGACGGCGCGCGGCGCATCTGCATCGCGACGCGGTGAACGGCGTGCTGCGCGGGCAACGCGGCGCGGCGCTCGCGGCAGTCACGTCCGGCGGCACGATCCCCGACAACGCTGACTATGCGGTGGTGCTCGAGCCGCAGTCGCAGGTGGTCGGCACCGTGAACGAGGACTGGGCGGTCGAAAGCCTGGCGGGCGACGTGTTCCAGCTCGGCAACACGTCGTACCGCATCCTGCGCGTCGAGCGCGGCACCGTGCGCGTGGAAGACGCGAAGGGCGTGCCGCCGAGCATGCCGTTCTGGCTCGGCGAGGCGCCGGGGCGTACGACCGAGCTCTCGGCTTCGGTGTCGCGCTTGCGCGAGACGATCGCGGCGCAGCTCGATGCGGGCGGTCGCGATGCGGCGATCGGCTGGCTCACCGTCACGCTGGCACTCGACCGCTCGGCCGCCGAACAGATCGTCGACTACCTCGCGGCGGCGAAGGCGGCGTTGGGTCGATTGCCCACTGTGCGCGCCATCGTGCTCGAGCGCTTCTTCGACGAATCGGGTGGCATGCAGCTCATCGTGCATGCGCCGCTGGGCAGCCGCATCAATCGAGCCTGGGGCCTCGCGCTGCGCAAGCGCTTTTGTCGCAAGTTCGATTTCGAGTTGCAGGCCGCGGCGACCGAAGACGCGATCGTGCTGTCGCTGTCGTCGTCGCACAGTTTTCCGCTCGACGAAGTGGCGCGCTACCTGTCGGCGAAGACAGTGCGCCCGCTGCTCGTGCAGGCGCTGCTCGACGCACCGATGTTCGGCGCGCGCTGGCGTTGGAACGCGATGGTCGCGCTCGCGCTGCTGCGCATGCGCGGCGGGCGCAAGGTCGCGCCGCCGTTGCAGCGCATGGCGGCCGAAGACCTGCTCGCGGCGATCTTCCCCGACCAGCTCGCGTGCGGCGAGAACATCGTCGGCGACCGCGAGATCCCCGACCACCCGCTCGTGCGGCAGACGATCGACGATTGCCTGCACGAGGCGATGGATGTCGACGGGCTCGAGCATCTGCTCGCTGCAATCGAAAGCGGCGACATCGAGGTCATCGCGCGCGACCTCGTCGAGCCCTCCCCGCTCGCGCTTGAAATTCTCGCGGCGCGGCCGTATGCGTACCTCGACGACGCACCGCTCGAAGAGCGCCGCACGCAGGCCGTGATGGCGCGGCGCTGGATGGACCCGGAGACCGCGGCCGACCTCGGCAAGCTCGACGTCGATGCGATCCGCAAGGTGCGCGAGGAGGTGTGGCCCGACGCGCGCAACGCCGACGAATTGCAGGATGCGTTGCAGGGACTCGGCTTCTTGAGCGATGCGGAAATCGATGCGCAGCCGCAATGGAGAGCGTTCTTCGAAGAGCTGGCGGCAGCCAAGCGCGCAACGCGGCTTTCGCTCGGCACGTCGGGCGTGTTTGTCGCTGCCGAGCGATTGCCCGAATTCGAAGCAGCGTTTCCAGGCGCGGAGCGCGCGCCGAAGATCGAAGCGCCCGCGGAATATCGCAAGGCGTGGACGCGTGAAGCGGCGCTCGTCGAAATCCTGCGCGACCGCTTGCAAGGCCTCGGCCCCGTGACCGCGCAAGCGCTCGCAGCGCCGCTCGCACTCGCCCCATCCGACGCCGACGCCGCGCTCGTGCAGCTCGAAACCGAAGGCTCCGTGATGCGCGGGCGCTTCACGCCCGACGCCTCGGACATCGAGTGGTGCGAGCGACGCCTGCTGGCACGCATCCACCGCTACACCGTGAACCGGCTGCGCCAGGAAATCGAGCCGGTGGCCGCGCGCGACTTCATGCGCTTCCTCTTCGAATGGCAACGCGTTGCGCCCGACGCGCGCGTCGAGGGTGCCGATGCGGTCGCCGGCATCGTCTCGCAGCTCGAAGGCTTCGAAGCCCCGGCCGCGTCGTGGGAGACCGAGATCCTGCCGGCGCGCGTCAACGAGTACGACCCGGCCTGGCTCGACGAGCTGAGCCGCGCCGGCCGCGTCGTGTGGACGCGCATCGCACCGCTGCAAGCGAGCGGCACGCGCGCGCCGAGCCCCGTGCGCACCACGCCGATCACGCTCGCGTCGCGCCGCAACCTCGCGATCTGGGCTGCGCTCGCGCAAGACAGCGGCAACGCCACGCTGGGCTCGAACGCGCGCCGCGTGCTCGAGTTCATCACCACGCACGGCGCATCGTTCTTCGACGAGATCGCCGACGGATCGGGCCTGCTGCGCGCGCAGGTCGAAGACGCGCTCGGCGAGCTGGTGGCGCAGGGCCTCGTCAACGCCGACAGCTTCGGCGGCCTGCGCGCGCTGCTCGTGCCGTCGGAACGCCGTCGCGCCTTCGACGGCCGCAAGCGCCCGCGCCGCACTGCCCTGTTCGGCATCGAAGACGCTGGTCGATGGGCACTCGCGCGGCGCAAGCTGCGCGCGCCCGATGCGGCGAGCGCGCCGACCGACGATGCGCAGATCGTCGAGCACGTCGCGCGTTGCCTGCTCAAGCGCTATGGCGTCGTGTACTGGCGCCTGGTCGCGCGCGAAGCCGACTGGCTGCCGCCATGGCGCGACCTCCTGCGCTGCTATCGGCGGCTGGAGGCACGCGGCGAAATTCGCGGCGGGCGTTTCGTGGCCGGTGTGTCGGGGGAGCAGTTCGCCGTCCCGGAAGCGATCGGACTGTTGCGCGACATGCGGCGCCGTGAACCGAGCGGCGCATTCATCAGCCTGAGCGGCGCTGACCCGTTGAATCTGGTCGGCGTGCTGACCCCGGCCGCGCGACTCCCGGCCCTGACGGGCAACCGCGTGCTCTACCGCGATGGACTGCCGATCGCATTGCTGGTTGCGGGTGAAGTGCGCTTTATCGAACCACTGCCGCCCGAAGAGCAATGGGCAGCGCGCAATGCGTTGCAGCGGAGGCAGGTGCCCGCGGTGTTGCGAGTTCTGAGCTGAGGACGGCCGGCCGGAGTCGGCTAGGAGCGGCCGTGCGCCATCGGCTGCTTTAGCTCGATCCCAGCGCTCGTCCTCCAGCAGTCGGCGAAAGGCGCTGAGAGCCTCGCCGTGGGCCCTGGCCTCGCCAACGGCTTGCCCCGTGAGGTGACAACCGTGCTTCACGAACCTGCGCGCCTCTCGTAGGCAGGTCACTGGCAGGCCATGGCGCTACGATCGCAGCTCGCGCCGTGAAATCGGGCTCCTCAAGCAGGCGGAGGCCGGCGTGCCGTTAGAGCCCGTGTGCTGCAGGGGCGGCCTTCAGCGAGGTCACCTTCCTCTATCGCTAGGAGACGCTGAACGCGACAAGCCAGCGACATCGCTGCCCCGTCAGCAACAAGAGCACCTGATGCCGGTATCCATCGAACTGCAGTTTCCGCCGACCGAAGAACTCTTCGAGGAGATGTGCTTCAACCTCTACAAGTCGGAGTGGAAAAACCTCTCGTGCAACCGACTCGGTGGACCAGGCCAATCACAGTTCGGCCTCGACATCATGGGGCACTACAACGGGCAGGACATCGGCGTCCAATGCAAGCACTACCTGAAGAAGGAGTTCACGCTCGGAGTCATCGAGAAGGACTTAGAGAAGGTCGATGACAAAGGCTTCGTCATCGACCACGTAATCTTCGCTACCAGTGCAGCAAACAAGGCGGAGCTTGTCAGATCCGTAAAGACTCTGAGCGCCGCTCGGCGCAAAGCTGGCAAGTGCACCGTCTCCGTGGATTTTTGGGCGGAACTCTCGGCGCTGCTTCGCAAGCACAAGGAAGTGGCCCGCGAGTACATACCAGGCTTTCCTGGCGGAACACTCCTCGAAGTTCGCGATACGGGCCTCGCCACATTGGCAGCGATGCAAGCCGAGAGCGTCAAAGACGCTGCCATGCGTGCCTGGGTGACCCCGAGCGATTTCGAGACACCTTCTCCCGGTTTCGGTGGCATACGAACAAGGCGGGGGCATTGCTCATTTCCGGAGATAAGGAAGAGGCGGCTCGCGAGTACTTGAAAGCGTTCGCCGTTGAGCCTGAGCTGGAGAAAGCCTGGAGGAACAAGGCTCATGCGTATTTGCTGCTCGGCGACGTTGAAAACGGGCTCAATGCGAGCGATGAAGGTGTGCGCCGCCATCCGGAGAGCGCGCCTTTGTGGGCGCTGCTTATTGCGGCGCGCCAGGCGGCCGGTGAAGCGATTCCGGAGCGAGGCGTCCCCGCCCATATTCTCTCTACGACGGACGTTTCCTTCACTCTGTCGAATGTGCGTTACAAGCAAGGTCGCTTGGAAGAGTCCTACGACCTGATTCGCCGCTGCGTGGAGGTCGACTCACCAACGCTTGAAACCAAGCGGGCGTACCTTGCTGCGGCTCTGACCTGGGCTTCTGCCGACCCTGTCGCAGCGTACTTTGGTCAACTTAGCGCCAAACAGCAGGATGCTCTGTCCGATGCCCTGCGACGACTAGAGCAGTTGGAAACCACCTTGGCCGGTCTGCAGACCGAGGAGAGCTCTCTTGAGCTGACAAGCAATGTCACGACCGCTCTGATGCTGCGGGACGATTTCCAGCGGGCGCGCAGCATTGCCAAGACGGCACTCGTGAGGCACCCCCTCGCAGAGAACCTGTTGCGCGTGCGCATTGGAGAGCTCAACGAGCATGACGACATCGAGGGCCTTAGAGCTCTCGCCAAGGACCGGCTCGGCGTGCTTCCCCCGTCGTCGTTGACCGGCCTGGCGGAGATAGCCGCCAATCACAAGGACTTGGAGTGGCACAACCAGGTGATGGCGGTGCTGCGGGAACGTCCTCTCTCCCAGCGGCAACGCCAAGACCTTGAGGCGCTGTCGGCTGACGCAAGTTGGCTCGCAGGCAAGCGACCGGAGGCCGTTGCGATGGCCCAAGCTCTTGTCTCGCAGCACCCGGGGCACGTAATGACACACGTGATGCTCTCGCGGATGCTCAACAGCCTTGGTGAGCCGTTGCCGGCGGCGGCCCAGTGTGCGCAGGCGCTTGACCTCGTCCAGCCGGACGAGGCTACGTTCGCGGACCTGCTGCTCGTCGCCGATTTGTTGTACGACCGTGGACTGCACTCAGAAGCTGCGGACGTGTATGCCCGTCTGGTCAAGACGCCTGGTGACAATACCCTGACGCAGCGCTACCTTGCTTGCCTAGTCGAGAGCGACCGACGCTCCGAGGCAAGGCGTGTGCTGGACGCGCTGAGCGCGCAGACGCTCGACACCTCGCCGTTCCGGCGCATCGAATCCAATCTTGCGCGCCGCATGGGTGACTGGGCGCGCATGCGCGACCTGCTACGCAAGGAGCTAAGCACCGACCCGAAGAATGCAAGTGTGGCAGTCGGCTATGCCGGCGCAATGCACCGCATCGGGCCGGCAGCATCCACGGAACTGAGGGACTATCTTGCGAGCGACCCCGTCTTTGATGGCAAGCACCCCAGCGCCGACATTGAGCTTGGCAAGTACCAGGCGGCACAAGGCTTCAAGAGTCTTGCGCTCCGACGCATGTATCGAGTTTTCCGGTCGCACCCCAACAATGCGTCGCTTGCTGGCTACTTCTTGGCCCGGGTCATGCTGGGCGCGCATGCAGAGGACCTGGCACAGCCTTTGAGCGTCGGGCCAGGGACAACTGTGCATTTGCGCGGAGGAAATGAGACCCGAGTCGTCGCGATTGACTTCGACAGCATCGCGGCCTCGGCTTGGCCGGAGCTAGTGGCTTCGGACTCAGAGCTGGCAATCCTGCTCCAAGGCAAGGCCGTTGGAGACTCCGTGGCCCTCTCTCGAGGCCTTGGTGATGTGGCCTACGAGGTCGTCGGATTCGAATCGACGTACACGTTCGCCGCTAACCGCGCATATCGCTTGATTGCTGAAAGTGCAAATCCAGGTGGCCCGCTTTGGAGCGTCAACATCGCGAAGAGCGATGGGAATCTCGACATCGAGCCTCTCTTGGCTTCGGCGCGCGAGAAGACCGCTGTCATCACAAGCGCCCTGAATGACTATGTCGAGCAACGGTTCCCGCTTGCAACTCTTGCAAAAACGGTTGGCGCGAGCACTCTCGACCTGATGCTCGACTGGCCGTCGGCCAAGGCGTCGCTCTTTGTCAGCATCGGCACGGAGGAGGAGCGACAGGCCGGACTGGCGACCCTCAAAGCTGGCGACAAGCGGTTCGTGATTGACTTGCCGACGCTTGGCGAGATGGTAGCCACAGGCGTGTTTCGTGCTGTCGCCCCACTCTTGGGGCGTCCCCTCGTTCCAACGACAGTGCGGCAAGAGCTGGCGGGCATCATCGAGTACCAAACGCAAGTGCCGTCGAGGTTGTCAATTCGCGAAGAGAACGGGCGCTACTACCGTGACGAAGTTTCCATCGAGCAGTTCGACCGCCGCATGGCGTTCCTGCGCGAGATGCACGCGTGTATCGACGAGCTTTGCGAGCTAACGCCGGTGGCAGGCCCGGCTGTCCACGGCCCTGCCAACCAGACCTTCGAGTTAATGCTCGACGACGCGACCCTGGACGCGGTGTATCTGGCGCTTGAACGCGATGCAGTTTTACTTTCCGAAGACGCGGGCCTGCGCCTTCAAGTGCCGCAGCTTGACCTGGTCAACGTTATGGGGCTTCAACCCCTTCTGATGTTCGCCAAGGAACGTGGCGTCATCACTCACGACACCTACGTCAACGTCATCAGCAGCAAACTTGCCCGCAATCACGATTTCGTCAGCGTTCGAACGGAGGACTTGGTTCTGCTGTGTCACCGCGATGCGACGAGCATGTCTCCGAGTGTGGTCACGGCGCTGAACACTTTCCACGGCAAGTCCCTGGACGTTGCCTCCGGTGTCTTGGTGGCGGGTGACATGCTCGCCAACATTGCCGGTAGCTGCCCACCCGAACATCATTCGAGACTACTTCCAAGTTGCGCTCGAAGCTCTGCAAGACGGTCGGCCCGACCTCGCCGCGACAATCCACCAAGCGCTTGTCGTGCACATGAAACGCGGCATGGGACGACTCTCACGCAAGGAGCACGACAAGCTGCAACGCGTTCTTGGGTCGCTGCTGACTGCCCCAGACCTTAAGCAATCCGAAATCAGGTTGACGCCGATCGCGGTTGCGGTTCGCGTCTACGTGAGGCTGCTGTCGGCCAGTTAGGGGTAACTATGGCAGCGACGAGACAGCCGAACGACCGCTCCGCTCGCTCCTGCTAGGGGGCGGGAGACCGCATAGGTCGAACCCGGCTGTTGGTCAACCGCCGCGTTCGGCCATCGCGAGACATTCGAACTTTGCCCTCGTCCGCATCGACAAACCCTGGGCCCGCTCACTGGGCTCACCCAGCGCTCAGCACGCTCACTGGCAATTCAGCCCGGCACGACCGTCGCAGGCTCTCTCTCGAGCAATCTACGCAAATCATCGGCGGCCCCGACCTCGGAGAAGAGACGCTGTGCTCGTTGCTTCCACGTTCCTTTGCAGTCGATCTGCGCGAGCAATTCACAGCTGCGCGCCAGCTCGTAGCGCAGGCCGTATCGTTCGGCGGCCGACACCGACTCGCGTAGCGCGGCAACCGCACGCGCCGAGTGCCCGGCGTCGATTGCCGCCAGACCTCGTAGCTGATGCAAGCGTGCCGCCCCTGGCGGAAAGCGCCGAACATGGGCTCGCATCGCCCGCATGAGGCAAGCCAACGCCTGATCAAGAATGGGCGATGCGCCTCCCAGTTGCCGCTCTTGCGCCCGCACTCGAAGCAACACCTCGATCGGCCCTGCGAATCCCTCATGCGCCCAGAACCCGCAAAAGCGAATGCGTCTTGCGACCGCTGCGGCGATCAACGCGGTTTCGCGCGCCACTTCGATCTGACCGCTGCGCCACGCCACCATCGTTTTCAGACCCAACCACCGCAGGTTGTAGGCGCTGTCGACATTCTCGATCTCGGTCATGTCACGCCGCGCGCGCTCGAGCAACGCGTGCAGTTCTTGGGGGGAATAGCGCCCCAGGCGCATACCGGTTTCAACCTGGCCGAGCAGACCCCAGAGTTCGCCCATGCCCCCCGCGCGCGCGTGCGCTTCGTCCGTCATCGCGCTGAAGCGTTTGTGGGCCTCCTCCAACTGCCCCAGATAACAAGCCAGCTTGGCCGCGAGGGCCTGATTCTCGACCCGGTGACGCGTGCATTGCAGATCGCCGAAGGCCCGTGCGATACGGTCCAGGCAAGGCAACAACTCATCCCACTGGCCGCAGGACATGCGCTGGACCGCAATCGTTTCGTGCCCGAACGCGCTCAAGCGGTCATTGGCAAACTCGCGGGGTAACCGGCGGGCGCAGTGCGAGCCCAGCCATCGCGCAATGCGCGGCGCGCCCATCAGCGCGCTGCCGTAAGCCGCGCCGGTCACGCAACCGCTCGTTCCGCGCGACCGAGGGTGCGCGCCGCGATGGCCCATGCCAGCCAGCCGGCACTGAACATCGGTAATGGCTGCGCAGTGAAGGCGATGAGCTGGCTCACAAACGACAGACTGCGCACCAACAGCCGGCTGAAGGCCTGATGGTCGGCGCGAGAGTCGGGCCAACCTTCCAGCGCCACGAGACGCGCCATGAGGCGCGGCACCTGCCTCAGCAGCAGCAGGTTCGAGTCGAAACCTCGCAGCCCCAACAACTCGAGGCCGCGTTGGTACGCCTGCGCCGCGCGCCTGACTGCACCAGCTTCGTTCAGCATCTCGGCTTCTCGCAGCAGCCAGCCCACGCGTCGCCACATGGGCAGGCCGCGCCGCTCGGCCGCGTCGTGCAGCAACGTGCAAGCCTCCGGCCAGCGGCCGGCGGCGCACAGATGCGCGCTCAGTGTGTCGACGAACGGCATCATCTTCGCGAGGTCCCAATGTCTGCAGACGTGGCCTGCGGCCTGCGCGATGACGGCTGCGGTGAACGACGCCGATTGCCACGCGCCGGCACGGCGCATGGCATCGGCCGTCACATCGGCGAACGGCGGCACGGCCACCATCGCAGCGCACACGTATCGAGCGAGTGACTCGTCGAGCTCTTCGGCCACGGCACCGGCGTCCGGCTGACGGCGCACGAAGTCGCGCTGCAGCGGGTGCATCGACAGGCGATCGCCACTCGCCTTGCTCAACCACGAGTGCCCTCGCAGTTCGTCGAGCGAGGCGGCATCCACTTGTGCTACCTCGGCAGCCATACCTGCGTCGAACTCCTGCGGCAAGCGGGCCAGCCGGCATGCCGCCTGCTGCGCCGGCCGTGGCAGTTGTGACCACGAATCCCGCAGCACCGTCTCGATGCTGCGTTGGCGGTCGTCCCGCGGGCGGTCCGGATCTTCCAGTGGCGTGCCCGCCGCGATGCGCGCCGCAATCGCATCGCAGCCGGAAATCAGTACGCCACGTGCCGCCATCTCCAAGGCCAGGGGCAATCCCGCCACCAGCTCACAGATGTGATCGATGGCTGGTGCTTGCGTCGCGGCGTCGAACCCCGTGTCCAGGCGCCGCGCGTGGCGCACGAACAGGCGGGCCGCGGCCGACGAGGCCGCCGCGTCGTCGGCCGCGCGTTGCAGTGAGAGCCCCGCCATTTCGAAAAGCCACTCGCGCGCGCCCCCCACGCGCGAGCGCGAGGTCGCCAGGACTCTCACACTGGGCAGCGCATCGACCAGCCCTTGCAGCAAAGGGCGCGCGTCCTCCAGCGTTTCCAGGTTGTCGAGTACCAGCAAGGTCGGCCGTCCCGCAAGCCGCTGCTCGACCGCTCGCCAAACGATCGACGTGCGGGCCTGCGGCACTCCAAAGCGTTGCGCGATTGCCGCTGCCGCCGCGTCGGCATCCGCGTTGCCGAGATCACGACCGCTGACAAACACGACGCCGCCCACAAATTCGTTCTGCACGGCTTCGGCCACGGCCAGCGCCAGCCGTGTTTTGCCTACCCCGCCCGGGCCGATCAGCGTGACCCAGCGGCAGGCGGGGTCGCGCAACTGCTCGCTCAGTGTGGCGACCTCGGTTTCCCGCCCGATGAGTTCGATCGCGTCCCGCGGCGGCAAGCCGTGCAGGGTGCGCAACGGCGGTTGGGCAACCGGCTCAGCGGGCCTTCCCGCAGCAGGTGCGTCTGCGTGGATGCGGCAATAAAGCGCATAGGTCTCGGCCGAGGGGCGCGCGCCCAGCCGCTCGGTCAGGATCGCGCGGCACGACTCGTACTGTGCAATCGCAGCGATGCGCTGGCCGCTGGCCGCGAGCAGCCGCATCAAGTTGCAGTGCCCGTGCTCGTCGGCTTCGTCGATCGCAATCCACGCGCGCGCGTGCTCGATCGCATCGCCGAGCGCACCGGCTTGTTCGAAGTGGTGTGTCAGGTGACGCCGTGCCGCCACCGCGGCGCGCAGCGCGCCTTCGCGCGCCTGACGGCTCCAGATTTCGAAACCGTCGGCGCCTTCGTCGAAGCCATCCAACAGCGGGCCGCGGTAAAGGTCGGCGACCTGTGCGAGTCGATCCACCGGCAACGATGCCGGCTCGCGCGCGGCGGATTCGAGCTCATGCAGATCGACCCATACCGATTCGTGCGAGGCGAATCCGACGCGGGTTGCATCGATATCGAGTACATCGGGCAGCCAGCGCCGCAGCCGCGTCAACGCCACGCGCAGATTCGCGCGCGCGGCTGCATCGTCGAGCTCGCCCCATAGCAGCGTGGCGAGTTGCGAACGAGTCACCGGCCCGCGTTGACCCGCCAGATAAAACACCAGCGCCTGGTGTTTGGTCGCCATCAGACGCGTCAGGGGCTGGCCGTCGATTTCCAGCAGCGGCCGTCCCAACAGCAGTACGCGCAGACCCCTCACGACGTGGCTCTCCGCATCAACACCAACGCCGATTTAACGCGCATTTAACGGCCCAGAAACGGGCATGCAAGAAAGTTGTCCCAACCCATTGAAAAGGAATGCCATGGACCCGATCAATCTTTGTCAACGTTACTTCGACGCCTGGATCCGCCGCGACGCCGATGCGATCCTTGCGACGTTCGCCCCGGGCGGCACCTACCAGGACCCAACGACACCCGGCCCGCTGTCCGGCGAGGCGTTGCGCGGCTATGTGCAAGGCCTGTGGGCGGCCTTCCCTGACCTGACGTTCGAGCTCGGCCAAGTGCATCTGATCGGTGCCCGCCGCGTGTTTGCCGAGTGGAAGATGGTGGGAAGCAACACCGGTTCGATGAATGGCCTGCCGCCCACCGGCAAGACCGTGCGCTTGCCCGGCATCGATGTCATCGAGATCGGCTCCGAAGGCATCCACGCAGTCACCGGCACCTTCGATTCGGCCGTGGTACCGCGTCAGCTCGGCCTGGACGTGATCGTGCAGCCGAGCGAGATCGGGCCGTTCCGATTCGGTACCGGTACGGCGGTGCGTTTGTCCAAACCCATGAGCCCGGGGGTCGTGGGCATCACCGAGCTGTTGGCGAGCAGCGATGAAGCGGTTGCGCATATCCGTGAACTGGCGCGCCAGACGGTGATCGAGCAGCTGCTGGTGCCGGGGTTCCTCGCTTTCACCGCGACGGTGACAGGGCGTCGCATGACCACGGTGGCGATGTGGGACTCGCAGCAGTCCATGCACGCAGGCATGAGCAACGGCACCCACGCGCAGGCGATGCGCGAGTTTTTCAGCGCCGGCATCGCCGAGGGCGGCAGCACCAGTTTGTTCGCACCGGTGCGCGTCGGACCGTACTGGCGCCGCTGCGACGCGTGCCGCCAGATGACCCGGCTTGCCGAGCGCAGTGGTCGCTGCCAATGCGGCGTTGCGCTCGAGGCCGTCGCGTGAACGCCGCTTTCGAGGAACAGCCATGCGCATTTTTCTGACGGGCGGCACCGGCTTCATCGGCCAGGCGCTCGCACGCACGATCCGGCAACGCGGCTGGCAGCTCGACGCGCTGGTGCGGCAGGCGGAGGGTGCGCCGGCGCGTTGGCCCGCGTCGATCGGCGCGACGCTGGTACGAGGCGACATCACGCAACGCGACAGCATGCGCAAGGCGATGCAGCACGCCGACATCGTGATCCACAACGCCGGCGTCTATGAATTCGGCGCCGACAGTGCACTGCGCCGGCGCATGCGCGATGCGAACGTGCGGGGCACCGAGTGCACGCTCAGCTTGGCACTCGAACTGCGCGTGCCGCGCACGCTGTACGTTTCGACTACCTACGCCATAGGCGGCACACCTAAGGCGCAGGTTTGCGATGAAACACATACGCGCCAGATTCCGCCGGTGCACTACTACGAGCAGACCAAGGCCGAAGCGCATGAGCCGCCGATGGGCTGGTGTCCGCAGATGATCATCAGCCTGGTGGAGGTCAATGCGCTGGCCGAGGGCATCGTGCTCGCAGCCGAGAAGGGGCGCTTGGGCGAGGCCTATCTGTTTTGCGGCGAACCGACCTCGATCCGACAGATGTTCGGCCATTGGCGTGCTCATCGCGGAGGCTTCACGCCCAAGCTGTGGCTCCCACCCTGGTTGATGAAACTGCAGTTCGCGCCGTTGGAACCTCTGCAGCGGGCGCTCGGCTTGCCAGCCTTCTTTTCGCGCGAGTCGGTGGCCGCCGCCACGGTGAGCTTGAACTACGTGTCAAACAAAGCCCGCCGTGAACTGGGCTGGGCCCACCCTACGGCGGCCGAGATGTGGCCACGCATCATCCGGCGCGAACGCGAACTGCTTGCGCAGCGGCGCGGGCTGCGCGCGAAGTTGCGGCCGGCCGCCGTGGCGGTCTGAATGGGTGGCACGCCCGTTCACCGCTCCTGCAGGCGCGTGTCCTTTGGATAGCTGATGACGTAGTCGGCCGTGACACGCGCGGTCTTGCCCGCGTCCATCGCAACGGTCCACATCGCCACGCCGGGTTGCTTGTTCCATGTCAACTCGGCGGGTTGCGGCACAAACTGCACGGCGATGCGCACTTGCTCGTCGACCGACACCGGCGCCGCCTCGAGCACTTGCACGGTGATTGGCGTGCGGTGGCGGTTTTCGATCAGGTAGGCGCGCCGTACGTTGCGCTCCGCGCGGCTGCCGACGAAGCCGCCAGTGCCTTGGCTGTCGCGTTCGGGCTCTGCCTCCACGCGTACCAACTCGTCGCGGCCGAACGACAGCGTGAGGCGGGCGTCGGTAGACGTATTCCAGCGTCCGTTACCGACGAAGGCGCCGTCGCGGTAGAGCTGCATCGGGCCCGACGGCCAAACGCCGGCGGGCACCGCCATGTCGGCGATCAGGAACCCGCTCGCGTCGACGTGCGGGCTGGTGCGCACCGCGAGCTTGACCGTGTCTTCGTGCTGGCCCAATGTCATCGCAACACGGCGGTCGCTGGAAGGGACGTCGATCGCTTGCGGGACGCTGAACTCGGTCGCGAAGCTGTTGTTGAACACGCTCACATCGAACAGCGGTGCCTGCCTCGCCATCATGGCATCGGGCGCCGGCGCCACTGCCGGGGCCGGGGCGAAGGTGCCGTGCGCCGAATCCTTGCGCGCCTGGGGCGGTGGCTCGACGCCGATCCGCCATGGCGTTGGCAAGCGACCCGTCGTTTCTCGGCGTGGCTGGCCGGTCGAGAGCACCAGCTTCACGCCGCGCCAGTCTTCGCCGGTGGTTTGCGCGACGAGCGCCTGACGCTCGATGCGGACCCTGCGTGTCGTCGTGTCGAGCAATGCGCGGTATGTCGACGCCCAGCCGGGGCCGTTGATCTGGTAGCTGAGTTTGACGTCCGCGTCGGTCGTGGCGGCCAACGTCACGGTGACCGCGATGACATTGCCGTCAACGCCTTGCAAGCGCGTGCGCTCGGCAAGCAAAGGGTTGAGCTGCCGGTCGATGTCGTTCTGCCGGCGCGAGATTTGGTGTTGCTTCAGAAGCGCGTCCTGCGCGGTGCGACGCAGCGCGTCGGCGACGCCGGCGAGATTCTTCGCGTCAACCGCGGCGCGTTTGCCCGAAGCATCATCGCCCGGACCCGACAGGCCCTTGAGGAAGCCCGTTACCAGGCCGAGCGCATCAGTCTCCGCCTGAAGGGCGTTCTTCTGGTCTTCGAGTTCGCGGATGCGACCATCGAGCGCGCTGGTCGAGCAGCGCGCCGACAGCGAGCGCTGCTCCGTCAGCACTGAGGTTTCACCGACGCGCACCGAGGCGTCGGCCGAAACTTGCAAACTCTGCACGTCCAGCCCCGCAGGCAGGCAGACGAAGGTCAGCGTCTTGCTGCCCGCCGCCACGCGCGCCACACGTTCGACCGTGGCGCTGCCCGGATAGACCTTGACCTGTGTGATGCGGGAGCTGGTGGCCGCCGGCAGTGCCGCGGTTTGGGCGCAAGCGCCATCAAGCAAGGTGAGCAAAATCAAGGCGACGGGGGTGGCGCGAAGCGGGGCGGACAGACGTGTTTGCATGAAAGGCCTTTGAACGTGATTCGACCTCTGCTTACACGCGCGGTCCATGCAAGAGGGGTTAAGTCTCGAACAAAAGACGTTGAGCAATGCTGGGCTGGCGGTCCTGGTTTGGCGTTCTCGCCGTTTGCTCAGCCCGGCCGCGCGGCCGTCACGCGCCAGATCACGTCGCCCACGTCATCCGCCACCAGCAAGGAGCCGTCGGGGCCGATCGCTACGCCCACCGGTCGTCCATAGGACACCCGTTCGTCCGGGGCGAGGAAGCCCGTTAGGATGTCGCGCGGCGGCCCGGCTGGACGCCCGTCCGCGAACGGCACGAAGACGACCTTGTAGCCACTGAGCGTGCTGCGGTTCCAGGAGCCGTGCTGCCCGATGGCCATGCCCTCGGGAAATCCGGGCAGCGCTCCGGCGGGCAGCCAGCACAGGCCCAGCGACGCGGTGTGCCCGCCCAGCGCGTAGTCCGGTGTGATGGCCTTGGCGACCGCGGCCGGATCCTGCGGCACCCGGTCGTCTACCGTCTTTCCCCAGTAGCAATAGGGCCAGCCGTAGAAGCCCCCGTCGCGCACCGAGGTCAGGTAATCCGGCGGGCGTCTCGTCGCCCAGGCCGTCGCGCTCGTTGACCACCGTCCAGAGCACGCCGGTCCGCGGCTCCCAGGCCAGGCCCACGGGGTTGCGCAGGCCGGAGGCGAAGATGCGGCTGCTGCCAGTGGCCAGATCGAGCTCGTAGATGCACGCCCGGCCCTCCTCGACGTCCAAGCCGCTATCTCCGATATTGCTGAACGAGCCGACGCCGGCGTAAAGCTTTCGCCCATCCGGACTCGGCAGCAGGCTGCGCGTCCAATGCCCGCCCGGCTTGAAGTCCGTCACCTTGCGCCCCGGCGCGGTGATGCGTGTCGCGCCCTTCGTGTAGGGGAAGGCGACCACACCGTCGGTGTTGCCGACATAGAAGGTATCGCCCAGCAGCGCCATGCCGAAGGGCTGACTCAGTCCCTCGAGGAACGCCTCCTTTGTTTCGGCCACGCCGTCGCCATTCGCGTCGCGCAACAGCGTGATCCGATTCGGGCTGACGCCTACGGCGGCGGCGCGCCTCATCGTGCTGACCATGGCGTAGTCGAAGACGGACTTGACGGGTCCCGGTAGGAACAGGGCCTCGGCGACGGTGACGTCGCCATTGGGCAGCAGGTGAATCCAGCGGGGATGCTTGAGACCGGTGGCGAATGCGTTGACCTTGAGACCGGGCGCCGCAACGGGCGTCTGCCCCGGCGCCCAGCCCTTGGCGGTGGGCATTTTGAGCGTGAAGACGCGTCCTTGCGGCCTTGCCGTCGGGATCGTCGGAGCGGCGCCGACCGCCTGCCGATGCAAGGTGCCTTGCCGCCGCCACAGGATCGCCGCGTCGCCTACCAGCGCGACCATTTCCGCGAAAACGCCGGACAGGCTCATTGCACCTCTCCCCTTCGCCGCACATGTTAAGTAGGAATGGCGGGTCACGCATTCCTCATCAGATCGAGCACATTTTGCGTAGATGCCAAAAGCTGGCGCACGCCTGCGGGCGGCCCTCGGTGCGGAGGGGCTGATCTCTTCTCGCAAGACTGGCTTCATAGCGCGCGCTACGCCTTCGACCCGAAGCCGGCATGATGCGGCGCATGCTCCCGCCGCTGTCCGTGCTCGACCTGTCGCCCATCGTCGAAGGCGGGACCGCCGCGCAGGCGCTGCGCAACAGCCTCGATTTGGCGAAACACGCCGAGGCCTGGGGCTACCGCCGCTACTGGGTGGCCGAGCATCACAACATGGACGGCGTGGCGAGTTCGGCCACGGCGGTGCTGGTGGGACAAATCGCAGCCGTCACCTCGACGATGCGCATCGGCTCCGGCGGCGTCATGTTGCCCAACGCGCCGCTGGTCATTGCCGAACAGTTCGGAACGCTGGCGACGCTTTACCCCGGGCGCATCGATCTCGGCATCGGCCGTGCGCCCGGCACCGACCGCGCGACCATGCGTGCGCTGCGCCGTCATCTGGACGCCAGCGACGAGGAAGAAAGCTTCCCACGCGACGTGATGGAGCTGCAGGGCTACCTGGCGGAGCCTGCAGGCGAGCAGCCGGTGCGTGCGATCCCCGGCGCCGGCACGCAGGTGCCGATCTGGTTGCTCGGCTCCAGCCTCTACAGCGCGCAACTGGCGGCGTACCTCGGCCCGCCCTTCGCGTTTGCGTCCCACTTCGCACCGGGTCTGTTGCTGCAGGCGTTGCATGTCTATCGGACGGGCTTTCGGCCGTCGCCGGCGTGGCCGGCACCGCATGCGATGGTTGGCGTCAACGTCGTCGCCGCGGACAGCGACGACGAGGCCGAGCGGCTTTTCACGTCGATCC
>Ga0184637_10001352_pt1 | contig 16696 bp, 11 predicted proteins | sample PLM3_127_b2_FD_133143 | JGI IMG/M metagenome (GOLD analysis project Ga0184637, IMG submission 133143) | Groundwater sediment microbial communities from an aquifer in East River, Colorado, USA - PLM3_127_b2 | ecosystem: Environmental > Terrestrial > Soil > Riparian zone | place: USA: East River...
ACGCCATGCCGCTCTGCCGGTCCACGATCGTCGACTGTGCCGGAAGCTGCACCGCCGCGCCGGCGTGCAGGGCGAGGACCATCAGAGAAAGGAGAAGCAGGCGGCGATTCCGGGGGGCGTGGTGACAGTATTGCTTCATGCTTACAACCTGGACAGAACACGGCATGCGGTGACAGCTACCGCCGCGAGGCTCGCCAGCAGCACGGCGCCTGCCGCGTCTTTCGCGATCCTGATGGAAGGACGTTCCGCAGGGTGCAGATGGTCGGCGAGGGCTTCGAACGACGAGGTCACAACCTCCGCGATCAGCACCAGCGCGATCACCAGCACGAGCGCCACCCACCAATATGAGTTCCACTCGAAGAACAGCTGCGCCAGCCACAGCTCCGGCAGCAAGAATCAGTTGTGACCGGAAGCTGCGTTCCCGATGCCATGCTTCAACGAGGCCGGCGGTGGCGTGTTTCAGCCTCTGGTTGAACGGACGTCCCTTCATGAACTCTCCTTTCGTTTCTCAAACCGTTCCGCGGCGGCGGTCGATTCTCTATCTGCCAATTTTCCCTGCGGCGTCAAGGCCGGCTCCTTCTCATTCACGGTACTCACGACGACAACGTGCACCCCCAGAACACGACGAGGCTCATCGACGCCCTGATCAAGAAGCGCAAGCGTTTCGACCTGATGATTTACCCCAACGAGACTCACGGCATCCCCGGCACCGACGAGGTGATCCTTCTCTGGACGATGGTCTACGAGTACATGGAGCGGAACCTTCGCTGACCGCGGTGGTGGACCGCGGGACGGATTTGCGGTAATGGGTGTCCCAAGGGCAAATCCTGTCCGAAGCAATGTTTCCCAGCTCACGCACGTACAGTAGTGCCTTTCCTCGTGGCCATACGCGGGCGAAGTCGTCCGGGTTGAACGTCAAAGCCTCCGAGGATCGTACGCTCCGCTCGCTGAACCACGTGAGATTTCCTGATATTCTCCCAAACCAGGAGGAAACCGTGCTGGAACCCGTCGACGCCGTCGTCATCGGAGCGGGATATAACGGACTCATCTGCGCCGCGTATCTCGCGACGTCTGGGCTCGAGGTCAAAGTCCTCGAGCGGCGGGACGTGCTCGGGGAGGCCTGTGCGACCGAGGAGCTCTCGCTCGATCAGCTTTTCTTCCTTCGGCCGGCCGCGGGTTATGCCGATTACCGGAGCCCGATCCAGGGGCTCTACCAGTGCGGCTCATCGACAGACCTCGGGGGCGGGGCGATGGGTGTCTGCGGTTACAACGCGGCTCGCGAGATCTTGAAAGATTGGCGCCCTTGAGAAATCCCGGACCGGGGCTTCCGACCGGAGCTTCTGGGTCTACCGCGATGCGGCCCGTGTTCTTCTCGGCGATCCCGGGATAGGCGGAGTCATTCTCTTCGGCCACTTCGGGGGTACCGAACCGAGATGGAAACAGGGGCCAACAACTATCGAGACGTCGCGCTCGCCCTGGGAGAGCTCCAGAGCGAGGCGAGAAAGCCGGTGCTCCTTCACTCGATCTACGCGCGGCAGCGACGGGAAGCGTTCGAGGCTCTGCGCGACGCGGGCGTCCCGCTCTTCTCCTCGCTCGAAATCGCGGCCCGCGCCTTTCGGGCCCTGGTAGAACATGGGAAGAATCGATCGCGCCGTCCTCTCGCCGAGCTAGAGAAAACCGAGTGCCGCGACGGCGTTCTCGCTCCATACGCAAGTCGCGCCCGCGAGGAAGGCCGAGCGGTTCTCCTCGAGCCCGAAGCCTGGGCCTGGCTCCGAGATCTCGGTCTCCCCGTCCCACCTCACTGCTGGGCAAGGACCGCCGAGGAGGCCATTGCCTTCGCGACCGCCTCGACCACACCGGTCGCGCTGAAGCTGGTCTCGGCCGCGATCCTGCACAAGAGCGATGTCGATGGAGTGCGCCTCGGTCTCGACGACGCCTCGGCGGTAAGAAGTGCGTTCGAAGCGCTTCAGGAAGCGGCCGAGGAGCGGGGCGCCGACTTCCGAGGCGCTCTCGTCGTCCCCATGGCCGGGCCCGGCGTCGATGTGGCGGTCGGTGTCGCGCGCTCTGACCTTGGCGGACACTTTCTCCTGTTCGCGGCCGGCGGGACTGGCATCGAAGCGCTCGACGATGTTGCTGTGCGCCCCGCTCCGGTTTCGGAAACCGACGCCGCCGAGATGGTGGAAGAGACGCTCTCTGGCCGGCTCCTTCGAAACCCACGGAGCATCGCTCCCCCACCGCTTCGACCTCTATACGATCTGATGATGGGACTCTCGCGCGCGCTCGCGGGCTCGACGCTCGCTTCGGCCGTGGACTTGAACCCGGTGCGTGTCGGAGAGGACGGCGTCGCCGTTCTCGACGCCCGGGTGATCCTCACCTCGTGATTCCGGAGGCGCCATGGACTTCGCCCTCACACCGCGGATGAAAGAGCTAAAGAAGCGGGCGCGGGCCTTCGTCGATGAGGTGCTCGTGCCGCTCGAGCTCAACTGCGACGAGAACGACGGACTCACGCTCGAGGAGGAAAAAAAGGCGAGGCGCCAGGCGCTGGCAAGTGGTCTCTTCGCTCCCAACATGCCCGTTGCCTATGGCGGTGGTGGCTTGAGCTTGCTCGAGCAGGTCCTCGTCGAAGACGAGCTCGGTCGGGCCACCAACTGCCTCTGGGCGATCCTATGGCGGCCGGCGAATGTCCTCCTCCACTCGACCGAGACCCAGCGGGAGCGCTATCTCCTTCCGTACATCCGCGGGGAGTTCCGGGGGTGCTATGCGATCACCGAGCCGGGGGCCGGCTCGGACACGTCGCGTCTTTCGACCGAGGCCCGTCGCGACGGAGAGGGGTTCGTCGTCACTGGCGAGAAGTGGTTCGCGACGGGAGGGGACGTCGCCGGATTCTTCATGATCGTCGCCGACGTCGTGGATGGCGAGAGGCGCCTTCCCACGATTTTCCTGGTGGAGCGAGATACGCCCGGTTTCACCGTGGGCCGGAAGCCTCGCTTCACCCACGCGGTCGTCTACGGGCACCCCGAGCTCAGGCTCGAGAGCGTGCGCGTCGGCCCTGACGCGGTTCTCGGTGGGGTGGGACTTGGCGCCGAGCTGACCCGCGCGTGGTTTCGAGAAGAGCGTGTCATGGTTGCCGCTCGCTCCCTCGGCGCTTCCGAGAGGGCCCTCGAGCTTTTCCAAGCGTGGGCCCGGAGCGACAGGCCTTTGGGCGGCCGCTCGCCGAGCATCAGGCGATCCAGTGGATGCTGGCCGACTCGGCGTCGGAGCTGGCCGCAGCCCGGGCCGCGCTACAAAGTGGCGTGGGAGATCGAAAGCGGCCTCGACGTCAAAGAGGCCCATACCAAGGCGTCGATGGTCAAGCTCTACGCCTCGGAGATGGCGGGCCGGGTGTGCGATCGAGCGGTCCAGATCTTCGGCGGCCGAGGCTACATGCGGGAGAACGCCGTCGAAAGGCTCTGGCGCGACACGCGGGTCGACCGCATCTGGGAAGGAACGAGCGAGATCCAGAGGCTCATCATCGCCCGCGGCGTTAGGAAGCGAGGAGTCGAGGGGTTTACCCGATGAGCGCCTGCGAGACCATCACCCTCGGAGGGGAGGAGGTGTCAGCGACATCTCCCTCCGGCCCTCCCCCGGCTTCAACCGGGCAATGGGAGCGCGGAAGGTGACCACCATCCACCCCTGCCGCTCTTCGAACGAAGTCGGCAGGATTCCTGGGCCTTGCACTCGGCGATCACGCGATTCGTGCCTCGTCCCCACACCTCCACCGCTCCGGTGCGGCGGCAATCTTATGCGGTCCCGTCCCGGCGAAGACGCGCGTGACGGTCGCGAATTCGTCGAACGATCGCGCCGCCAGAATTCGTATCTGCACGCATCTTGTGGAGCCCACGGTGAGTTCCAGAGCTGCATCATGTTCAGCGGTGGTCGCGATGTCTCTTAATCACCACTCATCTCCTACGGAGCGCCGGCCTGCGGAGGCCGCGTCGTAGCTTTCGAGCTTCGGCTTCAATCCTGTGAATGGCGCCCTCCTTGCTGAACGAGGTCGAAGAGGCGGCAGCGAGCTTGAGTGACTCTCCGAATCGGGGGGTCTTGTCCGTGAGCTCGATATCTCCGACTCCGCGAGCTGTTCGTGCTACGCTTCCGCCTAATCTTACCGCCCCCCCAGAGTGAGGATGTCATGTCTGCACTACGTCATCTTGGGCTCGCCGCAATCCTGCTGGCCGCCGCGCCCTGGCCGGCGAGCGCGCGCCCCGGCGTCATCGAGGGCACGCTTCGCCTCAACGGCTGTATCGTGGCTCCCTCGAAGCTGCGCCTCGCCGCCGAGCCTCTGCGATTCGAAGCTCCGGACTTCCGGCCGCCGCGCATCGATCCGCCGACGGATCGGCTTGAAGCCGTATTCGAGCGCACCCCGGAGCCGCACGTCTATCGCTTCCTCATCGACGCGGTCCAGCCGGCGACTCTCTACCGCCTTCGAGTCGCGGCGCCGCAAAGGGTCTGCGGCCGGGTGTTCTGGCGCGGACCTTCCGAAGGTCTAGCGGTCGCCGGGGAAAGCTCCGTGGCCATCGAGGGCTTCGCCGCGCGCACGACCGTCGAGGTGGCGGAGCTCGGATCGAGAAACTGGGTCGGCGCCGATGACCTTCGCTTCGACGATCCGGTCAAGGCCGTTCGCAGGTTCCGCTTCCGTTCGACGCTCGAGGGCGTCGTTGGGGGTGAGCTCCAGGTATCGACGGAGCCCTTTCCTCTCGAGGGAGCGTTCGGGCCCTGCGACGAGCCCCGGAGCGGGATCGTGGTGCGGAGGCGCATCGCCGCCACTCCGCGGGGGGCGATCGCCGACGTGGACTTTCACGAGATTCTGGTACCGCGGCGCGACGACTCGCGGTCCTCGGATCTCGACGAAAGGACCTACGTGCGTCTGCTCGCGAGCAAACCCGTCTACGTCCGCGTCGTGCCCGAAAGGACCGACGGACCCGCGTGCGACGTGAAACAGGACGGCGTTCACGGATGGGTCATGCTCGCCAAGCTTCCGGGAGGGAGCGAACTTCCCCTTCCTCAGATACCGAACAAGGTCTCAGGCTGGTACGACCAGCGATATACGCCACCCTATTTAGGCGCGGAGGGCTTTGGCCATCCGACGTACCGGGAGCGCGCGTTCAAGGTCATCAAGCCCCACAAGCTCCACGTCTTCTGCAGTAACTCCCAGGTGTTCCTCAACGATCCCATGGGCTGCTTCATCGTCAACGCGGGCTGGTGGCCCGCGGGCTCGACGATCGAGCCCGGCGTTTGGTTCTACTACACGCCGAACTACGGCAGTGGCGGTGGGGGTGGCTTCTTCGATGGCCTCGTAAGCTCCTTCAGCAATCTCGCAACCGCGACCGTCGGGGCTCTCGGCGTGGGTGTCCAGTTCTTACACGATCTCTATGAAGAGGTGAAGAAAGGGGTGGCCGGTGTCATCGTCGACGTCATCCAAATCCTACCGGGGGATCTCAAACAGGCCTGCGACGCCTTGGCGGGTGCTTCGGGCGAGGGGGACTGCCAGGCTCTCGTTCAAGCCGGGCTCGAGACCGGTCTAGCTTCGATGGGGATACCTCCCTCGCTTCCGAATTGGGACCAGCTAAAAGATCAGGGGATCGAGTACCTGGCGTCCGTGGTCGCTGCCGAAATCGTGAGCGGCACTGGCGTCCCGGTCGAGTTCACGGAGCAGCAGCTCGCGGTGCTCGCCAAGTCCGCCATCGACAAGATGGGGGAGCAGCGCAAGGGCGCCGGACTCAAGAACGAGTGGCTCCTTCCCTATGCCGGGTTCGAGCCGGCGGTATGGAGCCTGACGATCAAGAAGGACAGCTCTATTTCGGTGCCTTCGGGAGTGCACGTGGTGACTAAACACTACGGTCTCTACCAAGGCGCCAACGTCGTACTCCCGACCGAGTTTCCTGCGAGCGGCATCCTCCGCGTCCCCATCGTTTTGAGGCCGAGCTACACCGGGATAAAGGCGCCCTACTGTTACACCGATTGGATGGGAAACGTGTCGTGCAAACCCTTGGGTTCGAAGCCGATCTGCGTCTGGCAGGTGCCCACGTTCGACGGGTACAGTTACGAGTCTCTTCCTTGCCTCGACCACACTCTCGGGGTTTACTACCGTAACGCCTGGATCGCGAAGAAATTCTTTCCGACCAAGTGCGCGACCCTTCACGCGAGCGCGGCTCAGGGATACGCCATCGAAAACGGCATCGCCCTTCCCTGGCCCTTCGACAAGCCGTTTCTGGACGTGGCCGTGGTGAACCGCCACCTTCCCGCCGAGTGGGACGGTTGGCTCTATTTCGGCTGCAAGTGAGGGCGCATTAGATTACTCGCTCCGAAGCGCGTGCGTCGGGTCGATCGACGCAGCCCGACGCGCCGGAAGGAAACTGGCAATGAGCGCGGCGACGACCAGAACCAGGAGCACGGCGGCGAACGTCACGGGATCCGAGGGGCTGGTCTCGAAGAGAAACCCCGAGAGGAAGCGGCCGGCCGCGAAGGCGGCGGCGATCCCCGCCGCGAGCCCGAGGGCTACCATCCCGAGGCCCTGCCTCAGAACCATGGCGAGTACCTGCGCCCGTCTCGCCCCGAGCGCCATGCGGATTCCGATCTCCTGCGTTCTCTGGCTCACGGCGTAGGCGATGACGCCCGAGACACCGGTCGCGGCGATCACGAGAGCGAGGACCGCGAAGATGCCGAGCAGGAGCGTCGTGAGCCTGGGTGAGGCCATCGAGGCGTAGCGGGACTCCTCGATGGTCTCGAACCGGTCGACGGGTTGCTCGGGGTCGATGGCGTGCACCGCCTCTTTCACCTGGAGGGCGACTCCCATGGGATCGAACGGCGTCCGCAACACCAGAGTTCCCGCCCAGAACGACTGGGCTTGGGGAAGGTAGATCGCGCCCACGGGTGCGGAGTCGAGGGTCTGCTCGCGCACGTCTCCCACCACACCGACGATGGTGACCCAGCTCTGACCGCCGTCGAGCGAGACCCGCTGTCCTACCGGGTCTCCTTCGTTCCAGAACTGGTCCGCGAGCGAACGGTTGATGACACCGACGGCCGGGGTGGCGGCGCGGTCGAGCTCGGTGAAGGCGCGCCCGCTGAGAAGAGGGATCCCCATGGTGGAGAAGTAATCGGGGGTCGCGATCCGCGTCGCGACTTGAGGCGCGAGCTCACCCTCCTCGATGGGAATGTTCTCGTTGCGGAACCCGCTGGTGAAAGGCGGCTGACCGTCGAGGGGTCTTCCGCTGGCGGCCGCCGCCGACTCGACACCGGGAATCGCGCGAGCTCTCGCGAGAAGCGCGTCGAAAAAGCGCGTCGAATCCTCGGGGGTCTGGTAGCGTGACCAGTTGGGGGAGAGCCGCGCCATCAAGATCGTCTCCGTGCGGAATCCCGGATCTACCTGCTGCAGGCGGTGGAGGCTTCGTATCATGAGCCCCGCCTACGAGAAGGACCACCGCGATCGCGACCTGGGCCGCGATGAGCGCCGAGCGCGCACGGAGCCGTCCTCGCTCTCCCGTGGTATGGCCGCCGTCTCGAAGAGACGAGGCGAGGCTCAGCTTGTTAGTGAAAGCGGGAAGCAAACCCACGACGACTCCCGTCGCGAGGGCCACGGCGAAGGTGAAGGCGAGTACCGAGCCATCGATCGCGACGCCGACCGAGCGGGTCGTGAACCGGGCGATGAACGCGGTGAGGACGTCGAGCCCCTGAAAGGCGAAGATCATCCCGAGGGCGCCCCCGGCGAGAGAAAGAAGCCCGCTCTCGACGAGGGTTTGCTGCAGGATGCGGCGGCGGCCGGCGCCGAGGGAGGCTCGGAGCGCCATTTCTCGATCCCGGCGCATGAGCCGGGCCACCGCGAGGTTCGTCACGTTGGCGCAGGCGATGAGGAGGACCAGAGCCGAAGTGCCGAGCAGAATGAGGAGAGTCGGCCGAGCGCCTGCCGTGAGGGCCTCCTGAAGCGAGGTCGCGCTGATGGCGTAGCCGCTTTCCTCGGGATACGTCTCCGGATAGTCGCGCTCGAATCGTTGCCCCATCGTCTCGAAGTCGGCACGGACCGCCTCGAGGTCGACGCCGTCGCGGATCCGGCCGAAGACGGTCATGGCTCGAAACGAGCTGCGGTTCTCGTTCATCTGGAGCTCGCCCCGCGCGCGGAAAGGACAGGCCGAAGTCGGCATGTAGACGTCGTGCTCCTGGGGAAACTGGGGAATCGGCGGAAGGACCCCGACGACGGTGTGGATCTTGTCGTTCATCTCGAGCGTCCGGCCGATGACCCCGGCGTCACTGCCGAAGGCGCGCTGCCAGTACCCGTTGCTCAAGATGAGGACCGCATCCGCTCCGAGGTCGTCGTCCTCGGGCCGGAAGGCGCGCCCGTGAAGGGGCATGATTCCGAGAACGTCGAAAAACTCCGCCGAAACGACGCCGGTCGATACCCGTTCCGGCTCGTCCTGTCCGAGAAGGGTGAACGTCATCGCGTGGTGCTCGACCAGACCCGAGAGCGTCTGGTTCGAGTCCCGGTAGTCGTAGACCTCCTTGATGGAGAACGCGAGGTTCGCGACTTCCGCCTTGGGCGCGCTCTGCTGCATCACCACGAGACGTTCCCCCTGGCGATACGGAAGAGGCGCCAGGAGGACCCCATGGATGAGGCTGAAGATCGCGGTATTGGCGCCGATCCCGAGACCGAGGGTCAGGACCGTGGCGATCGTGAAACCGGGGCTTTTGAGAAGGCTGCGGAAAGCGTAGCGGACGTCACCGAGCAAAGACTGCATGGTTTCTCTCTCCTAGACAATCTACAGCAAGATGATGGCGCGGGCGCCGGGGACTGTCAAGGGGTTGTTTGTAAGGTTTCTTCGGGTGTCGAGACTACCCTTACCGTGAACGCGCTCTTCGCTCTTCTGGCGCTCGACCTGGCGCCTTGTCATCTGGAGCGGCTGTCCGAGGAGGTGCTCTGCGGAGTCCACGAGGTGTTCGAGGACCGCGAGGCGAAAGCGGGCCCCCGAATCGGAATCCACGTCGCGGTCCTCCCCGCGCTCCTTCGGGAGGCCGAAGGAAACGACAGTCGACGTGTAGGCCATTCGCGTCCCATCCCCGGAGAAGCTCACGTGGGTGGCGAAGGTCGACGGAGTGCGGACCGGCTCCGGTTCGCCCCGTACCTCGCCGGAGCTCTCGTCCACCTCAATCCGCCAGAGATTCCTATCGCATCATCGATCATCGCCAACTATCGGACATGCGCGCCGCCGGTGCGCGTGGAAGCATCCGCGCTGTGACATCGCGCGATGGCCGCACGGCCGTCACGCGGCTGCCGGAGATATTCCGCAGGATCAACGGGCTCCGTCGGGTTGACCGACCGCATCCGATCGCATCGGCGTGACCATGGCCGCAAAATTGCGCGCGAGCAGCGCGGCGTCGGCCCGATCGAACTTCACATCGGGTAGCGCGGCCATGTCGACGGTCGCGGAACCCTGGAACAGGCGCAGGATGTCGACCCGGAAATCCAGCCGCGCGGTGCGGCTGTCCAGAGGCTCGCCGTGCAACTCGGTCGAGACGAGCCTGTAATTCTCGTCGAATCCGACGTGATAGACGAGCGGGTCGCTCGCGTTGCCCCGCACCAGTGAACCTTCGAACAGCACGAATTTGTAACCGACCTCCCAGGTCCAGGCCATGCGGCCGTTGGGATCCAGGTCTCCGCGTGGCGTGAGCGACCGGTTGGCGGCGGCATCCACGCCGATGCCGAACTCGATCCGCTCGTAGTCCCGGCGCGGCACGTCGTGCAGCACGATGACGAAGGCGGGTTCGGCGCCGTCGAATCGCACCAGGTGGTAACTGTCGGGTTCAACGTATGCGCCGGTCGCACCCACCAGCCGGATGTTGCTGAGAAAGAACTGGAAGTCACGCACCTTGAAGCGACCCTCGCCACCCGGATTGGGATAGCGGGGTTCGTTGAAGACCAGCGGCTCCGAGCCCACGAACGGATGAAGATACAGCGCCAGTTCCACGGGCTGCGCTGCGCGGTGCAGCAACCAGCCGGTGATGCCGAGCGCCGCGACCACCGCGAGCAGCACCGGTATCAGAAACGTAGCCTTGCGCATCCGATTCACTTGCCCGTGAACGGATCGGAGAACCGTTCCGCAGTCACGAAGTCCTGGTCCGTCAGGGTGTGCAGGAAGGCAATGATGGCCGCCTTCTCTCCTGCCGTCAGATGCAGGCTGATCCGTCCTTCCGCCGCCGCGCCCCGGTTGTCCGCCTCCGCGATCAGGGGGCTCAGGGTGCTGCTGTTCCTGACGCCGCGGTCGTAGTGATCCAGCACCTCCTCGAGGGTAGTGAAACGGCCGTCATGCATGTAGGGCCCGGTGAGGGCGATGTTTCGCAACGACGGTACCTTGAACAGCCCGCGATGCGCCGGGTTGCCGGTGACCGCCTGCAGGCCGGGTTGCAGGTGTTCCTCGTCATCGAGGCCATTGTTGGAGAACCCGTCGTAGCGCGCACTGAAGCCGCCGGTCAGGAACTGGCTGTGACAGTCAATGCAGTTGGCACCGCGCAGACTCACCTTCACGTCCGGGTGGGCCATGAACAGCTTGCGTCCCAATTCCTCCTTCGCATCCAGCGTGATCTCGCCGCGCAAGAACTGGTCGTAGCGCGAATTGGACGAGATCAATGTGCGCTCGAACGAGGCCAGCGCGCGGGCGATGGCCGCGGGGCTGGTCTCGCCGTAGGCAGTTTCGAACAATTCCCGGTAGCTGGCGTCGGCGGCCAGTTCCGCAACCAGTCGCCCCAGATCCTGCGCCATTTCATCCGCGTGCTGGATCGGGATCAGCGCCTGCTCCTCCAGGGTGGCCGCGCGGCCGTTCCAGAAAAAGTGCTGCGGGCCCCACATAAGGTTGGCCAGACTCATGCTGTTATTCGCCAGCGGCTTGCCGGACACGCCGACGCTGGTCGTGCGGCCATCGGTGAAGGCCAGGCGCTGGATGTGACAGGTCGAGCAGGAGACCGTACCCGTGGCCGACAGGCGCGGATCGTAGAAAAGGCGGCGGCCGAGCTCCACCGCTTCTTCGGTCAGCGGGTTGTCCGCAGGCACCTGGAAGCGGCCGAACACGAACGGCGCCGAGAAACCCGACAGCGGGATCGCTCCACGACGCCGTGCATTGCAGCTGCCCATCGCAATCGCAGCGAGCAGCGTGGCGATCAACACCGCCGCAGCAACGACAGGTCGCAAGCGGAACACGCGTCAATGATGATGCACGAAGCCGGAGCCGAACAGCGCTTCGATGTTCTCGACACCCTTCTTGTAGCGCTCCTTGAAGCTGAGCCGTGCGAGACGTTCACCGCTCTCTAGGTCGTGCACGGTGATGGAATGGTCGTTGACCTTGGCGATGAAATCGATGTCGGTCGGATCCCCGTCAGCCGCGTTGCCGAGATTCAGCAGGTTGCTCTGGATGGCGATGACTTTACGGCCGGTGGCGGTGGCGTAAAAGATCATGTGGTGCGCACCGGCCTCGGCCTTGATGTCCGCACCCGAGGGAACGAGATCCGGCAGGCTTGAAAGCTGATAGCGCTTCACGATGCCGGGCAAGGCGTGGCTGATGAACAATTCGGTCGCGTTGCCGTAGAACTCCAGAGGGACACCGGTGCCCGCAGTGACACCGTCGTATGCCTTCACGGGTGCGCCGAAGCTCTTGTCCGCCTCGTTGTATGGGATCTTCCAGGTTTCGAATCCGAACATGGTATTGACCAGTACGGCCGGCGCGGCGCCCGGCACGATGCTGGGTCGCACGAACAGTACCTCGACCGGCGACGACGGAAAACCCACCGGCTTCGCGTCTTCGACGACGATGTTCTGAATCGGCTCGAGGGTGTTCAGGTCGATGATGGTGATTCCGTTGCCCACGCCGGTTGCGAGATCCGGGTGAATCGTGGAGCTGACCACCAGGCGGTCCTGGTACGCGGAAATGCCGTGCGGGTACAAGATGTACGGCGCACCCTTGGCCACCACGCTCTTGCGCGCCTGGATGATCTTGGTCAGCGCGTTGCTCTGCGGATCGAACACGCCGACCGAGCCGCCATCGGCCTCGCCGGTGCCACCCATGAATGTGACCATCATGTATTCCTTGCCGTTGACGCTGTGCCAGATGATGTCTTCGCCGGTCTGTTGACCCCCGGTGTCGAGGCACTTGACGCCGTTGATCACCGCCGTCCCTTCGGCATTGCGCGACAAGCCTACTTCGGCCAGGCTGCACTTGGGGTCCAGACCGGTCGAGTACAGCCGTCCGGTGGGACTGTAGTAGAGGTGGTGCATTGGGAGCGCGAGGTTCGGCAGTTCGACCTCCTGCAGTATCGCACCGAAATTCGCCGCGTCCGGGTCCAGTTCCACGATGGCGACGCTGTGGGCGGTGCCGAGCGTGGGCAGGCCGCGAAGCAGCACCATGGCCTGGCTCTCTTCGACATTGCGCTGAGCGGCAGGCTGTGGCGCGCTGCCCGACGGGCTCACTGCAGCGCCCTCCTGCTTGTCGGAACACGCCGCCATCGTCAGCAGCAGCAAGGCATACAGGGAAAAGAACATAAGTTTCGTCGATTTGGTCATGGTGGATCTCCGGTAACGATATCGCGAGGGGCCTAGGCCGCTTTGTCCGATTAGTGAATTCATTATTTACAAAAGCGTGAATAGAAGCACAGGAGCAATAACTGGCTATGCTATCGAAACGCTAAATGCATTGCAAAGAAAGATAGTTGAACGAACCGCGGGCAGGAGTTCTTCCGGCAGGGAGCCGCGACGACGGCGTCGGTGAAGACGCCTTCGAGCTGGCGGCTGGCCGCTTGAGACCCAAGGGGCGATTCGGAATCTCGCGCGCCGCGATCAGAGTGTCACGACGGCCAGGCTCGGATCGCCGAAGCCTCGGACGAGAAGTACGGTCTGTCCCTCGACCCCGAGACCGAGATCCCGGGCGAGACGCCGCGCCGCTTCGGACGGCGAGGGCCACGTCGGAGACCTCGGCCCGGGTGGGACGGGGCTTATCGACCATCGACTCCAGCATCTGCCTCGCCACGATCACCGGCTTCGCCTTCGCCCGCGCGCGGTCGGCGAGCTGGATCTGGATCCGGGGCACTTTCTGCGGGGGCATCTCGACCCGAGGTCTCCACGCGCGACCATGATTCCGTCCGCCGCGTCCAGGATGGCGTCGATATCCTCGAGAACATGAAGCTCGACGAGCTCGCGGCGAAAGGGGTCCAGGAGTTCGCGTTCGTGATGCGCCTCTGAAGCTCAAGGCGATGCACCTCGTTCAGAAGCGATGGGAGCCGCTGGATCTCGTCGATCACCACGATCCGGTCGCGGGGACTCAAGCTCCTCGGCCAGTCGCCCCGGGTTCTGACTGAGCGCCAGATAGACCGAGGAATCCAAGAGGTCGTAGACCCGGGGCCCTTCAAACAATGGCGGACCAGGGCGGTCTTTCCTGTCTGCCGCGGACCGAGGAGGAAGTGGGAGCGCCTGGCGAGAAGAGCGGTCAGATCCAGGACCGGGGCACCCAGATTTCACCGGCGGCAGTGGCTGACGCCATAGTCGTCATATTACATCACAAATGACGACTGAGTTGCTAATCCTCCGCGAGCCCGCAGGAAAACGATGGGCAGCGACGGCGACTCGCGGCGTATTTTGAGCTTGATGCGAAGGCGGCCCGCGGGATCGCAGTCGAGGTAGGCCGCGCAGTGGCGACCTGGCGCCGAGAGGCGGCGCGTCTCGGTGTTGCCCCGACCGAGATCGACCGAATGGCTTCGGCCTTCGAGCACGGGATTTGCAGGCCGCGCTCTCGCCGTCGTGAGTGCTTCGATCCGTTCAGAGTGCGCGGAGCCTCGCGGGACTCGTTTGCGCACCTCATGGCCCGCGGATACAATCCCGCCTCGACGTCCTCCGGGTCTCAGCAGGTGAGGGATACTCCGTTTGCGACCTGAGAGGACGCGATCTCCTTGTTGGCTCAGGTCCCAGAAAGCGAGAAGCCATTTTGCGCAGGGCTCTGACCCGGCTCGGACTCGACGTTCGACCGGAGGAGTTGCGGCTCACCGTCCTTCTGTCGCTGGGCTTCTTTCTCGTCATCGCGTTTCAATCGATCACCCGGGCGGTCCGCCAGGCCACCTACGTCGACGCGCACGGAGCGACGAGCCTTCCCTGGGTCTATCTGCTCGTCGCCGTCTGCTCCTATCCTTTCTTGCGTCTCTACGTGAGCTGGGCCAACCGCGCCTCGCCTCACGTCGTCATGGGAGCGACGGAAGCGTCGGTCGCGGCAACGACGGTCGCGTTCTGGTGGCTCTACGGCCATTCCTGGTCGTGGGTGCCGGTCGCGTTCTACGTCTGGGCGGCGATCGTGTTCGTCATGCTCGTAAGCCAATTCTGGTCGTTCGCCGCGCACGTGCTCGACGCTCGTCAGGCGAAGCGTTTGTTCGGGCCATTCGCAACGGGAGGCCTCCTCGGCGGCATTGCCGGAGGGCAGATCGCACGTATCGGGACGGGAATCGTCGGCACCCGGAACACGCTCCTCGTCGCCGCCGGGGTGATTCTTCTCGGCGTCGTGGTAAATGCCCTTCTGCGGCGAACGTCTATCGTTGGCGAGAGGCCGGACGAGAGAGCGGGGCGAGCCGAAGCCGGTGACGCCTCTCCCGCGGGATTCAGACTGATCTTTCAGTCGCCCCATCTGCGATTCATCGGTTTCGTGATTCTGCTGAGCGTCGCCGTCACCCAGATCGTCGATCTTCAGTTCAACTGGGCGGTGGAGCGCGCGACGACGTCGCTCCAGGAGCGAACGCAGTGGTTCGGAAACTTCGTGAGCCTTCTGAGCCTGGTGGCGCTCGTGTTCCAGCTCTTCTTCACCTCGAAAATCCACTCCACGCTGGGAGTCGGAGTCGCGATGCGAATTCTGCCCGCGACCATCGGGCTCGGTTCGCTCGCGATCCTCCTGTCCTCGGGCTTCTCCCCCGAGCTCCTGCTGCCCGCGGTCCTCGCGCTCAAGGTGGGGGAGAGTGGTGTCCGCTACTCGGTGGATCAATCGACGCGCGAGCTCCTCTTTCTTCCCATTCCCTCCGCGATCCGAATTCGAGCCAAGGTGTTACTCGACGTCCTTCTGCTTCGGGGCGCGGAAGGAATCGCAGCGCTCCTCCTCCTTCCGGTGGCCCTCGGGTTTCTCGATCCGGTCCAGGTGAGCTGGCTGACGCTCGCGCTCGTTTTGGGGTGGCTTTTCGCCGCGGGAGGGGCCTACCGCACCTACGTGGGGTCCTTTCGCGACAGCCTGAAAGAGGGCACCCTGGACGCGGTGGTTCCTATCAACCTCTCCGACATCCGCACGGTGGAGCTGCTCGTTCAGTCTCTCGGGAGCGCCGACTCGAGACAGGTCCTTCATAGCCTCGAGGTCCTCGACAAGAACGGGCGCGGCCATCTCGTCCCGCCCCTCTTGCTCTATCACGACGACGCCGAGGTTCGAAGGCGAACCCTGCAAGTGCTCGCCAGTGCCGGCCGAAGGGACGCGACCCCGCTCGTGGAACGGAGGCTCGGGGACGACAACCACGAGGTGCGGGCCGAGGCGATCCGGGTCCTCACCGAGTTCAACGCGGTGGACGCGAGCGTTCTGATGATGCCTCGGCTGCGGGAGGCCGATCCCAAAGTGCGGGCCGCGGCCGTCGCCTGCCTCATCACTCACGGCGCCGAGCCGGGAGCGGAGATGGCGCGGGTTGCTCTCCGGGACATGCTCAAAGACGCGAACCCCGAGAGCCGCGCCGAGGCGATCCGCGCCATAGGGGCCATTCGCAGCAACGAGTTCGAGGCGTTCTTGCTTCAAGGGCTCGACGATCCCGACCCGAGCGTGGCCCGCGAAGGCATCTATGCCGTACGGCGCCTCGTCGAGCGGCTCGGATTCAACCCCCTGTACCTTCCTCGACTCGTGTCCCTTCTCCAGAACCGGCGGCTGAAGCTCGACGCGCGCGAGGCTCTCGTCAGCTTCGGCGACGAGGCCGTTGCCATCCTCGCCCACTTCATGAAGGACCGGGAAGAGTCGATCTTCGTGCGCCGGTCCCTCCCGAAGACGCTCGCGCGGATCGGCGGGCCGCAGGCGGTCTCGGCCCTCGTGGATTCCTTGATTGACGCGGAAGACGCGTTTCTCCGCGCCCAGATCGTCGAGGCCCTCGCCATCGTGCTCGAGGAAGTGCATCGTCTCGGAGCTACTTCCCGTATCGAGCAAGCGATCGAGTCCGAGGCCCAGCGCTACCTGGGGCGGCTTTCCGAGCTCCTCACCGTGGGTGGGGACGAAGCCCGGCTCGAGGCGCCGCTTCCGATGTGGGACTGGCGGGACCAAAATCTGCTCGCCCAGATGCTCGCCGAGAAGATGGAGGACCATCTGCGCACCCTCTTCGGCTTGCTTGCTCTCCTGTATCCTCCCCAGGACGTCTGGGCCGCCCATCGGAGTCTCTTGAGTGGAAAGCGGGTCCTCCGCACCCACGCCCTCGAGTACCTCGAGAACCGGCTCACCGGTACGGTGCGCCGGCGGGTCTTTGCCGTCATCGGCGACGTCACGGTGAAGGAAAAGCTCCGGGTGGCGTCGCGGGAGTTCGGGGTTCAGCGCCTGTCTCTCGAAAAGGCGGTCTCGAGACTGCTCGACGAAGGACGAAACGGTGACGCCGATGCCCGGGCCCTGAGCGTCGCGGCGCTCTACACCGTCTATACCGA
>Ga0184637_10001353_pt1 | contig 16684 bp, 15 predicted proteins | sample PLM3_127_b2_FD_133143 | JGI IMG/M metagenome (GOLD analysis project Ga0184637, IMG submission 133143) | Groundwater sediment microbial communities from an aquifer in East River, Colorado, USA - PLM3_127_b2 | ecosystem: Environmental > Terrestrial > Soil > Riparian zone | place: USA: East River...
CCCGAGGAGGGCCAGGCGCGGAGCGGCGCGCCGGGCGCGCGACTCGAGGATGGAGCGATGGAGCACCGCGCGCGGCGCCATGGAGGTGGCCTCGAACGCGGGCGCCAACGTGGCGAGCAAGGTGCCGCCCAGCCCCAGGGCGGCCGCGCGAGCCAGGCTCAGGGGCGGGATCACCAGCTCGCGGATGGTGAGGGTGACGTAGAGGTCGTTGATCGTCCGCGCGACGAAGCCCAGCATCGCCTGCGCCAGCACCACGCCCAGGAGCAGCCCGAGCGCGGTGGCCGCAAGGCCCATCAGTGTTGCCTCCGCGAGGATGACCGCGAAGATCTCGCGGCGCGTGACGCCGAGGGCGCGCAAGGTCCCGATCAGCTCGCGGCGCTGGACCACCGAGAACGTCATCGTGTTGTAGATGAGGAACATGCCGACGACGAGGGCCAGCAGGCTCAGCGCGGTCAGGTTGATGGCGAAGGCGCGCGTCATCCGATCGAGGGCCGCCGCCCGCGCACCGGCGGGGATCACCTGCACCCCCACCGGGAGTTGCGCGGTGACCCGCACCAGCTCCTCTTCCCCGCGCCGGCCGTCGGACAGGATGAGGTCGATGCGGCTCAGCCGGCCGACTTCGCCCAGCAGCTCCTGCGCGGTGGCGATGTCGGTGACGAGCGTCGACTCGAGGGCTCGCGCGCTCAGCGCGTCGCGTGGCAGCAGCTCGCCAACCAGCGTGAGGGTGCGGCGAGCGGCGCCGACCCGCACGGCGAAGGTGTCTCCGTGCGCGAGGCCGAGGCGCCGGGCCGTGTCTCGCGCGAGCAGCGCCGCGCCCGGCCGGACCAGGAGCGCCGACACGTCGGCGAGCCGTGGTTCCGACCCCGAGCCCAGGAGGGAGCGGAAGGGCGCTTCGGCAAAGGCATCGACGCCCATCAGATGAAACGCCGTGCCCGGGAAATCCGGAGCGGCGAGGTGGCGCTCGACCACCGGCGCCGACCGACGCACACCCGCCTCCAGGCGCAGCGCGCGATAGACGGATTCGGGAACACCCGAGGGGCCGCCCACCACGTGGTGCGTCGCGCGTCCCGCCACGCTCTCCGCGAAGAGGGCGAACGAGCGCCGCGCGCTCTCGTTGGCGAGGTCGATGGAGAGCGCCACCGCGACGCCCAGCGCGATGCCGAGGATGGAGAGGCCAATCTGCCACGGGTGCCGCGCGAGATGGCGCGCGCTGGCCCGCCACAGCATCCCGCTCACGCGACGACGCTCCCGTCCTTGAGGGTCAGCACGCGGTCGGCGACGCGCGCGACCTCAGCGCTGTGCGTGACGGCGATGACCGTCTTCCGCCCCTCGCGGCTCAGACGCGCCAGGAGACCCAGGACCCGCTCCGCCGAGTCGGTGTCGAGGTTGCCGGTGGGCTCGTCGGCCAGGATCAGCTCCGGATCGTGGGCGAGGGCCCGGGCCACGGCCACGCGCTGCTGTTCGCCACCGGACAGTCGATCGGGGAAGGCGCCGGCCCGGTCGGCCAGGCCGACCGCGCGCAGCAGCTCGTCCACCCGTGCGCGCGCGTCGGCTCCCACCCGGCCGATCAGCTCGAGGGGTAGGCGCAGGTTCTCCTCGACGGTCAGGGTGGCCACGAGGTTGAAGAACTGGAAGACGAAGCCGATGTGGCGGCGACGGAAGAGCGTGCGCTCGCGCTCACCGAGCGCCGTGATCACCGTCCCGCCGATCGCGATCTCGCCCGCGCTGGGCGCGTCGATCCCGCTGATCAGATTGAGCAGGGTGGACTTGCCCGAGCCGCTCCGCCCCAGCAGGGCCAAGAACTCGCCCGGGGCGACGGTGAGGTCGACGTCACGGAGGACGGGCCGCTCGCGCTCGCCCTCGCGATAGACCTTGGAGAGGGAACGCAGTTCGACGAGGGGAGGCGTGGGGCCCGGCGAGATCAACGGACTCAGGATACATCAGGGCGCAGCCCCCGCCCGATGGCCCTGCTTCGATCCTCACGGTGCGAAGTCCGGCACGGGCGTCGGGTCGACGGGCGCGATCTCGCCCATGTCGGGCTCGAGCTGCAGGGTGTCGGCGATCTTGGTGTAGCTGGAGAACATCTGGGTCACCCCGATGACTTCCATCACCCCTCGCTCACCCACCCCGAGGCGGCGCATCTCGCCGAGATGGAAGGCCGTGCCAAACTCCGAGCGCGTGGTGAGAGACACGGCAAAGGCCAGCGCTTCCTTGAAGCGCCGCGCCAGCGTGTTGTCGGTGAAGGCCCGGCGCACCGCCGCCCACAGATCGGCGGCGTAGCCCACGTCGTGAGCCACCACGCGCAGCGGCAGCGGCACCACGCCGGCGTAGAATTCTCGCGCGTCGGCGAACAGGGCGCGCACCTCGTCGCGGGGATCACTGTCCTCCACGGGCGCGAGGAGCGGCGCTCCACCCCCCGCCGGCGCGAGCCCATCGGCGACCACGTTGAGCGCGTTGGTGATGCCCACCACGAAGGCGGCCTCGTACCAGCGCGCATCGCCCGTCATCCCCTGCAGCTTCCCGGCTGCAGTGTGGGCCTTCACTCAGTACTCGCAGGCGTTGACCCCGCTGACCACGGCCGCCACCATCTCCTTCTCGGCCCGGCCGAACTCGCCGGGCATGGCCGCGCGCCGCATGGCGCGGCCATGCGGACCGCCGAAGTGGGGATCCCACCCCATCACCCGGCTCATGGCGGGCGCCGCCGGAAACTCGTAGTCGAACCACTGCTTGGACGCCTCGAGCAGCTTGCGGGTCCGCTCCGGGTACTCGGATTCGTCTCTCAGCCTGACGGTCGGCATCGTCTCCTCCACGCGTCACACTCTGGCCGCGGAGGGGACTCTACACCAGCCCCGCGGCGAGGGGGGCTGGTGGGATCCTCGACGACGAGCTGGCCAGGCGGCGCGCCGCGCCGCTGCACCTCCCTCCGCCGGAAGCAGTCGGCGGCGTGGTCGTTCACCATCCCCACCGCCTGCATGAAGGCGTAGCAGATCGTGGGCCCCACGAAGCGAAAGCCGCGCTTCACGAGATCCTTGCTCATCGCCTTCGACTCGTCCGTCTCCGCGGGGACCTCCTTCGATGACCGCCAGGTGTTCTGGCGGGGCCGGTTCCCGACGAAGCCCCAGATGTAGGCGTCGAAGCTCCCGTGCTCGCGCTGCACGGCGAGAAAGGCGCGCGCATTCGAGACGGTGGCCTCGATCTTGGCCCGGTTGCGCACGATGGACGGGTCCACGAGCAGGCGCTCCACCCGGGCCGGCGCGAAGCGCGCCACGCGCACCGCATCGAAGTTGGCGAAGGCGCGCCGATAGCCGTCGCGCTTCTTGAGGATCGTCGACCAGCTCAGGCCCGCCTGGGCCCCCTCGAGGATGAGGAACTCGAAGAACGTCCGGTCGTCGTGGACGGGGACACCCCACTCCTCGTCGTGATAGCGGACGTCGAGAGGATCCTTCGCCCATGGGCAGCGCACGAGAGCGCGGGATGGACTCATGGCCAGCGATTATGCGCCACCCGCCCGCACTCGTGGGAACACGGCCGTCCCGGGAGTCGTTGTCGGGAGTAGGCTTGACCCATGGGCGCCTGGCACCTCCTCCGACCATGGCTAGCCCTGGTCCTCCTGACCGCGGCCGTGCCGACCACAGGCGCCGGTGCACAGTCACTCTCCCCGCTCGTCATCAACTGGGAGGAGTACTTCCGGATCGACTGGCAGCTCAGCGAGAGCGCCGGCCAACCCCTGCTGACCGGGCACGTGCGCAGCGTCCGCAAGTACGGAGCGCGCTGGATGCAGCTCCTCGTCGATCGCGTGGACGCCAGCGGCGCGCTCATCGACCAGCGGCTGGTCTGGCTGACCTCCGAGATCACGCGCGGCACTCAGGTCTACTTCGAGGTCCGGGTGGCCCCCGCCGCGAGTTACCGCGTCGCCGTCTACGCCTTCGAGATTCCGGACCGCCCCTGATCTCCCGCGACCTTGCGGCCGGTCTCGCGCAGCAGCGTGCGGTCGGCCTCCGGATCGGCGACGGCCGGCATACGCATCACGGTGTCCTGGGCGTGGGTGGCGATGACGCCGCGGGCGGCGAGAGCGATCTCGCGGGGCTCTTCGCCCCGGGCCACGGCGCGGATGCCGTCGCGCACGATCCGCCGCAGCATGATGACGCCGCGATCACTCGAGGCCAGATGCTCGAGCGCGTGGATGGCGATGGGGCGCTGGCTCGACTGCGCGTCGTAATCGGCCGGGTAGCGCTGGCGCGCCTCGTAGGGCCGGTCATTCGACTGGCCAAAGCCCGGCCGCGCGATGGCCTCGGCGTCCAGGCCCCACGCGGGGTCGACCTGGGCCAGCTCGAAGTTGGTGGTGTGCGTGTCGTCGTTGGGCACGGCCCAGCGGATGATCACCGGCCGGTGGCCGATCCGCTCCTCCCCGGCCTCCTCGATCTCGCGGGTGAACTGGTGGACGTTCGGCGCCATGAAGTCGGCCACGCGCACCCAGACCAGCTCCCCGACCCGCCGCGTGGCCACGTAGATCATCCCAACGGGTGTCTCCTGCCACTCCATCTCGGGTACCTGGCCGAAGGCCGCGGTGAACTGGTAGCCGCTGCTCAGCGCGTGCAGGAAGGCCGTGTGCACGGGGTCCATGCTGTTGTCCTTGATCTGGAGCCAGTTGCAGGGCAGCGCGAAGCGCGCGGCCGGCCGCAGCTCGAATCCCGGCACGTCGAACGTATCGTAGATGGGAAACGCCGGGCGCCGGGCGGGCGGCCCGAAGTACGCGAAGAGCAATCCCGCGTACTCGAGCGTGGGGTACGCGCCCTGGCAGATCCGGTGTCGATACGTGCTGCCCGCCGGCTCTCCCGGCGTCTCGAGGACCGTCCCGTCCACGTCGTAGAGCCAGCCGTGATAGCAGCAGCGAATGCCGCGCTCGGCGATGATGCCGTACTCCAGCGAGGTGCCGCGGTGCGAGCAGTGCAGGTGCAGCAACCCCACCCGGCCACTCTGATCGCGGAAGAGGACCACGTCCTCGCCCATGATGCGCAGACGCAGCGGGACGTCGCGAAGGTCGCGCGCGAAGGCCACGGGCTGCCAGAAGCGCCGGAGATACTCCCCGCACGGGGTGCCGGGGCCGACGCGGGTCAGCTCCGCGTCGTCCGCCGGCACCTCGCGCTGGAAGTAGCCTCCGTACGGCACGCCCTGGCGCTCCGTGGCCATGCGCGCCCCGCTCAGGACAGCCGATAGAAGCGCCGCGCGGTGGCCGCGAGGATCTTGCGTTTCTGGTCGTCGCTGAGGTCGGGACGCCCGGCCAGCTCCTTCACCGACTTGGGATAGCTGTGATCCCAGTGCGGGAAGTCCGAGGCGTACATGATGCGATCGTCCCCCACGTAGGCGAGAGCCTGGGGCAGGAGCGGCTCGTCGGCCTCGCACGAGAAGTAGATGCGGCCCTGCCGCACGTACTCCGTGGGCGACTTCCGGAGCAGCTTGGCCTCCGCGTGGCCGCGCTTCTCGTACTCCTCGTCCATGCGCTGCAGGAAGTACGGGATCCACCCCGCGCCGGCCTCCAGGTACGCCAGGGCCAGCTCCGGGAAGCGCTCGGGAACGCCGTCGAACATCATCGAGGTGATCTGGCGCATCTGGGCGAAGGCGTGCGAGCAGGTGTGAGCCTGGATGAACTTCGGGAAGGGCTCGTGCCCGGCGGCCAGCATGTCCGTCCCCGCGGCGTGGACGCCGATGGGGACGCCGAGCCGCTGGGCCGTCGCGTAGATGGGATCGAAGCGGGTGTGGCCCAGGAGGTAGTAGCTGTCGGCAGAGACCATGGCACCGACGACCCCCAGCTCGCCCACGCACCGCTCGAGCTCTCGGGCCGCCGCCGGTGGATCTTGCAGCGGCAGCAGGGCCACGCCCTTGAGGCGCGGGCTCTGGCTGGTGACCTCTTTATAGAGCATGGTGTTGTAGGCGCGGCAGAGCACCACGGCCCACTCGGCGTCGCGCAGGAACGGCATGAAGAGGCCGAGGGTGGGGAAGAGCACGGCCATGCTCATGCCGCCGGCCTCGAGCGCCTCGAGCCAGGCCTTGCCGTCGCCCGCCCAGTTGCCCTTCGTCCCGATGAGCCGACGGTCCCAGCCATCCTGGGGAAAGAACGACGTCAGCAGCGGCCGGTTGCGATACGGCATCTCCAGATGCTGCGCGATCTGTTCCCACGTCTCCGTCACGTGCCCATCCGCGTCGATGATCTCGAAGCTCATGGCGCCTCCTCCCTGATCGGATCGGCCAGCTACGTTACGGCTTGTAGTCCTTGGCCATCTTCACGATGGCGGCCTGGTCGAAGCGGTTGATCTCGTCGATGAGGGCGCTGGTATACAGCTCGGCCACGGGCACCGTGCCGCTCACGATCTTCTGCTCCTTGAGGATCGTCTGCAGGCGCTCCCACTGGGCCGGCGACGCGAAGCCGAAGCGCTTGTCGTCCCGGATATCCACGCGCTGCAGCTCGAAGCGCGAGTTGAAGATCCGGATCGCCTCCTGCATGGCCTTGGCCTCGGCCACGGCCTGGGGCCGGGTCTGGCGGTACATCTTCCAGTGGATGCGGATGGCGGCCTCCGGATTGGCGAGAGCGAACACGGTGGCCTTGGCCACGCCCCGCGCAAAGCCCACCGCGATCGACGGGTTCTCGGCGAGCGTGTCGTCGCGGGCGGCCAGGGTCTGGCCAATCATGTCCTTGACGAACGGCGTGTCGAGCCGGCGCACCGTCATGCCCGAATTTTCGAGGGAGGCCTGCAGGGCGTCCCACAGGGCGAGGGCGTCGACCTGCTTGTTCTCCAGGGCCAGCCGCCCCGGGGCACCGGTGCCGACGGCAAGGAACTTGACGTCCTTGTCGGGATCCACGCCCACCGAGGCGATGAGGGCCCTGGCGAAGGGCACCGACCCCGAGGCCAGCGACGGCACGCCGACGGTTTTGCCCTTGAGGTCGGCCACCGTCTTGATGGGGCTGTCATCGGGCACCACGATGCGATAGATGGTCTGCCGGGCCTGGACGTAGAAGCCCTTGATCTTCACCCCCTTCTCGCGGCCGATGACGATCTCCTCGGGACCGATGGACACGAGGTTGACGTTGCCGGCGCCGAGCTGCTGCAGGCCCGCCGCGGAACCCTCGACGCTGGTCACGAGGACGTCGAGCCCTTCGTCCTTCCAGAAGCCCAGCGCCTGGGGCAGCGACGAGTGGGCGGCGTGCCCCACGGAGATGTCCCTCGTCGTGACCGCGAAGACGACCTTCTTGAGCGGCTTGTCCTGGGAGAAGCCGGCGGTGGCGGCGAGCGTGGCCAGCCCCGCCCCCAGGAGCGCGATGGTCAGAAAACGCCTCATGAGTTCCTCCCTGTCATGGCTCCGCGATGATCCTCACGCGCCGATCACCTGGTCGGGCTCCGCCCAGAAGATGACCCGTTTCTGGATGGCCTGCATCACGAGATGCAGGGCCACGCCCATCAGCGACAACACGATGAGCACCGCGAAGACCCCGGCGATGTCCAGCCCGAAGTTGAACTGCAAAATCAGATTGCCCAGCCCGTGCTGGGCGCCCACGAACTCGCCCACGATGGCCCCCAGCACGCTGAAGACGATGGCGATGTCCAGCCCCGCGAACACGAAGGGGAGCGCGTTGGGAAAGGTCACGAGGCGGAACGTTTGCCACCGGGTCGCCTTGAGCGACCGCATGAGGTCGAGCTTGGCCTGGTCGATGGTCTTGAGCCCCACGATCACGTTCACCAGCACGGGGAACAGCGCCACGGTGGCCGCGATGACGACCTTGGACGAGATGCCGAACCCGAACCACACGATGATGAGCGGAGCGATGGCGATCTTGGGCAAGGTCTGCAGGGCGACGAGGTACGGATAGAAGGTCTGCTCGACCAGCCGCCACTGCGCGATGAGGGCGCCCAGCACGATCCCCGTCACCGCGGCGATGAGGAAGCCCAGCAGGGCCTCGGAGAGCGTCACCCAGACGTTGCTCACGTAGAGCCCACTCGTGATCCCGTTGACCAGCGCCGTGGCCACCGTGCTCGGGGCCGGCACCAGGAAGGGCGGAATCTTCCAGGCGCGCACCACCCACTCCCAGAACCCCACGAAGGCCACGAACACGAGCGGGATCAGCACCGCGTGCGGGCGCGCCCGCACGTAGAGGAATGGGTCCTCGGCGAAGTCCCTCCCGCTCACTCGATCCATCCCTTCGCGTTGAAGAGGTGCCGAATCTTGCGCGTGTACACCCCGAAGTCGTCGGAGGCCATCATGTCCAGATCGCGCGGCCGTGGCAAGGCGATGGACACGATCTCCTGGATGCGCCCGGGGCGAGCGGACATCACCACCACCCGGTCGGCCAGGAAGACGGCCTCCGGGATGGAGTGGGTGATGAAGACGATGGTCTTGCCGGACTCGGCCCAGATCCGCAGCAACTCCACATTCATGTACTCGCGGGTCATGGCGTCCAGGGCCCCGAAGGGCTCGTCCATGAGGAGCAGCGACGGGTCGTGCACGAGGGCCCGCGCGATGGCCACGCGCTGGCGCATGCCTCCCGACAGCTCGTGCGGGTACTTGTCCTCGAAGCCCGCGAGCCCCCCCAGGGTGAGCAGGCTCAGCGCGCGCGCGCCGTAGGCGCGGCGATCGAGGCCGAGCACCTGCACGGGCAGCATCACGTTGTCGAGGACCGTCCGCCAGGGCAGCAGGACGGGGTCCTGGAACACGATGCCGATGTCGCGGCTGGGACCGTCAACCGGTTGCCCGCGCAGCATGACCGTGCCCGCGGAGCGGGCCAGCAGGCCGGCCAGGATCTTGAGCAAGGTCGTCTTGCCACAGCCCGACTGTCCGACGATGGTCACGAACTCGCCGGCCGCGATCTCGAGCGAGATTCCCGCGAGGGCTTGCACCATTGCGCGGCCGCGCGTCGCGTAGGTCTTCTCGAGGTTGGTGACCTCGATGAGCGGAGCGCCCACAGCGCGCTAGGGTACTACGATCTCCGCCGCGATGCGACGCGCTGACGGACTGGCGTTGGCGTGCCGTTCCTGCTACAAGGGCGCGTGAGCCGCGGCACGGGCATGGACGACATCGTCATTCGCGGAGGGGTGGTCGTCGACGGCACGGGCGCTCCCGAGCGCGAGGCCGACGTGGCGGTGCGCGATGGACGCATCGTCGCCATCGAGCCCCGCACCGCCCGCGCGGCTCGCCGGGTGATCGACGCCCGGGGGCAGGTGGTGGCTCCCGGCTTCATCGACATCCACACGCACTCCGACTTCACCTTGCCCCTCAACCCGCGGGCCGAGAGCAAGATCCGCCAGGGCGTGACCACCGAAGTCGTCGGCAACTGCGGCTTCTCGGCGGCGCCGGCGTTGCCCGGGCGGGTCGAGATGCTGCGCGACTACCTGGCGGCGAGCGCCCCGCACCTGCCGTTTCGCGGGACCACGTTCGCCGAGTATCTGGACGCCTTTCCCGCCGCGTCGGTCAACACCATCATGCAAGTCGGTCACAACACCCTGCGCCTGATGACCGTGGGAATGGAGAACCGCGCGGCCACCGCCGACGAGCTGGCGACGATGCAACGCCTTCTCGAGGACGCGCTCGCGGCCGGCGCCCTCGGCCTCTCCTCGGGACTCTTTACCCCGCCCGGAAGCTACGCGGACCGCGACGAGATTCTTGCCCTCGCGCGGGTCCTGCACCGCCACGGCGCCCAGTACGCCTCGCACATCCGCGACGAGGCCAACCGTGTCTTCGACGCCGTCGATGAGGCCATCGCGGTCGGCGAAGCCACCGGGGTCCACGTCCAGATCGCGCATTTGAAGCTCTCCGGGACCAACAACTGGGGCGGCGCCGGGCGCCTCCTGGCCAGGATCGAGGCGGCTCGCCAGCGCGGGATCAGGGTCGACTGCGACCAGTACCCTTACGACACGGGGACGAATCCGCTCCGCAATCTCCTCCCGGCCTGGACGCAGGAGGGCGGTGTGCCCGCCCTGCTCGAGCGACTTTGCCAGCCCGACGTGCGGGCCCGCATCCGGGCGGACATCGCCCGGAACGGGCTCAACAACTTCGGCGCGATCCCGTCGTGGGACTCGGTGCGCGTGGCGGGCTCACCGCACCTGCCCGAGTCGGCCGGGCAGACGTTCGGCGCGCTGGCGCGCCAGCGTGGCTGCGATCCCCTGGACGCGGTGTGCGACCACCTCATCGCCGACGGCGGCCACACACGGATCCTGATCACGTCCATGGCCGAGGCGGACGTCCGCGAGATCGTGCGCACGCCGTGGGTGCTGGTGGGCTCCGATGGCAACGCTCTCGCCCCCTACGGCGTCACGGGAGGCGGCAAGCCGCACCCGCGCTACTACGGCACGTTTGCCCGCACGCTCGGCCAGTGCGTGCGCGATCTGCGCCTGCTCAGCCTGCCCCAGGCGATCTGGAAGATGACGGGCGGCTCGGCGGCCGCGCTCGGCCTCATCGACCGCGGCCTGCTTCGCGAGGGCTACTGCGCGGACGTGGCGGTGTTCGATCCGTCGCGCATCACCGAGCGCGCCACCTACGATGAGCCGCATCAGTACGCGGTGGGCGTGTCGACCGTTCTCGTCAATGGCGACGTCGTCATCGACGGAGGCGACCACACCGGCGCCCTGCCGGGCCACGTCCTCCGCCGCCGGCCAGCCGTGGGAAGCACTGTGGTCTGACGTGGAGGTCCACCACTCGCCAGGGAGAGTGTCCATGCCGCCTTTCGTCCGCCGGGGAACCCAGGTCGCGCTCGCCCTTCTCCTCCTTGCCGCCGGCCCCGACCCCGCCACCGCCCAGAATCAGTGCGCCTCGGGCACCTACACGTACACGTTCACCAACTCCTGCGCGGAGACGATCTTCGTTGGACAGAACAACGGAGGCACCACGTCCACTCCGCCGTCGTTCCCGGAGGCGGGGAACTGGGCCCTCGCGCCCGCCTGCACCGTCAGCAATCAGGCGTCGGTATGCACCGGCCCCGGCTCGACGTGCAGCGTCCAGGCCGAGCAGACGCTGGGACAGTGCACGTGCACGGCGGACAGCGACTGCCCGGGGTCGGCCCCGTGCTCGGGCAAACTCTGCAGCACAACGACCACGTTCTGCACACCCCAGAACTGGACGTCCGGCGTCTTCTGGGCGCGCACCGGCTGCACGCTCGCGAACGGGGAACTGACCTGCGCGACGGGGCAGTGCGGTGGCAATCCGGGCGTGTCGGGCGGCCAGATCGACTGCGGCGCTGGCGCCACGCAGTTTGGCCCCAGCTTGCCAGCGGGCCTGTTCGAGGTGACCTCGAGTACGGGCTCCGTGAACTACGATGTCAGTCTCAACAGCGGCTACAACGTGCAGCTGAGCGCGGCGCCGGTCGGAGGGGGCTACGTCTTCCCGCTCACCGCGGTGGCCGCGACGTGCCCCACGGTTGGATGCGTGGCGGATCTGAATGCCACGTGCCCGAGGAATCTGCAGGCTGACGGGGGATGTCTCGATCCGTGCACCCAGTGCACGCAGAACGCGCCGGCCATCGCCGGGGCCAACGCCCAGATCTACGCCGCGCTCATGTGCAACCAGACCATCACCACGGATTTCTCCGGCAACACCCCGGTCAACACCACCGCGTGCAGCGGGACCGTCACCGGAGGCCTCCCGACGTACCAGGACATGTACTGCGCGAAGAACCTCGAGGGCGATGGAAACGCTCAGGCCTCCGTCAACCAGGGCACCCCCACCGCCTTCTCCCAAAACGACTGCTTTCCTGGCACCACGTTCGTCATTCCGACCTTCCCGGCCGGCTACACGCCCCCCGCGGGACAGGGCGTGTGTCTCTACGAATCAGACACGCCCGGTGTCAACAACTTCCAATGGGCCGGCCCCACCGGGGCCATCATGAACTGTGGAGATCTGCCCGATGGGTCCCCCTGTGGTGGGTATGTCAGCCAGGCCGCGAACTATCCGAACGCGCTGGGCTACACCTGCCGAACGGTGACGGTCCAGAGTCAATCGACCCACCTGTGTTTGCCTCCGACGACGAGTGGGCTCGGAGTGTGCGCGGTCGACTCGACCGGAAAGAATCCGCCTCTGTACGCGGGGGTCGGAGGGACCTTCAATGCGGCGTGGCTCACCGCCGGGTTGCAAGCAGCCACAGCCAGCACCGTGTCGCCGTACACGCCCGGCACCACGCCGTACTACCAGACGTTCAAGACGGCATGCCCAGCCGCGTACACGTGGCAGTACGACGATGCGGCCAGCGGCTTCGCCTGCACCGTCGCGAACACGGTCCCCCCGGCCGGCACCTTCACCGGATTCAATGTCGCCTTCTGCGCACCGGCGGCGGCGCCGGTGCCAGCCGAGCGGACCGGGGTGTCGTTCCTGTCGGCTGAGGCCCGCGGGGCGGGGGGAACCCTCGGCCGAGACCAAGTCGAAGTCTCTGGCTATTTCTTCCCGAAGGGCTCGATCGATCTGCGTCAGGAGACCGTGAGCCTCGATGCAGCGCTGACCGAGAGAGGCTCCGAGCTGGTGTCGGGGTTCGGAGTGGGGCAGAGACCGCTGCCCGTCCGCCTGTTCGTGAAGCCGGAGGCCAGCCCCGACAAGGCGACGTTCGAGACCCCGCCGGGCATCACCCCGCACGCGCGGATGAGCATCGAGAAGAAGCCGCTGGAGGGAGGACACGCCTTTTCCCTCATCGTCGACCAGATCTCGATCCAGCGTGCCCGCGCGTGTGGACCTTGGCCGGGGCCGAACGACCAGGTGTCCCTGGCGACCCAGTTCACCTTGGAGGCGGCGGCCATCGTGGTGTCGGCGGACGCGCGCTGGAAGTGCCGTGACGGCGCCGTGTACCGGGTGGGGAGATAGGATACCGTCATCAACCGACGCCAGTTCCTGACCTCCCTCGTGGGCGCGGGCGCCGCCGCGGCCCTCATCGACCGGGCCGAAGTACTCGCCCGGGCGGCGACGGGATGCCAGGCCACCTCCTTTCTGCCGCTCGTTCCCCTGACCACGCCGACCGCATCCGACCAGTTCGTCGACGCGCGCCCCGCGTTCTCTGCCGATGGGAAGACCGTGATCTTCATGCGCGGTCCCCTGGCCACCCAGGGCGAGCCGAGCAGCTTCTACACGATCTCCATCGACGGCGGGGAGCCCGAGCTGATCGAACCCATCGGCGTCCCGAGTCATCTCTCGCTCACCCGGCCCGACTGGTCCTGGCGCCGGCGCTCGTTCCAGATCGCCTTCGAGGGGGACCTGCCCGAGCAGGATGGCATGCCCAAGCAGCAGAACATCTATCGCCTCGACGCGGCGACCAGCCAGTGCAAGCTCCTCCTGCGGGGCTTTCCCGACCGCAACGAGGTGTACTCCTACCCGTCCTGGTACCCGGATGGCCAGAGTCTGTCGATCACCAACTATTGGGCCGAGCTGAACAGCATGAGCGGATGCGGCGAGGACCAGAACCCGCAGCCTTTTCTCCTGCGCCGCGGGGTCTTCGGCACGACCATCGCGCCCCTCACCCGTCCGCGTCGCATCTGGCCGGGCATGTCGAGCGTGGCGCAGAACCCGAGCTGGACCTCTCCCCTGATCGCCTTCGCCGGCGAGAAACCAGTCCCGGACGGGGTGTATTGCCAGAACGATAACCAGATCTGGATCCGCTCACCGTTCGGAGGCCTGCGGCAGGTCGACGGTCTCCAGGGGCGTTCGCCGTGGTGGTCGCCAGGAGGCGCGCTGATCGCGTTCGAGTCCAACCGCTGCACCGGCGGGGGAGGACACTTCCAGATCTTCATCCAGAGCCCGTTCGTGCCGGCGCTCATCTTTCCGGTCACGGACCCGCAAACGCCGGTGCAGCACGCCAAGTGGTCGCCCGACGCCCGCAAGCTGGTGCTCGCGTACCAGGCCGGTGGCAACGGATGGGGCGTCGCCTACGTGGATCTGAGTCACCACCCCGTCGCCAGCCTTCTGTAAGAACATGGGGGCCCCGACATGGCCCCCAAACCCCCCAGCGCTCGGAACGCCCCGGCGGAGCCAGGACGCTCCTCGATATACTCACGACCTCTGAGACCTCGCGCCTTCTCCGGGCGCGCTGACGTCAGGGCGCTCGGCGCAGCGGCTCGCCGATCGCGCTCCAGTACGGCAGAGCCACCAGGAGCACGACCAGCGCGGCCAGCACGGTCATCCAGACGCCGAAGCGGAAGATCTCCGGCGCGCTCAGGTGCCCGCGCTGGTACACCACGAGCGAGGACGCGCTCTGCGCGGGGTAGTAGAGGACCGCGTCCCCGGCGATGGTGACGACCAGGCCGCACACGATCGGATTGAGCCCGGTCACGCTGCCCACGGACATGGCCACGGGAATCGTCGTGGCGAGGAAGCCGGTGATGTTGGGAATGATGAGGCGCACGACGGCGGCGCCCGCGAGCAGGATGACCACGACCAGGAGCGGACGCTGCCCGGCGGACGGCGTGGCTTGCACGATGAGCCCGGCCAGCCAGCCGCTCGCCCCGGTGTGCACCAGCGCATGGGCCAGCGAGAGCGACGAGGCGATGACGAAGAAGTTCGCCCAGCCCACACCGCGCTCGAAGTCGCTCCACGACAGCACGCCCAGGCCGGGCGCGAGCAGACAGGCCCATGCGAGCATGGCCGGCAGCGCAGGCGGCAGGGCATCGGTCAGCCAGAGGAGGGCGGCGCCCGCGGTGATGATCACCGTCCGCCATTCCGACGCGGACAACGGCTCCCACGACGGCGCCGGCCGCACGGGCAGGTCCGCACCGAAGCCCCGCCGGTAGCGGACGTAGATCAGCAGCGCGCCCGCCAGGAGCAGCACGCCGTACGGCACGCTCATGAGGGTGAACCAGCGCGTCCAGGAGATTCCGCCGATGAGCCCGGCCGCCACGATGGGCGTGATGCCCCCCGTGAGCAGGACGGTCGAGGCGAGGCGGTTGATGGAGTTGAGCGCCATCATGATCGCGCGGGCGATCGGCGCACCCGGCGCCACGCCACTCAGCTCGAGAGCCTGGTCGTACACGTGGACGAGGATGCCCGTGCGCGTGGTCGCCGAGGGCAACAGCAGGGTGAGCAGTGGAAAGGTGGCGAGCAGCTGCACGTAGAGCGCGCGAGGGCGGCCCCGCGAGCCGCGCAGGAACGCGCGGGCCACCCGTTCGGCCAGTCCACTGTGGGACACGGCCAGTCCGATGGTCAGCACACCGATCAGAAAGTAGGCGACCGGGTCCGCGAAACCGACCAGCGCCTCGCGCATGCCCGGCACGGCCCGGAAGACCACGAGGGCAATGACCACGACGACACCTGTCACCCCGGCGGGCAAGGTCTCCGTGCCCCATAGCCCGACGGCGAGCGCGGCCACGGCCAGGACGCGCTGGCCCTCAGGGGGTAGGCCCTCGGGGGACGCCAGCGCCAGGATCAGCGCGCACGGGCCGGTGACCACGAGCGCGCGCGCCAACCACCCCCCTACCCTTTCGCGTGGCACCCGCCGAAGATACTGCTTCGTCGAGGTCTGCGCCGAGCGCACCGGCGCCACGTGCTACGCCGGCAGCTCAGCGCACGAGCAGCCCCAGCGATCGCATGGTCAGGCGCAACTCCTCGATATCGGAATCGACGAAGCGGTCAAGAGTTGACCCCGTCATGAGTCCACTCCTCAGGCTCTGGCCTTGCACGAAGGCCTTCCACTTGGGATCGTCGCAAGCCTGGGTGATGGCGGCGACGAGGGCTTTCCTGACCGGCTCGGCGAGGCCGGGAGGCGCGCCGATGCCCAGCCAGGGGCCAGCCGGCGTGCCGGTGAGGTTCTGCTCCGCGCCGGTCGGGACGCTGGGAAGGCGCGCCGAGCGGATGTCGCCGAACGTGGCGAGCGGTCGCGGGCCAACCCCATGGTCAGCGTGCGGGCTGATCTCGGTCTGCACGAGGATCGCGCTCGCCACCCGGTTGTCCCGGATCGCGCCCAGGACTCCCGCTGTGCCAGGGAAGAACATGATGTTGAGATTCACCGCCGCGACCTGGGCGATCGAGGCGGCCGCCACGTGGGAGAGGGTTCCCGCCCCGGCGGTGCCGATGCTCACGGGCGGCGTGACACCCGACCCCGCGGCGAGATAGTCGCGCAGTGTCCGATACGGCGAGCCGGACGGCACGGCCAGCACGAACGTGTCGCGCCCGAGATGGGCCAGATAGGAGAGATCCTTCGGCCCGAAGGGCACGCCGCCGCTGAGCGGCGCGGTGATGGCGAAGCTGCCGACCATGCCGAGGGTCAGGCCGTCTGGGGCGGCATCGTGGAGCCGCGCCAGGCCAGCCGTCATGGCGCCCGGCACGTTCTGGACCACGACGGACTGGCCGAGGCTCGACTTCAGCGCCTCGGCGAAGGCCCGACCCGCCAGATCGAGGCTGTCGCCGGCGCTGCCGGCCACGATCAGAGTGACGATCTTGGTGGGCTGGCGCTCCTGTGCCGCGACCGTCGCCGAAAGGAGCACCACCCCTGCGAGCCCGAGCTGCACCAGCAGCGGACGACATCGAATCATCCTCGCCTCCTGTCCGCCGAATCCTATCAGAAGCGTTTGCGGCCGCCCGGGCGAGACTCTCCCGACGCCGCCGCGGCGTTCTTGACACCGCGGGACGCCGCGACCTACTGTCGCGGCACGTGCCTCGACCGACACGGCACGCGGAGGTCATCATCAGGACAACAGCCTGCACGCCGACGGCCATCATGCCGAGCTACCCG
>Ga0184637_10001354_pt1 | contig 16680 bp, 10 predicted proteins | sample PLM3_127_b2_FD_133143 | JGI IMG/M metagenome (GOLD analysis project Ga0184637, IMG submission 133143) | Groundwater sediment microbial communities from an aquifer in East River, Colorado, USA - PLM3_127_b2 | ecosystem: Environmental > Terrestrial > Soil > Riparian zone | place: USA: East River...
ATTCAGTATCTGTGTCAACATTTGTGGATTCAGTATCTGTGTCAACATTTGTGGATTCAGTATCTGTGTCAACATTTGTGGATTCAGTATCTGTGTCAACATTTGTGGATTCAGTATCTGTGTTTGAGATATTTTCTTTGTTAGTTTGTTGAACTGCATTGTTTAGATCGTTGTTATTGTTATTGTTACTCTTTACAGATAATATATTGTTAGATTCAGGAACTGTATCTCCGTTAGTTTGTTGAAGAGTATCATTTGAGTTTTTACTCACCGCTTGTGTTCCAGTAACATTAATAGAATAGGACTTTGAGGAGGCATTCTGACCACTGTCATAACATGTTATTTTTGAAGTTAGTTCATTCTGACCTTCAACTATATTGTGATAATTGCTAGTATATGTAAAACTCCATTTCGAAAAATCAGAGATGCCCTTAGGGCCATTAGCAGAAACATTCTGCATTGGTTTTAGATCGTTCCAGTCAGCATAAACCTGACAGTTAGTAGTATCATCGTCTGAGGAAGTACCGTATATAGTTAGATCACCGGCGGGCAAATTGGTTGAATCTACTGGAGTCTCTATTTTTACAGATACACCAGTACCAGAAGGGATTTGTGCGAGTGCGGTATTGCATACCACACCTGATATCATGAATATCCCAAAAAGTAAAAGAATTCTAAAATTGACTTTAATTTTCATACAGCTGTAAGGTAAGAAAAAGGATTAATATGAATTTTCAAAAATTATTCGATATGGGGATTAGATAAGAAAGTTACTTAAAACACCACCTAGTGATTCAATAATAAGAATCCTAGTCTAGTCGATGATTTAATTCATAGCGCATGAGATGAGAGGATTAACGTTTTTTGTAATACCTTGTCTTTGACTGACGATTCTTTGTAAACACGATGTTGTATGTCTGCTCTGATTTGCAGTTCGTCAAATTTTCATACACCTGAGAGTATCCAATTTAGATAAAGTCAATAAAACAGCGTCTCTTGCTTGTATCTTAATTATACATTTTGGCGTATAGCAATTTCTCGATTTTGCTTTATCTCAAATAGTAAACGTTAATAAATAATTCAATCCAGTTATTTCCTGAAGTCTTTACTTGCAAATCTCATCTTTACAACATAGTTGCTTAATTTCCTTCATTGTATTTATTGGCTCTACATTCATTGTTTTAACTAACCAAAATATCAATCTATTTGGCCAAATGGACAAAGATCTTGAACTGCCTATGGTTAACGATACGCAGGTACAGATTCAAGAATACTCATCTGGGTTTAAGTTCCCAACTGGAATGAATTTTCTAAGACCTGATGATATCTTGGTTATAGAGAAGAATACAGGAATAGTAAAGGAAATAAAAAACGGTACTGTAGTTGGAACCGTTTTGGACGTCAACGTCGCAAATGTAAGTGAGAGAGGATTGTTAGGAATCGCAATTTCAGATAAACCGAGGTATGTATTCTTGTTCTACACTGAAACTGAGAATGTTGACGGAGGTGAGGTTCTTGGAAATCGCCTTTATAGATATGAGTACGATAATGGTAAGTTGGTAAATCCAAAATTGCTCCTGGATCTTCCTACGATACCCGGACCTTCCCATAATGGCGGAGTGTTAAAGATAGGCCCGGATAAGAAGAGTGTATATCTTGTAATTGGTAACTTAAACTATGTTCAAAATCAATCTTTTATTACTAAAGCTCAGAATAACAAGGATGGCCCTCCACCAGATGGAAGAGGGGGCATACTTAGAATTACATTTGATGGTGGCGTTGTAGATAATAAAGGAATTCTAGGAGACGAAGACCCATTAAACAAGTATTATGCGTATGGGTTACGAAATAGCTTTGGTATAGGATTTGACTCGTTAACAGGAAATCTCTGGGAAACCGAAAATGGTCGCAGCACTGATGATGAAATTAATCTTGCATTGCCGGGATTTAATAGCGGGTGGAAAGAGGTAATCGGATTTTCTAAGGATACACCTGAATTTAATCCAGAAAACATGGAAACTTTTGGAGGAAAGGGCACATACAGGGATCCCGAGTTTATATGGATAGACACTATAGCCCCTACTTCTGTCTTATTCATGCATACTGACAATCTGGGAGCAAAATACAAAGATAATCTATTTGTAGGCAGTGTCAAGAATGGCACCATTTTCAATTTTTCGCTGGACAAGACTAGAACACACCTAGTTCTCTCTGGTCCGTTGAGTGACAAGAAGGCAGACACTAATAGTGAAACTGGTAGTATAACATTCGGGAGAAATTTTGGAATAATCACAGATCTCGAATTAGGGCCTGATGGCAACCTCTACGTTCTAGCAAACTATAAGCACGATGGAACAATATTCAAGATATCAGCCAAAAATAGTATTAGTTAATTCTTTTTTTAATCCTCCCATTAGGTAACAAATACTCTCAGGAGATATATGCTGGTTCTATATGTTTTTCAAAACAATACAAAATACCATCTCTGCTACCTACAAATAACATCCCATCTGCAATGCATGGAGAAGAATCAATACTGCCCATCGTGGGAAATTTCCACTCCTGGTTTCCATTATAGAAATTTATACCATAAATATATGAATCCAAACCTCCGAAAAACAATACTTTATCATGTTCACTGCTGGCAGGGGAAGACCAGATTTTTCCACCCGTTTCAAATTCCCATAGTTTGGAACCTGTCATATCGAAGCAATAAAGTCTACAATCAGAAGTTCCAAATATGATTCTGTCCTTTACCAAAAGGGGAGATGATAAAACTGGTTTTTCTATAGTTTTATACCAATTGGTAGTACCGTTAAAATTGTCTAAACAGTATATTCCACCATTATATGTGCCAATAAAAATTAAATTTTTAGATAGACAAGGAGAAGAACATCTTATTTTACCATTTAATTTTGATTTCCATTTTAGCGATCCGTCTGAATCAACAGAGTATATGAACCCATCATCTGATCCAAAATATATAATACCATCATGGCAAGAAGGAGAAGACCAAATTTGACCCTTTGTCTCATAGTTCCAGATTATTTCTCCAGTTGAATCGATACAATACAAATTATGATCCATGGACCCCAAGACTATTTTCTTTCCTATAGGACATGGTGAAGAAAAAAAGTCTCCCCCGGCATGATGCTCCCAGATCATACTGCCATCATCTTTATCAAGTGCAAAAATAATATTATCTTGTGAAGTATCACCATGTATCCAGTTACCAAACGTAGCACATACTATCATATCATCCAAAATTAACGGCGATGAAACCATAGGAATTCCAATATTATGATGCCATCTAATCTTTCTCTTTGATATATCCAAACAAAAGATACGTCCGGTCAATGTAAGAATGTATAGAAATCCTTCTTCATAAACAGGAGAGGACACCATCGGACCAAGCTCTATTGTCCAGTAAAGTGAGGGTTTGGTCACGGGTTTAGTTCCTATTGATCCCGTTCTTCTTATATTACCCCTAAACATATCCCATGAGTCATTGAATTCAATTGACATACAATATCTTTCTCAAAAATATCAACAAATCATTGATTATGCTCAAATACAGTCGGAAATATACATAGCGGTTTATTCTTTGCAACAGTTACCCATAGGAATATCATAACCATGTGGACAGTACCTAGGGTGTTTTAATAGGGTGCATAAAGCATCGGTAAATATATCCTTCATATGATGTTCAATTCCACACACCATCTCTTCATCGATTTCAATTTTTAAGGATTCCTTCATCATGACCTCCAAAAGTCTCGTATTCCTGATCATTTGTTCTCCTATTTTTTCTCCTTCCGCTGTCAAATTCATTTCAGCATTACCTTTCTCATAGTCAACTAGATTTGCGTCATTCAGCTTGTGAAGCATCTGGACAACAGATGGTTGCCTTACATTCAAAATCTTAGCAATAGAACTAACTTTTACTTTTTCATTTTTCTCACGCATGTGCCAAATTGCCTTTAGGTACATTTCAATATGTTCGGATTCAGCAGTTCCCAGATAAAGTTCTTCATCAGAATTCATGTTGACGATTCCAAATATTTGACATAATCTTAATCACAATATAGTTATTAGTTTTACGCTTAATTATTTTTCTTGATTGCATGGAGGATTGATAATTTTGTTCCCAAAATTAGATATAAAACAAATCATCGTTTCTCCCCATCCTTCAAATTAGCCATAGATTTTCTAGACGTTTCAGCCAACTTCTTTTTACGTGGTTGCATTATTAATATATAAAGAGATCCTGCAAGATAAACTGACAAGAGTAATATCTGAGCAATAGTTGTTTCTAGTGTGGGATGAATACCTGTCATTGTTGCCAAGTTAATCTCTAATCGTGGTATAATTCCAAATAAGTGTGTTGTTGAAATATAACCAACTTCTTGAAACTCTCTTATTGCATTTCCGATGAAAGCGATTGACATGTAAGCTCCTATACCCATAGTTAGACCAAATAAAACACGCAGTGGTAACTTTTTGCCGAGCTTTCTAATGATGAATACAACACTTAATATCACAGCCAGTCCTAACACTAGTCCCAAGAATACAAAGATCTCCATATTTTTGGCAAATGACAACATGGCCTGATAAAATAAGACAGTTTCAAACCCCTCTCTATAGACTGTAAAAAACGATAACATTGAGAAGACCATTACGCTTCCCGTTGTAGTTGCCTGCCAAACTTTTGCCTTTACAAATTCAATCCATTTTTTAGTTTCAACCTTATTTAATATCCAGAAACTTACCCAGAATAGTACTGCAACAGCTGAAATTCCCGCTATTGCCTCAATTAGCTCCTTACTTGCACCGGTGATGTCTATAACAAACTGAGCGATAAACCATGTAATGACTGTTGCAATAATAGAGATCACAATTCCTAGGTAGACATGCTTCTTATAATGTGAATTTCGTGATGCTTCAAGATAAGTAAGGATAGCGCCCAATATAAGTGCAGATTCGAGCCCTTCTCTGAATATTATCGAAAATGAGGTGGAAAATGCAAGTGAAGGTGCTAATGTTCCTGTACCTGTGACCAATCTTTCAGATTCATCTAGTCCGCTTCTAATTTCTACAACTTTGGCTTCAACTGTTGGATAAGGCTGTTGTTGTTGGATTAAGTTACGGAGTTCTGCAAATTTTATTTCCATGTCAAGTGTATAGTCAGGATTTATCGGCCTAAGTGGAACTTCAATTCCCTCATAACTGTCCAGATAAGCTGATCTGGCTGTCATAAATGCTTCGTCATTTTTTCCTTCCTTATACTTTTGAAGTAGTTCAACCAATTTGATCCTTATATTATCAATATCAATCATTACTCCCGACTTCTCAGAGTCTGTACTTTCGCCAAAGCCTTTTTTTATTCCAGAGTAAGTACCAAATCCCTTATTTAGTTCGGTAATATCACTCAAATTATTTAATTGAGTATTCTCTCTCAAAGGAACTAAATATCCTGCTGAATCATTTGTTTCGAGGTTTTCATAATTTATATTCAGTAGATTTGCGGCCTTTGAAAGATTTGTAGTGATATTGTTCAAAAGGACAATCGCTTCTGATTGCTGGCCATTTTTTAATAATTCTCGGAGTTGCTCTCTCATCATTAGTTCCAAGTTTTTCATAAGTATTGGATCAACTTTTTCAAGTGGAGCTTCGACATACTCAAAATTATCCAGGTATGCTGTAGTTGCGTACTTTTCGGCTGAAGAATAATCAGAGTCATTTCTTATGGCTGCGTCGATATCCGATAATAAATTTTTAATATTCGCAAAATATGACCGTAAAGAATCATTGGACTGAGAATCGGATTCATTTTCAGCTAAATTGGTTTGCAATGCCTTAATGAGTACAGTTATGCTTTGAATATCTGATTTAGAAAGTAAGGAATTTTTCAGGTCATCGAAAAAGGACTCTAATTCTTTTTGTTTAGAATCATCAAACGCATTAGAGATATTTTTGTACAACATATGGGAGATATCAACCATGCCTATGGCGTTTTCATAATCGACTAAACTCGGAGGATTCTTAGAGTTACCAAAATCAGATAGTTGATAGAATTTTGAGGTATCGTTTAACAAAACAATAATAGTTGATGAAATGGTTGAATTGTAACCAGAACTATTTGGATCCAGTATAGCTGAATTAATACCATTCAAGATATCCTTTATTTGAATGATCTTAGTTCCTATTTCCGAGATCTGAGATGATGATCTTACCATTATAGGTAAATCAATTAGAAGCGATTCCAATCTATCAGTTGAGTTTTGATCTATCTCTTTTAGTTTGTCTTTAATTGATGGAAATATTATTGAGTGTGAGATATATGCATGTTCAAAAGCTCTTGTGCTATCTTGATTTGTAAGACTAGTTTGAACCAAGTTCATTTGTTCCAGAATTCGTTGTAGGTTTACTGTCACTAAAACCAGGTCGTTAGAACTAAGTTCGATATTCTGTGCCCCATATACGGAGCTCGAAAAGAGACTTGGGATGAGATAAAATATCCATACGCATAATGAAATTTTTTTCTTATTAACATTCCAATAGAAAATTTTCATTCATTTTTTCTACCTCGTATAATGGATTTTAATGGTATAACTTTTTTTCAGGGGCATTAAATAATTAGGCTTACCTAAGTAAATTAATGCAATATAAATCTTGATAATCGCTAAATGTAAAAATGTAAAAATAATTATGAATATCACACAAGAAAAGGAAATCAGAACCTTAGTTAGTTTATCTACAACAAGCGAGTTAATGCGTTTAGCTTGTTGATCCCTGTTTGGTTTTTTTGAGGTCTTCAATCTTTCCAAGTATGAGACTTCTTAATCTATGGATTAGAGTTATGATTGTGTGTACTCCAGGAATAGCAAAATGTCTGGCTACTATAACGGGGCATTTGAGCTCATATAGCATATTTAGAAAATGGGGATCATTAAACAAGCTAAACTTTGAAATAGTTGCACTCGTTATGACAACGTCGGGTTGAAAATTACCCAAAGAAGACAAAATTGTATCCACTGCTTCGTTACTATATCGCATATCGTTATCTGATAATGTAATCTCATTAAATTCAATACCAACCTGCTCAAGATATTCTTTTTGTTTTAGTATGTCTGTTATTCTCATAATTTTTTCCTCTTCGCCGTCATTTTTGGTATTGATATATAACAAATTAATTTTGAACTGCCCCGAACGTTCTAACCAGCTTGTGGCCTTCAGAACGAGCTCGGAATGATCTCCCCCATCATATAGAACGACCAAATTTTTCTGATCTTTACGGCCTTTTTTCCGGTCTGGTTCAAAGGTTAGCTCTTCGTTCCCTTCTGACAAAATTGCTAGAACATCGCATGTTAGTATTGTTTGAAGTTTTTTACTGTTTCTGAACATTTCAAAATCTGTAATCAATAGATCTATTTTTTGTTCCTCCACAGTAGCCAATGTCGCTTCACTTGCATCATGCGATATTCTAACGAGATAGTGATTTAGAATATTCTCCTTATCGATTAGCTTATCTAACGGTTCAAATGATTTCCTGGCTGTTTCAGCATAACCCGTTCCAGCGGACAGCGGTGTTTGTTTTGGAACTGTAATTACTCTTAAAATATTAATCTCTCCGATATTTTCTTTGGCTACTCTTATCGCATACTTTAGTAATCTATCTGGATCTTCAGGGGTATATGGAATAAGAATCCTATAATCTTTTCTCTCTAAATCCCCTTCGGCGGTAACAATTGGCGCATAATGATCTATTTCTTTCCTAAATGTGTACATTCGATACACAAAGAAACCAATTACCACCCATACCACAGTTATTGCCCAGCTTAAAGGCTGAGTTACCAGTAGATATACAGCTAATCCAAGCATTAGAAAGATACCTATAATTGGTATTACAGGAAAGAAAGGCGTTTTAAAGCCGTAATCTAACTTGTCTCCATAAATTCTACGAATTGTGATTACAGCCATATTAACCTGAGTAAATAACAACAGAAAAATCACACCTGCTGCAGTGGCAATCTGCGCGAGAGGAAGTCCATAAGCCATAATTGCCATTATGATACCAGAAATTAGTATTGCAATATATGGTGTCTTGTTCCTTTTGTGGATAGCGCTCAGCTGATACGGCATATTATAATTCCTGGCCATAGCAAAAGCAACTCTGGCAGATGAGAAGGTTGTTGCGTTTAATGCAGCAAGGGTCGAAATAAGACCCCCACCTAGAACGATAAATGCTCCGTATGGCACAAGTAATTCGCCGGCCTTCATTATTCCCAGCTCACCACTCTGACCAATGTATTTCCATGACTCAATGCCTTGTGGAAATATGGCACCAATAGATACGAAGGCAATTAAACAGTACACAACAACAACAGCGGTTAACGATATGAATATTGCCCTCGGAATGTTTCTTCTTGGATTTTTAACTTCCTCTCCTGTTTGAACGATTACCTCATATCCTTCAAATGCTATGAAAGTCAAACCCATTGCAGCAACTATTCCAGTGATCCCCTTTGGCATAAAATCTGAAAAATTTGTATGCCAGTTAGGTTGACCGCTCATAACCCATAAGCCGGCTGTGATTAGAATGAATATCAACCCTAACTGAATTATAGTAATGACGACGCCAGTCTTGCCAGTTTCAGATGTTCCTTTAATGTTGATATAAGTGAAAACAGCAACTGAAACGACCGCTATCAGCTTCTCTAGTGGAATAACGTTCAAGAGCACAATATCGTTCGAAATATTTGTCATTTCAAGTAGCCCTGTAAGAAATGAAGCAAAACTCACTGCATATAATGAACCAGCGATTATGTGTGCGAGCCAAGCCATCCATCCACTTATGAATGCATTTGGTCTAGGCAAGCCCTCTCTGACCCATAGATAGCCACCTCCCGCTTCAGGCATAGCTGAGCCAAGTTCTGCATATGCCATGGCAGTGAACAGCGTGATTATAGCGTTAATAATGAATGCCACAATAACAGCACTTCCTGCAAGTCCAATTGCAGGTCCCGTCAGAACAAAAATCGAACCACCTATCATTGCTGCTATCCCCACCATGAGTATATCTAAAAGTCCCAGAGACCTAACCAATTGATTCTGAGGTGTGGTTCCCGTGCTTGAACGAGGTTCTTCATCAGCGTCGGACAATCGATAACGATCCATTTCAATGATAAATTAATGTTTTTAATCTAATTTTTGCCAAAATTGAAATTATCCCTTACAGTAGTCTGGATATCTCGAGAGACGATAATTTGGGTCTAAAGATATATAAAAAATAAACTGGTATTAGTATAATGCGTCAAGTCGCCCTCATTACAGGTTGCTCCAGTGGAATTGGTTATGAAACAGCATTAACGCTAGCAAGAAATGGGTTTTGTACATATGCTGGTGTGAGAAATACAAAGAATTCTGATACTCTAGGAAAAAAAATTGCAAAAGAAAAACTTGACCTAAATATCTTGCAGCTTGATGTAAACGACAAGTCCTCAATAGAAAATGCGGTAAATCAAATCAAAACTGAAGAAAAACGAATAGATGTTCTAATAAATAATGCAGGATACGGTTTGGTAGGTTTTTTTGAAGAGCTTCGATTGGATGAAATAAGGAGTCAATTCGAGACTAATTTTTTCGGGGTCCTCACTGTTACTAAAAAAATAATTCCCTTAATGCGAGAACAGAAAAGCGGTACAATTATCAATATAAGCTCAGGAGCAGGACAGGTAGGATTCCCCGGAATTTCAGCTTACGTAAGTACAAAATTTGCTATCGAAGGATTTAGTGAGTCATTAATGTACGAATTGTTTCCTTTCGGAATAAGAGTGATTATAATTGAGCCGGGAGTGATCAAAACAAACTTTTTCCACAATTGCATTGTGTCAGAAAAATCTTCAAAAAAGAGTTCGTCATATTCTAATTCCCTAAAGAAAATTCAAAAAAATATTGAATTAATGCAAGAACACGCTACACCTCCTGTTGAAGTTGCAAAAGTGATACTACAGGCTTTAAAGACTGATGAACCGAAGCAAAGGTATGTCGTTGGTAATGACGCTGCAATGATATTAGAAGCTAAAAAGAGTTTGTCGGATATCGAATTTAAAAAGATGATGATGCAAAATATTATTTGATTGCCTGCCTTAACATTCTAAGTGCATGATTGGCGAATTTCATATTTTTATAGTATAGCCAATATAATATGGAACGGAGTAAAGAAATCTGTCCAATTCAATTGAATTAATTGTTAGGAGAATCAAAAATGGGTCGGTAATTGATCATATTGAGTCTGGTAAGGCGTTTTTAGTTTTAAGGGCGTTAAATATTACCGGAAGAGAAGGCAATGTCATCACAGTTGCTTTGAATGTTCCGAGCAATAAGTTCGAAAAAAAAGATATTATCAAGGTAGAAAATAGATATCTCGAAACTGATGAAACGAATAAACTGTCGTTAATAGCGCCACATGCTACCATAAACATCATCAAGGATTACAAATTAGCTGAAAAAAGAAAGATACAATTGCCTGATTTTATCACTGGAATTTTCAAATGCCCCAATTTGAGATGCGTAACTATCGGTGAGAATATTAAATCAGTAATTGAAGTTATTGATAAAGAGAAAATTATCCTAAAATGCAAATATTGCGGAAGAATTTTGAGTATTGATGAATTGATTTTCTAATTTGAATTCTGGTCACTACATAGTAGTGATAAGTGCGTGATTAATTAGAAATTAGAGGAATCGATGGTTATTTTCATTTCCGACAACTAGTACAATACTCGTCGTTACTTAGTTTTGATATAGCAAAATGAAATCCAATAAGAGGTGAAAAAACAACTATAGTAATAAGAGCAAGATAATACTGTGAATTATGGACAAGATACAGGGTAACACCAATACATGTCATAATCTCCAGCCAAGTACAGGTACAGAGTTGTAGACAAACTTCTTTTACGTTCATTTAATGTATCATAATAATACACCAATCAGTTATTTCAGCATAACTAAGATTATTCAGGTTATTTCGTGCAGATAGTATACTCAATTAGAATAAAGATAACTTTTTCTCCATGGGTATATCCTGAACAGTATCACCTAAAGGATTTTACTCTGAAATCTGAAATGTGTTCAAATCGCCACAGAAAAAATCCAAATTTCATCCTTGTTTTGAGGTATATCGTGAAGGATTTTATAGGATATGAAATACTATTGTTAAAGTTGGACTCAAATTCTGGAAGTGATAATAAAAGAATTTCTACGTCAAAAATTTTCATAAACGGTACATTTCTAGCTCTTATTATTGCATTGCCGGCGATAGTCAGTACTGTTTTATTCCACTACGTTATCAAGACAAATTTGATAATAACTATCTCTGCTGGAGTCATTACACTTTTTGTAGCTATGGGTTTTGCATACAAGATCTCTAAAAGACTTTCAATGTAGTGTAGGTCCATGGTATGAAAATCTCGACTTGGGCTGAATGAAAGACAATAAACAATATGTGTTCTAGAGTTAACGAGTTTCATTTTTACGAGCTATATTTTTTAGATATACCTTGCAATAAATTTACGCGCACTAATGTCTTTTAATTCAATGATACCTCATCTAGGTTATCAAGTAATTAATATTCAAGAGAAAGAAATTAGTTAGAATTTTGTAACAGTGCTTTTTCTGATTTTTTTCTTTATTCTGCTATTACAAAATTCATAATGTAAGTGATATCCGGTTAAATTATACAATCATTGGAAAATTTTTCATAATTTTTAAGACGTCAATACATATATCAGGTCTCAAAAGATTGCATTTTGTCAATTGTCCACCACTAGTCTAAAGTTTCAGTTTCCTTGCCAAAAAATGGAAAATGTCACGCCAGATATCATGATCAAGATTGTAAGTGTAAGCGTAATTCTTGCGCTGTTATTTACTGTTCCTGCTTTGGGAATATTTTTGGGAATTTATTGGCATACGGATAATTTAGTGATAGGGGCCATCATGGGCTTTTCAACCCACTTTGTTACCCTGGGATTCGCTCAGCCATTATCTCGCTCTATCTCAACTTTTTTTGACAGTTAGTTGGGCAAGTATAAGGTTTAACTGACCGATCTAGCGCTTTTTGGGCCATGAATAAATGAAAATTTTTGATACCTTAATCTGAAATATGCGAAATTGATGGGCGAGATCAACATTCTGCTACGAATTGAGAATTTGTGTTCCTTTTAATAATATCATCTACTATGCCGTATCATTAGTTTTGAATTGGGTCCATACATAGAAAATTTATCACGAAATTTTTGAATTCGAAAAACTTTATCTTATAACCAGCTACAGCATCGATTGATATAAGTTGAGATGAGTGCTGTAAACTACAAATCATGTTCTTCTTTTTCTACACCCACGTTAATTTTGCAGTCAGTAGGACTATAGAAATTTAGCTTGATTTCGTTGCATGCTGGTTACTTCGTTTTTTATTCATAATGACATAATCATACCTTATAGTTCTTCAGGCAAGGTTAAAATTGATGCAGAATTATTACTTTGACAGAGGATGTGCCATAATCAATGAGCAAGGTAAGCATGCCAGGAAAAATTTTCGGTACTGTCGTGTCTCATGGATTAAAAGGGAGAATGTTAACAAAGAATGAACTCCAGATGTTAACCGAATCAAGGGACATGGATGAACTAGTAACAAGGATGAAGAATACCGTTTACCTCGATGCGTTGGCCAAGCTCACGAAGCCATATACTGCAGATAAGATTGAAAACGCGTTGAAAGAATATCTCGTGAACACACATTCAAAAATGGTCAACATTTCAGGCGGAGCCAGAATTATCAGTGCATATTTTGTAAAGCACATAACATGGAATTTAAAGATGATTTTAAAGGGAAAAGCTCTTGGAAAATCCTATGATGAACTTTTGCCGAAGATAAACCTGAGGGCTGAAGAACTAGTAGGTAGACGAGATCTTGTGGTTAAGGCACTTGTTTCAAAGACATTAGAGGAAGCGGTTTCTACTCTTGCTGGCAGCGAATTTGCAGAGGATGTTACTAAAGCGGCCGCTATTTACAAGGATAAAGGAGATGTCAGGATTTTTGATGTTTACCTAGATCATGTATTCTACCATGATTTGGGTAGGGCGATGAATACTGAATCACAATCATTGGATGCAAAAAACATTGTCTCTGTTGATATTGATTCTTATAACGTACTTTCCATACTGCGAGGAAAATTTTGGAACCTACCTGCCGATGACATAAATAATCTCATGGTCGCTAGTACTTCGAAGGTAACAAAAGAAACTATACAAAAGATGATAAATGCAGAAAAAATATCAGAGGTAATTGGGGAATTATCCAACACAGTATACAAGGATATTGTCCCTCAGAATCAGACAAGTGACATAGATTCCATCTTACAAATTGAAAAGGGATTTGAAGACATTGCATTAAAGCGTGCATTATCAGCATTTAGGACAATGTTTAGTGTAGGGATAGTGCTTGCTGCACTGAAACTCATCATGATTGAAGTTAGAAATTTGTCAGCAATCGCATCTGGAATTGAGCAAAAAATTACAGCAGAAACGATTCTATCGAAGCTAATCAACATCAATTAATTAGACCAAACGTGTTTCACATAACAGAATCAGCTATTTTTGTTAAAGTCTAGAAAGTCCTAAAAATATACATCGAAAAAAATTTGTTATTATAAGTATGTTTCTTTTAACCGGATCGTTTTTCCGGCCAGACAAGATTTGAATATAGCATCTTTGGAATTAATTTCTTGAATTCAACTCCTTCGCCTCTATACCATTTTGGAAACCATTCGTAAAGATGTAACCTAATTGTCTGAATATATACAATTAATCCTTCTATAAGCATGATTCCAATGTTGCCTCCAATCAAAACTGCTAATCCGCCTCCATGCTCGTATGATTGATTGACCGTTACCAAGAGAGCAGCGTGTACCAACAGCATAATTCCAAGTCTGGTATAACTGATCACATTAGAAAGAACCTCGATAATCCTTACTAATATTACCTCTATAACAATTCCCATCAGTCCACCGCCTTCATCATGACCAAGTTTAGCAGCATGTTCTTGTTCCTTCTTACCTCCGTAAATCATGATTCCCGCAGTTGCAATGATTATAGGAGGGGTGGCTTTGGCAACCAAGTCTACTGTTACCCAGTCCCCGAATAAATATGTCAACCACGGTACCGGTTCATTATGAGTGACACCGGTTATTCCAAACATACCTATTATATCATATCCTGAGCCTATCGCGGCAAGTATCAATGCTACTATGGCAAGAAATTGTATTATAGTAGGAATATCATGTGTTAGAACGACAAGTTTGTCTCTTTCGAGGATATCAGCTCTAAGTCTTAGAAACAATGCCATCAACAAGTGTATGATACCAATAGCAACGGACACTTTCAGTATCTTTATTACCTGTTCAAATGTTAATTCTGAAACATTTAGAGCTCCCACTAGACCATCCAATGGCGCAAATATGGGTGCTAATATAGCGATCTCATCCATGTGAAATCCAAAAAATTCTCCTGTTCCTACCCCTGCAATGCTGGCAGCTGCACCGCTTGCAGCCAATAATGTTGCCCAAGTCCTTAGACTTCCATTTGCTCTGTACCGTAAGAACATTCCCAATCCAAAAAGCAGAAGGCCATGTCCCAAATCTGCAAACATAATTCCATAAAAAACGGGCCATACGAAAGCAATAATTGGAGTCGGATCTACTTCACCATAATTAGGAAGTCCCTGGGTCTCAGTTATTACTTCAAATGTCTTTGCATACTTGTTATTGAGAAGTAGCGTTGGAAGTTGATTGCTAGAATCCTTATCTAAACTAGCCGGCTCGGCAATAGAGACATAACTTTTTGTGAGATTTTTGAACTTTTTCTCCATGCCGTCTGGGATATATCCCTGAATAAGGGCAAAATTCTTTGTTCCTCCTGGCTTTCTAGTTACCTCCAAAATATCTTTTGTGACCTTGGATGATTCATACAGTGAAAGCAATTTGGGCAAGAGTGATACCTTCAACTTTTCAATTTTCTTAACAATTTCAGAAGATTTTTTTTCCAGTTCCTTACAGGTCCTTTGGCAATGATCAAAAGCGATACCTGGATTTTGTGGCAAATCAGGTGGAATTTGTATGGGATGCACATTGAAGCTTCTAAGCACCTTCATGATTTTTTCTGAATCTTCCTGTGAGCCTATGACAGTAATAGAGGATTTCTCATCGTTAAGTTTGAAGGGATGGACTATCAGATCACTTAAACTATTTTGAATTTCCTTAATATCCTTGGAATTTACAATAAAAATTTCTGCAAAAAATGTTTTCAGCCTACGTAGTTCTGATAATTCCATTTTAAGCTTTGAAGCGCTACCAATTGCGTCCAGGGCATTACGATACTCTTCAAGTTCCTTTTCTATTTGTTGCTGGGTCTTGAGTAACGATATTGGTTCTTCTAGTAGAACTTTACTTTTCTTTTCTAATTCAACAATGAAATTTTGAATATCGTCTATCTTGTAATCAGTCTTTTCCTGGGGAGCGCCCTTAAAGAGAGCGGCCATGACACCAGTTTCAAGGGGTATGCCTAAAGCTCTTATGACATCGTCAATCTCTTGAAATAATTTCTGAGCATTCAACAAGAGATCATCAAAATAAGGATTACTGTGTTCAGAAGGACTCTGCAATGGATGAAACCATTCTAATTCTGCCAATTTACTTACGGCGTCGTGCGTTTCAACTCTTGGCAGAATCAAAGTTGTCTTTAAGAGTTTGGCCTGTCCCATTGTATTGAGTTTTTTGATTATTATTCTCCTTAAAATCTTTCCCTTTTCTTCGTTTCAATAATTCAAAAATTACGTTTTGTAATTACTTTAATTCAACTTACTTTGATATTCTAATTAATTTTCCACTTGGTTATGATATGTTCTTGCAGCCATTTCAAGAAATTGGCTGCAATCTACTACTACTTTACGATATCAGCTTTGCCTTTACGAAAAATGTTTTGAGGATCTTGCAGTTACTCATTGTCCCAAGATAATGAACATCATTACAATACCATAGATAGCAATGGATTCTACCATACCGACAAATATGAAGACTCTAGATTGCATTTTTGGATTATCGCTTATTGCTGCCAAACCTGCGGCACCCACAAAACCCAATCCTATTCCTGATCCGGCAGCCGCAAGGCCAAAGGCCATTCCTGCACCTATAAACTTTGATCCGGCGTCCGAAGTACCTTCTGTTTTACTAGCTTGTGCAAATGCCCAATTGTTATACAAGAATAGTATGCTAAAAGTCATAGCAATGGTCAGAAGAATAACACTAACTTTTTCTCTGTTAACACCCATCATACATTGGTTCGAAATTGAAGGCCATATTTAATTATAACTAAGAAAGTTGCATGGTGTCCGAATTCACTGCGTCGTAAATAGAGAAAAGAGTTGTAACTTGTACTATCCAATATCATTAAGAGATTCTAATCGATAGAATATTTCTAACTACTGTAATTGGTCAAAATGTATTTTGGAACTTGACGAAGATTAACTGGTATTACTTAAGCATTGGACATAGCCTTTTTCTTGTAGGAAGAAATATCTTGCTTTACATCTTGTATCATTGAATCGTGTTCTGATTGTAAATTTTG
>Ga0184637_10001355_pt1 | contig 16679 bp, 12 predicted proteins | sample PLM3_127_b2_FD_133143 | JGI IMG/M metagenome (GOLD analysis project Ga0184637, IMG submission 133143) | Groundwater sediment microbial communities from an aquifer in East River, Colorado, USA - PLM3_127_b2 | ecosystem: Environmental > Terrestrial > Soil > Riparian zone | place: USA: East River...
CGCCCAAGGTCTACATCCGGGACAGCGGGTTGCTGCATGCGTTGTTCAATCTCGGTGCGCTCGATGCCGTACTCGCCCATCCCAAGGCGGGTGCTTCGTGGGAGGGGTTCCTGCTCGAGGAAGTGCTGAAGGTTGCAAGGCCGGACGCAGCATATTTCTGGGCCACCCATCAAGGCGCCGAATTGGATCTGTTGATGCTCAGGGGCAATCGCAGGGTGGGCGTGGAGTTCAAGCGCGCCGATGCACCGACAGCGACACCGTCCATGCACATCGCAATCGCGGACCTCAAGCTCGATGCGTTGTTCGTGCTGTATCCCGGGCCCAAGCGCTATGCGCTCACCGACCGGATCGAGGTTCTGCCGGCCGCATCGATCACCGAGTTCAAGAGTTGACTGCTGCTTCCGGCGTGATGCGTACCGGCGCGAACTCGGCGGCGGCCGAGGTGCTTGGTATAGAATCCCAGCGAGAAACCCCCGGTAGTCCAACGCCTTAACAGCAGCAATCTCCTCCATGGAGCAGGTTGTCCAGTTGTCCGATGCAAGGCAGGCTCCGCTCTCGCTGGAGGAGCAGCTCGCGCGCGTGCTGGAAGCCGCTCGCGAAGCGGTCGCGGTCGACCGGCTTCATCTTTGGGCGATTGCGCCGCAAGGCGACCAGCTTCTGTATGTGACGGGCTCCGGCCTGTCGGAGGAAGACAGACGTTCGCTGGGCGAGCGGCCGGAGCTTCCTCTCGCCGACGCCGGCGCGATGGCCAGGGCAGTGCGCGACAAGGCAGCAATCCTGGTCAACGGAGCCGAGTCACGGCTGCCCCGATTGCGGGCGGGGTTCCAAGCGCTGCGCGCGAACAGCTTCCTGGTGGTGCCGCTGCTCGCCCGCGATCGCGTGTTGGGCCTGCTGGTGGCCGACAACAGGTACAGCGATGCGCCGCTGGTTGCGGACCGGCTGCGTCTCCTTCATACCTTTGCTCTGCATCTCGCTACGGCAGTTGACAACGCCCGTCTCCTCACCGAGCGGGAGTCGCGCAGCCGTGACCTGAGCGAGTCGCTGGAGCAGCAGACGGCGACCAGCGAGATCTTGCGCGTCATCAGCAGCTCGCCGACGGATTTGCAACCGGTGCTGGATGCTCTGGTCGAGAGTGCAGCTCGTCTGTGCGATGCCCGCGATGCGTTGATTTTCCGCGTCCACGGCGACCGGCTCATCGTGGTGGCGCAGTACGGGTCGATGCCGAGCCCGGCAGGCGAAGTGGGCCTTCCGTTTATCCGCGCCGAGCCCTCCGGCCGGGCGGTAATCGACCGGTGCATCGTCCATGTGCCCGACCTTCTCGCAGAGTCGGATGCCGAGTTCGGTCACGCAAAGGTCCTCGCAAAGCGCACGGGGATCCGTTCCGTGCTGGTCGCGCCGCTGCTCCGTGAAGGTACCGCGATCGGCACTATCCACATACGGCGTGGCGAGGTACGTCCCTTCAGCGAGAAGCAGATCGAGCTCCTCCAGACCTTCGCCAACCAGGCGGTGATCGCGATCGAGAACACGCGGCTGTTCAACGAGACCCGGGAGGCGCTCGAGTGGCAGACGGCAACGGCGGAGATCCTCAGGGTGATCAGCAGCTCTCCGACCGATGTGCAGCCGGTGTTTGACGCGATCGCCAAGAGTGCTCTGCAGCTGATCGGAGGGCATTCGGCAGGGGTCGCGCAGCGCGTCGACGATACCCTGCACCTCGCAGCCATTACGGCAACCAACGAGGCGGGGGATGAAGCGCTGAGAAAGATGTTCCCTGCGAAGCTCACTGGTCAAGGCGCCCTGGGCAAGGCTGTCCTAAGCGGATTGCCGTCCTACGTAAGCGATTTTGAAACGGACCCCGCTTACTCGCCCGCTTTTCGAGAAACGGTGCGTCTGCGAGGGTATCGGGCCCTTCTGGCTGTGCCGATGATGCGCGAGGGTGATTCGGTCGGCGGGATTACCGTCACCCGCCGGGACCCGGGGCCATTCACGGACCACCAGATCAATCTGCTCAAGACCTTCGCCGACCAGGCGGTGATCGCGATCGAGAACACGCGGCTGTTCAACGAGACCCGGGAGGCGCTCGAGCGGCAGACGGCGACGGCGGAGATCCTCAGGGTGATCAGCAGCTCGCCGACCGATGTGCAGCCGGTGTTCGACGCGATCGCCAGGAGTGCGCTGCAGCTGATCGGCGGGCATTCTGCAGCGGTCGCGCGTCGCGTCGACGATACCCTGCACCTCGCAGCAATTACGGCAACCAGCGAGGCGGGGGATGAAGCGCTGAGAAAGTTTTTCCCTGCGAAGCTTACTGGTCAAGGCGCCTTGGGCAAGGCTGTTCTGAGCGGATTGCCGGCCTCCGTAAGCGATATTGAGACGGATCCCGCTTACTCACCCGCTTTTCGAGAAGGGGCGCGATTGCGAGGCTATCGGGCCATGCTGGCTGTGCCGATGATGCGCGAGGGTGATTCGGTCGGCGGGATTGCCGTCACCCGCCGGGACCCGGGGCCATTCACGGACCACCAGATCAATCTGCTCCAGACCTTCGCCGACCAGGCGGTGATCGCGATCGAAAACACGCGGCTGTTCAAGGAGCTGGAGTCGCGTAACCGCGACCTGACCGAGTCGCTGGAGCAGCAGACCGCCACCAGCGAGATCCTGCGGGTGATCAGCCAGTCCCAACGCGACGTGCAGCCGGTATTCGAGTCCATCGCGAGGAATGCGCGGAAGCTGTGCGAAGGCACGTTTGGAGTAGTCGGCTACTTCGATGGAGATCTCCTTCATGTCGTGGCTCATGACGGCTTTACGTCGGAGGGTGACGAGGAGATGCGGCGATTGTTCCCCATGCGCCCCGGAAAGACGTCGTCAGTCGCCCTGAGAGCGATCTCGACCCGGGCGGTCGCTTACATCCCGGATGTTGCGAAGGATCCGGAATACGGACTGCAAAGCCTCGCGCAGGCAGCCGGGTATCGCAGCGCAGTCGCCGTGCCGATGCTGCGCGACGGCAAGCCGATTGGCGAGATAACCGTCGCCGGCGCCGAGCCGGCGATGTTCTCCGAACGCCAGATCGCCATGCTCCAGACTTTTGCCGACCAGGCTGTGATCGCGATCGAGAACACACGACTGTTCAATGAACTGGAGTCACGTAACCGGGATCTCACCGAGTCCCTGGAGCAGCAGACCGCCACAAGCGAGATCCTGCGGGTGATCAGCCAGTCCCAACGCGACGTGCAGCCGGTGTTCGAGACGATCGCTGCGAATGCGCAGAAACTTTGCGACGCGACCTTCGGGCACGTTTTCACGTTCGACGGGGAGCTGATCCATCTCGGGGCTTCCAACAGCGTCAGTCCCGAAGGGATGGAGGCGACGCAGCGAGCGTTCCCGATGCCGCCGAGGCGCGGCGCTGCGATAGGCCGCGCCATTCTCAACCGAGCCGTTACCTACGTACCAGATGTTCGCGAGGATCCGGAATATGACCTGCAGAGCCTGGCTCAGTCGGTCGGGTTTCGCAGCGTGCTTTCCGTCCCGATGCTTCGCGAGGGCAGCCCGATCGGGGTGATAGGTGTTAACGGCGCCAAACCCGGGATGTTCTCCGAGCGGCAGATCGCCATGCTCCAGACCTTCGCCGACCAGGCGGTGATCGCGATCGAGAACACGCGGCTGTTCAACGAACTTCAGTCACGCACCACGGAGTTGGGTCGATCCGTCGAAGAGCTGAAGGCGCTCGGCGAGGTCGGCAGCGCAGTGAGCTCGACGCTCGATCTCGATACCGTCTTGACGACCATCCTCACCCACGCCAACAAGCTCGCAGGCACCCAAGCCGGGCAGATCTTCGACTACGACGAAGCCACTGAAGAAATACGACCCAGGGCGATCCTTGGCTATACGCAGGACATCGCTGATGCCCTGCGGAGCAACCCGATCAGGAAAGGAGAAGGCGCGACCGGCCAGGCGATCATGAAGCGGCAGCCGGTCCAGATCCCGGACATAACAGTCGAGTCTAGCGTCACCACTCACGTACGTGATCGCCTGATCGAGAGCGGCTTCCGGGCGGTGCTTGCGGTGCCGCTGATCCGCGAGGACCAGGTGATGGGCGCCCTGACTGTCGTGCGTAAGCAACGGGGCGAGTTTCCGCAGCAGGTGATCGATCTACTGACCACCTTCGCCAGCCAGTCCGCGCTGGCAATGCAGAACGCGCAGTTGTTCCACCAGCTCGAGATCGCGAGCCAGCACAAATCCACGTTCCTGGCGAATATGTCGCACGAGCTGCGCACGCCGCTGAATGCCGTCATCGGCTATAGCGAAATGCTGCAGGAGGATGCGGTGGACCTGGGAGCGGACGGCCTGGTGCCCGACCTCCAGAAAGTGAACGCCGCGGGCAAGCACCTGCTGGAGCTGATCAACTCGATCCTGGACCTGTCCAAGATCGAGGCCGGCAAAATGGAGTTGCAGCTCGAGGATTTCGGCGTGTCACGCATGGTCGAGGAAATCGCAGCCATGGTCCAGCCGCTGGCCGAGAAGAACGGCAATCGGCTCGAGGTGGCATGCGACGCGGCGACAGGCACCATGCACGCTGATCTGACCAAGGTCCGGCAGGTGCTCTTCAACCTGCTGAGCAACGCCTGCAAGTTCACCGAGCGGGGTACGGTGTCGCTGGCAGTGCACCGGGAAGGAAGGGACGGCGACGCCTGGCTGCACTTCAGCGTCAGCGACACCGGGATCGGGCTCAGCACCGAGCAGCTCGGGCGGCTGTTCCAGGAATTCTCGCAGGCCGACGCCGACACCACGCGCAAGTACGGCGGAACGGGTCTCGGGCTGGCCCTGAGCCGGCGCCTGTGCCGGCTGATGGGCGGTGATGTCACGGTGACGAGCGAGCCGGGGAAGGGCAGCACATTCACCGTGCGGCTCCCCGTGGACGTCGGACGGATCCACGAGTTGACGAGTGAGAGCTCCGGCAATGCCGGCACCGTGCTCGTGATCGACGACGAAGCCGTCGTGCGCGAGCTGATGCAGCGCTATCTCGGCAAGGAAGGCTTCCGCGTGCTGACGGCCGCCAACGGCGAAGATGGGCTGCGCCTGGCGCGCGAGCAACGCCCCGACGCGATCACGCTGGACGTCATGATGGCCGGGATGGACGGCTGGACCGTGCTCTCCACGTTGATGGCTGATGCCGAGCTCGCCGACATCCCGGTGATCATGCTGACGATTGTCGATGACAAGCGGACGGGATACGCGCTCGGCGCCTCGGAGTACCTGACGAAGCCGATCGACCGTGCGCGGCTCATCGCGGTGCTCACGAAGTACCGGCGCGATCTGCCGGTCCTGGTGGTGGACGACGATGCCGGCATCCGGCAACTGCTGCGGCGGATCCTCGAGGAGGAAGGCTACACGGTGATCGAAGCGCAGAATGGTCGCGTTGCGCTGGAACGTATGGGCGAGCGCACGCCGGGCGTGATCCTGCTCGACCTGATGATGCCGGAGATGGACGGGTTCGAGTTCGTCAACGCACTGCGCACGCGGGAGACGTGGCGACAGATTCCGGTCGTGATCGTCACTGCCAAGGACCTGACGGCCGAGGACCATGAGCGGCTCAACGGCTCGGTGGTTCGGATCCTGCAGAAGGGGGTCTACGGGCAGGAAGAGCTACTTGCCGAGGTGCGCGCGCTGGTGGCCGCTTCGATCGGCCGCCGGAAGGGGGAAAGCAGATGACCAAGATCCTGCTGGTCGAAGACAACGAGATGAACCGCGACATGCTGTCACGGCGCTTGCAGAAGCAAGGCTACGAAGTCGTCATGGCTGTCGACGGCGAGGAAGGCGTTGCGAAGGCGCAGAGCGAAGCACCGGCGCTGATCCTGATGGACATGAGCTTGCCCGGCATCGACGGCTGGGAAGCGACGCGGCGGCTGAAGGCTGCACCTCAGACACAGAAGATCCCCGTCATTGCGCTCACCGCGCATGCGATGACGGACGACCGTGCCAAGGCATTGGCCGCCGGCTGCGACGACTTCGATACCAAGCCGGTAGAACTGTCCAGGCTGCTGTCCAAGATACAGACGTTGCTCGGAAAGGATGCCGCTTCGTGAGCATGGATCGGGCGGCGCTCGCTTACTTGCGGCACGAGCTGCGCACCCCTCTTAACCACATCATCGGCTACAGCGAGATGCTGCTCGAGGACGTCGCGGATGGCGACCCAGCGGCGCTCGAGCCGGGCCTGCGTCGGGTGCACGAGGACGCGCAGCGGCTGTTGACCATCATCAACGACCTGGTGCGGGCCGATGCGGCGCATGTCGACCTCGAACGCCTGTCGGCCGAGCTGGCTGAGCCGCTGCGTTCAGTGATCACGACTGTGGCGGAACTGAAGCTCCGGGCCGCGCGGACGGGGGCGGAACGCGCGGGACAGGATCTCGATCGGGTGGCGTCCGCTGCAAGTGCGCTGCACTCGGTAATCACGAACGGAGTCCGCGCGCCCGACGCGCATTCCGCGACTCAGGCTGCGGCGGCGGTTCCCGCGCCTGCCGCAGAAGCGCGAGTGGAAGCCGGCGCGATCCTGATCGTCGACGACAACCTGGCGAACCGGGAGATGCTCGGGCGCCGGCTGGAGCGGGAGGGACATCGGGTCCAACTCGCCGCCGGCGGGCGCGAGGCGCTCGATCTGCTGCGCCGGCAACCCTTCGACCTGGTGCTGCTGGACGTGATGATGCCGGAGACGGACGGCTATGAAGTGTTGCAGCAACTCAAAGCCGACTCGGCGTTGCGCCACATCCCGGTGCTGATGATTTCCGCCCTCGACGAGATGGACAGCGTGGTGCGCTGCATCGAACTGGGGGCAGAAGACTATTTGCCCAAACCGTTCGATCCGGTGCTGCTGGGGGCTCGCATCGGCGCCTGCCTCGAAAAGAAGCGCCTGCGCGACAGCGAAGCCCAGCACTTACAGGAGCTGGCAGAGTGGAACCGGACGCTTGAGCAGCGCGTCGCGGAGCAGGTTGCCCTGGTCGAGCGGCTCGGGCGGCTCAAGCGCTTCTTCTCCCCTCAACTTGCGGAACTGATCGTGGCAGGCGGGGCGGACGACCCGCTCAAGACCCATCGTCGCGATGTGACCGTCTGCTTTCTCGACCTGCGCGGCTTCACGGCGTTCGCCGAGAGCGCGGAGCCCGAGGAAGTCATGGGTGTGCTGCGGGAGTATCACGCCGGGATGGGCAAATTGATTCTCGAGCACGAAGGCACGCTCGAGCGCTTCACCGGCGACGGCATGATGATCTTCTTCAATGACCCGGCGCCGGTACCCAACCCCGGCGAGCGCGCGGTGCGGATGGCGCTGGCGATGCGCGAGCGCGTCGCGGAGCTGATTGGCAAATGGCGCAAGCTCGGCTACGAGCTCGACCTGGGCATCGGCATCGCGCAAGGCTACGCGACGATCGGCGCGATCGGCTATGAAGGCCGGTGGGACTACGGTGCGATCGGCTCGGTGACCAACCTCGCGGCGCGTCTATGCGGTGAAGCGAAGCCTGGCCAGATCCTGATTTCCAAGCGCGTCCTGGCGACGATGGAAGAACTCCTGCAGGTCGAATCCGCAGGTGAACTCTCGCTCAAAGGGTTCAACCGCCCGATCCCAGCGTACAACGTCCTGGGTCTCGAGTCTTAGAGGCAGGAGTAACGGAGCCACCCAGGAGTGCCGTCGCCAGCGTTACCACACCATTTTTCGTCGTGCTTCTTGCGGCGAATAGGATATTGAAACGCACCTTTTCACCAAGCGTGACTATATCGCCGGCCCCGACAGGGTGCCCATGCAGTGCATCGGTGTGCGCGAGCAGGGCCACGCCTGCGCACGGAACTGGGCACAGCCTGAGCGCCTGTCACTCGACCGGGACCTTCAAACCGCCCTTGCGCAGTCCCTCGAGCAGGCGCTCCAGGTACTCCGGCTGGTATCGGAAGCGCTTGTGCCAGTGCTCCCTGGCCTTCGCCTCGAAGCCGGGGTCGATCTCGCGGATGCGTTTGACGTAGGGCTTCGCCTCGTCCGCGCCGATGGCAGTTGTGAACACCGCCAGCACGCTGTCGCCGGCCGTGTCCACCACCCGCCCGTGGTGCGCCTCAACGCGCTCGCGGAACACCGCTCGGTATGCGTTCAGCGTGGCGACCGTCGCCCGCTCGTCCTCTCCCATGAGGCGCGAGTAACCCGCAGCGTCGGCGGCGAGGATGGCCTCAAGGCGCTGGGTGATCCCCTCGGTGATCTTGGAGTCGCTCATGCCACATCGATCCTTCTCGTGCAGAACCAGGCCATTCTGCTCCGGCGTCCGATCTGACGGGTGATCAGGCACTCGCTGCCCGCAACGCGGCGGGGATAGGGCGCTCGCACGAGCTGACAGCGCCCCAGGTAGTAGTCGAGGTCCCGTGTCTCGATGCCGGGCACGCTGCTTCCGTAGTGGCTCGGTGCGTCGGCGTGCGCCCCCAGGTGCACCGTCGAGTGTAGCGTCGAAAACGTCGCCGTGTCCCCCCGCCATGTCGAGCAGCACCTCGCGCCGCGGTGGCGTATCGCCCGGCCACACCGCGAGCGCGGTGGTGATGGCTGGAGTGATGTCGTGGAGCATGCGTGTCACAAGCGGTGGCGGATCGCCCACAGATCCGGGAACACCGGAACGAAGAGCGACTTCTTCAGGAACTCCACGCCGAGCGAACCCCCGGTGCCCTTCTTGGCACCGATGGTGCGCTCGACGAGCTTGATGTGCCGGTAGCGCCACTCCTGAAGCCCCTCGTCGAAGTCGGTCATCAGCTCGAACAGGCCCGCCAGCTCGGGGCGCGTTTGGTAGAGGCGGAACAGTCCATCCTGTAGCGCGGCGTCGGCGACCGTGCCCTCGCGCGGGTCGCGCTCGAGCAGGCTTCGTGGAATTTCCACCCCCTGATGCGCGAGGAAGTCGTAGAAGTGGTCGACGACCGAGCGTTCTTCGAGCCGCCGCTCGAGGGCATGCCGCGCTGGGGACCCGGGCTCGTGGTAGTTCATCATCTGCGGTCTCTTGTACCCGAGCATGAACTCGAGTTCGCGGAACTGCACCGACTGGAACCCGGATGCGGTGTCGAGCCGGTCGCGGAAGCTGGTGAACGACATGGGGGTCATCGTCTCGAGGATGTCCACCTGCCCGACCAGCGTCTTCATGATGGTGCGCACGCGCTTGAAAGTATGCAGCGCGTCCCAGAGACGATTGCCGCTGAAGGCTGCCTTGATCCGCTCCAGTTCGATCATGAGGAGCTTGAACCACAGCTCGTAGGTCTGGTGGATCACGATGAAGAGATACTCGTCGTGCTCCGGGGGACTCGAGCGCGGTTCCTGGAGCGAGAGCAGCTCGTCGAGCTTCAGGTAATTGCTGTAGTTCAGCGCCATGGGCCTCCAAGAAAACCAGCGAGGAGCAGGATCGCCATCAGCACCGCGAGCAGGATCAGCCGCAGAGCGCGCGCCTGGGCCCGCGCCCGAGCCTGCGCGTCCGCGTACGGAGTGCGGGTGAACGTGACCAGAGTGTAGAGCGGGATGTACCACGTGGGGAAGAGCTTGTGCAGCCACTTCTCCAGGCGCTTCTTGAGTAGGAAGCTGCGCGAGGCGACGTGGTCGCGCATCTCCACGAAATTCTCGAGGGCGAGGTCCGCGAGGGCGTCGACGTTCGGCTTGCGCGCGCGCTCGTAGCTCTCGAACGCGCGCCGGAGGTCGCCGCCCGAGCTCCGCAGGCACGCCCCCAGTACCGTGCCATCCTCGAATGCGGCGTTCATCCCCTGACCGTAGAACGGCACCACCGCATGACACGCGTCCCCGATGAGCACCACCTTGTCGGCGATGCTCCAGGGCCAGCAGCGGATGGTGACGAGGGTGCTCGCCGGAGCGGCGAGGTAGTCCTGCGCCAGGGTCGGCATCAGGGGTACCGCATCCGCGAAGCAGCGCTCGAAATACCCGACCACCTCGCCCTCGGTGCGCAGGCTGGCGAAACCATGCGCCCCTTCCATGGGCCAGAAGAGCGTGCACGTGAACGACCCGTCGGCGTTCGGGAGCGCGATCATCATGAAAGCGCGCCGCGGCCAGATGTGGAGCGCATGCTGCTCGAGGCGGAACCCGCTGGCGGCGGCCGGGGGAATGGTGAGCTCCTTGTAGCCATAGGTCTCGTAGGTCTGCGAGTAGCTGAAGCGGTCAAGTCGCTGCAGCCGGTTCCGCACCGCGGAGAACGCGCCATCGGCGCCGATCACGAAGTCTCCCTCGACCCGGGTGTGCGCGCCGGTCTCGGCGTTCTCGAACTCGGCGCTCCCGGTAGCGGGATCGACATCGACGCAGCGCTCGTGAAAGTGGAGGGTGACGCCCGCAACGCGGGCCGCCGTGTCCAGCAGGGTCTTGTTGAGGCCGGCGCGCGACACGGAGTGGATGACCTCGGTGTCGTCCCTGCCGTAGCGCTGGAACGACAGCTCGCCGCGCTCGGAGTGAATCATGCGGCCTCGCATCGGGATCGCCTGGCGCAGCACCTCGTCCGCGAGCCCCGCCTCCGTCAGCGCATGAATCCCGCGTGTCGAGAGCGCGAGGTTGATGGAGCGGCCCTTGACGAAACATGCGCTCCGGATGTCCTCGCGTCGCTCGTAGATCGAGACACGGTGGCCGGCGCGTGCGAGGTGCACCGCCAGCAGCGCGCCGGCGAGGCCGCCTCCGACGAGGGTGATCTTCCAACCCACGTATCCCTCGGTCACGGTCGCCCTTCCCTAATGCGCCCGCAGGATCTCGGTGAAGCGCCAGATCTCGTGACAGGTGTTGTACAGCGGCACGGGCGCCACGCGCAGCACGTCGGGCTTGCGAAAATCGCAGACTACGCCGGCGTGCTCGAGGGCCTGGACTAGATCGGGCGCCGCACGCCGCACGCGGATGGAGAGCTGGCACCCGCGCTCTTCCGTGGCACGCGGCGTGAGGATCTCGAAGCGTTCGCCGGCGACCTGGTGCAGCAGGAACTCCATGTACCCCGTCAGGATCTCCGAGCGCGCCCGCAGTGCCTTGATTCCCGCGGCGTCGAAGATCTCGAGGGACGCCCGGAGCGGTGCGAGCGCGAGGATCGGCGGGTTCGAGAGCTGCCAGCCATCGGCGCCGAGCCGCGGCTGGAAGGTCGCTGCGAGGTGCATCTGGAAGCGCGTATCGGGGTCGTTCCCCCACCACCCGGCGAGGCGCGGCGTGCGCGGATCGTTGCCGTGGCGCTCGTGCACGAAGCAGCCGGCGACGGCGCCCGGACCCGCGTTCAGATACTTGTAGCTGCACCAGACCGCGAAATCGATCTCCCAGTCGTGAAGCTCGAGCACGAGGTTGCCCGCGGCGTGCGCGAGATCGAATCCCACCACGCACCCTTGGCGATGGGCATGTTCCGTGATCCGTTCCATGGCGAACGCCTGGCCGGTGAAGTAGTTCACGCCGCTGAGCAGGACGACCGCGATCTCGCGCCCGCGCTCGTCGATCAGCGCCTCGAGGTCCTCGGTGCGGAGCGTCGCCTCCCCGGCTCGCGGCCGTGCCACAATGGCCGTTTGCTCGGGGTCGTAGCCGTGATGCGCCGCCTGGGACTGCACGGCGTAGGCGTCCGACGGGAAGGCGCTGTCTTCGATGAGGATCTTGTGGCGCTCGTGCTTCGGGCGATAGAAGCTCGCCATCATCAAATGCAGGTTCGTGGTGAGGCTGTTCATCATCACCACCTCCCCGGCTCGCCCCCCCACGAGGCGCGCGCCGGTCTCCCGAAATACTTCGTGATAGGAGTACCAGGGGGTGCGCCCGTGGAAGTGGGCGTGCACGGCAAGCTTCCGCCAGTCGTCGAGCTCCTGCGCGACACCGGCCGAGGCGGACTTCGGCTGCAGCCCGAGGGAATGGCCGCAGAAATAGATCACCGGCGTACCCGCCGCGGTGACCGGGATGTGGAAGCGGTCGCGGCAGGAACGCGGCTCCCACTGCCGGTCCAGTCCGAGCGCATGCTCCTCCCCGGGTTCGAAGCGTGGGATCCGCGCCGTGGCCGGACCTCTCGGCTCCGTCATGACCGCGCTCCCGCGCGGCTGGCGAATGTCTCGCGGCGCAGCCCGAGGAACTCGAGGGCGGTGCCCGAGAGCAGCCGCTCGCGGTCCGCGTCGCTCAATTCCGGCATCGCCTCGATGAGCCGCCCCGGGTGCTCCTCCCCGAGGGGGAAAGGATAGTCGCTGCCGAGGGCGATACGTTCGACCGTCATGAGCTCGATGAGGAACCGCAGCGTCCGCGCATCCTGCACCAGCGAGTCGACGTAGAACGAGCGCAGGTAGTCGCGCGGGCGCTTGCAGTTGTTCACGCCGCAGAGATCGGGGCGTGCGCGGTACCCGGCATCGATGCGCGCGAGGGTGCCTGCGAAGGAGCCGCCGCCGTGCGCGAAGCAGATCTTGAGCTTCGGCAGCCGGTCGAAGACACCGCCGAAGATAAGGGAGCAGATGGCGAGAGTGGTTTCCGCGGGCATTCCCACCAACCACTGGAGAAAGTAGCGCTCCATGCGCTCCTTGCCCATCATGTCCCAGGGGTGCACCAGGACCGAGGCGCCCAGCGCCTGCGCCCGCTCGAACACCGGAAACAGCTCGGGTTGATCGAGGTTCCAGCCGTTCACGTGGGTGCCGATCTGGACCCCGGCAAAGCCGAGCTCGCGCACGCATCGTTCGAGCTCGCGGCAGGCGAAGTCGGGAGCCTGCATCGGCAGCGTCCCGAGGGCGACGAAGCGCTGCGGCGTGCGCGCTGCCACCATCGCCAGGTGGTCGTTGAGCAGGCGCGCCAGATCGTGGCCATCCGCCGGCTTGGCCCAGTAGCTGAACATGACCGGGACGGTCGACAGCACCTGGACATCGACCCCACAGGCATCGCACTCCTCGAGGCGCCGCTTCGGATCCCAGCAATTCGATTCGATCTCGCGAAACGGCCTGCCGTCGATGAGCATGCGCGCGCACCCGGGCGCGTGGTGCTCGACCTGCACGAAGCCTCCGTACCCGTAGCGCGCAATGAGGTCGGGCCACGACTCGGGCAGGATGTGGGTATGCAGATCGATCTTCAGGTTGTCTACCTACACCATGACGGGCTGCTGCAGCTTGGTGCCGCACTTCTTGCAGGTGCGCAGCTTCTCGTCCGCCCAGAACTTCTCGATCACGGGCTTCAACTGCGTACCGAGATCCACGAGGATGAAGGAGTCATCGTGGAGCAGACCGCCGCACGAGTCGCAGTAGAAGCGCATGTGGTCCTTCTTCCCCTCCGGGCGTTTGTACTCGACGACCATGCCGATGGTGTTCGCCGGCCGCTGCGGTGAGTGCGGAATGTTGGCGGGCAGCAGGAACACGTCTCCCTGCCGAATGGAAATGTCGTGGATCTTTCCGTCCTGCATGATCTTGAGGACGATGTCGCCCTCGATCTGGTGGTAGAACTCCTCCGTGGGGTTGACGTGGAAGTCCTTGCGTTGGTTGGGACCGCCCACGATCATCACCATGAACTCCTGATTCTTCCAGACGAGTTGATTGCCGACCGGCGGCTTCAGGAGGTGACGGTGTTCGTCGATCCAGGTCTTGAGTGAGAACGCTGCGAGCTTCGTCATGGTGACCACCTTCAGGGCGAATAGGAAAGCGAATAGGCGAATAGCAAACTGAAACCCACCTTTTCACCAAACGTGACTATATCGCCGGACCCACCTTTTCACCAAGCGTGACGAAATCGCCGGCCCCGCGAGCGCGCCATTGTGCGAGCGCGCGTCAAGATTTTGGGGATGTTGATAGATTTTTCGCGCCGTTGGTCGGCCGCTGGGGCCGAATATCGGAGCAGTTTAGCCTCTCGCGCGAATGCCAGCCGCGCGGGATCGTCGGCTTAGAAACCTGATGGGATGAGACAGGAGTGTGCAATCAGGCTGCCTGAAATAGAATGGATACCTGCGCCGGTGATCGGGGCAGTGCGCGGGCAGTTTAAATTTCCGCGCATTTCATTGGCGGCATGAAGGCGCCAAACTCGCAGTACTGGCGCTGCTTTCGGGGGAGGTTGGCCCAGGAAGGAGATCACGATGCGTATTTGCTTTTGGATCGCGCCGGCGCTGTTTGCCGCTTCCCTTTGCCTCTCCGCCCCGGCTGCCGACTGGGGGCCGCTGTCCCGCGCACAGGCCCTCGAGCAGGCCAAGAGCGGCCAGATCGACAAGCGCCGCCTGGCGTACGGCCGGCTGGCAGAAGTCGGCACCCCCGAAGACGTTCCGCTGCTGCTTGCCGCGCTTTGGGACGACGAGGAATTGATCCGCGGCATGGCCGAGCAGGCGGTGTGGGGAATATGGATGCGCACCGACGATCCGGCCGCCGATCCGATGTTTCAGACCGGAATTCAATTGCTGATTGAGGACCACCCGGCGCAGGCGCTGGAAAATTTCAACCAGGTGATCGCGCTCAAACCCGAATTTGCCGAAGCGTGGAACCGCCGCGGCGATGCCTACCAGTTCATGGGCGATGAGGAACGGGCGCTGGCCGACTACGACCAGGTCTTGCGGCTCAATCCCTATCACTTCGGCACGCTGGAAAGCTGCGGCCAGATCTGGCTGGAACGCGGCAACTACCGCAAGGCGGCCGAATACTTCCGGCGGGCGCTGGAAATCAACCCGAACCTGTGGAACGTTGCGGAAATACTGCAGCGGCTGGAGAAGTCGCTGGAAAATGATCGGATTTGAAGGCCGTGAATGTCGTGAATGTCGTGAATATCGTGAATGTCGTGAATGTCGTGAATGTCGTGAATGTCGTGAATATCGTAAAAACAAGCTTGCCGAGTTTCAGTGAAGGCTAACGTTTACGAAGCCAACGTTACTCCGGAGCTAATGTCGTAACACTCGTGACTCGTTAAGGCGAGCCAAGAACCCAACGAAAGTCTTGCTTCGTTTCTCGTCGTTCCGGTTTTAGAACTCTTTTTTTTTGCCCTTGCGATATTCACGATATTCACGACATTCACGGTCTTTACCACATTCACGGTTTCTTCGTTTTTTTCTTTCCCGGCAGTTTGATTCCGGACAGCGCCTGGTACACCTTGACCACCGCGGAGTCGTCTTCGTACCCGAGCCCGGCGCCGGCCGCGCCGAGGAACATCTGGTGCGCGGCCGCGGTGAGCGGCAGGGGAAAGGTCATCTTCTTCGCCGAATCCAGCACGATGCCGAGGTCCTTGACGAAAATATTCACGGCCGAAAGCGGCGTGTAGTCGCCCGCGATGATGTGCGGCACGCGGTTCTGGAACATCCATGAGGAACCGGCGCTGTTGGAGATGACATCGTAGAGCACCTGCGGATCGGCTCCGGCGCGGATGCCGAGCGCCATCGCTTCCGCCGAGGCGGCGATGTGCACGCCGGCGAGCAGCTGATTGATCATCTTCACCTTGGAGCCCATTCCCGGCGCGTCCCCGAGCCGATAGACCTTGGCGGCAATCGCGCCGAGAATGGCGTCGGCTTTCCTGAAGGCTTCCTTTGCGCCCGAAGCCATGATCGAGAGTTCGCCCTTTGCGGCGCGCGCGGCGCCGCCGGATACCGGCGCGTCGATCATGAGGATGCCTTTGGCGCGCAGCCGTTCACCGAGATCGGTGGCGAATTCCGGCGCGACCGTGCTGCTGGCGATGACCACCGCGCCGCGCGCCAGCGTGCCCGCCGCGCCGTCCCTGCCGAAGAGCACGTCGCTGGTCTGGTCCGCGTTCACCACCAGAATGATGACCACTTCGGCGTGGCCGCCTACCGCGGCCGGGGTCGCGGCAGCAACGCCGCCCTCCTTGGCAAATGTCTTCGAAACTTCCGGCCGAACGTCGTAGGCGTGCACTTCGAAGTCCTTCTTGAGCAGCGTGCGGGCTACACCGAGGCCCATCGATCCCAAACCGATCACGCCCACCGCTTGTTTTTTCCCGGCCGCCATTTGCTCGCTCCCCGTGTGTCGAATGTTATGCTTCGCTGTTAAACTTCAGCGAGTTTCTTGTCCCGAATGGAACGATGAAATCAAGGATCTTCTGCTATGCCGCGTGTGCGTTGGTGATCGCCGCCTTGCATAGCAACCATGATTATAATCCGATGAAAACCCACCACACCCCACAAGGATTTCGCAACAACTACCCGCACCCGCCGAAGCAAAGCTTCTGGAAATGGCAATGGCAACGCTGGACCAAAGGTATCCCGGACGATCCTGAAGCCGGCTATAACTTTCCGTTGCTCAAGCCTGACGCGGCGTTTCTGGCGGCCAACCGCACCCAGCCCACGCTGACTTGGATCGGTCACGTTACTTTTCTGCTGCAGTTGGGCGGAGTCAACGTACTTACCGATCCGCATCTCACCGAGCGCGCGTCGCCGCTGTCCTTCGCCGGTCCCAGGCGCCACGTTGCGCCGGGTCTCGACTTCGAGAACCTGCCGCACGTGGACGTCGTGGTCATCTCGCACAACCACTACGATCACCTCGACCGCGATACCGTCAGGCGCCTGAACCGGCAGGCCGGTGGACCGCCGATGTTTTTCGTGCCGCTGGCGCTCAAGGCCTGGTTCGGGGAGCAGGGCATAAGCAACGTCACGGAGTTCGACTGGTGGGAGAGCCGCGTTCACATGGGGCTGACGTTGCACCTGGCGCCGGTGCAGCACTGGAGCCAGCGTACGCCGTGGGACCGCGACCGCACGTTGTGGGGCGCATGGGTGATCGAGCACCCGCAGATGCGC
>Ga0184637_10001357_pt1 | contig 16655 bp, 12 predicted proteins | sample PLM3_127_b2_FD_133143 | JGI IMG/M metagenome (GOLD analysis project Ga0184637, IMG submission 133143) | Groundwater sediment microbial communities from an aquifer in East River, Colorado, USA - PLM3_127_b2 | ecosystem: Environmental > Terrestrial > Soil > Riparian zone | place: USA: East River...
ATCGGGCCGCTCAGCGTTTCGGCGTCCGCGCTCATGGTCCGGAACTTGAGCATCTGGAACCGCCGCCCGTCGCGCCCGACTCGCTCCTGGCGATAGATGATTGTCCCCCGACCGGAAATCCGGACGAGTAGGCTGATCATGGCGAGCGCCGGGCTCAGGGCGACGAGCCCGAGGAGACTCAGGCTCAAGTCCATGGCTCGCTTCGCCACGCCGTTCCAGCCGAGAAGCGGGAACTCACCCAAGACCAAGACCGGCAACCCGGCCACCTCATCGGCCCGCGCCTGCCCGGGCGCCAGCCCGTAGAGGTCGGGCAGCCACTCGAGCTCGACCGGATGGGGTTCCAGGGCGCCGAGGATCTCGGGCGCGCGGTGCGACTCCTCGAGGCTGAGCGCGAGGAGGACGCGGCCCACTTGTCCGTCGCCGACGGCTGCGGCGACCGCTGCGAGCGGGCCGAGCGGCCGGGCCGCTCCGTCGATCCCGCCGTCGTCGCCGAAGCGTCCCAGGAACCTCGCCCCCGGCTCGGGCGCCGCCGCCAGACGAGCCGCAAGCGCTCTGGCCGTGTGCCCGCTCCCGACCACCGCCAGCCCACTCACCGGCCGCCATCGCCCCGCCAGGCGCCCGATCAGAACCCGCCCCCAGGGCAGGAGAAAGAGCAGCAGCACCACCGCAATCGCCAGGGTGAGGCGCGAAAAACTTGCGCCGCGATAGAAGAAGGAAAGGGCGAAGGCGATCATCGTCCCGACGGCGACTCCGCGCGCTCCGACCTCGAGCTGAGTGGCGAAGTCGAGGCGCAGCCGGGGCCGGTAGAGGCCGAGGGCGGCGAAGGTCGGGACCCAGGCGGCGGCCAAGACGAGGGCGGCCTCGAGGTAGAACCGAAGCGGCGGCACTCCCTTGGTCACCGGCACCCAGGAGGTCAACGGCGAGTGAAATCGGAGGCCATAAGCGATGATCGTGGCGCTCAATAGAGCCGCCACATCACTCAACGCGAGAAGTGCCTGGAGACCAGTCTCTGATTTTCGCCGGACGGTCTTGCTCATGGCTAAGCCCGCCCTCTGGCCGGACGAGGCGGGGGTGGAGTTAAGGCCACCGGCCGCCGCCTGTCAACCACCGCGGCCGCCTGAAGCCGGAGCTCGATTGACAGGCCCCGGGCGCGGTGGAAGACTCCCGCTCCTGTTTGCCTAATCTTTTGCCTAATCCTGCCCAGGAACGGGGAAATCGGCGCCGGGGGCGCATGGCCTCCGGCGTAGGACTCAAGGCGTAGGACGAGCTCGGTCCGACGTGTCCCCCACCTCATCCCCGGATTCCGACCTCCCCGCCCCGGCCCCCCGTCCGGCCACCGCGCCCGGCCGGCTCATCTGGCCTTTGGCCTGGGCGGTCGTCTTCTGCGACATCGGCACCAGCGTCTACTACGTCCCCGGCATCCTGTATCGGCAGGTCGGTGACCTCTCGACCTTCTTCGTTCTTGCGGTGAGTCTCGGCTTCATTCTTCTCGCCATCAAGTACACCGAGGTGACCATCACCCACCCCGAAGGCGGAGGCGTGGTGAGTGTGGCCACCGAAGCGTTCGGCCCCACCGCCGGGGCCCTCGGCGGGATGCTGATCACCACCGACTACTTCCTGACCTCGGCCATCTCGACCGTGAGCGGCTTCTACTACATGAGCTCCGTCTTCCCGGGGCTCGCGTCGCATGTGGTCTCGTTGACCATTGCCACCCTGGTCGTCCTGGCCGCAATCAACATCGTCGGCATCCGGGAGAGCGCTACGCTCGCCTTCGGCTTCGCGATCATCGCCCTGGTCGTCGACCTCGGGGTCATCGCTCTCGCTGCCGTGCATTTCAGGCCGGCCGACGCGGCGATCCTCTTCGAACAGACCGCGGTCGCGGTCCGCAACCTTCCTCCGCGCGATCTGCTGACCGGCTTCTCGGGGGCGTGGCTGGCCTATTCGGGGCTCGAAAGCGTGAGCCAGCTCTCCCCTGCGCTGCGCCAGCCCATCGGGCCCACCGCGCGGCGGACGACCCTGGCGGTCATCGTCACCATCCTCCTCACCGCCCCGCTGCTCACCACCCTGGCGATGGCCACTCTGTCCTCCGCCAACAAGAGCGCCGCCGCCGATCATTTGATTTCGGAGCTCGCCGGGGTGCACGGTGGGCTCCTGGCGCGCTTCGCCGTGGTCATCTCCGCCAGCGCCCTGCTTCTCCTCGCTGCCAACACCGCGATCATCGGCAGCTACCATGTCTTCTTGGCTCTCACCCGGAACCGCTATTTGCCGCAGCTGCTCGCCCAGCGGAATACCCGTTACGGCACTCCGCATCGCGCCATCCTGCTCGCCACCCTGGTCCCGATGGGAGTCGTCTTCGCAACCGGCGGTCACCTGGGGAAGCTCGGCGACATGTATTCGTTCGGCCTCCTCGGCGCCTTCACCTTCACTGCCATCGGACTCGACGTGGCCCGCTGGCGCGCTCGCCGGCGCGGCCTCAACTTCGCGGTCGGGATCCTCACCTCGATCATGGTCGCCACCGCCTGGGGGGTGAACATTTTCGCCAAACCCTGGGCGACGGTGTTCGGAGGGGGCGTCGCCCTCTTGGGCCTCGCGGCCGCCGTGGCCATCCGCCAGGAGCTTCCGGTCAAGCTCTTGAACCGCCTGCCCTCGGTCGCCCGGCGAGCCGCCGCCTACCGTGCTCGAGTGGTCGAGGAGGTGCTCGAGCGCGAGCCGATTCTGGATCTAGAGAACGCGCTCGCCGTCCGCACCCTGCTGCCCTCGACCACGCTGGCCGCGCTGCGCGGCCACAACCCGCGCCTGATTAACGAGGCTATCCGCCGGGTGAAGGGGAAGGGCGGAGTCGCCCTCTACGCGATCGCCATCACCGAGTGGCCAGGTCTGTTTTCGGGTGAGCAGATCCGGCCGGATCCCGAAATCATCGCCGCCTTCAACGAGGCGATCGTGCTCGCCGGGAACGAGGGGATTACCCTGGTCCCAATCTGGACCATCTCGGGGAACGCGGCGGCGACCCTCGCCGAGGCCGCCCAACTCCTGGGCGTGGACGCGGTCATGGTCGGGGTCAGCCAGCGGAGCGCGATCTATCACATGCTGCGCGGAAACCTGCTCTCGCGCCTCACCAAGCTCCTCCCCGAGCACATCCGCATTCTCATGGTGAGCTGAGTGACAGCGGAGATGGTGGCGAGCGAATTGGGGGCCGGGATCCACCTGGCAAGCGAATTGGGGGCGGGCCACCCGGCCATGGCGCTCCATCCGGCGACTGTCATCCCGTTCGTGGTTCTGATCTTCGCCATCGCGTTTCTCCCTCTGACCCATCCCCACTTCTGGGAGTCGCACCGGAACAAGGCGGTGGTCTCGGCGCTCCTCGCCGCTCCGATATTGGCTCTCCTCATCCTCCGCGACCCCGCTCTACTTCTCCACACCGGCATGGAGTACTTCTCGTTCATCGTACTCCTGGGGTCGCTCTTCACCATCTCGGGGGGGATCTTTCTGCGTGGCGACTTGAGAGCGACTCCGGTCAACAACACTGCGATGCTCGCCCTCGGCGCTTTCATCGCCAATTTAGTCGGCACCACCGGGGCGAGCATGCTGCTCATCCGGCCGCTCCTGCGCACCAACTCCGAGCGCCTGAACACCGGGCACATACCCATATTTTTCATCTTTCTCGTGTCCAACATCGGGGGCAGCCTCACCCCCCTCGGCGACCCGCCCCTCTTCCTCGGCTATTTGCGCGGCGTGCCCTTTTTTTGGACGCTCCGGCTCTTCCTGCCCTGGCTGACGGCGATGGGACTCGTCCTGGCGGTGTTCCTGGTCCTCGATCTGCGCGCCTGGCGGCGGGAGTTGCCGGCGGCGCGGGCGCTCGACGCGGCCCGGATCGAGCCCTTGGCCATCGACGGCAAACGCAACTTCCTCTTCCTCGCCGCGGTGGTCGCCGCCGCATTCCAGGCCACGCCGCTCCGGGAGGCGATCATGCTCGCCGCCGCCGTCCTCGCCTATTTCACCACTCCGAAAGAGAACCACGCCCGCAACGGTTTCCACTTCGGCCCCATCGCCGAGGTGGCGATCCTCTTCGCGGGAATCTTCGTCACCATGGTGCCGGCGCTCATTCTGCTCAGGACCCACGCTCCGGAGCTCGGGATCACCGAGCCCTGGCAGTTCTTCTGGCTCACCGGAGGCCTGTCGGCGTTCCTGGACAACGCCCCCACGTATCTCACGTTTCTCTCGCTGGCCCAGGGGCTCGGGCTCGCCAGCGAAGTGGCCGGGGTTCCCGCCCGGCTCCTCACCGCCATCAGCCTCGGCGCGGTGTTCATGGGGGCGATGACCTACATCGGCAACGGTCCCAACTTCATGGTCAAAGCGGTCGTCGAGGAGGCGGGACTCAAGATGCCGAGCTTCTTCGGCTTCCTAGCCTACTCGTCGGTGATCCTGATCCCCATTTTCCTGATCGTCTGCTGGGTATTCCTGGGATGAACCGTTCGGGGCTAGCCGGCGGCTTCGCGATAAACGGCCAGGGTTTCGCTCGCGAATCGCTCGAGGCTGAACTCCGCCGCTCGTGCTCGCCCGCGAGCGATGAGCTCCGCCCTGAGCGCCGCGTCGCCGACCACCTGGATCAGGGCCGTTCGCCAGCGGTCTTGGTCCTCGGGCGGGATCAGGAGCCCGGCATCGCCGACCACCTCGGGCAAGGAGCCACCGGTAGAGGCGACGACCGGGACCCCGCTCGCCATGGCCTCGACCGCGGTGAGGCCGAATCCTTCGTAGAGCGAAGGCAAAACGACGGCGGTCGCCCCGGCATAGAGGAGCGGCAGGTCGGCCTCGGGGACCCGACCGAGGAGCTTGGTCCCCGGGCCGCCGTCGGTCTGTAACTGGGTGGCGAGACGCGCCCGATCGGCCGTGGTCTCGCCGGCAAGAACCAACCCGACCTCGGGGGCGAGGCCGCTCGCAGCGTAAGCATCTGCGAGCAAGCGCAAGTTTTTGTGGGGACGGATGGCGCCGACATAGAGCAGGTAGCGCTCGGGGAGCCGGCGGGCCGCCCGGAAGGCAGCCACTTGCGCCGGGTCGGGCGGCCCGGCCATGAAGCTGGGCGAGATGCCGGGGTAGATCACGCGCAGTTTGCGGCGCGCGCGGGGAAAGAGGGCGGCCAGGTCGTCGGCCGTGCGCCTGGAATCGGCGATGACGACGCGGGCGCGGGATGTCGCCGCCGCGAGCAGGAAGCGGGCGACCCGCCGCCGTCCCGAGGAGAGAAACTGCGGAAAGAGGAGATGGATCACGTCGTGCACCGTGACCACGAGCGGGCAGGGAACCGCGAGCGGGCAGACATAGTGTGGGGCGTGAAATAGATCGAGGCCACGACCGGACAGCCGCGCCGGGACCGTGATCTGCTGGACCAGCGAATGCTTACCGGCGGTGACCCAGATGCTGGTCACACGTTGCGGGGACGAGGGTCCCGCTTGCGGATCGGTTGGGCCTCCCGTAGCCCCGGGAAACCCTGCCGCCGCTGCAGCCGGGTCGGTCCAGGTGTCCACCCATGGCGCCGGCGGCAAGAGAAGGGTGAGATCGAGCTCCTCCCCGGCGCGGGCAAAGCCGCCGAGAAGGTTCCGCACGTAGGTCCCGATACCCAGCTCCCAGAGCTGGCGGGCGTCGATCGCGACCCGGAGCCTTCCCATGATCACGCACCGGCGCCGCTGGCGATTCTCCCCCGGCGGTCCGCTCCTTTGCCGGTCACCTGAGCCGTCACCAGCTCACGGGCGGCGGCCAGGAAGCGGGCGCGGGAGAAGCGCTCGGCTTGGGCGCGGAGCCGGCCCGACGACCATTGCATTTGCTCGCTCTCGACCATGGCGGCAGCGAGAGCCTCGGCGGTCTGCGGTGCGAAGAGGAGTCCCGTCTCACCCTCGAGCACGGTCTCGAGCGCGCCCCCGCGCGCGTAGGCAATCACCGGCCGGCCCGAGGCCATGGCCTCGAGCGGGGCGATGCCAAAATCCTCCTCGCCCGGCATGAGGAGGGCGCGCGCGCCCCGGTAAGCGCGAGCAAGCTCGGCGTCTCCGAGCCAACCCAGAAACCGCACATCGCCGCCGGCGGCGGCCGCGGCGCTCCGGAGCCGCGCCTCATCCGGCCCGCTTCCGACCAGGTCGAGTCCGCGCCCGAGCCGCGCCGCCGCGGCGATCGCGAGCTCGAGGCGTTTGTAGGGGACCAGAGCCGAGACCACGAGATAGCGCTCGCCCCCGCCCCCGCCCGAATCAGGCCCCGGCGTGAAGCGCTCGAGGTCGACCCACGGATGGAGCACGGTGGACTCCCGCCCATAGATGCGGTGAATGCGCTCGCCGACATGGGCCGAGACCGCCAGCCAGTAATCGACGCCGCCGGCGGTGGCGACATCCCAGCGCCGGAGCGGCCCGCGCAAGAGCCGCATCGCCGCGCGGGTGGCGAGCCCCGCGCGCCCGGGCCCGAAGTAGTCGCCGTACAGATCCCAGAGATAGCGCATCGGCGTGTAGCAGTAGCAGATGTGCACCGCCCCGGGCGGCTTCCGCACCGCCTTGGCCGCGGCGTGACTCGAGGAGAGCACGAGGTCGGCCGGCGGCACCTTGAGAGTCGCCATCGCCGCCGGGTAGAGCGGCAAGAACCGGCGGTAGTGGCGGGCGGCTCCGGGCAATCGGCCGAGCCAGGGGACCTGGATGGGATGGGCCTCGAGCGCCCGGCTCACGCTCCCCCGGCGATGCACGAGGGTGAGGATCGGCGCTTCGGGGAAGAGCTCGGCCAGGGCCTCGAGCACCTTCTCGCCCCCGCGCATGCCGGTGAGCCAGTCATGCACCAGGACGGCGCGCATGGGCTCGCTCACGCGTCGCTCACGCGGCCGCGAGCTGGGACGTCAAACGGAGAAGGATCGAGTCGAGCACCCAGCGGCCGGAAGGAGTGGCGACGAGCCGGCGGCCGCGGCGGGCGAGGAGCCCGCGAGTAAGGAGCGGCTCCGCGGCGCCCCCGGTGGCCGCCTCGAACGAGATGCTAAAGCGCCGCTCGAACGCGTCGAGATCCACCCCTTCGGCCAAGCGCAGCCCGAGGAGCAAGCACTCGGCAATCGCCGCCTCGGCGCCGAGCCGCTCGACCCGCGCCACCGGCGACTCGCCGCGCTGGATGCGCGCCACATAGGCACCGAGATCGGCGACGTTGGCCCGCCGCATCCCATGTTCGCCCGCCGGCAAGTAGGCATGGGCGCTCGGCCCGAGGCCCAGGTAGTAACCGCCGCGCCAGATGGCCAGGTTGTGGCGGCACGCCTCCCCCGCCCGCGCATAGTTCGACACTTCGTAGCGCTCGAGTCCCGCTTGCCGGCAGCGCTCCTCGGTGAGCTCATCCTGCGCCACGTATTCGTCGTCCGGCATTTCGTGGAGATCCCCGCGCGCCTTCAAGGCGCCGAACGCGGTGCCGGGCTCGAAGGTGAGCCCGTAGGCCGAGAGGTGGTCGGGACCGAGGTCGAGCAGTCGATCGAGGGTCCGAGCGAGGGCCGCGCGGGTGAGCCCGGGAACGGCGAGGATGAGATCGAAGTTGACCCGGGAGAATTGGGCGCGGGCGAGAACGGCGGCCGCCGCGGCCTGCCGGGCGTCGTGCGGCCGGCCGAGGCGGCTGAGCACCGCGTCATCGAGCGACTGGACGCCGACGCTCACCCGATTCACGCCGAGGTCGCGAAGCGCCGCCGCTTTCTCCGCGTCGAGGCTTTCTGGATTGGCTTCGGCCGTCACCTCGGCGTCGCCAGCCAGAGGCAGGCGGCGGCGGATGGCGCCGAGGAGACGGGCGAGGTCATCGGGGGGCAGGTGACTCGGAGTGCCGCCGCCCAGGAACAGGCTCTCGGCGGGTCCGCGGTTGAGCAGGGCGCCCACCTCGGGCTCGGCGGCGGTCCGCTCGATCTCGACCGCCACGGCGTCCAGGTAGCTGGGGATCCGGTCGGCGGCGAACGCCCCCGAATAGAAGTCGCAGTACGGACACTTGGTGGCGCAGAAGGGGATGTGGAGATAGAGACCGTAGGACACTCGAGGCTACTCCGGCGCGCCCTAGTGAATCAGGTGTCCGATCCGGGTCCAGCGGGGAGTCGGCACCAGATTCGCGAGCTTGTGCTGCGGATCCCAGGACCAGTAGATGAACATCGCCTTACCCTTGATCAGGTCCCGACTGAGGAACCCCCAATAGCGCGAGTCGTGGCTGTTGTCGCGGTTGTCTCCCATCATGAACAGATGTCCCGGCGGCACCCGCTCGGGGCCGAAGTTGTCGCGCGGGTCGCGACGATCGTGGCGGGTGACCCGATCGGTGAACTTGGTGTAGGGCTCCTCCCGCAGCACCCCGTCGATGTAGACCTTCTTGTTCCGGATTTCGATGGTTTGACCCTCGACCGCGATGCAGCGCTTGATGAAGTCTTTGGTCATATCGCGAGGATAACGAAAGACAATGATGTCCCCCGGCTGAGGATCCCGGATCGAGGGCAGGTGACCGCCGAGCCAGGGAATCTTCGCCCCGTAGAGGAACTTGTTGACGAACAGGAAGTCGCCGACCTCGAGGGTGGCCTCCATCGAGCCGGTGGGAATGCGGAAGGCCTGGATGATGAAGGAGCGGATGAAAAAGGTGAGCAGGATGGCGAGGAAGAGAGCCTCGCCATATTCGCGGGCGGTTGATTTGGCCCGCCGGACCGACGCCGCCCCGTTCACCGTGATCCCATTCTGGCGGGCCATCTACTTGCCCACCTTGAGCACGGCCAGGAAGGCTTCCTGCGGCACTTCAACGCTCCCGATTTGCTTCATGCGCTTCTTTCCCTCCTTCTGCCGCTCGAGAAGCTTCCGCTTGCGGGTGATGTCTCCGCCGTAGCACTTGGCGGTCACGTTCTTGCGCAGGGCCGAGATGGTCTCGCGGGCCACCACCCGCGAGCCGATGGCGGCTTGGATGGCGACCTGGAACAGCTGCCTCGGAATGAGCGCTTTCAGCCGTTCGCAGAGTTCCTTCCCCCATTCATAAGCCTTGTCGGCATGGATGATCGCCGACAGGGCGTCCACGGGGTCGCCATTCAGTAAGATGTCCATCTTGACCACGCGGGACGCCTTGTAGCCTGAGGGCTCGTAGTCGAAGGAGGCATAGCCCTTCGACACCGATTTGAGCCGGTCGTAGAAGTCGAGAACGACCTCGGCGAACGGCAGCTGGTAGCGGATCACCGCCCGACTGGGCAGCGGGTACTCGAGGCCGTCGAGGGTACCGCGCCGGTCCTGGCAAAGTTTCATCAAGTTGCCGACGTACTCAGGGGGGGTGACGATGGTGGCCCGAACGATCGGCTCCTCGATCTCGGCCACCTCTCCCGCCGGCGGCATGAGGGCGGGGTTGTCGACCGTGATCATCCCCCCGTCCACGAGCCGCACCTGGTAAGCGACGCTGGGGACGGTCGAGATCAGGTTGAGCCCGTACTCGCGGGTGAGGCGCTCGCGGACGATCTCGAGGTGGAGGAGGCCGAGGAAGCCGCACCGAAAACCAAAGCCAAGCGCTATCGACGTTTCGGGTTCGTAGCTCAAAGCAGCGTCGTTGAGCCGCAGCTTGGCCAGGGCGTCGCGCAGGCCCGCGTAATCCTCGGTGTCCACGGGGTACAAGCCCGAGAACACCATCGGCTTCATCGGCTGGTAGCCGGGTAACGGCTCTGCGGCCGGCCGATCAGCGTCCAGGACCGTGTCGCCGACCTGCACCTCGGCCACATCCTTGACTCCGGCAACCATATAGCCCACCTCCCCAGAGCGCAAGAGGGGGGCCGGGATGAGCCCGAGCTGGAACGTGCCGACCTCGACCACCTCGTAGACCTGCCCGGCCTGGCCCGCCGCATGGAAGCGGACCCGGGTCCCGGCCCGGACCTCGCCATCGATCACGCGCAAGGTCGGGATGACACCTCGAAACTGATTGAACTCAGAGTCAAAAATAAGCGCTCTCAAAGGAGTTGTGCTCGAGTCACGCGGTGGCGGAACCCGTTCCACCACGGCTTCCAGGAGGGCCTCGATGCCGACTCCCAATTTGGCGCTCACCCGGATGACCCGTTCCGGCGTCTCGCCGACCAAGTCCGCCAGCTCCCGCGCCACTTCCTCGGTGCGGGCGGCCGCGAGGTCGATCTTGTTGACCACCGGGATGATGGTCAGCTCGTTATGGAGGGCGAGATAGAAGTTGGACATCGTTTGCGCCTCGACGCCTTGGGTGGCGTCGACCACCAGGACGGCCCCCTCGCAGGCGGCGAGGCTCCGCGACACCTCGTAGGTGAAATCGACGTGGCCGGGGGTATCGATGAGGTTCAAGCGGTAGGTTTCCCCGTCCGCCGCCAGGTAGCGGAGGGCGACCGGGTGTGACTTGATGGTGATTCCTCGCTCGCGCTCGAGGTCCATGTTGTCGAGGACCTGATCCATCATCTGCCCGGGGGAAATGGTGTGCGTGACTTCGAGCAGGCGGTCGGCGAGAGTCGACTTCCCGTGATCGATGTGGGCGATGATCGAGAAGTTGCGGATGTCTTTGGTCATCGCGATGACGGACGATGATCGACTAGAAACGCACCGCGAGGCCCACCCGCTGGGCGGCGAGGTCTAGATCTAGATCAAGCTCCGGAGCGGAGAGGTCAGGGACCGGGGGGGCGGGCACGAAGTCACGCAGGTGAGCGTCGGTGTAGGCGTCGATCATGCTCATCATCACCGTGAAGGTCGACCACCACAGGCGGTTGATAGCCCGATCCCGGCGATCGACATAGCGTTGGAACTCCTCGGCCGCCTCGGCGGCATCGCCGCGCTCGGCCGCCCTGATTTCGGCCTCACGGCTCCGGTCGGCGCGCCGGAACTCGACGTAGCCTCCGGCCAGCAGCGAGACCTCGGCCGCGAACACCACCGCCGCCTTGAACGGCCGGTCGTTCTCGAGCTGTCCCCATCCCGGGAACGCGATCGAACGCAAGAGGGTCGACGCCGGAGACGCCTTCGAGCGGTAGGTCGCCGGCTCGGCGCCCGCCGGGGCGGCCACGAGAATGACGATCGTCAGGGTTCCGGCCCAACTCCATGCCCGCGGTCGACAATGGCGGGAACGTGTGGGAATCGAACCCACCTCGGACGTGATTAGCGCCCGACACGAGGATTTGAAGTCCTTGAAGTCCACCAGAACTCATCCGTTCCCGGGCGGAGCCTAGCAAAGCCCGATCGCGCCCGACAAGCCAGCCGAGCGAGGGGTGATGGATCCGTTGGTGGACCCAAACCTACAGCCGGCGCACGGCGATCATGTCGATCTCAACCCGGGCGCCGAGTGGCAGCGCCACCACCCCGACCGTCGAGCGGGCCGGGCAGTGGCCACCGAGACGGCGGCCGTAGACCGCGTTCATCGCCTGAAAGTCGCCGAGGTCGGCGAGGAAGATGGTGGTGCGGGCGACATCTCGAAAGTCGAGGCCGGCGGCGGCCAGGACCGCCTGGAGGTTCGAAAGCGCCTGCTCGGTTTCCGCTTCGATGCCGCCGGGGACGATGCGCCCGGTCGCGGGATCGTTGCCGACCATGCCGGCGGTGAACACGAGCTCGCCGGCGCCGGCCGCCATCCCCTGGCTATAGGGGCCAATCGGGGTCGGCGCCTTGGCCGTATCGACGCGGGTCGGCATCCCGTTCAAGTCTTCGGCTACTCGACCGTCACCGACTTGGCCAGGTTCCGGGGCTGGTCGATGTCGCAACCCCGAAGCACCGCGATGTGGTAGGCCAGGAGCTGGAGCGGAATCACCGAGAGGAGCGGCGAGAGCATCTCGATCGTCTCCGGGACGTAAATCACATGGTCGGCGCGCCGCTTGATCTCCTCGTCCCCGGCCGAGGCAATGGCGATGATGGTCCCCCGGCGCGAGCGCACCTCCTCCATGTTGCTGATGATCTTGTCGTAGGCTGAGTCGCGCAGGCAGATGAAGACGACCGGCATCTTCTCGTCGATGAGCGCGATCGGACCGTGCTTCATCTCCGCCGCCGGATAGCCCTCGGCGTGGATGTAAGAGATTTCCTTCAGCTTAAGCGCACCCTCGAGGGCCACCGGAAAGTTCACCCCGCGCCCGAGGTAGAGGAAGTTGTTCTGGTGCGCGTACGCCTCGGCTACATCACGGATGATGGAGGAGCTCTCGATCACCCGCTCGATCTTCTCCGGGATGCCCATGAGCTCGGCCACCAGCCGCGTCCCCTCGTCGCGCGACATGGCCTTGAGCCGCCCCAAGGCCAGGGTCAAGATGGCGAGAACCGCCACCTGGGAGGTGAAGGCCTTGGTCGAGGCCACGCCGATCTCAGGCCCGGCATGGATGTAGATCCCGCCGTCGGCCTCCCGAGCGATGGTCGAGCCGACCACATTGCAGATCCCGAGCGCCCTGGCCCCCTTGCGCTCGGCCTCGCGCATGGCCGCCAGGGTGTCCGCGGTCTCCCCGGACTGCGAGATCACCAGCACCAGGGTGTTCGGCTTCACGATCGGGTTCCGGTAACGAAACTCGGAGGCGTACTCGACCTCGACCGGGATGCGAGCGAACTCCTCGAGCATGTACTCGCCGATCAGCCCCGCGTGCCAGGAAGTGCCGCAGCCGGTGATGATGATGCGGTCCACGCCCCGGAGTTCCTCCTCAGTCATGTTGAGCCCGCCCAGGTGAGCGGTGCCGTCCTCCGGAAGCAGCCGGCCGCGCAGGGCATTGCGGATGGACTGCGGCTGCTCGAAGATCTCCTTGAGCATGAAATGGTCGTAGCCCTGCTTCTCGACCATCTCGAGCTCCCAGGAGATCTCCTCGATCTGCTTGTCCACCGCTTCGTTGGCGATGGTCGTGGTGGTGAAATCGTTGGCCGTGAGCACCGCCATCTCGTGGTCGTCGAGATAAACCACCTGCTTGGTGTGGGCGAGGATGGCGGCCGCGTCGGAGGCGACGAAGTTCTCGCCCTTGCCGATGCCGAGGAGGAGCGGGCTGCCGTTGCGGGCGCACACCACCTTGCCCGGGTCGCGCGAGGAGAAGACGGCGATGCCGTACGTTCCCTTGACCCTCTGGAGCGCCCGGCTCACCGCCTGCTCCAGGGTGCCGCCGTCGAGGTGTTTCTCGATCAGGTGCGCCAGGACCTCGGTATCCGTTTCGGTGGCAAAGACATGCCCCTCTTCGGCGAGCCTTTGCTTGAGCACCGAGTAGTTCTCGATGATGCCATTGTGGACGACGGCCAAGGTTCCCGTGCAGTCGCGATGCGGGTGGGCATTGCGGGTGTTGGGTTCGCCATGGGTGGCCCAACGGGTGTGGCCGACGCCAAGACAGCCGGCGGGCCGCCTGATCGCGAGCTCGCGTTCGAGCGCTTTGATCTTTCCCGCGGTCTTCTCGATTTTGATCGAGCCGTTGGCCAGCACGGCAATGCCGGCGGAGTCGTACCCCCGGTACTCCATGCGCTTGAGTCCCTCGACCAGGATTTCAACGCAGTCCCGGGGTCCTACATAGCCAACGATGCCGCACACGGGGAGGCCTCCTGGGGTGTCAAAGGCGATCGGATCAGCCTTATCAGTTAGATTAGCACGAATGACGGGTCGGTTCAGGGGCGGACACCGGCGCTGGTGGCGCCTCCCAGCTCGAGGGCGCGGTCGACCAGGGCACGGGCCGCCGCGGGGGTTCGGGCCTCGCCGATTACCCGGATTATCGGTTCGGTGTTGGAGCTTCTTAAATGCACCCAGCTATCGCGCCAGCGGAGCTTGACCCCATCGGTGCGGTCGACATCGCCTCCCGGCCGCTCCGCCAGCAACCGCTCGGCCACCGCCTCGAGGCCGACGCTTCCGGCCGGGAGCTTGGCCTTGACGATCGCGAAACGAGGCACGGTTTCGGCCAGGCTCTTCAAACTGCCCCCCCAGTCGGTGAGATGCTGGATCAGGATGGCGGCCGCCACCGAGGCGTCGCGCATGAGACCGAGGGCGGGATAGATGACCCCGCCGTTGCCCTCGCCTCCGATCACCGCCCCCAGGGCGCGCACGCGCTCAACGACATGGGCCTCGCCCACCGCCGTGCGATGAACCCGCCCACCGAAGCGCCGCGCCACTTCGTCGATGGCCATGCTGGTCGAGACGTTGGTCACCACATCGCCGCCTCCGGCGCGCTTGAGCGCGAACTCGGCGGCGAGAGCGAGAGTGAACTCCTCGCCCAGCGCTTCCCCATCGGCGGCGACCAGTGACAGTCGATCGACGTCGGGATCGCAAGCGAGCCCGAGATCGGCTCGCGCGGCCACGACCCGGGCGCAGAGCTCACCCAAGTTCTCGGCCGTGGGCTCCGGCCCGCGGGCGAAATGTCCGGTCGGCTCGCAGTTCAACTCGATCACCTCGACCCCGAGGCGGCGGAGGAGCTGCGGCAGAATGAGTCCACCGGCACCGTTGGTCGCATCGACTACGGCCTTGAGCCGGCGGCGGCTGATCGCGTCGCGATCGAGGAACGGAAGGGCCAGGATCCGGGAGAGATGGCGGTCGATTGCGCTCGTGTCGGTCGTCTCGTGCCCGAGGCGGTCGTAGCGGCGAAAGGCGAACTGGTCCTTGTCGACCAGACGAAACAAGGACTCGGCGGCGGCGGCGGCGAGGAAGGTCCCGTCGCCGGCGATGAACTTGAAGGCGTTCCACTCCGCGGGGTTGTGGCTGGCGGTGATCGCCATGCCGCCGGCGGCGCCGATCTCCCGCACCTGGTTCTGGACCGTGGGCGTGGGGACGACCCCGATCCGGACCACATCGCAGCCCACCGCCCTGAGCCCTGAGACCACCGCCGCTTCGAGGAGCGGGCCGGACAGCCGGGAGTCGCGGCCAACCACGACCGGGCCGCCGCCCAGAAGGGTGCCGAAGGCGCTGCCAAAGGCGGCGGCGACGATCGGGTTCAAGCTCTCCCCCACCACGCCGCGCGCTCCCGAGATGCCGCAGATCAGGCCGGGGGGACGCTTCATTGCCGGCATCTCACGCGGGCCCCGGCCAAGACGGCCAAGGCTGGAGCTGGTGATCGGAGTCGAACCGATGACCTACGCATTACGAGTGCGTTGCTCTACCGACTGAGCTACACCAGCTCGGGCGAACTGGGCGACCGCTTGGGGAAGGCCACCTCAGGATGGTGCGACCCCGCAGAATCGAACTGCGGACACCCACATTTTCAGTGTGGTGCTCTACCAACTGAGCTAGGGTCGCAAGCAAACCGCGGTGAGAATAATCATAGGCGGTGGCGGCCGTCAAGCGAACCGCCGGCAGCCGCCGTTCGCGATGGTTCGATTCGACTGCGCCAGCCGGGCCCGCGTCGCTCACGAAGGAGAGATCGCCCCTGCCGACAGGAGCGCCCTCACCTTGGCTTTGAGCTCGCTCAAGTCGGAGGACTTGACCACGTAGGCATCCGCGCCCCAGGTGGTGAAGTCGGACTTGAACGCAGGGTAGGCGGAGTTGATCACCACCGGCACCGACTTGGTGCGCTTGAGGAGCTCGTCGAGGACCTCGAGCCCGTCCTTGGGTTCCATTTTGATATCGAGCACGATGAGATCGGGCAAGCCGCTCTCGATCTGTCGCAGGGCATCGTCGCCCCTTGCGGCGGTGATCACGTCGTACCCCTCATCCGCGAACTCGCTGGCATAGAGCAGGCAGAGGTTCGCGTCGTCTTCTACGATCAAGATCCTAGACATGGGTCTACCTCTTCCCCGGCTGGCAGGGGCGAGCCCTCCCCCCCCGCGGCCGGGTCTCGGCGATCGAGGACCCGATGCCGCCGGTCAGTGCGCTGGCGGCGATCTTCATTACCGGGCAGCGGCAACGCGACGCTGAAGATCGCGCCCCACTCCCCCTCGCTCCGCACTCGGATCTGGCCCCCGTGCTCCCGCACCAGCTTGAGTGCCACCGCCAGGCCGAGGCCTGATCCGGTGGGCTTCGAGGTCGCGAACGGGACGAACAGGCGCTCGATCATGTCTCCAGGGATGGGCTCCCCGTCGGTCGCCACCTCGACGATCAGATGCGGTCCGTTCCGGCGGGTTTCGAGACGCAGGCGCCCCCCATCGGAGAGCGACTGGATTCCATTCTGAAACAGGTTGAGGAGGACCTGCCGCATCTTGTCGGCGTCGATCAGGATCTGGGGCAGGTCCGCCTCGAGTTCTTTCTGCACCTTCACCCGCCGGCGTTGGGCCTCGTCGAGAACGAGGAGCATGGTGTCCTCCACCACCCGGTTCAGGTCGGCCAGCTCGAGCCGGGGCGGAGTGAGTTGGGTGAACTCGAGCTGGGTCGAGAGGAGGCGCTCGAGCCGCTCGGTTTCCGAAACGATGATTTCCGCCGCTTGGCGCTCGCGGCTCAAGCGTTCGAAGTGCGGCACCAGGCGGCGGGCGAAACCGCCGATGGAGGCCAGAGGGTTGCGGATCTCGTGCGCGACTTTGGCGCTCATCTCGCCCATGGCGGCCAGCTTCTCGGTCCGAGCACGGATGGCTTCCACCTCGCGCAACCGCTTTTCGGCCGCGCGAACCCGCTCAAACAGACGGGCGTTCTCGATCGCTATCGCCGCCTGGTCGGCAAGAATGGCCAAGAACTCGCAGTCCTCGACCGTGAAGGCGGGCAAGTCGAGGAAGGAGGATTGGATCTTGCCCAGCACGGCGATGGCCCCGATCGGACGCTCGCGGACCAAGAGAGGCACACACAGGAGCGACCCGGCCTCATCCCCGTCG
>Ga0184637_10001358_pt1 | contig 16652 bp, 18 predicted proteins | sample PLM3_127_b2_FD_133143 | JGI IMG/M metagenome (GOLD analysis project Ga0184637, IMG submission 133143) | Groundwater sediment microbial communities from an aquifer in East River, Colorado, USA - PLM3_127_b2 | ecosystem: Environmental > Terrestrial > Soil > Riparian zone | place: USA: East River...
CATGACTGCGTCTGCCATGAAGGTGGTCTCGCTCTCATCCGCGGTGAACATGGTCGGGATGAAGGCGTGGCCGCGATCGGCCGGTTTGGCGAAGCCGGGACGCGGCTTGTAGACGTCCCAGCGGCCGTTCGGCAGATCATAGCCGCGCGCCTTCAGATCGGCGACCCACGGCGCCATGTGATCCGGCAATTGCATGCCGACATTGAACCCCGGCAGCACCCCCTCATAGGTCTTCAGCGCCGGATCGTCGGGGGCCCGTGTGCGCGGGTCCATGCTGGTGTCGGTATAGCCGAACAAGGTCGGCTCGAAGCCGGCCTTGCGCGTCTCCAGCGCGACATTCGTGAAACGCGCGTCCAAGGGCGTGCCGTTGCGCCCCGAACGATGGTTCATGAGGTACGTGCCGGTATGCAGGCTGGTACGCGCCGGGCCGCAGGGGGCGCAGACCGAGTAGTGCCGCCGGAACAGCACGCCGTCGGCTGCCAGCGCGTCGAGATGGGGCGTCTTGACCATCGGGTGGCCCAGCGCGGACAGGCATTCGCCGCGCCATTGGTCGACGCTGATCAGCAGGATCTTGCGGGCTTTCTCGGTCATCAGTCGCTCTGGCCAGGATTCGGGGAAGCGCGATTGTCGACAATCGCGACCGTCGGCGCAACCTTTACCGCGTCACAGCAGCTTCCCCGGATTCATCAGATTGTCGGGGTCGAGCAGGTGCTTGATCCGGCGCATGAGATCGAGCTCGACCGGCGATTTGCGCTGCCGCAACTCGTCGCGGCGCAACTGGCCGATGCCGTGTTCGGCGCTGATCGAACCGCCGAACCGCTGCACCTGGTCGTGGACGATGGCATTCATCGCCGCGGTGCGATCCAGGAACCTTTCCTTGGGCTCCTCGCGCGGCTGCACCAGGTTGAAATGGATGTTGCCGTCGCCCAGGTGGCCGAAAGCCAGGATGCGCACCTGCGGCCAGGCGGCGCGCAAGGCGCCGCTCGCCGCGGTCAGGAATTCCGGCACTTGCGCCACCGGCACGGAGACGTCGTGCTTGATGTTGGCGCCCTCGCGCCATTGCCCCTCGACGATGCCTTCGCGCAAGCCCCACATGGCGCGCGACTGCGCATCGGAGGAAGCGATCGCCGCGTCGGCTATCTCGCTTGCCTCCAGCGCGGCGGCGAGCGTGTTCTCGAATGCCGCGCGCAGATCGAAGGCAAGGCTGCTGGTATTGGCCTCGACCAGCACCGACCAATCCGCCAGCTTCGCCAGCGGCCAGGTCAGGTCCGCCACATGGGTCCGCGCCAACTCGATGCCGAAGCGCGGCAGCAGCTCGAAACTGACCAACTGATCGGCCAGCCCGGCGCGGCAGCGCGCGAGCAGGTCGACCGCCTTGTCCAGATGCGTCAGCGACAGGATCGCCGTCGCCCGCGCGACCGGCTTGGGGAACAGTTTCAGCGCCGCTGCGGTGATGACACCCAGCGTGCCTTCCGATCCGATCAGAAGCTGTTTCAGATCGTAGCCGGTATTGTCCTTGCGCAGCAGGCGGAGGCTGGAGAACAGCGAGCCGTCCGGCAGCACCGCTTCCAGCCCCAGACATAGATCACGCGCATTGCCGTAGCGCAGCACATTGATGCCGCCGGCATTGGTGGCGAGGTTGCCGCCGATCTGGCAGGTGCCCTCCGCCGACAGGCTCAGGGGAAACAGCCGGTCCGCATCGCTCGCCGCGGCTTGCAGATCGGCGAGGACGCAGCCGGCCTCCGCGACCATGCTGTTGTTGGCCGGATCGATCGCGCGCACCTTGGTCATGCGCTTCAGCGCCAGAACCAGCGCCCGGCCGCTTTCATCCGGCGTCGCGCCGCCGGAGAGGCCGGTATTGCCGCCCTGCGGCACGATCGGCGCGCCATGCTGTCGCGCCAGGCGCAAGATCGCCCGCACCTGCTCGACAGTCTCCGGCAACACCACCGCGCGGGCCGCCCCGCGATAAATCGCGCGCCAGTCGGTGAGGTAGGGATCGGTCGCGGCCGCTTCGGTCAGGCAATGACGCTCGCCGAGGATAGCCTGGAGCCCCGCGATCAGCGGGTCCATGTTGCAGCACTCATGCGAGTAAAGACTACGGGCCAGGCGTCAGCGTCAGCCGCGTGACGCCGACATTGGCGCCGATGCCGACATTGCCTTCGACCGCGAGCGGCTGCAGCGAGATCTTGCCGCCGTCGCCGCCGAACAGCAAATTGGCCTTGATCCCGATGCCGGCCGAGGCGCCGGCGCCGCCGCCGGTATAGTCGCCGGCCAGCGATCCGGGCGACACATTGTTGCCGGGCGCGATCACGCCCCAGATGATCGATCCGGCATGGAAATAGCCGAGATCGAAGCCCCAGTCGCGAATCTGCCCGTTATAGCGCTCCACCGTGCCGTTCGAGCGGTTGAAGACGCAGCTCACATTCCGGTTGGAGCCGATCAGATAGCCGAAGCCGGACGAGACATTGCACACCAGACTGCCAATGTTGACCTCGGCCCGCGCCGGCTGGCTCCACCAGGGTGCCGCGGCCAGCAGGGCCGCCGACAGCCCGACCACGAAACGCATGACACGCATGACCCTCTCCCTGTTCCCTTATGCCACGGCCGCTTGAACGCGCCGGGCCTTTTTTCTGGCCGGATGTTTTCTGGCCGTATGATGGAACATCTGCCCGGGCCGGGAAACCGGTTTCTTGGTCACGTTCCTGTTGGTTGCGATACGCCGATTCTTGCCCAAGTGGCTCGATTCGCGACGCGTCCAACCCCCTCCCTGACCCTCCCCCAAGCTTGGGGGAGGGGATTGGCGTCATGTCACCCTCCCCCGATACGGGGGAGGGAAGGGTGGGGGCAGCGAGCGAAGGTTGGATCCGTTCAGATCACATCGCCCGCGGCGCGGCGGCGCGGCGGAGGCGGTCGTTGATGGCGAGGCCGAGGCCGGTCTCGGGCACCGGCATGATTGCGATGCCGCGGTGCCTCGGATCGTCCAGCTTGCGCAGCATGGCGAACAGGTTGGCGGCGGCTTCCTGCAGATCGCCGGTCGGGCTCAGATTGAGCGCCTGCTTCGGCGCGTCGGGACCGAAGCCCAGCAGCGCCTCGCCCGGCTCGGCCTGCGTCGCGTTGAGGCGCACCGGCAGGCTGGGCGCGTAGTGGCTGACCAGACGGCCCGGAGAGCGCGGTGCTGCCACATCCTCCGTGTCCGCGGCAATCTCCACCGGTTCCTGCAAGGCCGCCGCGATCTCTTCGGCCGTCACGGCGCCGGGCCGCAGGATGCGCGGCTTATCCTCCAGCAGGCTCAGCACCGTGGATTCGACGCCGATGGCGCAGGGGCCATCGTCGATCACGAACTCGACCTTGTCGCCGAGATCGCTCAGCACATGATCCGCCTGGGTCGGCGACAGGCGGCCGGAGGGATTGGCGCTGGGTGCCGCCAGCGGCACACCCGCCATCATCAGCAGCGTCTGGGCGATCTTGTGCGCCGGCACGCGCAGCGCAACGCTGTCGAGACCGGCCGTGGCCAACAGCGAAATCTTGCAATCGCGCCGGCGCGGCAGCACCAGGGTCAACGGCCCGGGCCAAAAGCGCCGCGCCACCACCTGCGCCTTGGCCGAGAGCTCGGCGAACTGCGCGGCGGCGGAAATGTTCGAGACATGCACGATCAGCGGATTGAAGCTGGGCCGGCCCTTGGCGGCGAAGATCGCCGCCACCGCGCGATCGTTGGTGGCGTCGCCGCCCAGGCCATAGACGGTCTCGGTCGGGAAGGCGACCAGCTTGCCGGTGCGCAAGGCCCGCGCCGCCTCGCCGATCTCGCCCAGGCTCGGCTGCAGGCGCCTAGCCACGCCGCAGGCCCCGCGCGATGAAATGCGGGTTGCGGAAACCGGGCTTGCCGTAGGTCAGGACTTCGCCCTCAATCGTGCGTACCGATCCGCCGGCCGCGACCAGGATTGCCTGACCTGCCGCCGTGTCCCATTCCATGGTGGGGCCAAGGCGTGGATAGAGATCGGCGGCGCCCTCCGCGATGCGGCAGAACTTCAGCGAGGAGCCGGCGACGATGCTGCCCTGCACGCGCTCGCCAAGTTGCTCCACCTTCGCCAGCTCCTTGGCGGCGTGCGAGCGACTGATGATCTGGATGGCGCCTTCCGGCGGCGTGACGCGCGCATGGATCGGCGTGAAAATTGACCCGTCATCGGCGCGCTCGGCGACTGTCTTGTAGCCGCGATAGGTCTGGCGCAGGACCGGCACATGCACGACGCCCAGCACCGGCTTGCCGTGTTCGATGAGCGCGATGTTGACCGTGAACTCGCCGTTGCGGGCGATGAATTCCTTGGTGCCGTCCAGAGGATCGACCAGCCAGAAGCGATCGGGCGCTTGGGCGGGCAAGCCGCTCTGCTGCGCGTCCTCCTCCGAGACGATGGCGATATCGGGGGTCAGGCGGCGCAGCGCCGGCAGGATCACCGCCTCCGCCGCCAAGTCAGCCGCGGTCACCGGCGATTGATCGGCCTTGCGCGTGGTCGCGAAGTCGCCACCGTAGATCTTCAGGATCTCCGCGCCGGCATGGCGCGCGACCTCGGCCAGTTCCGCCGCCCATCGAGCCAGTGTCAAGGAGAGTTAATCCCGCTGCCGTGCATCCCGCAGCGCCTGCCAGACGGCAAGCCGCGTCGCGGGCATGTCTAACCGAGTGACGCCTTGGGACGCAAGCGCGTCCAGGAGCGCGTTCATCACGGCGGCCGGAGCTGCGTTGGCCCCCGCCTCGCCGGTCCCTTTAACACCCATGGGATTGCCGCGGCGGATCCAAATCGGCGACATAGCGGCCGGCGCCGGTCAGGAACCGGCGATCTTCCAACCGGCGCATCGGCTGGCCGATGCCGAACTTGGCCATGGGTCGGTGCTCAGCGGCCGAAGAAGCGCGGCTTGCGCTTGTCGAGGAACGCGGCGCGGCCTTCCTGATAATCCTCGGTCTCGGCGGCCTGCGCCTGCAACTCGGCTTCGGTCGCCAGTTGCTGCTCCAAGGAATGATGACCGCTGAGATTGATCGCCTGCTTGATCAGGCCGATGGCGGCGGTCGGCATCTCGGCGAGGCGGCGCGCCAAGGCATCGACCTCGGCGTTGAAGTCCGCGTCCGGCACGGCTTTCCAGATCAGGCCCCAATCGGCGGCGGTTTTCGCGTCGATCGCATCGCCGAGCAGCGTCAGGCCGAGCGCGCGCGCCTGACCCACCAGGCGCGGCAGGAAATAGGTGCCGCCGGAATCCGGGATCAGTCCGATATTGACGAAGGCGTTGATGAACTTCGCGCTCGCCGTGGCGATGGCGATGTCGCAGGCCAGCGCCAGAGAACAGCCGGCGCCGGCGGCGGTGCCGTTCACCGCCGCGATCACCGGCTGGCGCAGCGCGCGAATCTGCCGCACCACCGGATTATAGTGCCGCTCCACCACGCTGCGGATGGCGCGCTCGTCATCGACGGCCGCATGATCCGTCAAATCTTGTCCGGCACAGAAGCCGCGGCCGGAACCGGTCAGGATCACGGCCCGCACGTCTTCGTCGCCATCGATGTCGGACAGCGCATCGCTCAGTTCCCCCAGCATGGTCAGGGTGAAACTGTTCAGACGATCGGGTCGGTTCAGCGTCAGGCGCGCGATCGCGCCGTCACGTTGCGACAGAATTGTTGCGTCACTCATCGGGACTTCCGGACCTTTCCAGGAGCAACAGCCATAGGATCATGCCATAGATAGACGAGGCAATCGGCCCCCACCAGATTGATTTGGGGCCAGATTGAATTGCAAGGGCGCTTTTTGTCATGGGAGTGAAATCGTGCGGGGATATCTGCTGGGCGCTGGACTGAATGGCGCCCTCGGCGTGGCGATGGGGGCCTGGGCGGCGCATGGATTGCAGGCTACGTTGTCCGAGGCGGCCATCGCCTGGATCGAGACCGGTGCTGCCTATCAGCTCTGGCATGCGGCGGCGCTGCTGGGTCTCGGCGCGGCTGCCGTGGTGCGTCCGAACCGCATATTCATGATCGCCGGCCTGGCGCTGGGGCTCGGTGCGTTGGTTTTCGCCGGCGCCCTCTATCTCTACGCGCTGGCCGCGCTCGCCTGGACCGCCGCCCTTGCGCCGGTTGGCGGCGTGCTGATGATGGGCGGATGGGTCGCGGTGATGGTCGCCGCCCTCGGCATGCGGCCGGCGAGGTGAATGGTCGAAATGAACAAGCGTGTTGCATCTCTGGCCTTAATGTTCGCGGCATCGCTTGCTTCGCCGGCGGCGGCGCAGGAAGATGTGCCACGGCCGAGCTTCGACTGCGCGGCGGCGGCGCAGCCGGTGGAAGCGCTGATCTGCGCCGATATGGAGCTGGCTGATCTGGACGCGGAGCTGAGCGCGGCCTATGGCGCGCGTGTGGCGGCTCTTGCCGGCGATGCGCAGGCGACGCTGCGGCAGGAACAGCGCGCCTGGAGCGGCAATCGCGGCGCCGTCTGCGGCGTCGACGGAGAGCCGGCCATCGAAGTGGATGACGCGATCGGCTGCCTGACGGCGTTCTATCGCGCCCGCCTCGAGGTGTTGGCGCCGCGTGCCGCGAAGCAGGCCACGACGACGGTCAGCTCCGGCTATGGCTGGCTGATGGGCGAATGGCGCGTCGCCGCCTTGCGCGCGGCGCCGGCGGATTCCGCGCGCGCCGAGATGGCGAGGGGCTGGATCGGCCGCAGCCTGGCGCTGGCCGAGGCGCCGATCGTCACGCTGCGCGGCGATGCCTGCTCCTTGCCGCGCTATCACGCGGAGCCGGCGCCGGGCCCGGAATTCGGCGATCTGTCGCAATATCCGACCGCCGTGATGGTGCGCGTGTCGTGCGTGGGAGTTGCGCTGATCGATCTGGTGCGGTTGACTGACGATCAGGTGCTGTTGTCAGAGGGGGAGGCCGTTCTGGAGTTGGAGCGCCGGCGCTAGACGCGCCGGAGGAAGGGAAGAGGAGAGATGACGACCGCCTTCTTCACCCATGCCGCCTGTCTTGAACACGATACCGGTCCGGGCCATCCGGAGCGGAAGCAGCGGTTGGAAGCCGTGCTGCTGGCGCTGGGCGAGCCGGAATTCGTCGCGCTCGACCGGCGCGAGGCGCCGCGCGCCGAGATCGCGCAGATCGCCCGGGTGCATGATCGCGGCTATGTCGAGGAACTGCTGGGCAAGGTGCCGCAGCGCGGCTGGGCGGCGCTGGACGGCGACACCGCCATCTCCTCCGGCTCGGGCGAGGCCGCCTTGCGCGCCGCCGGCGCGATGATCGCCGCGGTCGATCTGGTGATGACCAACGGCGTCGCCAACGCCTTCTGCGGAATCCGCCCGCCGGGCCACCACGCCGAAAGCGACATGGCGATGGGCTTCTGCCTGTTCAACAACGTCGCCATCGGCGCCGCCCATGCCTGCGCGGTGTATGGCCTGAAGCGCGTTGCCATCGTCGATTTTGACGTGCATCACGGCAACGGCACGCAGCACATCTTCGAGCATGATGCGCAGATCTTCTACGCCTCGACCCACCAGATGCCGCTTTATCCCGGCACCGGATCGCGCAGCGAGCATGGCATCGGCAATGTCTGCAACGCGCCGCTGCCGGCCTTCGCCGGCGGCAATGAATTTCGCGAGGCCTATGAGGAGATCGTCCTGCCGGCGATCGACCGCTTCGCGCCGGAGCTGCTGCTGATCTCCGCCGGCTTTGACGCGCACCGCGCCGATCCGCTGGCCAGTCTGGAGCTTGAGGCCGAGGATTTCGGCTGGGTCACCGAACGCCTGGTCGAACTGGCGGCGGTCCATTGCCGGGGCCGGCTGGTTTCGACGCTCGAAGGCGGCTATGACCTCGGCGCCCTGGCTGAAAGCACCGCCGCCCACGTCGCCGCGCTGATGGGCGCGAAAGCTTGAACCTTCAACGACTTAAGGCTCGCCCGCCGGCCTTGCTGCGGTCGGGGGCGATGGCTAGAATGCCGGCCGATTCACGAGTTCGGCGCGCGCCGCGGACGGCGCGGGCCATCGCTTTGAGGCAATCATGGCCCACGAAAAGACAACCGGGGACAAGACGACCGGAGCCGCGGTTCCGGCCGACATCGCTGGTTTGAGCTTCGAGGACGCGCTTGCCGAGTTGCAGGAACTCGTCAAACGGCTGGAGCGCGGCGACAACAAGCTCGATGACGCGATCAAGGCCTATGAGCGCGGCGCCGCGCTGAAGCGCCATTGCGAGGCGAAGCTGCGCGAGGCGCAATTGAAGGTCGAGAAGATCGTGCTGTCGCAGGACGGATCGGTCGGCGTCGAGCCGGCCAAGCTGGACTGAAGGGCCAACCGCTTTTCCCAGATTTGGACGTTCCCCGAAATTTGGTTTCCCGGAGTTTTCACTTGTCGATCGAACAGGCTTTGAACGAGGCCGCCGCCGCGGTCAATCGCACCCTGGATCAGCTTCTGCCGCCGGTGGCCGGCGCGGAGCAGCGCGTGGTCGAGGCGATGCGCTATTCCACCATGGGCGGCGGCAAGCGTATCCGCCCCTATCTGGTGCTGAACAGCGCCGCTTTGTTCGACGTGCATTCCGAATATGCGCTGCGCGCCGCCGCCGCGGTGGAGATGCTGCATTGCTACAGCTTGGTGCATGACGATTTGCCGGCGATGGACGACAGCGACCTGCGCCGCGGCCGCCCGACCGTGCACAAGAAATTCGACGAGGCGACGGCGATCCTGGCCGGCGACGGGCTGCTGACCATGGCCTTCGAGGTGCTGGCCAACCCGGCGACGCATCCGGACGGCCATGTGCGCGCCGACCTGGTCCTGGCACTCGCCAAGGCCGGCGGTGCGGCCGGCATGGTCGGCGGACAGATGATCGATTTGCTGGCGGAGAACGAGGCGCTCGATATCGGCGCCATCACCCGCCTGCAGCGCCTGAAGACCGGCGCGATCATCGCCTTTTCCTGCGAGGCCGGCGGCATCCTGGGCCATGCAGCACCGCATATGCGCCATGCGCTGATCTCGTACGCCCACGATCTGGGCCTTGCGTTCCAGATCGTCGACGATCTGCTCGATGCCGACGGCGACGCGGCCGAGACCGGCAAGCCGGTCGGCGCCGACGCGGCGGCCGGCAAGGCGACCTTCGTCTCCATTCTGGGGCTGGACCAGGCTCGCGCGCAGGCGCGCCTGTTGGGCGACCAGGCCATCGGTCACCTGGATATCTTCGGCGCCAAGGCCGATCCCTTGCGCTGGATGACCGACTTCGTCATCACCCGTAAGAGCTGAGATCGGATGCGAATGCCATGTCGCGCGAAAAGACCCTGGCGGCGCCAGCCGCCCGCGCGCTCGACCTGGGCACCCCGAGCTGGCGCCGCGAGATCCGCGAAACCCTGATTCTCACCATCCCCATCGCCGGCGGGCTGCTGGCGGAGATGGGGATGGGCGTCATCGACTATGCCATGGCCGGCCACCTGGGCGAGACGGCGCTGGCCGCCGCCGGGCTCGGCCTGCAATTGCTGTTCACGCCGATGCTGTGGGGCATGGGGGCGATTTCCGCCACCGGTGCGGTGGGTGCGCACGCGCATGGCGCCGACGATCATGCGCGCGTGTCGCAGGCGATGCGCCAGGGCTTCCTGATGGCGACGATCCTCAGCCTGCCCATCGTCGGCGTGCTGCTGGCCTCGCTGCTGGTGCTGCCGCACATCTATGACGATGCCGAACTCGTCCGCCAGGTGCGCGGCATCATCCTGTGGGGCCTGCCCTGGGTGCCGCTGGTCTATTGGTTCACCGTGCTGCGCAATTTCGTGACGGTGATGAGGCGGCCGGTGATCGTCACCATCTGCGCCATCGTTGGTCTGCCCTTCTCGTTCCTGTTCAACTACATCTTCATGTACGGCAATTGGGGCGCGCCGGCGATGGGCGCGGTGGCGGTTGGCCTCGGCGGCACGCTGGTGGCGATCCTGCATCTTGCCATCATCGTGGTCTATGTCGAGCTGGTACCGACCCTGCGGCACTATCGCGTCTTCGCCAACCTGCTGCGCCTCGATCGCAGGATGATGGCGGAGCTGTTCCATGTCGGCCTCCCCATCGCCGTCGCCTATCTGTTCGAGAGCGGCCTGTTCTTCATGGCGGCGCTACTGATGGGCCTCATCTCCACCGGCGCGCTGGCGGCGAACAATGCGGTGGTCAATATCTGCGCCGTCTCTTTCATGATCCCCTACGCCCTCAGCCAGGCGGCAACGGTGCGGGTTGGCTATGCGATCGGCGCCAAGCGACCGGAAGCGGCGCGCATGGCGGGTTATGTCGCCATCGGTCTTGGCGTGTGCTGGATGTTGCTGGCGGCGCTGACCATGTGGGTGGCGCCGAGCCTGTTGACCAGCGTTTATCTGGATCTCGACAATCCGGCGAATGCCGAGACGGTGCGCATGGCGATTACGTTCTTCACCGTGGCCGCGATCTTCCAGGTGGTCGACGGAACGCAGGTGACGACGCAAGGAGCGCTGCGCGGCCTGAAGGACACCAGGGTGCCGATGATCATCTGCGGTCTCGGCTATTGGGTGTTCGGCCTGGGTACCGGCATTCCGCTCGCCTTCTGGTTCGATTTCGGCGGCATCGGATTGTGGTGGGGCCTGGCGATCGGCTTGGGCGTGTCGGCGAGCCTGCTGTTCCTGCGCTGGCGCCATATGTCCGCGCGGCTGGTCGCCTGACCATGCCGGCCGGCGGCAAGTCGAAGCATCGCGTCGACAAGCTGCTGGTGGATCGCGGGCTGGTGGAAACGCGGGCCAGGGCCCAGGCGCTGATCATGGCGGGCAAGGTCTTTTCCGGCGACCGCCGCGTCGCCAAAGCCGGCGATACGCTGCCTGAGGATGCGCCGCTGGAACTGAAGGGCCAGGATCATCCCTGGGTCTCGCGCGGCGGGCTGAAGCTGGCGCATGCGCTTGCCGCATTCGCCCTCGATCCGACGGGCGCTGTCGCCATCGATGTCGGCGCATCGACCGGCGGGTTCACCGACGTGCTGCTGACGCATGGTGCCGCCAAGGTCTATGCGGTCGACGTGGGTCACGGGCAACTGGCCTGGAAGCTGCGCACCGATCCGCGCGTGGTGGTGCTGGAGCGCACCAACGCGCGGCATCTGACCGCGCGGGAGATTCCGGAGCCGGTCGATTGGGTCGTCTGCGACGCCAGCTTCATCGGGCTGGAAATTGTGCTGCCGGCGGCGCTTGCGCTCGCCAGGCCGCATGCGATCGCCGTCGCGCTGATCAAGCCGCAATTCGAAGTCGGGCCGGACCGCGTCGGCAAAGGCGGCGTGGTGCGCGATGCCGCTTTGCATCAAGAGGTGTGCGAGCGCATCCGCGCCTGGTTCGAACGTCAGGCGGGCTGGTCGGTCATCGGCCTGACCGAAAGCCCGATCCTTGGCCCCGAGGGCAACAAGGAATTCCTGATCGCCGCGCGGCGGAGCTAGCGTGGATACCTAAAGCGGACCAAGAAAGCACACGCGAGGTCCGCCGATAACGATGCCTAGCAGTCGCGTGGGCGTCTCCAAGACTCAATCGCGGCCCCGGATCACGCCGCTATCGCGGGCGCGATGACGCTGCCAAGGGTCTCAATCGTGGGGGTTGCGATAGGAGATGAACCCGTGATCCCAGACACCTGCATTTCGCCGTCGGACGAAACGGCTATAGCAGGCTGTCGACGGTCCATACCGCTCAAGGACGTCAGATTACGACCTCGGTTTTTTTGATCGTCTTGCTCATATTGACGCCAGTCACGCGAAACCCGGTCACCTCATAAACATGCTTGGCGCGCTCATTATCTTCGGCCACGCGCAGCTTTATCTGCTCGAAACCCGTCCGTGCCAGTTCGGCTTCCATGGCATTCAATGCCTGCTTGCCAAAGCCTTTTCCCTGATGTGCCGCAAAGATATGGAAATCTTTGATGTATGCTGAGCGCGTCGCCAGATCCGGTTGGTACCAGAGATAACCCACAACACGTTCGGCTTCAGGAGTACGGTTGATCACACAGAGCATGACCTGGCCGGTCGTATCGACGCCGTGCGGCAGTCCATCCGCCATTTCCCGTTTGGCCCGCGCCAGTGCTTCAAGGCTTGAAAGACCATAGTTGGCCGAGATTTCGGCAGCATAGTCAGGAATGAAATAATCGAGATAGGCCGGATACTCGCTCTCACGCATCGATCTGAACGAGATCATTGGGTGGTCCCAATCTAAGAGTTTACGATCTAGTACAGCCTTCCGTTGACCGCGATCGGCGGCGCCCACAGGAACGTGGCGTCGGGCTGATCGATCAGCGGCCGCAGGCTGCCCAGCAATTTCCCGGCCTCGCTCGACATCTGCAGCGCTGGCGCGGCGACGCCGTCGCCCATGAAGCTGGAAAGCAGCTTTTCCCACTGCTCGCGCCGCGCCGGATAGGTGATGAGCGTGACGGCCGATTCCTGCGCGATCTTCGATTCCTGCTTGGCCAGCTTGATCGCGATCGCGAGGCCGCCCAGCTCGTCCACCAGGCCGCGCGCCTTGGCGTCGGCCCCGGACCAGATCTGGCCCTTGGCCGCTTCCTCGACCTGCTCCGGTTTCAGGCTGCGGCCACTCGCCACCTTGGCGACGAAATCGGCATAGATCGCATCCAGCCGCGCTTCCTGCCTGGCCCAGGCTTCCGGCGAATAATCGTGATTGACGCTGTCGGTCGCGGCGCCGGCGCCGGCTTGCACGCCGTCGAACCTGACCTGCAGCTTATTCCAGAGCTCGGTCAGCACCGGCTTGCCGGCGAAAACGCCGATCGATCCGGTGATGGTGCCGGGCTCGGCCACGATCTTGGCCGCAGGTGCCGCGATGAAATAGCCGCCGGACGCGGCGACCGCCCCGAAGGAGACGACGACCGGGATGTTCATCTCCTTGGCGCGCGCCACTTCGCGCCAGATCGTGTCGGCGGCGACATAGGATCCGCCGGGGGAATCGACGCGGAAGACGATGGCCTTCACGCGGTCGTCGATGGCTTCGGAGATGGCGTTGGCGATGGTGTCGGAGCCGAGCGTGCCCTCGTTGCCGAACGGATCGACGTCGCCGCCGCCCAGCACCACGGCGCCGCTGCCGCGCACGATGGCGATCTTGGGCGCGTTGCTGCTGGGTTCCGGAATCTGTGCCGCATAGTCGGCGATATCCACCGAGGCATCCTCGCCCAGCACGCCATAGGTGACGGCGCTGGCCTGGTCCCAATAGCTGAGTTCGTCGACCATGCCGGCCTGCTTCGCTTGGCTGGCATCCCACGGCGCCTCATCGATCCAGCGCCGCGCCGTCGCCGCATCGACCTTGCGGTCGGCGGCGACACCTTCGACCACCTGCGAGAGCCAGGAATCGGCGAGCTGTTGCAGATTTTGCCGCACCGGCGCCGGCATCGACGTTTCGGTGAAAATGTCCGGCGCGCCCTTATACTCCTTGCGCTTGCTGACCCGCGGCGCGACGCCCAGCCAATCCATCGCCCCGCGCAGGAAGGGCTGCTCCAGCATGAAGCCCATCAGCCGCACGTCGCCGGAAGGCTGCAGGAAAATCTGGTCGGCGCTGGCGGCGACGTAATAGTGCAAGGTGCCGTCGCCGCCCTCGCCGAAGGTCTCGGCGAAGGCATGGACCGGCCGGCTGCTCTCCTGGAACCGCGCGACCGCGTCGCGGATTTCCTGCGCCTGCGCCATGTCCAGCGGCCCGCGACCGACGCGCAACAGCAGGCCCTTGACCCGGCTGTCGGTGGCGGCGGCCTCCAGGCCCAATACCACGTCCTCGATGGTCGGGCGACCGGTGGGGCCGAACGGCAGATTGAGATGCTGCGTCGCCAAACCTCGGGTCAGATCGATGCCAAGAACCGCTTGGTCCGGGATCTTGTGCTTGGGCCGGGTGAGCGAATCGGCGAACAGCAGCCCGAACACGACGATGCCGATGAAGGCCAGGCCGGTCAGCGCCAGCAGCCAGAACAGCACCTTCACCACGCCCCGAAGAAAGCCCATATCCGAAATCCATTTTGTCTATTGTCGCGCCGGTCCAAGCATCATAATGCAGCCCGTCCGCGCTGTCTTGGCGCTCCGTAATCTTGTTACAGATCCCGAAACCCAGCATGAGCCGATCCGATCCCAGCATTGCGCAAAAAGTCGAGCTGGCGCCGACGATGATGGGCGGGCAGGGCGACGCCGTCGCGGTTCTGCAGGATAAACGCGTCTTCGTGCCTTTCGCGTTGCCGGGCGAGCGCCTGCGGGCGGCGATCACGCCGCGCTCCGGCGGCGATTTCGCGGCGACGGAGGTGGATCTGCTGGAGGCTTCCGCCGATCGCATCGCGCCCGCCTGCCGGCATTTCGGCGTTTGCGGCGGCTGCAAGCTGCAGCACTGGGCGGAAGCGCCCTATCGCGCCTGGAAGATCGATCTGGCGCGTGCCGCCCTGCGCCAGCATGGCGTGGCGATGCCGCCGGAATTCGAAACCGTTTTCCTGCCGGCGGGCACGCGGCGGCGCGCCGAATTCGGCGCGGTCCGGCAGGGCCGCATTGTATCGCTGGGGTTTCACGCCGCGCGCAGCGATGCGATTGTCGACCAGCAGGAATGCCCGATCCTGGTCCCGTCGCTGCAAGAGCTGACGCCGCCGCTGCGCGCATTGTTGCGCGATATTCTGCGCGACGGCCAGAGCGTGGACGTGCTGGCGACCGAAACGCTGAACGGCATCGACCTGATCGTCTCGGCCGATGCACCGCCCGGCACGCAGCAGCGTTCGGTCCTGGCGCGTTTCGCCGCCGAACATGGCGTCGCGCGCGTCGGCTGGCAGGGCAAGCGCGGCACGCCGGAGCCGATCGTGCTGCTGCAGCAGCCGCAAGTGAAATTCGGAAACGTCGTCGTCGATCTGCCCATGCCGTCCTTTCTGCAGCCGAGTGAAGCGGGCGAAGCGGCGCTCAAGGCCGCATTGCTGGCGATGGTCGGCAAGCCGAAGCGCATCGTCGAGCTTTACGCGGGCTGCGGCAGCTTCACCTTCGATCTCGCCGCCATCGGCAAAGTGCATGCGGTCGAAGGCGGCAAGCCGGCGCTGGCGGCCTTGGAGCAGGCCGCCAAGCGCGCGCAGCTCGGCCATCGCATCACCACCGAAGCGCGCGACCTGGAGCAGGCGCCGCTGACCTTCCAGGAGCTGAAGAACATCGACGCCGTGATCTTCGATCCGCCGCGCGCCGGGGCAAAGGCGCAATCGGAGATGCTGGCGAAATCGCGCGTGCCGCGCCTCGTCGCAATCTCCTGCAATCCCGCGACCTTTGCCCGCGACGCGCGGGCACTGGTCGATGGCGGTTATGCGCTGGCCGCGCTCACCTTGGTGGACCAGTTCATCTGGTCGCCGCATGTCGAGCTGGTGGCGGAATTCCGGCGGCGCTAGAGATCGCCGCCGGAATCCGGCGCGGCTATTGGCCGAGCGTGAATTGCAGCTTGAAGGGGAAGCCGCCGCCGCTTTGCGGCTCGATGGTCAAGGTGCCGGGCCCCACCGGGATCGGCGCCAAGCCGGTTGCCGCCAGTTGCTGCTTCTCGACCGATTCCACGTTGTTGGTCTCATCATCTTCGACGACCGCGTCGCCGGCATCGGCCACCAGGGTCAATTCGTAGGTTCCGGCCGGCCAGACCAGCGCGACCCAGAACGGCAAGGCGTGGACGAAGTTCTCGCCCGGCTCAAGCGCCGGCACATTGATCACCGCCGCGTCGGGATAGGCGGCGTCTTCATAGGCCGCCATCGCCGGATGTTCGGCGCAGCCGCCGGCGCCGCTGGTCTTCTGGCAGGTGATGATCAGTTGCGACGGCTCGGACGCCTGATCGCCCATGTTGGTCAATGCGGCCTGGCCCAGCGTGGCCAGATTGCCGGCGTCGGGCACCAGATCCGAGGCCGCCATCGCGGCGCCGCTCAGGACCGTCAGGATGAGAATGCTGGCCGCAATCAGGCGGGCCTTCGATGAAGCGCTGGACATAACGACCTCCTCGTAAATGCGTTGACCTGTCACTTGGTCGGCGGCCACTCGCCCGGCGTTCGGGCAATGCGGTGCAATTCCTGTGACGCCGCGCACACATGCGCCGATGCGTGACATCCAACCGGACAAGTCGAGGTGGCGGGTGTGGCGATCCGAACAGCGGCGCCAGCGGCGGCAGTCCGAACCGCTAGCTTGTTCCGTGAATAGGGAACCGTCGCATCATGCAGGTGACGCCATCGAAGGCGGGATCGACGAATGCGGATCGGGCATCAGCGATGCCGCCGCGCGCGGCTATTTCAACCCGCACTGCGCACGGTGGCGCAGCAGATGGTCGGCCAGCACCACGGCCAGCATCGCCTCGCCGACCGGCACGGCACGGATGCCGACGCAGGGGTCGTGGCGACCGGTGGTGGAAACCTCGACCTCTTCGCCGGATGTGGTGACGCCGCGGCGCGGCGTATTGATGGACGAGGTCGGCTTCACGGCGAAGCGCACCACGATGTCCTGACCGGTGGAAATACCGCCCAGGATGCCGCCCGCCATGTTGGACAGGAACTTGACCTTGCCGTCTTCCATGCGCATCTCGTCGGCATTCTCTTCGCCCGACAAGGCCGCGGCCGCAAAGCCGGCGCCGATCTCCACGCCTTTGACCGCGTTGATGCCCATCATTGCCGCCGCCAGATCGGCATCGAGCTTGCCGTAGATCGGCGCGCCC
>Ga0184637_10001360_pt1 | contig 16636 bp, 15 predicted proteins | sample PLM3_127_b2_FD_133143 | JGI IMG/M metagenome (GOLD analysis project Ga0184637, IMG submission 133143) | Groundwater sediment microbial communities from an aquifer in East River, Colorado, USA - PLM3_127_b2 | ecosystem: Environmental > Terrestrial > Soil > Riparian zone | place: USA: East River...
CCGCCCACGATCGAACGGCAACGGCATCACGCCGACGCCATCGCGACCCTGGTCAGGACGCCGGGCTTCGCGCGGAACGACACCATGTTCCAGCTGGGCCTCCAGTACCTCGATCGGGCACTTCAGGCGTGCGCGGACCGCCCGCTCGGCATCGTCCTCGCCGACGCGCGGGACGCCGAAGACCGCCATGATGGCGTCGCCCGCATACTTCTCGACGGTTCCGCCGAAGGCCTCGATCTGCTGGCGCATCTCGTCGAAGAAGGCCGCGAGGAGCGCGCGCAGGTGCTCCGGGTCGTGACGTGTGGCGAGCTCGGTCGACCCTGCGAGGTCGGCGAAGAGGACGGTGACGGGCTTTCGCTCGTCGCTGCCAGCCATGGGTGGCAGCTTACCATGCGCAGAGGGTGCAGGGCGGCGGGGCGCCGACCGCTGCGCGCCGCGCCATTGTGTTCCGCCGGGCGCGGGTGAGCAAGGGCCAGGCGACGCTATACCTTGTCAGCGTCCGGAGGTACATTCGGGACCAGATGCAAGGGGAGACATCCAGATCGACCTCGAGACGCCCGCGCTCCGCGGGGCTGACGCGCTGGGCGGTGGGCCTCGCGGCGGGGCTGTCGGCGTTGCTCGGCGCGTCGGCAGTGCAAGCTGCGCCCTTCGCGTACCTGGGCGAAGGGCCCCAGCTCTCCATCATCGATGTCGCCAGCCCGAGCATCGTGGCCCGCATCGCGCTGGGTTCCTCCAGCGCATCGAGCTCGCGCACCGGCCCTCCCGGTGTGGCCGTCCATCCGGCCGGCACGCCCGTCTACGTCGCCACGAACGACGACGTGGCCGTTGTCGACGTCGACAGCCGTACGGTGATCGCCACGATCCGGGTGGTCGGCGTGAGCCGCCTGCTCATGCACCCGAGTGGAGCCTTCGTGTACGCGATCGGGTTCAACTTCGTCGCCGTCATCGACACGGCGGCCAACCGCGTGACCGCAACCCTGCCGGGCGGCTCCGCCGTCGTCTTCGGGCCCGACGCCTCGGTCCTCCCCTGGCAGATCTTCTATGTCGCCCGATCCCGCGACGCGAGCCAGGAGGCAATCCAGTGGGGGGCTCCGGGTGACGTACCGGTCCCGGCCGACTACGATGGCGACGGGCAGGCCGACGTCGCCGTGTTCCGGCCTCGGGAGGGAGGGGAAGAGGGCGTCTGGTACGTTCGCCGATCATCGGACGGCGCCGTTGTGCGCCGGCAATGGGGCGCCGTCTCGCTCGGCGATGTCCCGGTGGTGGCCGACTACGACGGTGACGGCCGCGCCGACATCGCGGTGTGGCGGCCGGCCGAGGGAGGCTGGTACATCCTGCGCTCGTCCGACGGGCAGGGCACCGCGGTGCGCTTCGGACTTGGCTTCGACATCCCGGTGCCGGCGGACTACGACGGGGATGGCCGGGCCGACGTCGCGGTGTGGCAACCGCACACTGCGACCGGGGGCGTGTGGCTCATCTTCGGCTCCACGGCGGGCTTGAGCTCCCAGCCGTTCGGCCTCGCGACTGACATCCCCGTCCCCGGCGACTACGATGGCGACGGGCGAGCCGACCTCGCCATCTGGCGGCCGAGCACGGGCCTGTGGGCCGTGCTCAGGCCGAGGACGGGCACCGTCGAGGGGGTGGTGTGGGGCGCGCCGGGTGACGTGCCGGTCCCCCGCGACTACGACGGCGATGGCAGGACGGACTTCGCGGTGTGGCGGCCGAGCACCGGCGCCTGGTTCATCATCAACTCGAGCACGGGTGGGGTGACGGCGGTGGGCTGGGGCACGCCAGGTGACGTGCCCGTGCCGGCGGACTACGACGGCGATCGCCGCCCGGATCTTGCCGTGTTCAGGCCGTGAGCGCTACGCGTGCGTGATCAGGGGGCCTGTTCCTCGTTGCGCCGCTCGTGGGGTAAACCCTCTATCGAGTCTCGGAGGTGCGCTCGTGCCATTCGGAGGCAATGACTGGCTCGCGTTGACCCAGGAAGCGCCGCTGGAACCGGAGCTGCCCATCTGCGACCCCCATCACCATTTCTGGGACTTTCGCACCGCGCGGATACCCTACCAGCGCTACTTGCTCCATGAGCTGGCCACCGACATCCACAGCGGGCACCACGTGCGGTCCACCGTGTTCATCGAGGCGCGCGCGATGTACCGCGCCGACGGCCCGGAGGAGCTGCACCCTGTGGGCGAGGTCGAATTCGTCGCGGGGCTGGCCGCGGCCAGCGCCAGCGGGCTGTATGGCCCCGGGCGGGCCGCCGCGGCCATTGTCGGTCACGCCAACTTGAACCTGGGCGCGCGGGTGGCCCCGGTGCTGGAGGCGCTGCAGGCGGCCAGCGGGAACCGGTTCAGGGGCATCCGCCATTCCGTGACGTGGGATCCCCATCCCGAGGTGGAGAACACGGCGGCGCACAAGATCGAGGGGCAGCTGGCCAGCGAGACGTTCCGCGCCGGCGCGCGCGTGCTGGCGCGGATGGGGCTGTCCTTCGAGGCATGGCTGTACTTCCCGCAGCTGCCCGAGCTGGCGGCCTTCGCCAAGGCCGTCCCGGACCTGCCGATCATCCTGAACCATATCGGCGGCCTGCTGCGGGTCGGCCCCTACGCCAACCGGGACCACGAGGTGCTGGCCACCTGGCGTCGCGGAATCGCCGCGGTGGCCGCGTGCCCCAACATCCACGTCAAGCTCGGTGGCATCGGCATGCCTCGCACCGGCTTCGATTGGCACGCCCGGACGGCGCCCATCGGCTCGGAAGAGCTGGCGGCGTCCATGGCGCCCTTCATGACGTACTGCATCGAGCAGTTTGGCCCGAGCCGGTGCATGTTCGAGAGCAACTTCCCGGTCGACAAGGTGTCGTACTCCTACAACGTCATGTACAACGCCTTCAAACGGCTGTCCAAGAGCTACTCGGCCGCCGAGCGCGCCGCGATGCTCCATGACACCGCGGCGCGGGTCTATCGGATCGATGTCTGACCGCTTCCGGCCGCATCCAGAGCAAGGGTCCGGCCGCCGATGTGATGGGCCCGCCAGGACCGCCCGCGCGCATGCTACTGGAGCTGTATTGTTCCGATATCGGAAGGAGCATCGCGTTCTACGCGACGCTGGGATTCACGGTCGCCTACGAACGACCCAAGGAGCGGTTCGTCTTCCTGGAGCGGTGGTCTCGTTCATGGCGTTGATGGACGGTCCCCGCTTCGACGTCGCCATGCGCGAGAGCTTCCGGGTGCTGCGTCCCGGCGGGATGCTCGCCTTCAGCATCACCCACCCCTGCTTCATCACCAAGGGATCGAGGTGGCTTCGCGACGCGGGAGGCGCGAAGGTCAAGTGGGTGGTCGGCGACTACTTCAACTCGGCGCACTGGGTCGAGCGATGGCGCTTCACCGACGCGCCGCCGGAGGCGCCGCAGTTCGTGGTGCCGAGATTCGATCGCACGCTCTCCGAGTACGTCAACGGCCTCATCGCGGCGGGGTTCGTCCTGAAGCGGATCGAGGAGCCACGGCCGTCGGAGGAGTACTGCCGGGCTCATCCGAGCCAGCGCGCGTGGCGCGACCACGCGGCGCTCTTCCTGTACTTCCGCTCGGAGAAGCCCGGGTAGCGCCCCGCCTGCTCGACTCGGGCCGTGGGCTCGGGCGCTTGCCTTTTGTCGGGTACTGTCGATCTCGAGCCGGCCCGTTCGACTCTAGAGCGAGAGGAGGAGCCCATGTGTTGCCGGCGAAGGCCGGCGCGAAGCCCAATGAGACCTCAAGTGACAAGAACAAGTACGACACGGGCTTGAGTCTTCTGGCGCCGGCCCATCGGAGCGTCGATCTCGCTGCCCGTCGTTCGACGAGTAGGTGGAGCCAGGGTGCAGCCGGCCGAGGCGGCCGGGAACGCCCGGCTCCCAACCCGAAGCCGGAAGGAGCCATGACGATGCCAATCGCGATGCAAGTCCAGCCCTACCTGTTCTTTGAGGGCCGCTGCGAGGAGGCGGTCGAGTTCTACCGCGGCGCGGTGGGCGCCGAGGTGACGATGCTCATGCGCTTCAAGGACAGCCCCGACCCCGGCATGGTCCCGCCGGGTGCCGAGGACAAGGTGATGCATGCGAGCTTTCGCGTCGGCGAGACGACGGTGCTGGCCTCCGACGGCCGATGCGAAGGGCGGCCGAGCTTCCAGGGCTTCTCGCTGTCGCTCACGGTGCCCGGCGAGACCGAGGCCGACCGGCTGTTCGCGTCTCTGGGCGACGGCGGGCAGGTGCAGATGCCGTTGACCAAGACCTTCTTTTCCGCGCGCTTCGGCATGGTGGCCGACCGCTACGGCGTGTCCTGGATGATCTACGTGGCACCCAGGAGCGAGGCGCTCGCGAGGCGGGTCGAGGTGAAGGCTCAGGACGCCCTGGCCACGCTCGAACGACTCAGCGACGCGGACTGGAAGAGGGTGACGGAGGCGGAGAAGTGGTCGGTGGGAGTGACCGCCCACCACCTGGCCGGCGTCCTCGAGCCGGTCTCCAGCATGGTCAAGGCGATGGCCGCCGGGCAGTCGCTGAACTTCCGGCTGGACATGGTCGACGAGATGAACGCCAAGCACGCGAAGGACCACGCCAACTGCACCAAGGTAGAGACGGTCGCGCTGCTCCGGAAGGGCGCGGCCGTGGCCGCCGCGACGGTCCGTACGCTGAGTGACGAGGACCTGGCGAGGAGCGGGTCACTCGTGCCGGGCGCGCCGCCGATGACCGTCGAGGAGCTCATCGCCGGCGGCCTGCTCGGCCACATCGACGACCACTTCGGCAGCATCCGGAAGACAGTCGGCCACTGAGGAGGAGGGGGCGATGATCAAGGGACTGCGCGGCGCGACGACCTGGAGCGAGGACCTGAACAACCTGCTGCCGTTCTATCGAGACCTGCTGGGCCTGCCGGTCGCGATCCAGATTCCGGGCTTCGTGGTGCTCGGCGAGCGGGGCGCGCCGACGCTCGCGCTGGGCACCCACAGCGAGGTGCGCGGCCACAACGCGGATTCCGCGCGGCACATGGTGGGCCTCGGCAGCGACGACGTCGACGCCGACTGGAAGCGGCTCGCGGCCGCCGGCGTCGAGTTCGTCGAGCGGCCGACGGACTATGGCGAGCTGCGGATCGCGACCCTGAAGGACCCCGAGGGCAACCTGATCCAGCTCCTGCAGCCCATCGCGCGGTGAGGCGATGAAGCTCTTCTACGGCTGGGTCATCGTTGGCGTCGGGATCGTCGTCACCTGCGTCGGGTTTGGCGCGATGCTCACGCTGAGTATCTTCCTGCAGCCCATGGCCGAGGCGATGGGCTGGTCGCGCACGGGGATCGCCGCGGCGGCGCTGCTCAACTTCCTCTGCATGGGCCTCGGCGCCTTCATGTGGGGCGCGCTCTCGGACCGGTACGGCACGCGCGCCGTCGTCCTGTGCGGCGGCGCCCTGCTGGGCCTCGGGATGCTCCTGGCGAGCCAGGCGACCACGCTCCTGCAGTTCCAGCTCCTGTACGGCGCGATCGTCGGCGTGGCGTCGGGCAGCTTCTACGCGCCGCTGACCGTGACGACCACGAAGTGGTTCACGCGCAACCGCAGCCTGGCCGTGGCGCTGGTCTCGGCGGGGCTGAGCGTCGGCTCGACGGTGATGGCGCCCCTCGCGCGCTGGCTGATCACCAGCTACGACTGGCGCACCGCGATGTGGGTGATCGGCGATCTCGTGTGGCTAGTGATCCTTCCGGCGGCCTTCCTGGTGCGCAACCCGCCGGCGTCGACGGCGGGCGCCGCGCCCATGGCTACCGCCGCCGCCGGCCCGGACCTCACGATCGGGCAGGTGGTGCGCACGCCGCAGTTCGCGGCCATCGCACTCACGCACTTCGCGTGCTGCGCGGCGCACTCCGGGCCGATCTTCCACATGGTCACCCACGCGATCGACCGCGGGGTGCCCGCGATGGCCGCTGCCACCGTGCTGAGCGCGGCGGGCCTGGCGTCGCTGACCGGGAAGATCGGCTGCGGGCTCTTCGCCGACCGCGTGGGCGCCAAGCGCACGCTCGTGGCCGGCCTCGCGCTCCAGGCGGTGGCGATCAGCCTCTACCTGCTCACCAGCGGACTCGCGAGCTTCTACGCGCTCGCGCTGGTGTTCGGCTTCGCCTACGGCGGCGTGATGCCGCTCTACGCCATCCTCGTGCGCGAGCACTTCGGTGAGCGGATCATGGGCGCCGCCTTCGGCGCGGTGTCCCTCGCGGCCACCCTGGGCATGGCGCTGGGGCCGTGGCTCGGCGGCTGGGCGTATGACGCGCTCGGCAGCTATGCCTGGATGTTCATCGGCTCCTCCGCGATCGGCCTCGGGGCCGTGGCCATCGCGCTCACGTTCCGGCCGCCACGCGCGGTGGTCCGGCCGCTGCTCATGCCGCGCGCGTCGACGTCCTGATCCCGACGACTGAGCGCGCCACACAACAGGAGGAAAACGATGCATACCGAACCGCAGCAGGAGCACCAGTGGCTACACAAGCTCGTGGGCGAGTGGACGTACGAGTCCGAGGCAGCGATGGAGCCGGGCAAGCCTCCCGAGAAGTGCGGGGGGACCGAGAGCGTGCGGTCGCTCGGCGGCCTCTGGATCCTGGCCGAGGGCCAGGGCGAGATGCCAGGCGCCGGCATCGCGACGATGATCATGACGCTCGGCTATGACCCGCAGAGGAAGCGGTACGTGGGCACGTGGATCGGGTCGATGATGACCCACCTCTGGGTGTACGACGGCGCCCTGGACCAGGCGGAAAGGGTGCTGACGCTCGAGTCCGATGGCCCCAGCATGGCCGGGGACGGCAGGATGGCGAAGTACCGGGACGTGATCGAGCTCAAGAGCGACGACCACCGAGTGCTGACGTCGCACCTGCTGGGCGACGACGGCACATGGACCCAGTTCATGACCGCGAGCTATCGGCGGAAGAAGTAGCGGCCCGGCGCCGGGTGCGCGGGCCTCCGGCAGAGCGTCTAGCGCAGCCGAAGTGCAGGGGCTTGACCGTGAATCCTGAGCGCCGGGCGACAAGCCCTCGCGTGGCCGGGTGGCGACCGGCCGCAGCCCCAGCCCCTACCCGCGCGCCCATGAGCCCGCCCGGATCGCCGCCTTCAACGCCGGCAGCGGGACCCAGCTGCTCCGCAGCACGCCGACGACCCCGCCCGCGAGCATGAGTTTGAGCGCCCCCACTCGCCACGCCATGAGCGCGAGCACGGTGGCGATCAGGACGGCGACGGCGAAGAGATCCGGGACCGCCGCCGGCGCCAGCCGGAATAGCGACACGGCGAGGATCCCGATCACGGCCGGGCCCATGCCCTTCAACGCGGCCCGGGTCCACGTGAGGGCCCGGACGCGGTCGAGCACGGGGAGCACGGCGAGCATGAGGATGAACGAGGGCAAGAACGCCGCCGACGCCGCCACCGTGGCGCCAGCGACCCCCGCCATCGTGTAGCCGACGTACGCCGCCAGCATGAGGATGGGGCCCGGGGTGAGCTGCCCGAGCGCGAGCCCCCCGATGAACTGCTCTGGTGTCAGCCAGTGGAACTCGTTGACCACCTGGTCCTGGATGAACGCGATCATCGTCAGGCCGCCGCCGACGGTGAACGCCCCGACCTTGAAGAAGTAGGCGCCGAGGCCGAGCAAGCCCGCCGGCGGGGCGCTGCCCGGAGCAACGGCGCCACCCGCCACCGGCGACCACCACGGCAGCGCCGAGACCGCGAGCACGACGGCGAGCGAGCCAAGGATGAGCGCTCCCAGCTTCCTGGAATGGAAGAGAAGGATTCCCATCCCGCCGGCGAGGCTGAGGATCGCCGCGACTCCGAGCGGGCTCAGGGCCGAGGCCACGGCGGCGGCCACCACGATGACGGCCTGGGCCCGCGTGCTCACCGCCGAGCGGCCCAGGCGGTAGACCGCCACGACGAAGATCCCGACGACCACGGGGCCCAGGCCATAGAGCGCGCCCCGCATGATCGGGAGCGTGCCCACGCTGGCGTAGGCCACGGTCAACGCGAGCATGATGGCGAAGGCGGGGAGCACGAAGCACAGGCCACCGAGCAGCCCGCCCCCCCACCCGCCGCGGGCGTAGGCGAGAAAGATGGCGAGCTGCGCGGCGGTCGCGCCGGGCAGCATGTTGACCAGCGCGAGGCCCTCGACGAACCGCTCCCTGGACATCCACTGGCGCTTCTCCTGGAGCTCGGCCTGCATGATCCCCATGATGGCGGGGCCGCCGTAGGACGTGGCGCCGAGCTTGAGGAAGGTGAGCGCGACGTCCTTCCAGCGCGGCGCGGAGTCCGCGTCCGGCATGGTCGTCAGCTCCGGGCGGCCGCGGGACGCAGCTCGTCGATGAGCCGGTCGACGCGGTCGGCGATGCGGGCGCGCGCGACGGCGTACCCGTCGCTCACGGCCGGGATCTCCGGCCACTGCTCCACGGGCAGTGCGGCCGGCGCCACGGCCGCGAGGTCGCACGCGAAGGCGACGACGCGCGATGCGTCGGCGAGATCGGCCGTCGTCACGGCGCGCGGGCGATACGCGCGGACGTCGATGCCCTCGCCCAGGAGGCCCGCCGCCGCGGCGGGCGAGACGTCGGGATCGGGCTCGAGACCGAGGGCCACGGCGCGCGCCGCCATGCCGGTCTCTGTCGAGCGCCGGTTGAAGAGCTCCGCCGCGATGACACTCTTCGCGGCCCCATGCAAGCAGACGAAGACCACCTTCTGATGAGGCATGCTGTCCTCCTGGGTCTTGGGTGTCCGGAGCCCTGTCACACGGTTCCTCTCAGCCAGACGATGAGCAGGCCCACCGCGGCCCCGGCGGCAATCAAGATGGGCTCAGGAACCTTGAATCGCCAGCTGACGGCCAGCGCGGCCAGCCCGAGGGCGAGCGTGGGCAGGTCGAAGATGGCCCGCCGCGCGAGGACGATGCAGGCGCCGGCGATGGCGCCCGAGGCCGCCGCCGTCACGCCGGTGACGAAGGCCTTGACCTGGGGGTTGGCGCTGATGCGGTCGAACCAGCGGAACGGGACCACGACGAAGAGGTAGACGGGCAGGAACACACCGATGGAGGCGGCCACGGCGCCGGGGAACGCGGCGACCAGATAGCCGATGAAGGCGACCGTGATCACGACGGGGCCCGGCGTCAGCATCGCCACCGCCACCGCGTCCAGGAACTGGCGGTCGTTGAGCCAGCCGTACTGCTGGACCACGCCGCCATAGAGGAAGGGTACGATGGCCAGGCCGCTGCCGAACACGAAGGCCCCGGCCTTGGTGAAGAACCACAGGAGCTGGCCCAGCAGCGCGGGAGTGGCGATCATGAGGCATGCGGACTGGCTCCTGCGCACGAACGCGGGTGGCGCCTGGACGAGCCAGTAGACGACCCCGCAGAGGACGAAGAGACTCGCGATCTCGGACTCGGTCCAGGCGGTCACGACCGCCATGACCGCGAAGATCGCCCATTGCAGCCGGTCGCGCGACAGCGTGAGGCGGGCGAGCTTCCAGGCGGCGAGCGTGATGATCCCGATGACGGTGGCGCCCACCCCGTAGAAGGCCGCCTGCATCCAGGAGAGCCCCTCGAAACGCACGTACGCCCAGCCGATGGCGACCGTCATGAGGAACGAGGGCAGGACGAAGGTCAGGGCGACCCCCGTCGCGCCCCGGACGCCGGAATGGACATAGCCGAGACAGATGGCGAGCTGGGCGGCGAGGGGGCCTGGCGCGAGCTGGGAGAGCGCGAGGGACTTGAGATACTCCTCCTTGGTAAACCACCCGCGGCGCTCGACGAGGTCCCGTTGCATGTAGCCGATCAGCGCGACGGGGCCGCCGAAGCCCAGGCTGCCCAGGTAGAGGAAGTAGCGGAGGAGCTCGGCCATCGCGGGGCGCTGAATTTCCTGTTGCATCGGCTTGCCTCCTGTTGCAGCGCATGGTATACCGCATGCAACACCTGATGCAAGGCGATCCGGACGCTCGCTTCCTCTGCGCCCCGCCGGACCAGTTTCCGCGGGACGCGATCCCGTTCGACGTGATGGGCGCCGAGTTCGGCCACCAGGGCGAGGACTGCACCTTCGAGACACTGTTCCGGCGCAGCGGGCTCGACGATCCGCGGCTGCGGATTCTGGCCGAGATCGTCCACGAGGCCGACCTTCGGGACGGCAAATACGAGCGCCCGGAGACCGAGGGCGTGGGCCTTGCGGTGCGCGGGTTTGCCGGGACCATCAAGGATGACGACGAGCTGCTGGCCCAGGGGCTGGCCCTGTTCGACGGGCTCTACGCCGCGCTCGAGGCGCCGGCCCGGCGGCCTCGGCGGCCAGGGGGCAGCGAAGCGCGATGAGGCGGACACGAAGACGATCTCGAGGCAGATCGATGAGGAGGCAACGACGCGCTCTACGCGTACTGCCAGGAGGCAACGACGCGCTCCACGCGTACGGCCAGCGGAAGGCGGCGTAGCGTGATCCTGCGGCTCGCCGGCCGCCGGTCCGCGATCCGCCAGGGCCGGAGCCATGCCGGCCCGCACCCGGTGAGGTTCGGGTTCCTCTGGCAGATGCGGCCGTACTTCCGCCAGGTGGCCGGTCAGCTCATGCTCGGTTCGGTGGCCGGCATCGTGATGAACACGGCGGTGGTGCTGCCGGCCATCCTGCTGGGCCGGGCCATCGACCGGGCCCTGGCCCTCGAGCGCGGGCAGGCCACCGCCGCGGACGTCGGATGGGCGGCGCTCGCGTTCCTGGGCGCGACGCTCCTCACGGAAGTGCCGCGCATGGGCAAGCGGTGGTGGCTCATGACCGCGAACGCGCGCATCCGGGCCAACGTGCGGGCCGACGCGTTCCGTGGCGCGCTCGCCTGGCCCATGGCCGACCTGCAGCGCACGCCCCTCGGTGACCTGATGGGCCGCATCGTGGGTGATGTCGAGGTGCTGGGCGTCGGCGTGCGCGAGTTCACGATCGAGACGTGGGATACCCTGCTGTTCTCCTTCTCCTTCATCGTGGCGATGCTCGTGATCGACGCGCGGCTGACCCTGCTCTCCCTCCTCCCGGTGCCCGTTGCGATGCTTCTGGCCCACGCCACCGGGCGCTGGGTCGCGGCCCGCACCACGAGGGCGCGTGAGGCGAACGCCGATCTGACGTCGACCCTGCAGGAATACCTGGCCGGCATCCGGGTGCTGCGGCTGTTCGGGCGAACCAGCGCCTCCGTCCAGCGGGTCAGGAGCCTCTCGGAGCGGTTCGCCCAACGCAACCTGCAGGGCGTTCGATTGAAGGGAGGGCTGCAGCCGGTCTACGCCACGATCATGACCAGCGGGGTCGTCCTCATCGTGTGGCAGGGCAGCGAGCGGGTGATCGCCGGGGCCATGACGGTGGGAGCCTTCGTCGCCTACCTCGAGCTCTTCATTCGGTTCGTCAACCGCGGCCATCGCATTCCCCAGCTCGTCAACTCGCTCCAGAGCGGCGCGGCCGCCTACGCCCGGCTCCGCCCCCTGCTCGCCCCCGCGCTCCCGGTGGCAGGCGAGCCTGGCTTCGCCTCGTTCCGGGCCGGCCACGTGGCGGGGACCGCTCGGCCGGCGGTGCCGGTCGCCGTCCGAAGGTCCGGACCTGCGTCCCTGTCCCTCCGGAATGTGACGTTCCAGTATCCCGGCACCGAAGCCCCGGTACTCCGCGAGCTGAATCTCGAGATCCCGGCCGGAGCGCTGGTGGCCGTCACCGGCCCCGTCGGGTCGGGAAAGAGCGCGCTCGCGCGCGCCATCCTCGGCGTGTATCCGGTGACCTCGGGCGCGGTGCTGCTCGACGGTGGGCTGTTTGTCGACTTGCCTGCGGCCAGACGCCGCGGCGTCATCGGCTATCTGCCGCAGGACACCGCGTTGTTCTCGGGCTCGGTGCGGCAGAACATCGCGTTCGACCCCGCCGGCCTGCGAGGAGGCGACGACGGCGTTCCCTGGCGGGCGATCCGGCTGGCGGCGGTCGAGGACGACGTCGCAGGGTTCCCGCAAGGGCTCGACACCCCGATCGGGGAGTCCGGGGTCCGCATCTCGGGGGGCCAGCGGCAGCGCCTCGGGCTGGCGCGAGCCCTGGCCGCGGCCGCGCCCCAGTTTCCCGCGCTGCTCGTCCTCGACGACCCGTTCTCGGCCGTCGACGTCGCGACCGAAGCGGCCATCGTCGCCTCGCTCCGGCACGCGCTGGGACCTGCGGCGCCCCCGGAACAGCGGACGACCATCGTCCTGTGCTCGCACCGGCTGGCGGGCTTCTCGTGCGCTGACATCGTGGTGGTGCTCGAGCGCGGGGCGGTGGTGGAAACGGGCACGCACGCGGACCTCCTCGCGGCCGGGGGTCTCTACGCGCGCATTTACCTGGCACAGCGCGCCGCCGAATCATCGCCCAGGGAGCCGGGGCGACGGTGAGCGACCTCGCGTTGCCCCAGGACCGCGCCACGAACGCGCGCACGCCGGTGGCCCGGAGTCTGCTGAGCCTGCTGACGCCGCGGCGGGGCAGGGTGGTGCTGGTCGGGGTCCTGGTGCTCGTGGCGGCCGCGTTCGAACTCGTGCCTCCGCTTGTCATCCGCGATATCGTCGATCGCCATCTGACCGTCGGCCGCTCCGACGGCTTGCTGGCTCTCGCGCTGCTCTACCTGCTGGGAGTCGCCGCGGTGCAGGGCGTGACCTTCGTGTACGGCTATCTCGCCACCACGGTCGCCCAGAGCGTGCTCAGCGACCTGCGGGTCCGGCTGTTCGCTCACTTCCAGCGGTTGCCGACCAGCTATTTCGATCGCGTACCCGTCGGCGACGTGATCAGTCGCTGCACGGCCGACGTCGACACCCTCGACACCGTGTTCTCGTCGGGCGTCGCATTGCTGCTGGCCAACCTGGTCCGGCTGGCGACCATCGCGATCGCGATGGTGGCGCTGAGCCCTGGGCTGAGCCTCATCGCGGCGTTGATTGCCGCGCCGGTGCTGCTGGTGACCCGCTTCTTGCAGGTGCGCGTCCGACACGCGGAACGCGAGAACCGCGTGGCGGTCGGCGCGGTCACTACGGGCGTCCAGGAGGCCCTGACAAGCGCGGAGGCGATCCGGGCGTTCGGTCGCGAGCCCGAGTTCGTCGCGGGCTTCCGGCAGGTGCTCAGCCGGGGCCTGGCGGCGTCAAACCGCTCCACGTTCTACTCGGCGCTCTACACGCCCATGACCGCGATTCTGTCGGCCATCACCGTCGGCGCACTGCTCGCGGCGGGCACGCAGCCGGCACTCGGCGCCGGCATCTCGCTGGGAACGCTCACGGCCTTTCTCCTCCTGTTGCAGCGCTTCTTCCAGCCCATCACGGCCCTGGGCGAGGAGTGGCAGACCGTTCAGGGAGCGATGGCCGGCGCGGAGCGCATCTTTGGCGCCCTAGGGCTCGCGCCGGACGCGCCCGCCGGGCCGGAGCGCCCCCCCTCGGGCGCCGCGCGTTCCGCGCCGGCGCTCCTGCTTCGCCACGTCGAGTTCGGATACGCGGCAGGGCAGCCGGTGCTCCATGATCTCTCCGTGCAGGTACAGGCCGGAGAGCACCTCGCGCTGGTGGGTCGCACGGGCGCGGGCAAGACGAGCGCGCTCCATCTGATCGCGGGCCTGTACCGCCCGTGGGCCGGCCGCATCGTCGTGGCCGGCCGTGACCCCACGCGGCTCGCCGAAGCCGAGCGCAGCCGCGTGCTGGGCGTGGTGCCCCAGGTGGTCCGGCTGTTCTCGGGGACGGTGTTCGATAACGTGACCCTGGGCGACGCCTCGGTAACCGAAGAGGCGGTGTACGAGTCCGCCACGGTGGCCGGGGCCGATCCGTTCATCCGGGCGTTGCCCCAGGGCTACCGCACGCTTCTCAGTGGCAGCGGGGGCGGCTCGGGAGCGCACCTGTCGGCCGGGCAGCAACAGCTCCTGGCGCTCGCGCGCGCGCTGGTCCATCGCCCCGTCGTGTTGCTTCTGGACGAGGCGACCGCGGCCATCGACAATGCCAGTGACGCGGCCTTCCGAGCGGCGCTTCGTGAACGGGTGCTGCCGCGTGGCTGCGCCGTGGTGACGGTCGCGCACCGACTGAGTACCGCGCTCGAGGCCGACCGGGTGATCGTGCTCGACCGGGGAGAGATCGTCGAAGAGGGAGCGCCCGCCGGACTCATCGCCAGCCGGGGTCGCTTTGCGGCGCTCGTCGAGCTCGAGGCCGCCGGTTGGGACTGGCGCAGCAGCGCCTAGCACGGTCGGGGCGATCGGCGCTCGCCTCTCGGCCGCCTCGGCGGGAAGGCGTCCCTGGTGCGAATACCCAGGCTTCCTTGGGGCAGCCCTCGCCCCGTGACCTGGTCCGTACGTCTCTTGACGCTCGACGCCCCAGCGCCTAGCGTGAAGGTGAGCGATGGAAGCCATCGACGGTGCGAACGATCCAGTGGTGCATAGGCCCGGCAGCGCTCCTCTGTCCCAGCAGGCCATCCGGGAGCGGTGCGTCCATCCCACCGGCCGCTTCGTCGAGTTCCCGCGGGCCGAGATCGAGGGAACGATGCCCGACCGGTTCGCGCGCCAGGCCGCGCAGCATCCCGACCGGCTCGCGATCAAGACCCGCCGCCACGAGCTGACCTACCGGGCCCTGCACCGGGCGATGACGGCGGTGGCGCGACGGCTGAGGGAGCGGCTCGGCGACGGCCCCCGCGCGGTCGGCCTGCTGTTCGAGCAGGGCGCGCCCGCCATCTGGTCGGCCCTGGGCACGATGGCGGCGGGCAAGATGTGCGTGCCGCTGGACCCCGCCCATCCTCGGGCGAGGACCGCGTTCATCCTCCAGGACTCCGGCGCCGGCGCCATCCTGACCGAGCGGGACCACGCCGCGCTCGCCCGCGAGCGCGGCCACGAGGTCATCGTCGTCGACGAGATCGACGCGGCGGACGGCGACCGCGGCGAGCCCTGCCCGGCATCGGCCGGCGACCCCGCCTATCTCCTCTACACCTCCGGAGCGACCGGGCACCCCAAGGGGGTGGTCCGAACCCACCGAAGCCTCCTGCACTTCCAGATGAACTACGCCAACGCCCTGCACATCTGTCCGGACGATCGGCTGGCGATGCTTCGCTCGATGAGCGTGCTGGGGGGCGTCCGCGACATCTACGCCGCGCTCCTCAACGGGGCGGCCCTCTACGCGCTGGACGTCAAGCGCGAAGGAGTCCTGGCGCTGGCCGGCTGGCTGCGCGATCACGAGATCACCATCGCCTTCTTCGGTGCGCCGCTCTTCCGCCACTTCGCGGAGGATCTGGGCGGTCGGGACGGGTTCCCGCATCTGCGCGTCATCCGGCTGGGCAGCGACACGGTGCAGAAGTCGGACGTGGAGCTCTACCGGCGGCACTTCGCCTCCACCTGCATCCTCGTCAACGGGCTGGGCTCCACCGAGACCAGCACCGTGTGCAAGTACTTCATCGACAAGGACACGCGGATCGTCACGAGCACCGTGCCCGTGGGCTACGCCCTGGCGGACATCGAGGCTTTCGTGCTGGGCGCCGACGGCCGCGAGGTCCCGACCGGCGAGGCCGGCGAGATCGCCGTCCGGGGCGCCTACCTGGCGGAGGGGTACTGGCGGCGACCCGACGTGACGGCGGCGGCGTTCCGACCGAGCCCGACCGGCCACGGGGACCGCGTGTTCCTGACGGGCAACCTCGGGCTCCGGCATCCCGACGGATGCCTGGAGCACCTGGGGCGCAGCGACTTCCAGGTGAAGGTCCGCGGCTACCGGGTCGAGCTCGCGGAGGTCGAGCGGGCGCTGATGGCGATCGAAGGGGTCCGGGAAGCGGTCGTGGTGGCGCAGCCGGGTCCCGCCGGCGAGAGCCGGCTCGTCGGCTACGTCGTGCCGGGCGTACGGTCGGCGCTGGCCGTCGGCGCCATCCGCCAGGCGCTCCGCGCGACCCTTCCCGACCACATGGTCCCCGCCGACGTCGTCCTGCTCGACGCCATGCCGCTGAACGCGACCAGCAAGGTGGACCGGACGGCGCTGCCCCGGCCCGGGCGGACACGCCCGGAGCTGGGGACCCCGTTCGAGGCGCCCCGGACCGCGATCGAGGAGACGCTGTCGCGGATCTGGACGGACGTGCTCGGGCTGGACCGCGTGGGCGTCCACGACGGGTTCCTCGAGCTCGGGGGCGACTCTCTCCTGGCCGCCCGGGTGGTCTCCGGTGTCCTCGACGCGCTCGACGTCGACGTGCCCGTCCGCGCGCTGCTGGAGTCGCCGACGGTGGCCACGATGGCGGTCGTCGTGATCGCCCGCCGGATCGAGATGGCGGGTCCGGACGGCGAACCGGGCCCGGCGGCCGGACTCGCCTGAACGGGGCTCAGTCCGGCCGGTCGCCCGGAGCGGTGACGACGAAGACGACGAGGATCAGCACCGACAGGCCGAGCACCACGCCGAGGAAGAGCGCGAAGCTCTGCTGATGCGTCCGGGCGGCGCCGAGCACCGCCAGCAGGGCGACCGTCGCGACGAGGCTAGTCCAGCGTAGCAGCGGGCGCAGGGGCGACTCCGGGGACGCGCCGCAGGACCTGGCGGGCCCACACGGCGGCGAAGAGGACGAGCCCGACGGCATCCGCGATCAGGTAGGGCACGATCAGAAGGACGGCGGCGGCGAGGAGCACTGAGCGCTCGGCCAGGGTGGTCGGGCCGCGAAGCCAGCCCTGGAAGCCCGCGGCCATGCAGAAGATCCCGAG
>Ga0184637_10001361_pt1 | contig 16635 bp, 12 predicted proteins | sample PLM3_127_b2_FD_133143 | JGI IMG/M metagenome (GOLD analysis project Ga0184637, IMG submission 133143) | Groundwater sediment microbial communities from an aquifer in East River, Colorado, USA - PLM3_127_b2 | ecosystem: Environmental > Terrestrial > Soil > Riparian zone | place: USA: East River...
CCCATCGTGCCACGTGAGGCCGGGACGGAGCCGGTGAATCACGTCCATCTTCCCGTCAGGCAGCACCCGCCAGGCGTCGGTGTTCAGCTGTGGGAGCGCCTCGGCGAGGAAGGCTTGCGCGAGACCCCGCTCGTCCGTGTAGGTGAGGTTGGCATTGATCACCGTTTCGCCGGCCGCGCGAGGATTGGGCAGAGTCTGCAGCGGCTTGGCCGCGAAGCTCGGCAGCTCGGCCCCTGACATGATCACCAGGGTCCGTCCGGTCCCGGGCGCCGCCGCCCGCTGCTCGCCGCCGCCCACCGTGGACGGCGCTGCTGGCGCGCAGGCCCCGGCGAGCAGAAGCGTCAGCGCGATAAGCCCCGAAACCGCGAGGTGCCCAGTCATATTGCCCCTGCCCAGACCGCACCCCCCGCGGGGGGTGCGGTCTGGCTCAGCTACTTGAACGTGCAGTACGGATGGACCGAGCCCATCGCGCACGTCGCTCCGTTCTTCTTTAGCTCTGCTTCGAACTCCGCGTGGATGTTGGGTGTCTCATCGGAGAACTTGTACTGGTCTCCGCCCTCGCTCGGACCCTTCGAGTAGTCGTACTGCTTCCCACCGGGCTTGGGTTTATCCGTGCCCCAGCCGATAGCGAGAAACACCGCCCGCTCGGTACCGGTGTTGAAATGCGCGTGCCACCAGCCCTCCGGCGGCACGAACATGCTGCCTGGTCCCCAGTCGACCCGCTCGATCTCCTCCCAGGTCGGCCCAACCATGCTGTAGCCCTTGCCCTGGAGCAGCACAACGTGGATCCCGGGTCCGTGGCGGTGGAAGGTGGAGTGCGCGCCCATCGGCCACGACTGGCTGTGTGAGCGCACCGTGGCGTTCACCATGGCGAAGCCCTGGCCGACTGTTCCGCCGCCTCGGCCGGCCGTCGTCACGGCTCCGGGCGTAGGCGTCGAGGCGAGCACGTCGGCCACGAAGTTCGTATCCCATCGACCGCGGCCCATCTTCGGCTTCTCGTTGAAGTAGCCCTCTTCGTCGTCGAACTTGCCCTTGAAGACGTAGGGATTGTTGAAGACGAAGTCCAGGTCTTTGAAGCTATCGATGATCCGCGGAGCGGCGGTCATCGCGACGTACCGGACGGGCTCGTCGCCGGACAGGTTGAAGTGCTGGTGCCACGCGTTCGGTGGCAGCGAGAAGTAGCTCTGCTCGTGCCACTCGACCGTCTGCTTCCGTTTTTCGTCGTACCAGACCGAGGTCGTTCCGTGGCCCTTCAGGATGAAGATGGTCTCCTCGTAGATGTGGCGCCACGGCTCCGTCTGCCCGCGAGCCGGGATCTCGAGGACGTACGTGTCGTTGAACCCGCCCGTCCCGTCGAGGTTGATGAATACGCCGGATGCGTTGCCCCGCGCGGGCCATGGCGTGACATCGACGTCTAACAAGCTGCGGACGTGGAAGCCCCGGATCGTGGGAAGGCCCTGGGACTCCTTCCACTCCTCGTACGGCGACTTATACGTCGCGGCCTCGTTGATTCTTTCGCGCGCTTCAACTTCGACCACTACTGACATCTCCTTCCTTCAACCGACCACCACGGGTTCGTGGGCTGCGGTGCGCGCGGGCTCGTATGCGCGATGGGTCGCTCAGGCGCCAATGTATCGTCGTGGAGCCGATCAATCAACTGCCGGTGGTCCACTCCCAGAGATGGACGTTCCAGGTGCGTGTGTACTCGCTGGCGCCCCCGTACTTCGGATACACGCCCGTCAGTCCCGTGCGATAGGTCGTACTCTCGACCGTGTAACGGATCGGCCACTGCGGCAGGTCCTGGGTGTAGAGCTGCGCGAACCGTACGTACAGGTCCTCCACCTGGTTCGGTGCTCGAATGTGGGCGCTGAAGAGGTCCGCCAGCGTCCTATCCTTCTCGGGATTCGCCCACCGGCCGGTGTTCTGCCCGAGCCAGCGGTTCGCCTCCGTCGGGATGAAGCGGCTGTGGTAGCGGTCATCCCAGGCGCCCGGATCGCTGAACACGGTCACCATTCGGACTCCCGGCCACCGGTTGCGGAACTCTTCGGTGTCAAGCGCCCGCTGCGGCATGTTGTTGATCTGGGTCTCGACGCCGATCGCTCGCCAGTAGTCCGCCACCGGGGCCTGGAGCAACTCGAGATCGGCCCCGGAGGCAGCTTCGAAGTCGATAGCGAACCGGTCGCCCCGCTGGTTCGTCAGGACGCCGTCTGTGCCCCGCGTCCACCCGGCATCTTGCAGAAGCGATCGCGCCCGCTGGGGATCGAACTCGTACCGGGTCGCGGCGGATAACACCCTGGCGTACGAAGGGAACCCCGGGACCATCGGAATGTAGGCAACTTCAATCAGGCCTCGGGATAGGGTCTCTTTGATCTCATCGCGATTGATCGCGTGCAGCAAAGCTTGCCTGACGCGGACGTCCTCGAAGAAGGGACTCATGCCCGGGCCCGCGCCCTGGGCGTTGGTCGGCGTCAAGAGCACCGTTCCCTGGCCGGTCCCCTCCCATTGTTCTTTGGCGACCAGCGCGCCATCCCAGGTGAGCGCGTCGCGAAGCGTGACGTCCACCGAATTCGTGAGGATGTTGGCCAGCATCACCTGGCGGTCGCCGACCAGGCGCCAGGTGATGCGGTCGATTTTCGGCCGCCCGAGGAAGTAGTCGTCGAAGGCCTCGACCTCGAGGACCTCGGCGGGAAGGAAATCCAGCACCCGGTAGGGTCCGGCTCCGATGAATCCGCTAGTCCAGTACGGATGGTTCTCGAGCGCCGTGTACTCCCCAGCCCGGTAAAGCGGCTCCAGGATGTGCCGCGGCACCACCGAGAGGTAATTCTGGTTCGTGATTCGGCCGGCCAGGTGGACTCTGTTGAGGTAGACCACCCACGTCTGGCTATCGGGCGTCTCGACGCGGTCGACCTGATCCGGGAACGCCCGCTCCGTAATCGGGAGATTCGGGTCCTTGGCGAGCTCGAGCGAAAACGAGAGATCGCTCGAATCGAAGGCCGTCCCATCGTGCCACTTGATGTTCGGCCGGAGCTTCCATGTGGCCACCATCGTGCCATCCGGGTTGAGCTGCAGCGTTCCTTTCTCCAGGGAGGGCAGGTCTTCAGCCATCCAGCCCTGCCACTGGAGGTTCGTCAGGTTCCGCTGGACCAACCCAGAGCTCACGACGTCTCGCGCCTCGTCGTCCCGGAGGCCCCAGGCGCCGAGCTGGGTGAGCAGCCTGCCGGTGCTGACCACCAGGTTGCGCTGGACTCGCGGCGTCGTGGATTGGGTTTCGCCCCGGTCAGAAGGGGACGCGCACCCCATCGCGGTGATCGCCAGCAGCAAGAAAGCCGCTGTCCATCGAGTCCATCTCGTCGCAACCGCGACGATCAAGCGCCTCTCCGTGGGCCGCCGCGAGCCTCTGAGGTGCCTCATGGCGGCGTCGCGAGGAGGGTGCCCCAGCCACGGACGGGATCGATGATCCCCGGGCGTATCAGCCCATTCCAGACTTCTGCATTCAGGCTGGTGAAGACGGGTTTGCCGAACTCCTCCTCCAGCGCAGGGACCGTGTGGAGCGCCATCGCAGCGCCGCCGGCGACCAGGATAGCCTCAGCGCTCGGGTCGAGCTGGGCCGCTTCGCGCCCCACGTCCATCGCCGTCTGCAGCCCCTCCCTGAGGGACATGCCAGAGGCATCATCGATCCACTGGCCGCGCGCGGTGATGCCGGCGACCTCCAGCCCGCCGTCCTCCAGGTATTGCGTAACTCGCGCGTTTAGCTCAGGCGCCCAACGGCTGGCGACCGCGATTCTCCGGAGACCCAGGCGGTTCATCGCAGCGATTACCGCCTCCAGGGGAGCGTCTCCGGGGATGCCGGTCCGCTGTTCCATCTGGCTGAGCAGCTCTCGTACTCGCGCGCGACCCAACTGCGATGAAGGCGGGACCCCGGACAGGACGATGTGATCGACGTTCTCTTCGACGAGCTCGTCCACGCAGCGCCAGAAGTCGCCGATGGCCTCCTCGACGCGCTCCTGGGTGAGCTCGCGGAGGCCGAGCGGCGTCTCGACAAGCATCACGTCGAGGGGAACGATGCGATAGAACTGGTAGCCAGAACCTCGATGGACCCGTTTATCGCGCGGCGCGATCTGGCCCCAGATGTAGCGCGGCACCAACCGTTCCATCGCTTCCTCCGAATTGGTCCGCAGTCTATCACTCCCGATCTCGACCGAAAGGTCAATAGACAGCCATTAATAGAATGGCCCGACGTATACTGCGCCAAAGGTCACTGAGGGAGGTCATCATGGCTGAAGCTCAGCCCAGGAGCGCGGCGGAACGCGATCTGCGCCTCATGCACCTCGACCACTTCAACGTGCCCGTGCGGGACCTCAACGTCGCCCGCAGGTTCTACTGTGACGTCCTCGGGGGAGTCGTCATCGCGGAACCGAGCTGGCGCGGACACCAGGACGGCCGTGTGCGGGGCGCCCACCTGGACGTCCAGCTCTTCAACGACGAGGGCCATATCAACGCGTACTGGCAGCCGTGGGGCCAGCCAGCGCCCGACCAGATGTTCCCCCACCGCGCCTTCCGCGTCCCTAGCGCCGCCAAACTCGACGAGATGATCGCTCGCCTGGAGAGCGTCGGGGTGCCGTCGATACTGGCCACCCGCCAGGAGGCCCGTGACGGGGCATCCATCCCCGTCTCGCTGTACTTCCGAGACCCGGATGGCAACCAGCTCGAGCTGCGGTGCGAGGCTTATCCGTCGCGCCCTGGGATCCACCTCGGTGCGTTCGACCCCACCTTGCAGTACTACCCGTGGCGAGATTGGCGGGCAGCCGTGGAAGACGGCGGGCCGCCAAGCGTGGAGGGCTAACGATGCCGAGACCAAACACGCGGCTCGATCAATCGGTCGATCTGGACAGCGTCGATCGCTTCACGCTGCCGGTCCGAGACCTGGCCAAGGCCGAGCTGTTCTACACGCAGGTGCTGGGCGGCGACATCGTCGAGCGCAACACCGTCGAGATGAGTCACCGAGACCATCCCGCGATGCGCGTCCGAATGTGCGACGGCGTCGACGTCGTGCTGGTCCAGCAGTTCTACGGATGGCTGCCGGTCGACAGCACGAATCCTCACTGGGGCTTCGAAATCCCGGGCGCGGACGTCGATACGTGGGTCGACCATTTGAAGGAATGGCAAGTGCCCACCGCGATCGTCTTTCGCGAGGACGACCAGGAAGCAATGGGCGTACCCACGCGGGCGGAGCTCCACTTTCTCGATCCGGATGGCAATCAGATCGAGCTCGTGGCCTGGGACTACCCGATGAACGACCGAGCCTGGCGCGGCCAGTACGACCCCTGGGGGCTGCCCTACAACTACAAGAGCTGGCCGCCCGCGTCCGCGCGGCACCTGCTTGGCGGGGCGCGCTAGGTGTCACCTCTCACGGAGATTGCCATCGTGTTGGTTCCGTGTTTCAGTAGGGCGGGGGCTTGTCCCCCGCCGTGTCGCCTTCTCTGGTGTGGACGGGCGGGAGGGGACAAGCCCCTCCCCTACCGGACGAAGGCTATGCCCGCAAAAGTACCCATTAGAGGTCCCGCACCCGCGGCAGCGTCACCGCGATGGCGACCGCCATGAGCGTGACGAGGGCCCCTCCGATGGCCAGCGCCAGCGGCGCTCCCCAGTACTCGGCGATTCCGCCCGCGATCGCGCCGCCGAGGGGTATCAGGCTCCAGTTCATGCCCCACACGCCCATCACCCGACCGCGGAACTCGTTCGGCAGGATGAGCTGCAAGCTGGTGTTGGCGAGGGTCATGTACACCTGGTTTGCCGCGCCCATGAGAAACAGCAGCACCAGCGACAGCACGAAAGACTCGGACACGGCAAAAGCGATGATGAGCACACCGAAGCCTGCCGCGCCGATGAGTATCCGCCAGCCGTTGCCGCGCGAGCGGGCGAAGGCGGCGACGGCGAACGTCGCGAGGATCGAGCCGGCCGCCGCGGCGAACTCCAGGAACCCGAAACCCTGAACGCCGACCTGTAGGATGTCGCGCGCGAACACGGGGAGCATCATGGTGAAGGACATGCCAAACACGCTGTCAAAGAAAACCAGGCCGATGAGCGCCGCGACCACGTGGTTTCTCCGTATGAAGCTCAGCCCTTCCACGACGTTGCGGAGCAGGCTCCCCCGGCCGCTCACGCGGGCGGAGGGCTCCAGGCGAATCTGGGCGAACAGGCCCATCGCGACGACGAAGAAGCCTGCCGCGACGTAAAACGTCTGCCCGATTCCGACCAGGGCGATCAGCAGCGCCGCGGCAGCGGGCCCAACGAGACGGGTGCCGCTCCACACCAGATTCCCAAGAGGCACGGCGTTGGGGATCTCTTCCACTGGAACCACGGACGGCAGGAGCGCCTGTCGCGCCGGCCCGTCGAATGAGCGGACGCCGCCCAACATCATCGCGAGGACCAACACCTGCCAGACCTGCACGATCTCGGTCACGACCAGCGTGCCGAGGCCCAGGAACAGCAGCGCGGTCGCGCCCTGGGCCGCCAGCAGCAGCCGCTTGCGGTCCATCCGGTCCGCAAGCGCGCCGCCCAGGAGCGTCAGCGCGATGTTGGGGATGACGTGAGCGAGGCCGGTGATTCCGAGCATCGCCGGCGAGTTCGTCAGCTGGAGCACGAGCCACGCCAGCGCCACGTGCTGCATGTTCTGGGCGAGTACCGAAGGAAACTGGCCGAACCAGTAGAAGCGGTAGTTGCGGTGGCGCAGGGCGCTGAACATGATCCAACGCCCTGGTTCGGCCTGGACGGGAGGGGGGATGGCGTGCACCGCAGCTCCGTTAAGCCACCGATTCTACCCCGGGGAAGTCTTGAAGGCCTCAACTAGCTGTGCTAGCATCAGCCGCCTTCACGTGGCCGTAGCAGGGTAATTAAAGGGGGAAAGGGGGGCTACGCATGCCTCGGCCGCTCCACTTCTACTCGAAGATCGTCCAGGTCAAGGACCTGGAGCGCTCCGAGCCTTTCTTTCGCGACACCCTCGAGCTGGAGTCGGTCGGTCGCGACCTGTGGCCGGACGAAGGGCACAGCTCGACCTTCAAGACCGCGAAGGGCCAGTACGTCATACTGGTCGAGGATCCCGAAGTCGCTCCAGAGAAGGCGGAGCACTGGAACTTCATGCTCTCCGCGGACGACTTCCCCCGGATATCGCAGAAGCTCAACGAGTTGAGCCTGAACATCGGTGATCTGCGGGCCGAGTACCGAGCCATAGGCGAGATGAGCGACAACTACTACGATCCCGACGGTCAAATCATGCAGATGACCGCCATCGCGCCCGAGGCGTACGAGACCCCCCCAGCCGGTCTGGGCAAGATCACGGCCGGGCGCATCGACGATTTCGCGGTCGGCGCGGTCGCGTATGTCGAAGCGGGCAAGTTCTTCATCGTGCGGACCCAAGAAGGGATCCTCGCCATATCAGAGGTGTGCACCCACCGCCAGTGGCACGTGCGCTATCAGAAGGAGCACTATCGGTTCTGGTGCGATCGCCACAACAACCGCTTTACGCGCACGGGCGCGCACATCGGACATACGCCAGGTACACCGCCGCTGCACGCTTATCCGATCGAGTTCGTCGGCGACCAGATCGTCGTCGACACCGACCGGAATGTCGCCCGCACACAGGATGAGGCGGACCGGATGATCCCCGTTCCGGTGCCGGTGGCCTAGGGCCGGCACCAGCTACAGGAGGAGAAACGATGGCAAGCCCCATGGTCGAGTTCGACCACGCAGTCATCCGCGTCAATGATCTAATCGTGGCGGAGCGCTTCTACCGCGACGTATTCAGCGGGATCTACGGCCCAGAGCTGGTGAACGTCGAGCACACCAGCACGTGCACCGTGGAAGAGCTCTTGCACCTTTCGGCGCGCGGGGGGCCCGGGACCCGTCGCGCGGAGATCGAGCGGGAGAAGTTCGGCCGCGACCGAGAGGAGCGGGACCCCACGGCGCGAATTGCGGGCACGCCCCAGGGCACCGTCCACATCGGCGAGGCGCTGATCCCGCTGTTCCTGGCTCGCCGACACGATCAGGAGCCCCCGCCCGAGCAGATGCGTGGGCAGCCACGCCATTCCTTCCCGGCGAGTCCCGAGCAGATGGAGAAGGCGATAGAGGTGCTGCGCACCAATCGCGTGGCGTTCGAGGGGCCGGTGGACCATCCCGAGCCAGCACTGGTCGCTCGGTCGATCTACTTCAAGGACCCGTCCAGTAACTTCCTCGAGATCTGTGTCCCCCGGGATCCGGAAGCCTATCCATCGAACGAGGCGCTGCCAACGCACGCGGACTAGCGCGAGCAAACAGGCTGTGATGGGGTGGGTTCGTCGCAGCCGGTGGAGCGGGGGCTCGTCCTCCGCTAAAAAGCGCGGCGGGCCACAAGGACCCGCCCTACCGGCGCGAGGCAGAGCTGCTCATCAATTCTTTCTCCCGAGCGGGGGGAGTCGTTTTGGCCAAGGGAGGTGCTGGATATGACGCGTCTTTCGCCGTCGACGTTCCTGCTGGCTCTGGGGCTCGCCCTGTTGGGTTGCGGGCCGAGCGCAGTGAATCCCATCCAGCCGGGCCCGGCTGCGCCCGCGCCGCCGGCTGCCCCGAAGACCCTGACCTTTGCCGTGCCGGATGAGCCGGGCCCCCTGATCTCGACGATCGGCGGCAGCAGTCGGCGGGTCGCCGAAGACATCGCCAATGCCGTTCACCAGCACCTGGCCAACTACGACGACACCGGGCGAGTGCACCCTATGCTCGCGAGCGAGCTCCCGTCCACCGAGCGCGGCACCTGGACGGTGCGCCCGGATGGCACGATGCAGACCACGTACCCCTTGCGCCGAGACGTCACCTGGCACGACGGCACGCCCTTTACCGCGAAGGACGTCGTCTTCGCGTGGGCGGTCACCAGAGACCCCAGCGCCGGCATGGCCGACCGCGTCGTCGCGGATCTCATCTCGGGCATCACGACACCCGACGACTTCACGCTGGTAATCGAATGGGCGAAGACCTACCCGTTCGCCAACGCCATTGTCGAGGAGGATCTGGGCCCCTACCCGGTCCACCTTCTGGAGTCCCTCTACCAGACTGACCACGAGCGCTTCCGGAACGCAAACTACTGGACAACGCAGTTCGTCGGGCTGGGACCGTATCGCCTGGCCGAGTGGGAGCTCGGCAGTCACCTGACCCTGCAAAAGTACGACCGCTTCCACGCGGGCCCCGCTAAGATCGACACCATCGTCGTGCGCTTCCTGGGCGACGAAGCGACCATCGTCGCCAACCTTCTCGCGGGTACGGTCGACGGCGTAAACCCCAACGGGATCACCTTCAACGAGGCCCTGCTCGTTAAAAGCGAGTGGGAGAAGGCTGGCACGAAGCCCGTAGGGATCGTCCAGACGACGCACTGGCGGATCATGGGGACGCAGTTCCGAGTGCCGAATCCGCGAGAGATCACGGACGTTCGCATCCGCCGCGGGCTGCTGCACGCCCTGGACCGAAAGGCGATGGTGGATCACCAGTTCAGGGGCCTCGCCCCGCTGTCCGACACGTTCGTCCCCCAGGAAGACCCCAAATGGGACTGGGTGAAGGACGTGGTCACGCGCTACGAGTACGACCCGGCGCGGGCTCAGCAGCTCCTCGCCGAGGGTGGGTGGACGCGTGGCAGCGACGGCGCGCTGGCCGATGCTTCCGGCCGACGGGTCTCGATCCCGGTCTGGAGCTCCTCCCGCCGCACGGAAGACGAGCTGGCTCTGATCGGCGACTACTGGAAACAGGTCGGCGCGGACGTGCAGCAGATCATCCTCACCAGCGCCCAGAACAACGATCGTGAGTACCAGGCGAACTTCCCCGCCTTCTTCACCGACCAGGCTTCGATCATCTTCCGAAACCTGATGAACAAGACCTACAGCGGGAATTGCCCGACCGCAGCGACGCGCTGGATCGGCGGCAACGGGGGCTGCTATTCCAATCCCGCGGTCGACCGGGCCGTGGATGCGCTGACGATAGCGACCCAGCAGGGTGACCAGCAGCGCCTCTACCGGGAGCTCGTGAAGCTGCAGACGGAAGAGCTGCCGATCCTTCCGCTGTACTTCCTGGTGCGTATGTCGTTGTTCCGCGACGGAGTCACCGGGGTCAAGGGCGATACCAACCCACGTACCGGCCTGATGTGGAACGTGGCCGAGTGGGACGTGAGATGAAGCAGCCGCGGCGGGAGATCGAAGTGTGAGATCTGACGGCCAGCGCACCGATACCATTACGATGCGCTCCCGTCTTATTCTCGAGGCTGCGTCTGCGCTGGCGGGCGACGTCTCCTTCCCCTACCGCCAGGCACGGGTCAGCTTCCGCCAACAGGGTCGCGGCGACGAGGAGTGGCCGGTTACCTTCCTCGCCAGCGACACGCCGGACGCGATCGACGAGGTCGCGGAGGGTCGTGCCCAGGTGGCGATCGTCAACCCCGCGGCTCCTCTGGCGCTGGCCTACCGCGGCGGCGGTCCGTACCAGGCCCCGGTGCCGGTACGCACCATCGCAGTGATCCCCTCCCAGGACCAGTTGGGGTTCGCGGTCGCCGAGCGGACAGGGCTGACGAGCCTCGAGGAAGTCCGCGATCGCCGCTACCCACTGCGTCTTTCCCTCCGCCGACGCAACCACTCCACCACGTTTGTCGTGCGTCAAGTGCTCACCGCCGCGGGGTTCTCGCTGGAGGACATCGAGGAGTGGGGCGGCGACGTCCGATATGATGGGGGCCTGCCTGACCTTCCCAACCGATGGGGGCTGGTCGAGCGAGGGGAAGTGGATGCGGTCTTCGAAGAGGCGATGGGACGCTGGGCGGACAAGGCAGCAACTGGCGGGCTCCGCTTCCTCTCAGTGGGGGGCCCCCTGATGGAGCGGCTTCAGGCCGTAGGGCTGCGGCGAGGGATCATCGCGAAAGAAGCGCACCCGTCGCTTCCGGCCGACGTGGTAACGGTCGACTTCAGCGGTTGGCCCATCTTCACCCACGCCGACACTCCGGAAGACTGGGTCTATGCGTTCTGCCGCGCCCTCGAAGAGCGCAAGGACCGCATCCCCTGGCAGGGGGAGGGCCCATTGCCCCTGGAGCGCATGTGCCGGGACACACCGGAGGGCCCAATCGACGTTCCTCTGCATCCCGGCGCCGAGCGTTTCTGGCGGGAGCTAGGTTATCTGTAACTCGGAGGACTGATGAACCGATCTGGACCTTCAGCATTAACCGTGGTTGGCCTCGTCCTGCTGGTAGCAGCCTGCGCGCCAGCTCCTGGCGGCGGCGACGGACCGCCGGGCGCGGCGAGCGTGCCCGCCTCGACCGGACCCAAGACCATCCGCATCGCCCTCACCCGCGAGCCGAACGGGTTCGTGATCAGCCTGTCTGCCAGCGCCAGCACGTCCGGCGGCGCCATCCAGGCGCAAAACGTGCCGGCGAACAAGCTACAGAACACGGACGAGAAGGGGACACGGTTCGCCGAGCTAGCCGAGGCCCTGCCCTCCACCGCGGATGGCACCTGGAAGATCAACGCCGACGGGACCATGGAGACGACCTGGAAGCTGCGCCCGAACATCAACTGGCACGACGGCCAGCCGGTCACATCGGGCGACCTCGTCTTCGGCTACCAGGCCGCGACGACGCCCGGCGTCACGAGTCTCGGCGCGTCGTATCTGAGGAACATCTCCGAGGTCGTGGCCGTCGATCCGCTGACCGCCATCGTCCGCTGGTCGCGCCCCAACCCGGCCGCGGATGCGCCGGGCGACAATCTGCCGGTCCTCCCGCGGCACCTCCTGGAGGACAAGCTCGCTAGAGGCGGCGAGGGCTTCCAGCAGCTCCCCTACTGGACTTCTGAGTTCGTCGGCAACGGCCCGTTCAAGCTCGACCGCTGGATGCCAGGTGATCAGCTCCTGTTCAGCGCCTTCGACGACTACTATCGCGGCCGGCCCAGGGTCGACCGAGTCATCATCCGCGTCATCCCGGACTCGAACACGCAGGTGGCCAACGTGCTGGCAGGCGAGATCGACGTCACGCTGCCCTCCGGCATCGATGCGGACACCGGGCTCGCGGTCCAGGAGCGTTGGGCCGGCACAGCCAACCAGGTGCTCCTCGCCTCGCCGGGCCAGGTGCGCAGCCTGTTGCCGAATAGCAACGCCGAGCACCAGAACCCGAAGGAGCTGCTCGACCCGCGCTTCCGCCAGGCGCTGTATCGAGCTGTAGACCGCCAGTCCGTCTCCGAGGCGGTCACCCGCGGCTTCGCGCCGGTGGCCGACAGCTTCATCGCGCCCTTCTACAGCATCCGGAAGGACGTGGAGTCCTCGATTCCGCAGTACCCCTACGATCTCGCCGCGGCCGAGCGCGCCCTGCAGGAGCTGGGATGGACAAAAGCGCCGGACGGGGTGCTGCGCAACCAGCAGGCCCAGGAATTCCGGTTCACCGTGCACGCGAACGCCCAGGGCCGGGCCGAGCGCGAGATCAACACGGCGGTCGCGGGATGGAAGACGCTCGGCATCCAGGTGGACCAGCAGCTCGACCAGGTGTCGATCACGATCAGCGACGAGGAGCGGGTGAAGCGCGCCGGCTTCAGCCTGATCGGCGGGGACTCACAGGAGTACTTCGGCGACCGCATCAGTTGCGAGACGATGCCCACGCCGGCCAACCAGTATCGCGGCCGCAACAGCGGCAGCTGGTGCAACCAGGAGGCCCAGAGCTTCATCGACTCGCTACGGGTCACGATCCCGCAGGACCAGCGGACGCAGCTCACGCAGGGCCTGATCGGCGTGGTCATGACGCAGCTGCCGATGATGCCTCTCTACTGGGACCTCGACCCGATCCTGGTCGCGGCGGGCGTGAAGAACGTACCGCCGCCGTCGGCCCCGACGCGAGTCAGCACGTTCAACATCTGGGCGTGGGAGAAGGAGTAGACAGCTCGCTGAGGGCGAGCGGCCCGCTGACGGGGTGAACGCCATCATCGTCGGCTCTCTCGACAGCTTCGAGCGGAACGTGCAGCGCTATCACGAGCTGTGGAGCTAGCACGGCGGCGCTCACGCCCGAACTCCCCAGGGGACCGAGCCGAAAATCGGCCTTGTGAACCACATCGCCCCGGCGGACACAGACGAAGAAGCGATCGCGATCGCCAGGCCGGCCTGGCACTACTACGTCTGGAGCCTCGAGACTCCGCGCCGTCTGGAAGCAGAGCGGCGCGGCTTGACTCAGTTTCTGGCCGCGACGATGTCGGGCCGGCCGCGGGTCTACCGGATCGAGAGGCTGACCCCGAGCGGTTTCGAATTCCCGACCGGACCGAGGAACAGCAGCGTCGTCGGGCCAGCCCGGGCAACATCGGCGGGGACGGCCGCGGCGCGGGCTTTAGTGTGATCGCTGGCAAGCCCGAGTCGATTCGCGTTTACATGGACGAGCACGTCGCCAACGGGGCGAACTACTTCGTGTGCTCGTTCCAGCAGGGCAGCCTTAACAACGACCAGGCGCGGCGCTCGATCGATCTTTTCGTCAACCGGATCATGCCCTCCTACCTAGCCAGGGTCCTCTGCACGTTTGCGCTGCTTCGGCGTCTATTAAAGCGGCTTCCTCGACTGGGTGACAGGCGACGATGCTTTCGGGGCTGCCGTGTTCGATCATCCACACGACACGGAAAATAGTGAGGTAGTTTGGCTGCTGGATCATCGGTGCCCAGCGATGATCGGTGCACTTCAGTCCGTCTTGGGTTCCTCGTCCGTTTTCTTCATTGAGATCCGCAGATTATCGAGATGCTGCCCCTTCAGGCGAAGTTCAACAAAGCCCTCATGTTCGAATGAGGCTGAGATTCCGAACTCCCCCGGCTGGCTTTGGACTAATGCGAACTGCGCGCTTCCGCTGCCCGTGGCGGCGGTCGCAGTTGCGATGTGCGCTCCGGAGTAAGCGCCATGATGCACCGGCACCGCTTGGAGATCACGACGAAACGTGGCTTCAATCCTGATCGCAGCCAACTCGATCCGGTTATGACCGTCGGAGAGAAAGGTTTGGCGCGGTACGTCGACCTGAAGTCCTATGGTGGCGACTGTGTTGGGAGCGACAGTGTCGTGGATTTTGGCTAGCACGGCCTCGTCCTGAATCACCTCGTCCGCCAACGCCGCCAGTGGCTGTCTCGGGTTCCCGGCCGCGTCCTCCGTAACAGCCGTCTCTAAGGCAAAGCCCTCGACCAAATCTGGTGGCGTCCCCCGGGCCGCGATAATGGTCAGTCGGGCTGACTTGCCGACGGGCGAGAGAAAATCGGTCACCATCTCGCGTAGCTCGGAGAAAACCGCCTTCCAGTCGGTTTCGAGCGCTTCTTCTAGCGTCAGGGTCTCGATTCTGGGTGCCGTGCTCGCTGCCGCGCCGGAAAGCGCGTTGCTTGTAAAGCCCAACCTGGACACGGCCACGACCTTGTCAATAGGGAGATGGCGGTATTTGCCCACCAGGTCGTCGATCCATGTCACATCAGCCGGACGCGAGCGGTCCCTCGTCTCCACCGCGATGGAAACAGCGTGCCCGCCCAGCGCTCCCTCAATGGAAATATCGATCTCGCGCTCGATGCCCGCTGTATCCAGAACCAACTTGGATTCGGTGACCGCAGTCTCGTCCGAGGCGAGTTGGCCCTCGATAAGAGCGACGAGACGCTGAAAATCGTTGCTACGCTGGGGCATGCCCGATCTTAATGGAACCGGGCCAGTGGCGGTTCTGCGGGATCTCGCAAACCGATCGAACACGATCCGATCCGGTCATAGTGCTCGTCGGGTCTTCCGCCGTAGGTACGGGCGCAGGCCAGACCTTCGCCGCAAAATCATGAGAGACCCGTTCGTCACCAGAGCGATTGCCGGCTAGAATGCCAGGCTATCTCTAGCGCCGGGTCGCCGCGTGAGCTACGCTGAAATCGTTGCCTTTATCTGGGCTGTCGCGGATCTCATCCGCGACACCTTCAAGCGCGGCAAGTACCAGGACGTCATATTGCCGTTGACTGTCCTTCGCCGCCTCGACGCGGTCCTCGCCCCCACGAAGGCAGCGGTGCTGGAGCGGAACGCTCAGCTGCAGGGGCGCCTGGAGAACCTGGAGCCCCAGCTGCGCCAGGCTTCGGGCTTCGCTTTTTACAACACCTCCCGATACGACTTCGAGAAATTGCTGGCCGACGCACCCAACCTCGCGGCCAACCTGCGCAACTACATCAACGGCTTCAGCCCGAACATGCGCGAGGTCATCGAGAAGTTCGACTTCGACAACACGATCTCGAAGCTCGCCGAGGCCGGGCTGCTTTTCCAGGTGATGGAACGCTTCAAGAACGCCGACCTCCATCCCGACCGCGTCTCCAACGCGACCATGGGCACCATCTTTGAGGAGCTGATCCGCAAGTTCAACGAGGCCCTGGACGAGAACCCCGGCGAGCACTTCACGCCGCGCGACGTCGTTCACCTGATGGCAGGCCTTCTTATCGCTGGCGACGAGGATCGCATCAGCCGGCCGGGCGTGGTCCTGACGGTCTGCGACCCCTGCTGCGGCTCGGGCGGGATGCTCACCATCACGAAGGACAAAGTCCTTGGCATCCCGGAGAGCGCAGGCATCAACCCAGCGGCCGACATCTATCTATTCGGGCAGGAGGTCAACCCGGAGACCTTCGCCGTCAGCAAGTCGGACCTCTTCATGAAAAGTGCCGACGGCCGAGACGCCGAGAACATCGCCTTCGGCTCCGTGCTCTCGAACGATCGGCACGCTGGCCGGCACTTCGACTACCTGATCACGAATCCGCCCTACGGCAAGGACTGGAAGCGCGATGAGGCGGAGGTGCGGGCTGAGCATGCGAAGGGACCCGCGGGGCGGTTTGGCGCCGGCCTCCCCCGCATCTCCGATGGCCAGCTGCTGTTCCTCCAGCACATGCTCGGGCGGATGAAGCACACTTCGGATGGCGGATCGCGGGTCGCGATCATCATGAACGGGTCTCCGCTCTTCACCGGCGACGCCGGTAGCGGTGAGAGCGAGATTCGGCGCTGGATTCTGGAGAACGACTGGCTGGAGGCGCTGGTCGCCCTGCCTGAGCAGCTCTTCTACAACACAGGCATCGCTACCTACGTGTGGGTGCTCACGAACCGCAAGACGGCGCAGCGGAAGGGCAAGGTGGTGCTCATCGATGCGACCTCGTTCTGGGTGCCAATGCGCCGCAGCCTCGGGGACAAGAGACGCGAGGTGCCTGAGGAGCGGCGGTCGGAGATCATCGTGCTCCGGCGGGAGGAAGAGAGCGAGCACGTTCGTGTCTATCCCACGACGCACTTCGGCTACCGCAAAATCACGGTCGAGCGGCCGCTGCGCCTGAACTTCCAGGCCAGCCCCGAGCGTATTGCCCGCCTCGATGACCAGAAGGCGTTCGCCGACCTGGCCGTGAGCAAGAAGAAGGATGCCGCCAACCGCGCCCCCGAGGAAGCGGCTGGTCTGGCGCTCCAGGCCGACATCAGGGCGATGTTGGAGATGCTGCCGCCCGATCTCTTCAGGGACCGCGATGCCTTTCTGGCCGAGTTGGCTGCGGCGGCGAAGCGCGCCGGCCTGACGCTGGCGGCTCCGGTCCAGAAAGCCGTGCTCGATGCCCTCTCCGAACGGGACGAGGCCGCTTCTATCTGCCGCGACCGCGACGG
>Ga0184637_10001364_pt1 | contig 16618 bp, 11 predicted proteins | sample PLM3_127_b2_FD_133143 | JGI IMG/M metagenome (GOLD analysis project Ga0184637, IMG submission 133143) | Groundwater sediment microbial communities from an aquifer in East River, Colorado, USA - PLM3_127_b2 | ecosystem: Environmental > Terrestrial > Soil > Riparian zone | place: USA: East River...
CGACGAGGTCCAACAGCTGTACCTGGAGAGCCTCGAGGCGTGCGGCATCAACCCCCGGCAGCACGACATCCGGTTCGAGGAAGACAACTGGGAGTCGCCGACTCTTGGCGCCTGGGGCATCGGCTGGCAGGTGATGTTCGACGGCCTCGAGATCTCGCAGTTCACCTATTTCCAGCAGGCGGGCGGCATCGAGCTGTCGCCGATCTCCGCGGAGCTCACCTATGGGCTCGAGCGGATCGCGATGGCGCTGCAGCGGGTGGACAGCGTGTACGACCTCGAATGGGCGCAAGGCGTGACATACGGCGAAGTGCGGCTGCGCGAGGAAGTCGAGCAGTCGAAGTACGTCTTTGGCCGCGTCAACATGCCCGAGGGTGAGTTCGGCGCGTTTCATCGCGACATGTTTGACAGGTATTACCGGTTTGCCGAGGTGCTGCGGGAGAACGGGTTGATCTGGCCTGCGCTCGAGCACTGCCTCAAATGCTCGCATCTTTTCAACATTCTGGACTCGAGCAACAGCATCGGTGTCACCGAACGCACCGCCTACATCCTGCGCGTGCGGCAGCTCGCGGTCGGGATCGCCAAAGCGTACGTCGGCGAGGCAGCGCAGAAGGCGGCGGTCTGACGTGGATCGGGAACTCCTGCTCGAGATCGGATGCGAGGAGCTGCCGGCCAGCTGGCTGCCGGAGTTGACGCAGCAGGTTGGCGATGTCGTCCTCGCCGAGCTCCGCGCCCACCGTCTGACCCCTGAAGCGCCTGCCGAGACATACAGCACCCCGCGACGCCTCACCGTGCGTGTCGCCAAGGTGGCCGAGCGCCAGACCGACCTCGAGGAGCTCGTGAATGGGCCGCCCGTCTCGGCGAGCTTCGCCGCCGACGGCACGCCCACGCCGGCCGCCGCAGGGTTTGCGGCCAGACAGGGCGTCGACGTCGCGGCGCTCGAGCGTGTTGAAACGCCGAAGGGTTCGTACCTCGCCTACCGGAAGAAACAGCGCGGCAAAACGACGGTGGACGTGCTGCCAGGCGTCCTCGGCGGGACGCTGCGCGGCCTGACGTTCCCGAAGCTGATGCACTGGGACGCGCTGCTCGAAGACGGCCGCGGCGAACTGCTGTTCGGCCGTCCGATTCGCTGGATTCTGTTTCTGTACGGCGGACGCGTCGTTCCGTTCACGATTTCACGGCAGCCGGCGGCGCAGACGGGACAGGTTCAGGAGGTCAATTCGGGCGCCGTCACGTATGGCCACCGCTTTCTGACGACCAGCGGCCGGGCCGGACGCGCCATCAAAGTACGATCGTTCGACGAGTATCGCGCCCGGCTCCTCGAGAACTTCGTGATGCTCGAGCGCGCCGAGCGCCACAACAAAATCGCGCGCGAGCTCGATGCGAAGGCCCAGCGCCTGCAGGGCCGCGTCAGCCGCGTCGTCCGGGGCGACTCCGGCCTGCTGCGGGAGGTGCCCGACCTCGTCGAATACCCTTCTGTGATCGCCGGCACGTTTGGCGTGGAATTCCTCGAGCTCCCAGACGAAGTGCTGACGACGACATTGATTCATCATCAGCATTACTTCCCGGTCGAATTCGAAGATGGAACGCTGAAGAACGCGTTCCTGGCGGTCATCAACACCGAACCGGACAGCGAGCGGACGATCGCGAGAAATGCCGAACGGGTCGTCGGCGCACGGCTGCGCGACGCCCGGTTCTTCTGGGAGGGCGACCGGCAAGCGACGCTCGACTCGAGGCTCGATCGCCTTGGGACGCTGCTGTTTCACAAGAAGCTCGGCACGTACAAGGAAAAGGCCGAGCGGATCGGGCGGCTCGCGGGCTGGATCGCGAAAGAGGCGTTCGGCGCGTCCGACGAGATGGCCGCGGATGCGGCGCACGCGGCGCGGCTCGCTAAAGCCGATCTCACGACCGACATGGTGCGCGAGCTCACGGAGCTCCAGGGGATCATGGGCGGCATCTACGCGCGGGCGGAGGGGCTCCCCGAGGCTGTCTGGAAGGCGATCTACTTCCACTATCTGCCCGTGGGGGTCGAAGCCGACGCCCCGCCCTCGCGCGCGCAGCTCGGAATAGCCGCCGTCAGCTGGGCCGCCGTCTCGCTGGCGGACAAGCTGGATACGATTGTCGGTCTCTTCGCCGCGGGCGAAAGGCCCACCGGCTCGCGTGACCCCTACGCGCTTCGCCGCGCGGCGCAGGGCGTGATCAAGCTCCTGGTGGACGTCGAGCCGCTGACAGGGTTAACGATCCGGCCGGCGCTCGGTCCGATGCTGTGGCGGGCGCGCGAAGAGCTGGTCGAGAAGCTGAAGCTCTCGGCCGTGACCCAGGAGGAGCAAGACCAGCTGTGGGCCTTCTTCATGGAGCGGCTGCGGCACCTGATGCAGACCAGAGGTCTGGGCAACGAGGAAATCCAGGCGATTACCGGACAGGCCTCGTTCATCGATTCGGTCAATGCCGCGGACCTGCGGGACCGGGTGCGTGAGCTGGGCAGGGGCCGAAACACCCCGGCCTTCGCCTTCGTGGCCGAAGCGTATAAGCGCGCGAACAACATCGTCGAGTCCGCGTGGGGCTCGAGGCAGACGGAATCAACATGGGGAAGGCACACGGACCGGCTGCGGGAGCCCGCGGAGATCCAGCTGCGGGCAGCCATGCAGCGCATGGGCAGCGATATCAAGACCGCGCTGGAGAAGAGGGAACCTGCCCGGGCGTTGACGGCCATTGCGTCGATTCAGCCTGAATTGGCCAGATTCTTCGACGAGGTCCGTGTCATGGTCGACGACCCGACGCTGCAGGAGGCGCGACTCGCGCTGCTCGCGGAGGTCCGCGACCGGATTTCCGAGTTCGGGAATATCTCCGGACTCGCGCCCAAGCAGGCGTGAGGCGTGCCAGAAGTCCCGGCAAGGCGGGACGCCACTGAAGATAGAATGAGCGATTGCACGCCGCCGGGATCGGGGCGGCAGCGTGGCAGCAATTATCGGAATCACCCAATCACCCAATCGCCTAACTACCCAATTACGAGATTCCCGGAGTTGAGATGGCAAAGAAGCGGAAATACGTTTACTTTTTCGGCAGCGGAAAGGCCGACGGCAATCGCACGATGAAGGTTCTGCTCGGGGGCAAAGGGTCGGGCCTCGCAGAGATGACGAATGCGGGCCTGCCGGTGCCGCCGGGCTTCACGATCTCGACCGAGGTCTGCACCATCTACTACGAGCAGAAGGCGAAGATTCCCGCCGCGATCGATCGCGAGATCGACGAGAACCTGAAGAAGCTCGAGAAGGCCGCTGGCGCAAAGCTCGGGTCGACCGACAGCCCGCTGCTCGTATCCGTGCGGTCGGGGGCAAAGTTCTCGATGCCCGGCATGATGGACACGATCCTGAATCTCGGGCTGAACGACGATGCGGTGGAAGGGCTGAAGCAGCGGACCAAGAACGGCCGATTCGCCTTCGACAGCTACCGCCGCTTCATCCAGATGTTCGGCAACGTGGTCCTCGAGATCCCGAAGGAGGCGTTCGAGCACGAGCTCGAAGCCATGAAGACATCGCACGGCGCGAAGCTGGACACCAATCTCGATGAACAGGCGTTGCGCGATGTCGTCTCGCGTTACAAGGACATCGTGAAAACGCGGTCCGGCCGCGCGTTCCCGCAGGACCCGGGCGTCCAGCTCAAGATGGCGAGAGACGCGGTGTTCCGGTCCTGGATGAACCCCCGCGCCAAGGAATACCGCCGCATTTACGACATCCCGGACCATATCGGCACGGCCGTGAACATCCAGATGATGGTCTTCGGCAACACCGGCGATCGGTCAGGCACGGGGGTCGGCTTCACGCGAAATCCGGCGACCGGAAAAAAGGAGTTCTACGGCGAGTTCCTGATCAACGCGCAAGGGGAGGACGTCGTCGCCGGCATCAGAACGCCGCAGCCGATCCGCGAGCTTGAAAAGGTGATGCCGAAGGCCTACAAGCAGCTGCGCGAGATCACGACGCGACTGGAGAAGCACTACAAGGACGTCCAGGACTTCGAGTTCACGATTCAGGACGAGCGGCTCTACATGCTGCAGACGCGCAGCGGCAAACGCACTGGCTACGCGGCGATCGTGATCGCGACCGACATGGTCGCCGAGAAGCTGGTCACGCCGAAAGAAGCGGTGCTGCTGGTCGATCCCGAGTCGCTCAACCAGCTGCTGGCGCCGGGCTTCGATCCGGACGAGTGGCGGAAGATCCCGACGGCGACGAGGGGCATTCCGGCCTCGCCAGGCGCGGCGAGCGGCCAGGTCGTGTTTTCAGCCGACAGCGCGGTGGAGTGGACGCAGCAAGGGAAGCAGGTCGTCCTCGTACGGCGCGAAACGGTGCCCGACGACATTCACGGCATGTTCGTGTCGCAGGGCATCCTCACCGCCACAGGCGGCATGACCTCGCATGCGGCGGTGGTCGGCCGCCAGATGGGCAAACCCTCCGTGGTCGGCGCCGGTGGGCTGGAGATTCACGAGTCGGCCAGGCAATTCAAGGTGAGCGGTCAGACGGTCAAGGAGGGCGATTACATTTCCTTCGACGGCCTGTCGGGCGAAGTGAAGATCGCGCGCATCGGCTCCAAGCCCAGCGAGATTCTGCAGGTGGTGACCGGCACGCTGACGGCGAAGCAGTCGGACATCTACCGGCGGTTCGAGAAGCTGCTGTCCTGGGCCGACACGTTTCGCCGCCTTGGCGTGCGCGCCAACGCCGATCTGCCGGACCAGGCGGAGGTCGCATACGCGTTCGGCGCCAGGGGCATCGGGCTGTGCCGCACCGAGCACATGTTCTTCGGCGAAGGCCGGATTCCGATCGTCCAGCGGATGATTCTGGCCGACAACGAAGCGGAGCGGCGCCGTGCGCTCGACGAACTGCTGCCGCTCCAGCGCGGCGACTTCTACGGTGTATTCAAGGCGATGCACGGCCTGCCGGTCACCATCCGGACCATCGATCCGCCGCTCCACGAATTCCTGCCCAAGCGGGAGGAGCTCATGGTCGAGATCGTGCGGCTGGAGGTGAAGGGTCAGCACACGAAAGCGCTCGAGGAGAAGCGCCGGCTGCTGAGCCGTGTCGAGCAGCTCCACGAGTTCAACCCGATGCTCGGCCACCGCGGCGCACGGCTCGGCATCACGTACCCGGAGATCACCGAGATGCAGACGCGCGCGATCATCGAAGCGGCGTGCCAGCTGAAAAAAGAAGGCGCGAAAGTTGGCGACGCCGAGATCATGATTCCGCTCGTCGGGGACGTCAAGGAGCTGCGGGATCAGAAGACCATCGTCGACCGTGTGGCCGCCGAGACGATGAAGGCGCAGGGCGTCAAGGTGAAGTACATGGTCGGCACGATGATCGAGATCCCGCGGGGCGCGATCACCGCCGATCGTGTGGCTCAGGAAGCGGAATTCTTCTCGTTCGGGACGAACGACCTCACCCAGCTCACGTTCGGTTTCTCGAGGGACGACATCGGCAAGTTCATCCGGGTTTACCTGGATCGGAAGATTCTCGAGAAGGATCCGTTCGCCTCGATCGACGTCGAGGGCGTCGGCTCCCTCGTGCGGACGGGAGTCCAGCTGGGACGCAAGACGCGCCCCGACATCAAGCTCGGGATCTGCGGCGAGCACGGAAGCGACCCGGCATCGATTCACTTTTTCCACCAGGTCGGTCTCGACTACGTCAGCTCCTCGCCTTACCGGGTCCCTGTCGCGCGCCTGGCTGCCGCGCAGGCCGCGCTTTCTGTCAGGGTCGGCGACTAATGACACTTACAGAGGTTGGGGTCAGGGGTCGCTGATCCCTGACCCCTGATCCCGGCCCCGGTTCCTGAATGATCGCTATCTTCGTTTATCGCAACGGCAGGGCGGAGGCGGTGCCGAGCATCGACCGCGCGTGGCTCGATCCCGCCTCGGGTGTCTTCGTATGGGTCGATCTGGGAGCTCCCTCGGTTCCCGAGTCGCTGATCCTTTCCGAGACGTTCGGGTTCCATCCCCTGTCGGTCGAGGACGCGATGTCAGAAGTGCATTTCCCCAAGATCGAAGGGTACGACGGGTATCTTTACGTGATTCTGCACGGGATCGACTTCCACGCCGGCGACCAGGGGTTTGCCACGCACGACATCGACTTCTTCGTGGGGCCGAACTATCTCGTGACGGTCCACGATGGTCATTCCCGATCGATCCGCGACATCCAGGAGAACGTGAGCCGCCGAACGCAGATCATGAGCGAAGGCCCTGTGGCGCTACTCCATCGGATCGTGGACGCCATGGTCGAGCGCTATCGTCCGGAGGTCGAGAAGCTCGAGGACCGCCTCGATAAGATCGAGAAGACGGTCTTCGCCGAGAGCGTGCCGCGGCATCTCGTTCGGCAGATCCTTCAGGAAAAGCGTCAGGTCTCCAGCCTGCGTCGCATCATCACGCCGCAGCGCGACGTCATCGCGCGGCTGGCGCGCCGCGAGTTCGTCGACGTGAGCAGCGACATCTCGTTCCGCTTCCGCGACGTATACGATCAACTGGTGCGGATCGCCGACGATGCCACGCTGTTCCAGGACCGGATCACCGGCGTCCTCGAGGCGCACCTGTCGAACGTCAGCAACCGGCTGAACGAGGTCATGAAGGTGCTGACGATCCTCACCACGATCTTCATGCCGCTGACGCTGCTTTCTGGTCTCTGGGGCATGAACATCCTGCTGCCGCAGTTTCCAGGAACGGACCGCGATCAGTTCTGGTGGCTCGTCGGTATCATGGCCGCCATCGTGACGGGCATGCTCGTGATGTTCCGCCGCAAGCGCTGGGTCTGAAGCCGGCATGTCGAACATTACGCGCCTGTCCGCCGATCTCGCCAACCAGATCGCCGCTGGCGAGGTCGTCGAGCGGCCCGCCTCCGTCGTCAAGGAGCTCGTCGAGAACGCGATCGACGCCGGCGCCCGCCGTATCGCGATCCACATCGAGCTCGGCGGAAAGAGACAGGTGCGCGTGGAGGACGATGGCGAAGGAATGGAGCCAGACGATGCGCGGCTGGCGATCGAGCGGCATGCGACCAGCAAGATCCGCAGAGCCGATGATCTGGCGGCAATCCTCACGCTGGGGTTCCGCGGCGAGGCGTTGCCGTCGATCGCCTCGGTATCCCACTTCGTGCTCCGCACGCGCGCGCGTGGCTGGGCGAGCGGCACCGACATCAGGGTGAATGGCGGCGTCGTCGCATCGACCGTGGAAGCCGCGGCGGCCGAGGGTACGTCCGTCGAGGTGAACGATCTCTTCTACAACCTGCCCGCGAGACAGAAGTTCCTGAAGTCCGACGCTGCCGAGTCCGCGCAGGTGTCGCGCATCACGACCCAGCTTGCCCTCGCCTACCCCGAGATCGGGTTCACCCTGACGAGCGCCGGCCGCACAGTCCTCCAGAGCCCGCCGGCGGCATCGTTGCGCGATCGGCTGTATCAGCTGTACGGCGAGCGTACCGATCTCATCGAGGTCGCCAAGGAGGCAGGCGGCGTGCGCGTCACGGGGTACGTGGCAGCGCTCGCGGACCAGGGACCCACGAGAGGGCCTCAAAACGTATTCGTCAACCGCCGCATCGTGAAAGACCGCACGATCGCACACGCGATCATCGACGCATACAGCGTCGCGTCGATCAAGGAGCGAAGCCCGGAAGTTCATCTGTTCATCCAGATGTCTCCAGGCGCCATGGACGTCAACGTGCACCCGACCAAAGCCGAGGTGCGATTCCGCGACCAGTCGCTCGTGCACGAAGTCGTCCGACGCGCTCTGAGGGAGGCGCTGGGGCACGCCGATGCGCCCCAGCTGCAGTTGCGGCCGGAAAGCGCGGCGTCGGCGCCGTTTGCCGCGACCATCCCGGGGGTGCTCGGCGGCGGTGCGTATCCGAACCGATGGGCGGCGACCCCGGAATCCCTCGGCCCGACGGCGGACACGACTGCAGCGATGGTATCCGCCTTCAGCCGGTCCACGCCGGAGATCCGGCCCATGATTCCGCTCGGTCAATTCCGCGACACCTTCATCATCGCGGTTGACGATGAGGGCGTCGCGATTATCGATCAGCACGTGGCGCACGAACGTGTGCTGTTCGAGCGGGTGATGGAGAAACTGACGGCGGGCCGTCTCGAGTCCCAGCGGCTGCTGGTGCCACTGCTCCTAGAGATGTCTCCGGCCGCGCACCAGGCGCTCGTGGGCCGCACAAGCGAGCTCGAACGCTTCGGTTTCGAGATCGAAGCGTTCGGCGAGAGCACCGTCAATGTGACGGCCGTGCCGGCACTGCTCAGGATAGAGGACAGCGCGAAGGCGCTGAAAGCGCTCGCCGCCGACCTGGACGGACTCGACCGCGGCGCCCAGGTGCAGGAGGCGCTGCGGCGGATCGCCGCGACCACGGCGTGCCACGCCGCGGTGAAGGCCAACGATCCGCTCACCTGCGAGAAAATGGTGCACATTCTCGAGGAGCTGAGGGCCACGGCGTATTCAACGGTCTGCCCGCACGGCCGCCCCGTGATGCTGCGCTTGACCCGGCGTGAGATCGAGAAGAACTTCGACAGAATCTAGATGCGCCAGAATCGGCCGGCCGGGATTCAGCTGAACGGCGACCGACAGCTGAGCGTATGAGCAGCAGATCACAATGGGTGCCGTCGGCTATTATTTCGGGCGGTTGTGCCAGCTGATTGGCATGTGGCTGCTGCTGGTCGACGTCTTCACAGCCGGTCCGCTGGGACCCGACCCCCGATTGTTCGCGACCGGCGTCTTCGTGTTTCTTACCGGGTGGGCGCTCACGAAATTGGACGGACGACGAACGAAATGACGCCCTTCTGACATAGCGCCCCTCTGAGCTTGACTGGGCAGTAGTTGGCTGCTAGAGTTTCGGTGTTCCGAAAATCTCATAGCTGATCCCTTCTCAGGCGAAAGGGTTATTTCGTCTTCGGTGCAGGTGTCTTCGTTACCCGCGCCGGAAGCTGAGCCGCAAAGCTGTACGCCTCGCACTTCCGCGAGGTGATTTGGCTGCCGAACTTGGAGTCTCGAATGATCTCCCGGCGCTTCCTGGTTCTGATCGCCATCGTTACCACGGCGACCTCGTTTTTCCTCCTCGGTGTCTTTCATGCGCGAGCGGGGGATGCGGTGGACCGCGCCGCCTACGACGCCAAGCTCGACGCCATCCGCGCCGAAGTCAAGAGCCAGTTGGGAACGACGCGTCGAGGCGATGCCCTTCCGGCCCGCACGAGCGGGGGCGAGACCTGGGACGCCGCGTCGCCGGCGCCCGGGGACGCGGCGAGGGCGAACATGGTCGCCGAGATCAAGCAGGCGCTCCAGAACGAGATGGGCCTCCTTCCGCTGCAGTTGCTTCGTGACCGTCGGATCAGCTTCGTCGAGTTGTATACAGCCGACAACGCTGGAAAAACCAGCTACGGCACGGCCGGCTATCTGGGCGGTGGGTACTTCGTCACGGTGAAGCACGCCGTGGTCGCGCTCAATGACGAAGAGGACCGGAGCGACTCGCGGAAGATCGTGTCGATCAAGGTGCTCTATCAGGGCAAGGAGATTCCAGCAAGGCTCGTCGACGCCGGGGATGCCGACGTCGAGGTCCACAGCGGCGACTGGGCGATCATCAAGACGAAAGAGCTCGATCTGCCCGCGCTTCGTCCCGACACCTCGTTCGGGTACGATTTCGCCGAACCGATCTTCCGCCTCGGAAACGACTACTCGAAGGGCATCATCCTCTCGACCGGCTATGTGGGGCAGCGGACATCAAATGGCCTGATCACCTGCCTGACCGACGGCCACCCTGGCGTGTCGGGCGGCGGTGTCCTCAATAGGAACGGCGACCTCGTCGGCATCCCCATCGGCCGAATGCAGGGGGACTACCGCTTCTCGTTCATCCTGCCGATTCGGGCGGAGATGTTCCGGAAGATTCCTGGGACCCAAGTCCTCGCCGCAGCCACGGCGCCGGTCGCGGTGGCTCGGTAGCTGCGCGCGGAATCTGATTATTTGGTTATCTAGTTATCTGGTTAGTTGATTTTTCAATTGACCAATCAATAACCAGATAACCAGATGACTAGATAACCAGATGACCAAATTTGTGGTTCTGATTGTCCTGGTTCTGGCCGCCGCCTGCAGCACCCCCACCGGGCAACCAACCGCTGCACCGACGCCGGGCGACGACCGCGCGCGGGCGCTTGCCGACGCGTATCTCGACGGCTACTTCGAACGGAATCCCGAACTAGCCACCTATTACGGCGTGCGTGGCCGGCGCCACGATCGGCTGGGCGACAATTCGCGGGACGCGCTGAAGGCGTGGCAGTCGAAAGAAGACGCGTGGCTGACACAAGCCCGCACGATCGAGTCCGCCACCATCGCCGCCGCTCCGCTGAAGGCCACGCACGCGATCGTCCGCGAGGCGCTCGATGGCAGGGTGGCCGCGCGCGACTGTCACACGGAGCTGTGGAATGTCAGCCAGATGACCGGCTGGCACGTGCAGTTCGGGTACCTCGTGACGATTCAGCCGGTCGGCACCGACGAGGCGCGTGCCGAAGCGCTCGCACGCTGGCAGTCGCTGCCGACATTCATCGACACCGAGATCGAGAATCTGCGCCAAGGGCTGAAGCTCGGATACTCCGCGCCCAAGGGCATCGTCGGCATCGTGATCGATCAGGTGAATACCCTGATCACCAGTCCGGCCGATTCACCGTTCATGTCGCCGGCTCAGCGCGACAAGACGTCAGAATTTCGCAAGACCTGGGAGACCCTGGTCAAGGGGCATCTCACGCCCGCTTTGATTCGGTATCGGGATTTCCTCGGCAAGGAATACCTGCCAGCGGCGCGAACAGAGATCGCCGTGGCGGCGATCCCGATGGGAAGCGAATGCTATCGCGCCTCCGTACGGGCGCACAGCGCGTTAACGGTCCCCGCCAAAGAGATCCACGAGCTCGGCCTCCAGCAGATGGATGGACTGATGGCGGAGATGAAGACCATTGCCGAGCGGTCGTTCGGAACGTCGGATGTTCAGGGGCTGCTCAAAACGCTGCGGACCGATCGGCGCTACCTGTTCAAGGATCGTGAAGAGTTGATCGAGCGCTCGACGGCGGCGCTCGCTCGGGCGAAGGCGGCCGCGCCAGCCTGGTTCGGGCTCCTGCCGAGGGCCGACGTGATCGTGCAGCCGTATCCGAAGTTCCGCGAGAAGAACGCGCCCAACGAGTACAACCCGCCGGCCGAAGACGGCAGCCGGCCGGCCAACTTTCTCATCAGCGCCTACCTGGCTGAAAGGAAGAGCAAAGCGGGTGCGGAATCGACCACGTTCCACGAAACGATTCCGGGCCATCATCTTCAGGTGGCCGTCGCGCTCGAGCGGAACGAGATTCATCCAATCGGCCGGTACTTATTCAACAGCGGCTACGTCGAGGGATGGGCGCTGTACGCCGAACGTCTGGCCGATGAGATGAAACTGTATTCGGCGGACCTGGACCGCCTCGGCATGCTGTCGCTGCAGGCGTTCCGGGCTGCGCGGTTGGTGGTGGATCCGGGGATGCACGCGCTCGGGTGGACGCGGCAGCAGGCGATCGAGTACATGCTGGCGCATACGGCAGAGGAGCCGGCCGGCGTCGCATCCGAAATCGATCGGTACATCATCTGGCCCGGCCAGGCGACGTCGTACATGATGGGAATGATCGAGATCAGACGGCTGCGCGACGAGGCGCAGCAGAAGCTGGGGCCGAGGTTCGACATCAAAGCGTTTCACGACCGCATCCTCGAAGACGGCGGCGTGCCGCTGACGTTCCTCGGCACGAAGATCAGGGCGTGGATCGGCGCTTCTTGATCGCGTCCCAGCCGTCGATCCGTCGCTTGATCTCTTTTTCGAACCCGCGCTCGGTCGGCTGGTAATACCGGCGTCCTTCGAGCGCCGGCGGCAGGCACGTCATGCCGGCGACGCCCTCGGCCTGTTCGTGGGCGTACTGGTATCCCTTCCCGTACTCGAGCTCCTTCATCAGCCTCGTCGGCGCATTTCGCAGGTGGAGCGGCACGGGTTGGGCAATATCTGTCTGCGCATCGCTCGCCGCGTGGTTGTATGCCTCGTACACCGCGTTGCTTTTCGGGGCGGTCGCCAGATAGATAGCGGCCTGGGCGAGTGCGGTGTTGCCTTCGGGCATGCCGATGAAATGGACCGCCTCTTTGGCCGCGACCGCAACGGTCAGCCCCTGCGGGTCGGCGTTGCCGATATCCTCCGACGCGAACCGCACGAGCCGCCGCGCGACGTACATCGGATCCTCGCCTGCTTCGAGCAGGCGCGCGAGCCAGTAGACCGCCGCGTCCGGATCGCTGTTGCGCATCGACTTGTGGAGCGCCGAGATCAGGTTGTAATGCTCCTCGCCGCCCTTGTCGTAGAGCAGGGCGCGCCGCTGGATAGCCTGCTCGACGCGGGCCGTGTCGACGCGCCGTTCGCCCTCCGCGTCCGGGGCCGCCGCAACGCTCAGCTCAAGAAGATTCAGCGCGGAGCGTGCGTCGCCGTTCGCGTACATCGCAATCGCGCGAATGGCGTCAGAGCCCACGGCCACGCGTGAGGCTCCGAGGCCGCGCCGTGGATCCTCGAGGGCGCGCGTCACGATCGTCGCGATCTCGTCGGCGGTCAGGCCGCGAAGAACGAAGACCTTGGAACGGGAGAGGAGCGCCGCGTTCACCTCGAACGACGGGTTTTCCGTCGTCGCGCCGATGAGCACGATGTCCCCGGCTTCGACGCGGGGCAGAAAGGCGTCCTGCTGCGCTTTGTTGAACCTGTGAATCTCGTCGATGAACACGATCGTCCGCCGCCCCGTCGTCCGGCGAAGCCGCTCGGCCACCGCCATGACGTCACGGATCTCCTTGATGCCCGAAAGGACCGCGCTGAACGAGACGAACCGCGCCTTCGTGGTGTCGGCGATGATGCGCGCGAGCGTGGTCTTGCCGGTGCCGGGAGGACCCCACAGGATGATGGACTGCAGCAGGTCGCGCTCGATGGCCTCCCGAAGCGGCTTCCCGGGCGCGAGGAGCTCTTCCTGGCCGATGAACTCGTCGAAGGTGCGCGGCCGCATCCGCTGGGCCAGCGGCGCCGGCGCTTGCGTCTCGGAGAGAAGCTCGTCGGGAAACAGGGAATCCATGCAACCTTCTTGCTCTGCCAACACCCTCGCGGCAACGAACCGGGAGGTTTCGCTTAAAGTCTGAAGTCTCAAGTCTGAAGTCTGATCAGACTTCAAGTTTCAGATTTCAGCGTTTAGCCAAGCCAAGAGTCTCATTGTACGCACGCAGTCGAAAAGATCCTCTGGTACAATCGCCCCATCATGAAGACCACGTTCCTCGCTGCCCTCGTCGTTGCTGCGTTCACGGGCCTGATGACCTCGCGCATGGCTGCCCAGGGACCTGGCGCCGGATCCACGCCACTTCCGCCGACCCCGAAGGATGTTCAGCCGGGGAGCATCACGTGCGAAGACGTGCCGTACCCGCAGCCCGTGTCGTATTTGCCGTTGACGATGTATGGACAGGACGTGCGCATCGCATACATGGACGTTCCGCCGTCGGGCCAGCCAAACGGACGCACGGTCGTCCTGCTCCACGGAAACAACTTCGCCGGCTTCTATTGGGGCGGACCGATCGACGTGCTGCGGAAGGAAGGCTTCCGCGTCGTTGTCCCCGACCAGATCGGGTACGGCCGATCCTCGAAGCCGATCATTCCCTACAACTTCAACGATATGGCGTTGAACACCAGGCGCATCCTCGACCATCTGAAGATTACGAAGACGGTGATCGTCGGGCACTCGATGGGGGGCATGCTGGCGACGCGATTCGCGACCCAGTATCCGGACATGACCGAGCGCCTCGTCCTGTACAACCCGATAGGGCTCGTCGACGGACGGTACGCTCGGCCGTGGAGCAGCACCGACGAGGCGTACAAGCAGACGCTGGCCTCGACCTATCAGACGAACTACACCGCGATCTCCCGATACTTCTCTCACAGCCCCACGGGATGGAAGCCGGAGTACGACCGTTACGTTCGTATCCGTTACGCGTGGACGCTCAGCGGCGACTGGCCGCGGTACGCGATGGTGCAAACTCTGCTGACGCAGGTGCAGTATGCCGATCCCGTCGTGTACGACTGGTCCCACATCAAGGCGCCGACGCTCGCGCTCGGTGGATCGGAAGACAGCCTGACGCCCAACTTCCCGGAACGCATGAAAGTGCTTGTCAATACGATCCCGGGCGGAAAGGCTCGCCTGCATCTGATTTCGGGTCTTGGTCATGTGCCGCACATGGAAGCGCCCGAGAAGTTCTATCCGCCGCTGCTGGCGTTTCTGAAGGAAAGCTAAGGACTGGTCCTAAGGGCGAGGAGGCTCGAGCCTCTGGCGACGCGCCTCGTACACGAGCAGCGCCGCCGTGACGGCGGTGTTCAGCGACTCGACGGGCGGCCGCATCGGAATCGTGACGTGTTGGTCGGCATGGTCGAGAACCGAAGGCGCCAGCCCTCGGCCTTCGCCGCCAACGAAGATCGCCACGGGACCGCGAAGGTCGGCATCAAACATGGACCGGCCGTCGCGTGGCGCGGCCGCGACGATGCGGCAGCGGCGCTGCCGCGCTTCCGTGACCGCCGCATCGGCGGACGCCCGCACCGCAATCGGAAGGCGAAACGAACTGCCCATCGATCCACGCAAGGCTTTCCACCCGAACGGATCCGCGCATTCGCCGGCCGCGATCATTCCCGACGCGCCACCCGCTTCGCCGACGCGCGCGATGGCGCCGACGTTTCCCGGATCCTGGACGTCGCAGGCGACGAGGACCAGCGGCGCCGGCCCGGTGAAGAGGCGGTCGTCGAGGTGCACCGGACGTTCGGCGATCGCGACGATGGGACTCGACGAGCGAACGGGGCTGGCGGCCGCCATGACGGGCGCCGACGCAGCGGCGATATCTGCTCCGTTCGTTTCCAGGCGCGCGATCAGCGTTTGAATGTCGGGCCGATCGGACGCGTCGCTGGCAATCATCACGTGGCGAACACGGAGTCCGGCGGCTGCGGCGGCCGCGACCAGGTGCAGACCGTCGAGTAACATCAGACCGGGATCGGCCCCCTGGGCGACCGCGCGGTAGCGCGCCACGAGCGCGTTCTGCCGGCTGGTGATCCGCTTCATGTTCGTCGGTTGGGCCGCTCACGATCACCGCAGCCGCCTTCGCGCCGCCGCCGCTTCGGCGAGCCTCGCCGGAGCTCGGAAAGAAAAACGCCGAGCGGAGGCGGGAGGCCTCAGAGATCGCAGAGATCGCGGAGAGCTCCGAGACCTTGAAACAGGGTCGCGAGTGCTCCACAGACTCCGAGTTGACGTCGGTACGGCGCGGCTTGGAAGCATAGCACTGTGGTACCATTACCCCTCTGTGACAGGAAACGCCGCATGCTGACTGCTGAATGACCCGCTGCCCCAATCAATGCCCCCAATGCCCCAATGCCTCAGTGACCAGATGACCAGATTCAGCGTTCCATGTCACAGACGATGAAAGAGCGGTTGATCAAGAAGTTCGAAGGCGAGATTCATGCGCTCGATCGCGAGCTGAAGCTGGAGCTTCCCAAGGAAATCAAGCGCGCCCGCGAGCTGGGCGATCTCCGCGAAAACGCTGAATACGCCGCGGCCAAAGAGCGTCAGCGGCTCGTCGAATCGCGCATCAGCATGCTGCAGAAGCGCGTCTCGGAGATCGCGCTGCTCAACGTCGATCGGATCCCGACCGACCGGGCCGGCTTCGGCTCGACGCTGCATGTCATCGAGAAGAACGGTGAAAAGCTCGTGTTTCAGCTCGTCATGCCTGAGGATGCGGACGCGGCGAAAGGTCTCATCTCGACCACCTCGCCCATCGGCCGCGCGTTTCTGAACAGGGAGCCGGGCGAGTCCGTCAAGGTCGTCACGCCCGGCGGGATGCGCGAGTTCGAAATCGTCAAGCTCCAGACCATTCACGACGAAGCCACGGAATGACCGAGCGCGGTCGGGCCCCGTCCGCTGATCCCTACTCACCCCGACGTCGCACCGCGCTCATCCTGACCGGTACCGGGACGGCCGGCGCCTATCATGCGGGCGTCCTGCGCGCGCTTCATGAGGCCGGCGTCAAACTGGACATCGTGGCGGGCCGCGGCATCGGGAGCATCGGGGCGTTGTTTGCCGCAGTGGATGGCACGCAGCGTCTATGGGATGAGAAGGGCTTCTGGCGCGCCCCTGCCGTCCGCCGCCTCTATCAGTGGCGTCCGGTGCTGCAGCTGACCGTGGCGGCGCTGTTCGCCGCGGTCGCGCTCGTCGCCGTGCCGCTCGTCGTGATGGCGGCGGGCCTGGTCGTCTTCCCGATCGATTTCGTCCTGACGATCGTCGGCGCGTCCGCCGCGAGCGGGCTGGCTCAGCGATATCTGGACCTTGCCGAGGCAGCGTTCGCGCCGACGGCGTTGCCGACGTGGCTGCCGCGTCTGGTGTTGATCGTGTTCGGGCTGGCTTGCATCACGGCGGCGGCCGCAGGATGGATCGAAAGGAGCCGGCGCCGTCACCGAGGCAGCGTCTGGTGGCGTTTCGTGCGCGCGCCGCTCTCGACCGCGACGGCGGTGAACCACTGCTGGGCGGTCATGTGGGACCTGGTTCGTGGCGCGGCCGTGCTGGA
>Ga0184637_10001365_pt1 | contig 16612 bp, 14 predicted proteins | sample PLM3_127_b2_FD_133143 | JGI IMG/M metagenome (GOLD analysis project Ga0184637, IMG submission 133143) | Groundwater sediment microbial communities from an aquifer in East River, Colorado, USA - PLM3_127_b2 | ecosystem: Environmental > Terrestrial > Soil > Riparian zone | place: USA: East River...
CTTCCACATCGCCACGCGCCCGGTTACTTATGCCGAGTGGCAGACGTTTCTTGGCGAGACGGGCTTCCATTGGGGCGGCAACTGGTGGGCTATCGTGCCCGATTGGCGGCGGCGGTACGCCATTGTCAAAGACTATCCTCGTGAGATGGCGAACTATCCCATCGTGGATGTGAGTTGGGCCGAGGCGCTGGCCTACTGTGAATGGTTGTCCAAAAAGATCGGGTTACGTTCTCGTAAATGTGGGTTGCCTAGCGAGTTCCAGTGGGAGAAGGCCGCGCGTAGCCCTGACGGGCGGACGTATCCCTGGGGAGAAACTAAGCCGCGCCCGGAGATTCAGTGGCAGAAGAGATTCCCGGTCGGTCCGGAAACGTATCTATTTAGTATGTTAATGCGCCCCCGGCGCGAGTGGGCGCGGGCGGGCTGGTATTGGCGCAACGGCACGCCGGTTCCGGTCGGCTCTATCCCCCAAAACGTGTCGCCGTACGGCTGTTGGGATATGTCCGGCAATATATGGGAATGGACGACCAGCCTGTATAATCCAAACTTGCCTGGTTTCCATGTTGTCAAAGGCGGCTCTTGGGGGTACAGTATCCATCACGCCAAGCTGTATGTCCGCAGCGCGTGCAGCGTGACCATGCCAAGCGTGGACTATCGCGCTCAGGGAACTGGCTTTCGAGTCGTGATTGAACCATGATCGTTGACGCTGACGCGCAATCCCGATCCCTCGGAGAAACTAAATGCCAAACGACACCATCTTCCTCATTAACTACCGCAACGAGCGCGACATGTATCCGCCATTCGGCATCATGTATGTCGCCGACGCGCTCATGCAGGCCGGGTTCGCGGTCAGGCTCTTTCACGAGACTCACGATTACGTGGATGAGTTCGTGCGCCTCGTCGAGCACGAGCACCCCCTGTTCGTGGGCATCAGCACCATCACTGGCCCGCAGCTCAAGCCGGTGATCGAGACCTCAAAGCGGCTCAAGGCGCTCGGCGTGCCCGTGGTGTGGGGTGGGGTGCACGCCACCATCATGCCTGAGGCTTGTCTCAAAGAGGATTATGTGGATTTTGTGGTGGTCAACGAAGGCGAGGAGACCACGCAAGAATTGGCGCAAATGCTGGCCGGGCAAATCCCGACCGATTTGGCCTCGGTGCGAGGCTTGGCGTGGAAGGACTCGGCTGCGGATGAGCCCGTCGTCAACCTGGAGCGGCCCTTCATTCAGGACCTCGATCGCTTCCGCCCGCGCTGGGATCTCATCCCCGTCGAACACTATCTCATTCAGTCCGGCCCCTACGACCGGGCGCTGCCGGTGTACATCTCACGCGGCTGCCCCTTCCGCTGCGGTTTCTGCTACAACGAAGTGGTGATGAAGCGCACCTGGCGGCAGCACTCCGACGAGTTCGTCCTGGACCAGCTTCAGTGGCTTAAGGATCATTACCGCATCAATGCGGTGGACTACGCCGACGATTACCTGTTTGGCCGCATCAAGCCCATGCAGCGGCTGGTGGAGAAAGTGGGGATGCCGTGGTCTGGGCAGGTGCGCGTGCAGTTGCTCAAGCCCGAGTTCGTCCAGTGGATGAAGGACACCGGCTGTCAGTGGGTCAATATTGGCGCGGAGTCCGGCTCGCAGGCGGTGTTGGATTCGATGCACAAAGACCAGAAGGCCGAGCAGATCGAGTGGGGTGTGCGCAACCTGACCGAGGTCGCGCCGCACATCGAGGCTAACCTCTCGTTCATCGTCGGCCTGCCCGAAGAGACCGAAAAAGACCGCCAGGTCACCTTTGACCTGATCGAGGTGTTGTGTGAGATGAACCCGAAAGCGCGCTGCTCGGTGTGCGTCTACATGCCCTATCCCGGCACGCCCTTGTGGCCCGATGCGGTGGCGCGTGGCTTCAAGGAGCCAGAGCATCAAGAAGGCTGGTGCGACTTCGATTTGAACCGGGGCAACACCCCGTGGGTGAGCGACGCCGAGGCGCAGGTAATGAGCGAGATCAACGACATCCTGTTCGTGGGCCGCTCGAAGGGCCACTGGCTGCTCGCGCCCTACTACGCCCTGCTGCGCTGGCGCTGGCGCAACATGTACTTCAGGCACTATTGGGAGGGCACGCTCAAGCGGGCGCTGATCAACTCGCCCCTGCGCCAAGTGATAGATTGGATCGTGCGCAACTGGGTAGAGTACAACCCCGTTACCCACAAAGGCCCCATGGCCGAACCGGGCGCGGCAGGGGATTAAGCCTAGCGAGGTTGCATTCAGAATCAGAAACCCGTTTTCTCCCAGAAAACGGGTTTTATTTGTTCAACGCCGAGATCACCACCGCCGGGATCGCATGGACATCCACCCCTAATCGCAAGCGATAGGCAGGCGCGGCCAGCACGGCTTGATTAAGCAGCGCCAGGTGCGCCGGGATCATCTCCCGATCCCATTGCTCGATGGCGTGTGGCAGAATCATCTGGAGGGCTTCAGAGGGCGCGTGTTTTTCGAGGACATGATCGGAGCGCTGCTCGATCTGGGGGAAGAGAATCGCGCCTAGCGGCGCGCGCTCAGCCCACGCGTCCGGAAAGAATTCGTCCGCGGGGAACATGATCTTGCGGCGCGCGCCGCTGGGGGGGAGTTCGTCGGTGGTGATGAGGCGGTGTAGTTCCGGGAAGCGCAGGAGGGAGTCGAGATAGGCGCTAAGCAAGCCCGGATACGCCAGAATTTCGATACCTTCGTCTGAGCCTCGCAGCATAGGCGAGTCGTTCGAGAGCAGTTTCCAGCCCGCGCGCAGCAGGGCCAGGCCGGTCGTTGTCTTCCCGGCCCCAATGTCGCCGACCAGCAGCACCGTTTTGCCAGAGTGAACGGCGGCAAAGGAATGGATCAGAAACAATCCACGCCGTCGCAAATGGGGCGACAGCCCGATGGCAATCAGGTCCTCAAAAACTCCATGCGTGGTCAGCGCTGCCGGGGTAAGGTCGCCGGTCGTGCTGCCCTGGAGCAGGTTGAGGCGCATCTGGCCGTAACGCGGGAAATGGGCCAACGCGTGATTTTCGTACAGGTAGTAGGCTAGCAACTCATCTTGCCGGAAGTCGGGCTGAGTAGGAGGAGCGGGGGGCGGCTCTTTCACCAACGAGAGCCGGAACACCCAATCGGCTTTTGAACCGGCGGGCGCGGCAGGCCGCGAGGCGAACGCTGCCAACCAGCGCTCGCCGACGTGGGCGTCGTCCCAAATGCCTTCCAAGATCAGCCCATGCAAATCCCACAACATGGAGCCGAGTATAATGGCCCCGGTGACGAAGCGCAACCATGAATATCTGCCAGGAGACGCATGGATACCTCCATCCGATTACGCCATTCGCCTAACGCCACGTTCCAAAACGTGGCGGATGAGGCGATCCTCATTCACTTGCAAACAGGCGTCTATTACTCGCTGAACGAAGTGGGCGCAGCGTATTGGAATATGCTGGATGGGACGCGCACCATCGCCGACTGCGCGACGGCCATCGCCGCCGAGTACGCGGCCCCGCCGGAGGTGATCGCGGCTGACCTGTTAGAAATTTCGGCCGACCTAATGAAGGAAGGTTTGGCGGAAGCTGCTTGATGCTGGCTCGTCTGCGTCACTGGCTGTTGTTACTCACAGCGCTGCCTGGGCTGTTATGGGATGTCCGCCAGCGCCGCCTCCTGGCCGAAATGCGCGCCTTCACTGGGCGGCTGCCGCAGGTATTAGCGCTTCCCCTGCCTCAAGCATTGGCGACTCTTGCTCCTCCGGCCTCTGACCTCCAACTCCCGACTTCTGATGTCCGGCGCCTCGCCGACCTCACAGCCCTCTTCGACCGCCGTTCACCCTTCGGCCTATGCCTGCGACGCTCGTTGGTGCGTTATCACTTTCTGCGGCGCGCCGGTTTGCCCATAGAAGTTCGGTTCGGCGCACGCTTCAACGACGGCCAGCCCGACCGCGAGGTGACAGGCCACGCCTGGGTAACGCTGAATGGGGAGCCGTATTTCGAGGATGGGGAGAACTACCAGGGGTTCGTGGTGATGGTGACCTTTCCCAGGCCTGGGTGATGCGGTGATCGAACTCCGGCCTTTGACTCACCTCGACTTCGACAGCCTTCAGCGCGTTATCACGGGCTACACCTCGAACGCCAAATATGCCATTAGCAAATCCGAGACGCCCACGCTGGCCGTGATCAGCGCAGAGCTTGTCCAACTCGACCAGCCCTACGTCAAGCAATTCGGGCCGCCCGATGAGGAGATGTTCCAGCGTTATAGGCGAGTACTCGCCGATGGCCTCTCCTTCGGTGGATATGACGACGAGCGACTCATCGGTCTTGCGCTCGCCGAACCGCAGTGGTGGAATAAGAGCCTGTGGGTGTGGGAGTTCCACGTTGCCGAGGCGTATCGGGGGCAAGGCGTCGGGCGGCGACTGATGGACGCGCTGGCTGAGAAAGCTAAGGCCGTCGGTCTGCGCGCCATCGTTTGCGAGACGCAGAACACCAACGTACCCGCCATCACGTTCTATCGCCGCGTCGGGTTCGTGCTCGAAGGGATTGACCTCTCGTACTATACCAACGACGATGTGAGCTACGGCGAAGTTGCCTTCTTTATGAAGCGCCGGTTGGATTATACCCGTCCAATTTCTAACCTCTAACCTCTCGCCTCCAATGTGCGGCATCCTCGGCCTCCTCGCTCCTGGGGCGCGCCCCAACCTCCAGGCCCTACTCTCGGCCCTCTCTCACCGCGGGCCGGACGACGAGGGGTGCTATGCCAACGCCGACGTGTTCCTGGGTGTGCGGCGGCTGAGCATCATTGACGTAGCCGGAGGGCATCAACCGCTTGCGAACGAGACCGAGACGGTCTGGGCCGTCCAGAACGGCGAGATATACAACTACCTCGACGTGCGCGCCGAACTCGCCGCACGCGGCCATACCTTCCGCACCCGCTCCGACACTGAGGTCATCGTCCACGCTTACGAGGAGTGGGAGGCCGAATGCCCCAAGCATCTGCGCGGCATCTTTGCGTTTGCGGTTTGGGATGCGCCCCATCGCCGCTTGTTCCTGGTCCGTGACCGCTTTGGCGTCAAGCCGCTTTACTACCTTGAAATGCCAGATGGCGGTCTGGCTTTCGCTTCTGAGATTCGTCCGCTGCTCTCGTTCCTGCCCGACGGGCCGCGCGCCGACCTGGCCGCCCTGTGCGCACTGTTCACCGTGGGCTTCATCCCCTCACCCCGCACCGCGTTCGAGGGCATCTGCAAACTTCCCGCCGCACACATGTTGATGGTGGAAGAGGGACGAGTGAGGGTCGAGAAATATTGGGATGTTCGCCCTCACCCCCGACCCCTCTCCCGCAGGGAGAGAGGGGAGGGGACGAGGGCATATGTTGGGAGTTTCAAACACCATCTGGCACGCGCCGTGTCCGAGCAGCGGATGAGCGAAGTGCCGCTTGGCGCGCTGATCAGCGGCGGGATTGACTCGTCCTCCATCGCGGCGCTGTTGCAGGCCCAATCTTCCGAGCGACTGCACACCTTCAACATCGGCTTTGAACGCACTCGCTACGACGAGGCGCGTTACGCCGAGCTAGCCGCGCACCATATCGGCGCCCAGCATCACCAAATCGTTTTCCGCGAGTCAGACTTTGACCGCTATCCCGAAGTAATGGCGCATCTCGAAGAGCCGCAGTGCTCGGCGACCGCACTGCCGATTTACCTGCTGTACGAAGCCTGCCGCCAGGCCGGGCTGACGGTGATCTTGACGGGCGAGGGTTCCGACGAGTTGCTGGGAGGCTACCACTGGTTTCGGGGCGATGCGCGAGCCCGGGGCTTGCTCTGGCTGCCGCGTCCGGCGCGCGAACTCGTCGCGGCTGCGCCGCTCCCAATTTCGGAGGCGGGTCGCGCCGTCCTGCGCCGTGCCGGTCCGGATGTCATCGCTCGTTATGCGCTCTGGCACAGCGTCGGAGATATCGCGAGCCTATTGTCGTCGGAGGTGCAGCGCGCCGATGGCCTGGTGGAGGGTTGGCGTGACTCGTTCGATGGAGTACTGCGCGGGCTGGATGACTTTCGCCAGTTTCAATATCTGGAAATGCATACCCGGCTGGCCGACTTCATCAATTTCGAGGTGGATCGGATGAGCATGGCACACTCCATTGAGGCGCGCGTGCCGTTCCTCGACCACGAATTGTGGGAATTCGTCGCGAGTCTACCCAGCCCGATGTTACTTGACGGGTCGGAGCCGAAGCAACTGTTGCGCGAGGCCATGCGTTCGTATCTGCCCCCGGAAATCCTGGCTCGCCGCAAGTGGGGCTTGGCCGCCCCCTACGCCGACTGGCTTCGCCGTCCGCGCCTGCCCGATTGGGCGGAGGAAGCACTCTCGGATTTTGCCCTAGCGGATGCTGGCTATTTCACTGTGGCCTCGGTGCGCCGCCTACGGGCCGAACACCAAACGGGTCGGCGCAGTCACGCGCGCCAGCTGATGGGCGTGCTCAGCACGCAGGTGTGGCACAGGCAATTCATTGGGCGCGGCTAGAGAGCACCCCGTTCTCTCGAAGACACTTACACCGCGTTTACGCACGGCGCAAGTGCGGGTGAAACGGGGTGCTGATCAGGGATTAATCTGGTAGACAACCACGCCGCCTGTCTCGTCGTAGTAGACCGGCTTTAATCCGGGGGGGGCATTAGCCGGGTCAAGCAAATAAGCTAGTTGGGGACGCAGGGCCGGTGTTGTAAATTCGTCTATGACGAGATAGTCCGCTGTATGTGAGTCTGCGTACTCCAATACACCCTCAAGATCCGCAAAGGGCAGCCATTCCCAAGTCGCCCCAGCGTAAAACGCCACCTGCCGTTTGCGCGCCAACATGTGGGCACCCTCGGGCAACTGACCGCGCAGGGTCAGGCCGGCCAGCCGGTATTCGGTCGGGCGAGGATAAAGGAATGGGCCGGCCAAATCGCCGGCTATGAAGACGGCGAGTGTAGCGGCGACCAGGATCGAAGCGAGCGGGACCGGACGGGATGCGAGCCGCTCCGCGAGGTGGAGGGTCGGCAGCCTTTCGCCCAGCCACGCCCAGCCACAGGCCGCGAAGATCAGCCCGGCGGGGAGGGCAGGCAGGAAATAGCGAGGATCCACTACAGAGGCCGGGATAGCGGCCAGCGGAATAAACAGTAGCGCCAGGAACAGCGCACGTTTACGCTCCATGACCCACAGGCCAATTGCGGCGGGGACAAGCCACACGATCGTCATTAGGCTGACCGAGGTGAGCCACAGGCGCAGCTCGAGCAGGACGTTGCCGAGATACCGCCGCAACAAGGCAGCCCGATTCTCTGTCGCCGGACTTGGCCTGATGGTCGGATCGGCCAGATAAGCTTCGTAAACCTCATAGGCTTTTTCAAGAGCATAGGGATCGCTGGCGTTGGCATCGAGCGCAGCGCCGTGCAATTGGGTGATGGTGGTTTTCGGGCTGACGAACGAGCCGGTGTGCTGGTAGAGGAACAATCCATACGGGACAGCGAACAGGCCGAGACCGCCCAAAAATAGTAGGGTTGGGCGCAGCAACGCACGCCGCAGAGTCAGGGCAATCACGCCAGCGCCCAGTAGTCCCAAAATCAGCCCTTCCCAACGCACCAAGTGAGCGGCCCCGACCGCCAATCCAGCAAGCCCAAAGGCTAGCGCGCGACGTCGCATCACTCCCCACCATAGAGCGGCCCAACCGGTGTACAACAATAAAGAGTAGAGTTGCTCGGCTGAGGCTTCAAAATTGACCTGACCCAGCGCCAGTCCCGGCAGCAGGGCGGTGAACAGTCCGGCCCTGAAAGCAGTTTTCTCATCGTCCAGTTGCCGCGCCAGCCAGAAAACCGGCAGAGGTAGCAGGCTGCCGAAGGCCAGGAGATTGATTTTGGAGGGCAGTTCGAGGCCGCCGCCGAACCCATAGATCACGGCGGCTACCAGCGGATAACCAGGTGGAAAATCAACTTGAAGGGTGCGACCGTCGCCGGTATAGCCGAGACCGGCGGCCAGATTTTGCCCGAGAGTGAGAAACAAACCCTCATCGGTGCTGATCACGAAACGAAAGGTCGCGGGCAAGATGCGGACGGCGAGCGCGAGCCCGAACAACAACCACAGGGGGTGGCGCGCGATCCAGGCGGTGAGTTTCGTGAGCGCAGTTTTGGAAGACACTGACAAGCTGTTCAGCGCTTGCGCCTCGCGTCGAGGAGTGGGTTCAGTGCGCATGGTTCATCGAGTCGGGGCTGCCCCAGCGCAGCTTGTGGCTCAGGCAGATGAGTAACGCCAGTTGAAGCAAACCATTCATGTCGTCGGCGAACCGGGGGCGAGGGGCGGCAATCTCGTGCAGGTTGGGCACCCGGGTCTCGCCGATCGCCCCGATGCGCTCGCCCGAAATTTTTCCGCTCAAGCGAAGCACCTGCCACCGGCTATCCACGAAGGGTTGATGCTCGACCGTCATGGATTCCACGCGGGCTAGGTCGTCGGCCAGATCGGACAAGTCGAACCCATTCAATGCCCGGAGCTCGAGGGCCAGGTCGGGCATACTGTTCGAGTCGGTCCAATCCGGTGGCGATTGGGGCTGCAGCCTAATCACCACATCCGCGGTCTCGCGTTGGGGCAAGATGTAGGCCGACCGATCCGGCGCGCGCTGTTCGAGGCTGTGGATGACTTGTTCGGGACGATAGCCTCGTTCACGCCGGTCGCGCCAGACTTTCCAGTAACGGCGCAGATCTTCATCCGGGTCGAGAAATATTTTGAGATCAAAAATGCGCCGCATCGGGTCGAGGAACAGGGAATGCAGCCCGCTGAACACGATGTACTGATTGGGGTCCACCTCTTGAGGATGGGTAAACTGCCCGGTGGTATGGTCGTACACGCCCTTCATAATGGATTTGCCATCGTACATCGCAATCGCGTGCTCAAACTGCTGGTGTATATCACTGCCCCGAATATCTAAATGCGTGTACACCTGCCACTTTTCGTGCCCGCGCGGCCAACGATGATAATCGTCGCCGTTAATCACGGTCAGCCGGGATTCGCCCAGGACGTCCGTCAACAGGCGGCCCAGGGTCGTTTTACCGGCCCCACTGTCCCCGGCGATCCCGATAAGCACGGGGTTGGTGCGCATGTGATATACGGCGTTGCTGCGCACTCCCACCAAATACATGTTGAGCACGATACCGGCGAGGGAGGCTTGCATGATCGTGAAGAGCAGGTTTTGGAGTAGCACGGCCTGGGAAGGCGCCTGGGCGCTCAGCCATTGGTAGGGTGTGAGCCGGTCAGCCAGCTGCGGGCTGATCAAGCGCCAGGCATCCAATAGATCGGATTGGTCTCCAAGCCAGAAGAACGCCACGTAACTGGCCGCGTATGCCAGGTAGGGTAGGGTGTTGGCTTTGGGGGTGCGGCAGATGAAATAAACCAGGAAAGGCAGTGACCACAGAAAGTAACCGGGCCGGGGTGGGGCCAATAGGATGAACACACAGAACAGAATCCCCAGATAGAGCATGAACAGATCCCAGTTGCGCTTGGCGTAGGCAGCGAACCGGAACCACAGCACGGCAATCGCGCCCGGCGCCAGCAAGACCGCTAACTCGCCCGCGCCGGGAGCCAGGCCAATCGGCAGTTGAAAGGCGAACAGGCGCGCCTGTTCGTCGGTGCCGTACACCATTTGCCGGAAGGCCGGGTCGGCGATGTAGGGCAGAACGGCCAGGCCATAGACGAGTGCCGCCAGCGCTGCCGACTTTAGGCTGTGCGCCAGGCCGCGCTCTTGATACAGGTACACCATGACAAAGGGCAAGGCGACCAGCAAATGTGATTTGGTCGCCAGCGCCAGCCCAAAGACGACCATTCCCAGCGCATGGCGCTTGGCGCGCGCCAACGCCAGGCAGATCAAGAAGAGCGCCGTCGGAATGACGTCCAATTGTCCATGCCAGTAGGAGATGTAAATGACGAAGGGCGAGCACCAATAAAAAAGCAGCACCCGCCCCATACGATAGGGGAACCAGCGCAAGAGAATGAGTGTGATGGCAAGATCACCTGCCAACAACGGCAGCCTCATCACCAATAAGTGCAGTCCGGTTACGGTATCCGTGCCGCGTGGCAACAGTATCCCGAAGAGCCAGCGAGGCGCGGCCAGGACATAGAGCATGATGGGCGGGTATGGGAAGCTGTTCAGTCGTCCCAACTCGGCGAAGTAGGCCCACGGGTTGGCGAAGCCGGACTCGACGAAGTAGTTGAGAAACGGGGTAAAAAGATCGCGCAGAAAATACGAAGCCAGGGTTGATCCGAGCGCCAGCTTCACGATCAGGGCAGCCCAAAACAGGCGACTGCGGAAAAAATCACGCACAGCCGGAGTTGTTGCTTCGCGGATCAAGGATGACTTCCAGACACCCAGTGTCTTCGCGAAGCGGACGTTGGCTGTCTCTACACGTCCGGTCACGCTGCCTCCCCAAATCGCAACCGCAGGATATAGACGATTGTCGCCCAGATCGTTCGATAGCGCGATAAGAAACTGAACGCCCATTTGGACTGCCCATGTGCTCGCCGGCCGAACACGACCGGCACGGTCACAATCTTGAGACCCGCCTGGCGGGCCTGGTAGAGCACATACAGATCAAACTGCATACCGCTGGGTGGGTGGGTCAAACATCCCAGGTGGCTGCGGTGGAATACCTTGGGCTGGGCGTTGATATCCGTGAGCTTCATCCACAGGATGGTCGAAGCGATAAAGGCCATGCCGTTCGTGACCAGCGAATCGCCGAAGCCGCGCCGCGCTCGCTTGCCTTTGACTAGGGCGCGGGCCGGATCCGGCTCGACCATCAGCCGATGGTAAGCAGTGAAGAGGTCTGCCGGGCCGCACTGCATGTCGGCGTGGGAGAAGCCGAGAAATTCCCCCTGGGCCGCCTGCAAACCGGTGTAGATCCCGTGCCCATAGCCACGGTTCTGTGGAACCAACACGGTTCGCGCGAAAGCCAGCTCGGGCCGACTCAACTCGCGCTCTAGTACTTGGGCGGTGCGATCGGTCGAGCCGTTGTTCACCAGAATCAATTCGGCCGGCAAACGCTCCGCGCCCCAGACCTGCAGATAGCGATCCAACAGCAGCGGCAAGTTGTCGGCCTCGTTGTAACAGGGCAGGACAATGGAGAAGCGAATCGGAGGCGCGCTCATTTCAAGCCGTAGGGGTGATGCTGCGCTTTGCGAAAGTACGCTTCCCAGTATTCGTAGGTGCGCACGTCATCGGGCGTGCCGTAACAGATATAGTGCTGTACATCGAACACCCTGGCCCGCCGACCCTGTTCAATCAATACCTCGATCGCTGAGTCCACGTAGAACTCGTTGTTAATGCGGCGGTTTTGGGCGACCAGCGCATCGGCGGCCTCCAGGAAGAAACGCGCCTGGCGAAACCAGAACGCGCCGATAATGCCCGGATCGCGCCGCACATCCTCGTGGAGGGGAACTTTGCACGAAATGCCCTGAACTGTGCCGTCGGGCGTGGCGCGCACCCAGCCGTATTGGTGCGGGTGGCGATTAGCATGGCGGTGGTTCCGAAATGTCCACACCAGGCAGTCTACTTGCGGGTCGGATGTCAAGGCGGCGTAACGCTCCAGATCGTAAACCATCGCCGTGTCGCAGGGGGCAATCAGCAAGGGCCTGTCCGGGTCCAGCCAGTCGCGGGCCAACAAGCAAGTGCTGGCCTGTCCCTCGGTCGAGTGATGCGCTGGCAAAATCCGCATCGGGCCGTCGCGACTACCGGTCCGCAAGGCTGCCTCCAGAGCCGGGTGTTCGAGATGCTCTGCCCGGCAGACAGCAATCCAAGACTTGGCTGCGGGAAGTGTGTCGAGCGAGCGTTGAACCATCGGCACACCCGCCACCGGCACCAGCGGCTTGGGAGTGGAATAATCCTTGCGTTGGAAACGCGCCCCCGCGCCGGCCATCGGGATCAGATTGGCGCCAGGGGAGGGCGACGGAGTCGGTTGCCAATCGGCGTAACGCGCAAAGTAATCGGACCAGGCCTGGTATTCTTCCAGGTCTTCCGGCGTCCCCCACTGGAGGAAATGCTCAAGTTCGTAAATGTAAACGTCCAACCCATCCTCCACCAGCAGATTGTAGGGCATGCTGGCATAGAATTCGCCGTTGGTTTGCTGATCGCGCTCGACCGCGCGCCGAAAGTAATGCTTGAGCAATGCGCCGCCGCGAAAGTAATAGGTCCCTGAAGAGGCGTACTCATTTATGCGCTGGTCGGTGAAGCAGCGTTTTTCCTGGATTTCGACCAGATAGTTGTCCCGCTCGCGCATGTACGCATACAAGTTCGGCCCCAGGCTGTGGGGATGGAAGCCGCGATAGGCGGTGACACAACCGGCGGGGTCGAGTTCTGCCAGCTGGCGCTTGAAATCGGCGTAATCCCAGTCAACCGAGAAATCGCAGTAGTTCAGGATGGCCGGCTCGTCATCCTGGATAAAGTCGCTGGCCTCCAGGGTCGTGTGCACCGGCCCGCGCTTGTGCGGTTCGATTGCGACGATGGGCGCGCCCGGTGCCAAGCGTTCCAACACGGCGCGCAACGGTGTTTCTTCCAGATGGGGTCGCGCGCAGATGAAGAGGAAATCCTGCTCGCCAGGGAACATGCGCACCACATGCTCGATGATCGGCAGACCGTCCACTTCAATCAGTGGCTTAATGGTTTTGTAGCCAGCCCGGAGAAAGCGCGACCCACTCCCGGCCATCGGGATGATAATTTGCATCCGTGACTTCTTATCCGCCTATTACCAAAATAAAATATGCGTGCCCACAGCCGCGCGTGTAAACTAACGGTTGGCGCATCACTCGCTGGAAGCGCGTCATGACTTGTGGCTTAACGACCCGTTGCGCGCGAAGCGGTCGGCGACACACAATGTTGGGCCGCCCTCTGTTAACCACACCAACTGCGCTTGAGACTGTCCTGCAAGAACTTGGCCTTTGCCTTAAGAGGGCCTGGCCGCGATAGCCTGCCGGTATGTTTCAGACTCCATTGCGAGCAAGTAATCCACCTCGGCGGGCGGCAAAGTGCGCGCAAATCCCCCGCGCGAGGCGATAAGTCGCCGGACCAACACGTGAGCCAACAGATTCTCTTCCATCGCCTCCAGAATCTTATGGCTCGGCCCGGCCAGGATGACGCCCAGCCCGGCGACCGCGACGATCATTTTCCCCGCAGGGGGAATGGACTCGATCTCTGCTTCCAGCCAGGCCTCGGGCGGGCGGGCGGCCTGGGCCTTCCAGACCTTATGCCCGCTGTAGACCACGTCGTCGGGGACGAGTGGCCCGGCCGTCAGCCATCGGTCGGGTTCCTTCGCCGCTTCCAGCAAGGCGACTCGCGTCGTCGGCCTGACCGCCAGAGACTCCATGCCCGACCGTCGGCGCACGGTGCGGTCCAAATCAGCCGCCCACGTCACTAATCCCTGCGGGGGCTGGGCCGAGGCACAAGCGGTCTCCGGCAAGCACCCGAAGTAAGTTTCCCCAATCCTCATAAATTTGAGAGTCGTGCCAATCGCCTCCGCGCCATTTGCGGCGCTGGCGATCAAGCCATGATTGCTCAGGATGACCTGCGCTGGCAACTGCCCGTGATCGGCCTGATAGGCCGTACACACCTGATCCACTTCCGCGCCCAGCGCATAGCCGGGCGGCTCGTAGCGCGCCCACACCGCCGATTCGCCGGACGCCTCTGCCAGCGCTGCCTCTCCGCCTTCCATGCAGGTAAAGGCGTTGACGTAGACGGGGTGAGTATGGAGCACTACCTTCCCCAACACGGCGTGAAAAGTGGTCTCCAAAGAGGGACGCAACCTGGTGTCACTTCGGGTAGCGGCCTGGATGCGCCGCACCGACTCTGCGTGGGCCTGCGCGCGCGGGCGGGCTGCCAGAGCCGGATCGCGCATCAGCGCGAGGAGCGAGGCCAGGTCAGTTTCCAGATAGCCGTAACCCTCATTGACTTCGCTCAACCGAAGGCCGGAGGCCTTGATCCACATGCGCGCGCCATCGGCGGATTTGACCGAGGTGTTACCGCCTCCGCCCTGGACCAGCAGGAGGTCGCCCCCTGCGAATTGGGAAATCTTGATCAGTTCGCGCAACTCAGCCGCGTTGCTCATGATCCAAAAGCTCTCGCAACTCAAACCAATCCCGCACCACGAAATCGGGCTGCTCGCCGAAATCAGGCTGTTCAGCGCCCTCAGCAATCCCCTGTCGTTGAAACCACACGGCTGTTAGTGAGCGCGCGTGGGCCGCACCTATATCATCCTTCAAATCGTCGCCCACGAGCCACGTTTCATCAGGACGCGCCCGTAATTGAGCCAGGGCGAAATCAATGATGGCTGGACTTGGCTTGTCTGCGCCCGCTTCTTCCGATGTGATTAGAAAATCTACCGCGTGCTCCAGGCCCAGAGCGCACAGCTTCAACATCTGCCGCTCGGTCGTAAAGTTGGATACCCAAGCCAGCTGCACGCCACGGGCGCGCAAGTCGCGCAACAGTTCGGCACACCCTGCGTCGGGCTTCATCAGGGAGAAATAGCCCTGCCAGTAGGCCTCGTGAAGTTGCCTCGTGTGCTCGAGGTCGGTTCGCCCGAATTGTGTTTCAATAATCGTTTTGAAATACAGCAGTCGCGAGTGTCTGGCGGCCTGCTGAGGCCCGATTTGATCTTTGACGGCCTGCCGCGCCCGTGCATAGTCTTTGACGAACTCGGTCGGAGTGCTCCAACGGTCATTCAACGTCATCGCCAACTTGTGTGACGCTGCTAACCCAGCTGCATGACACGGTTCGTAGGGATAGACGGTGTTGTCTAAGTCGAGCAGAAGGGCGCGCGGCGTCATCGCGGTAGACCCTCTTTTTTCACGAAAGGGGCTGGCTGGCCGCGCTCGATGACCAGCCACCACACGCCCAGGAAAGCAAAGCCGAGCAGGCTGATCAGCCACAAAGTGCTGAAGCGGGTCAGTACGATCGGTGCGACGGTGGCCGCCGGGCCCACGCCCAAGGCGCTCAAGAGCAGCAACATCGCTGCCTCCACCCCACCCACCCCGCCGGGCAGCAGGGACAACGCCCCAATCACCGTTGACACGCCGTAAACAGAGAATGAAGTCAATAAGGGAAGGTTCAGCCCGAAGCCGCCCAATATGAGATGGAAAGCAAACGCCTCGCAGGCCCAGGCGACGATGGCAATGCTCACGCCGACGATAAACGGCATCAACCGCAGAAGATTGTGCCCGGTGTCGAGCATCCGGAGGATTTTATCCGTTGCCCTCTCTAAGTAGGGAAAGCGGGCCAGACGCGAGAATAGGGGACGATACAGGCTCTCGCTGGTCACGAACAGAGTGATCCCTCCAACCAGGATCAGGCAAATCAAGAAATACAGCCGGGCATCGGCCACGATCGTCAACCCGCCAGCGGCTAAAATTAAAACCGCCAGCAGGTCCCCCAGCCGTTCCACAAGCAGCACGCCGGCCGTGTCGGCCATCGCGACGCCGTAATGCGAGCGCAGTAAGCCGGCTTTGACGACCTCCCCAGCTTTGCCGGGAGTCGCCGTCAGCGCGAAACTGGCCAGGAAGGCCAGGAGGCTGGCATGGAATGGGACGGGCCAGCGCAAGTAGCGGATGTAGAAGTGCCAGCGCAATGCGCGCAAGGCCCAACCCAAGATCACCAGTCCGAGGAGGGTTGGCAGAGACGAGATTGGGAATCTGCTTAGCGCCGCCTCCAGCCGACCCAGGCCCGACCAGATCACCAGCGCCAGATAGAGCAGCATGGCGACGATCATCACGGCGATCACCCGGCTGATCCAGGGTCGCCAGGAGTCGGGGCGCGCATCAGGCATCACGGCTCCAGTCGTCGCAGTAATCGCTGCACACGGCGTCGAGGGGCATCTCGCGCAATTGCTCGCGGAACGAACGGATCATCTTACCCGGGTGTTTCTGCAACTCCGGGGAAACCAGGCAGATTTTGAAGTGTTCGTGCAAGCGACGATAGGATTGGGGCTCCAGCGGCAGGCGCGTGAAGCAATCCACCCAAACCCAATCGGCTTTGCCGGCGAAGGCCAGGGCAAACTCGAGCGGCTCATACTCCGAATAGCGCACCGCCACCTGGCGCACGCCTCGGCGCACCAGGCTGACCAGCGTCGGGTTGGCGAGGTCGAGGAAGAAGTAATCCTTCACCCCGTACTTTGCGGCCAAATCCATGATCCGTCCCTCCAGGCCGTCGCATTTCACGTTAAAGATGAGCAACGCGTGCCGGTAGGCGGCCAACAAATCCTCCAGGCGTTCACCGCTCAACAGCGGATCGTGAACCAGGCGCAAGTCGCCGTCGTAATCACGGACATCCACTTCGATCCCTCGCTCGGCCGGCACGCGCAGCAGGTGCTCGATGGTGTTGACCCTATGCTCAATGAGTAGCATGCCACTCCTTTCACAGCCCACAGGAAGCGCCCGTGGTTGGAATGATCCATTCACGAATTATACCTTTTAGCGCAACGGTGTGACGACGATGACGTCCGCCCGCAGGCCCACATTGGCTGGATAATCCAGGATAAATGTCAGCGCTTGCTGGCGGGGGTTCTCGAACTCGAACGCGAGGCGGTGATAGTGCCCGTCGGCGGGCAGTTCAGCGCCGCGCACGTCCCAGCGTTGAGCAAA
>Ga0184637_10001366_pt1 | contig 16606 bp, 14 predicted proteins | sample PLM3_127_b2_FD_133143 | JGI IMG/M metagenome (GOLD analysis project Ga0184637, IMG submission 133143) | Groundwater sediment microbial communities from an aquifer in East River, Colorado, USA - PLM3_127_b2 | ecosystem: Environmental > Terrestrial > Soil > Riparian zone | place: USA: East River...
AAGGACAGGGATTCGAGGTTTTTGTTACTTGAACCGAATACACAGACTTGGGCAGCGTATTATTATTTCTATTATCTTAGAAACCAAATTGTTGAAAACTACCCTGAGTTAAATGTCAAGAGGAAGGAGCTTCCCGTTGTCTATAACTATAGGGTTCAATATTACGTAGGGTATTTTCAAACCTCCGGACGTGATTATTTTGAATCGTGGCTTGAAAGGTCTGGAAGATACATTCCAATGATGTCCAAGATATTAATAGAGAAGGGTTTACCTCCAGATCTTGTTTATCTAGCAATGATTGAGAGTGGATTTAAGGTCACTGCAAGATCCCATATGGCAGCAGTTGGACCATGGCAGTTTATTGAGCCAACTGCAAGAAGGTATGGGCTAAGGGTTGACCCATGGGTTGATGAAAGGATGGATCCCGAGAGGTCAACGATTGCGGCTGCAAATTATCTAGCTGATTTGTATGATATGTTTCAATCATGGGAACTTGCAGCTGCTGGATATAACTGCGGGGAACACAGGGTGCAAGCTGCGATCGATGACTATAACCTTTATGATTATTGGGCGATATCAGAGTATGCACTCCCTAAAGAAACCCAAGACTACGTGCCAAAACTCATGGCTGCGCTGATAATAGCAAAAAGTCCAGAGAAGTTTGGTTTTAGAGGTATTGCGTATCAGGAGCCATTGAGATTTGATAAGGCTTATGTACCTCCTCAAAAGAATCTAAATGAAATAGCGAGAGTGATTGGAGTTAGCAGTTACTTCCTAGCGGAATTGAATCCAGGCCTGAAGCATAATGCCAGTCCTCCAGGTGGTTCATATGAAATTAATGTTCCTGTTGGTTACAGTAGGGTTGTAGCATCTAAGCAGTTTGAATTATCTGCATTAACCACCGTAGCCTCAATTAAGTACTCGAGTAGTAACAGAGGTTCTCTAAGATATAGGGTTAAGAGAGGTGATTCGCTTGGTAGGGTTGCGGGTCGTTATAATGTTAGTGTCAATTCTCTGAAAAAGGCAAATAGAATCAGGGGTTCGAATATTAGAGTTGGCCAGGTTCTTACCATACCGGGCAGGGGTGGATATAGTCCAACTTACGCCAGCTCAGGTTCCAGTTCGAGTGGTAACAGGTCTGATATCAGATATGTAGTTGATGGTGGTGATACATTGGGTTCAATCGCAGCTAGACACCAAGTAAGTGTTTTTTCAATAAAGCGTGCTAATAAACTGAATAGTTCGATAATAATGGTAGGTCAGGTTTTAAGTATTCCCGATGCAGTAACCTCCAAATATTTAGCAAAAAGTAAATCTCCGACAAACTACAGGGTAAATCGCGGAGATACACTTAGTGGAATAGCCGGACATCATGGCGTGAGTGTTGAATCTATCAAGTCAGCAAATAGCTTAAGTGGATCAACAATAAAAGCAGGTCAGAAAATTACTATTCCAGGTTCTGGTAATAGCAAGAATTATGGTTCAAACGGAAGTACTACAGTTAAGCACAGGGTAAAGACGGGTGAAACTATTGGGGGAATTGCTGGAAGATATGGGGTGAGTGTAGCATCGATCAGGCAAGCAAATAATATTAAAGGATCGAAAATAATGGTTGGTCAATCATTAACGATTCCAGTTAAGGGCTCTGGGCGCTCCTACGCTAGCACTAAAAGAACCCCCGTAAAATATAGGGTAAAAAGTGGTGATACACTGGGTTCAATTGCAAAACAAAACGGAGTGAGTGTGGCTTCAATAAAGCAGGCCAACAATATTAGGGGATCAAACATTCAGGTAGGACATGCTCTTAACATACCCGGTGGAATGGTGGCTTCTAAAAAATCCTCTGATAATGATGGTGGCAGTATATCTCATCGAGTTAGAAGGGGCGATACACTATGGGCAATCGCCAGTAAGTATGATGTTTCAGTTTCAGATTTAAAAAGGTGGAATAATCTAAAATCAAGTAGACTGGTTGCTGGTAAGAGATTAAGCATTAATTTAGACTAGCAATTTCTTCGCTGTAACATACTCTCCTTATTAATAGGTCCCTGTTAAGATTCAATATGAGCCAAAAAGCTGTTGAAAAGCTCATGAAGGGATATGAGCACAAGAGGAGCCTAATAAAATCTCGTCTTCGACAGTTCAAACAGGTATTTAAGAAAGGAGACGATGTACAGATCTTTTTAGAACTTACATTTTGCATATTTACTGCTAATGCAACTGCAAGAATGGGGTTAAAATCTATAAACGCAGTTAGCGATATCCTTATGAATGCCGATGCAGGTGAAATTTCACAAAGGCTAAAGGGTGTGCACAGATTTCCGAATTCTAGGGCAAGGTATCTATTTCTAACAAGAGAATATCTAAAAAGTGAGTTTGATTTTAAATTAAAGGATTTGATAATTTCATTTGAGCATCCTTTAAAGAGGAGAGATTTCTTCGCCAGTTGCAATGGTATTAAGGGAATTGGCTATAAAGAGGCGAGTCATTTTCTAAGAAATATTGGTTTTGGTGGATATGGAATTCTTGATAAGCACATCTTGCGGTCACTTTACGATTTTAATGTAATAGACAATCTTAAACCGCCGATTACAAGAAACGATTATCTTCGGATAGAGAATAAACTCAGGAAATTTGCAAAAAAGATTGATATTGATATGGATGAACTTGATCTCCTCCTTTGGAGTGAGAGAACTGGCGAGATTCTAAAATAAATTTAAGTATAAATTTCTTTGACAATCGCCATTTGTTATTAAAGTAATGTCATTGCGAGGAACCCTGAGCGAAGGACGAAGGGGATGAAGCAATCTCCTCGTTAAATTGTCATCGCGTGTAGCGGCGACCTCCCTTCGACGGAGTAAATACTGAGCCAAGTCGAAGGGCCTCTCCAGAGCAGTGAGCATGTCTAACTGAGGGGTGCAGGGTTGGTTGCAGCGGCTGCGGGGACTATTCTTAGCAGGTTTTAAACCAGATATTGTAAGATATTTTGACGTAATCTATTCAACCAAAGAAATTCTGCTTGACAACCTTCCTCCACTAAATCAAATTAATCTATCAGGTTGGTGATTCGAACAATGGAATATGAACCAGTAATTGGCCTTGAAGTTCATGCTCAACTATTGACTGATACGAAGATATTCTGCTCGTGTTCTACAAAATTTGGAGCTAAACCAAACACACAAGTTTGTCCAATCTGCTTAGGAATGCCTGGGGTGCTTCCAGTGTTGAATGAGAAGGCATTGGAATTCGCTATACGAGCAGCTTTGGCAGTTAATTGCTCAGTCTCTGAATCATCTAGGTTTGCACGAAAAAACTATTTCTATCCCGACCTTCCTAAGGGTTACCAAATATCTCAATACGAGGAGCCACTCTCAAAAAAGGGTTGGCTTGAAATGGAATTCAATGGGACGAAGAAGAGGATCGGAATTACTAGAATCCACCTTGAAGAGGATGCGGGAAAGCTTATACATGAAAATTCTAAAAAACATAGTCATGTGGATTTGAATCGAGCGGGCGTTCCACTTATTGAGATCGTGAGTGAGCCAGATATTAATACTCCAGATGAAGCCGTTGCATATATGAAGAAGCTCCGGTCTATTCTCGTTTATTTACGGGTATGCGATGGTAACATGGAGGAAGGAAGCCTCAGATGTGATGCAAATGTTTCTGTAAGACCAAAAGGCACAGAGAAATTGGGGACTAAAACGGAGATAAAAAATGTTAACTCATTCAAGTACATACAGAAGGCTCTCGAATATGAGATAAGGAGACATATTTCAGTCTTGGAGGGCGGAAAGGAGATCGAGCAGGAAACCAGGCTGTACGATCCAAGCCGCAACTTAACGTTTCCAATGAGGTCTAAAGAGGAAGCTCATGACTATAGGTACTTTCCAGATCCCGATCTACTTCCTGTAATAGTTGATGATGAGTGGGTAGAGGAGATAAGGAGTTCTCTCCCTGAACTCCCCGATCAAAGGCTTAAAAGATTTATAAATGTCCTTATGATTCCAGCATATGACGCCGGAGTCCTCACAGCATCAAAAGATGTAGCTAATTACTTTGAGGACTGCTTAAGATTCTTTAATAAACCCAAGGTCGTGAGTAATTGGATAATGACCGAGGTCTTAAGGGAGTTAAAGTCTGAGGAGGATATTAAGGATTTTGCAATTAATCCACAGAAGCTTTCGGAATTGCTAAGTCTAATAGAGGATGGAACTATAAGTGGCAAATTAGCAAAGGGCATCTTTAGTGAAATGGCTTTATCTGGAAAAGGGGCAAGGGAAATCGTAAGTGAAAAGGGTATCAAGCAAATATCTGACCTTGATGAGATAGAGAAAATAATCTCTGAGGTGATTGAAAAGAATCCTGGTGAAACATCAAGGTATAAGGCCGGTGAACACAAGCTTCTTGGATTTTTTGTTGGGCAAGTCATGAAATTAACGCAGGGCAAAGCTAATCCCCAGCTGGTTAATGAGACTCTAAAGAGAAGGCTTTCTGAGAATTAATTTACCTTTTATATAATTTCCCGATTAAGTTGGAATCCAAGGTCAGGAGTTGAAATATAATCTTTTAAGAGTAGTAACGAATTTAATGGCTAGAAAATTGGTAATAATTGATAGGCAGTGTGCTATATTTGAACCTTGAAAATCCTATTTGTTAAACCCTTTGGATTATCTAAAATTTAGATCACAAATAGATCTGTCAAGGAGATAACCCTCGATGCAGATAAAAAAATATACTTCAGCTCTCAGAGATAATGTTCACATGTGGGTTCAAAAGGTTAATAACGTTGACATTCTTGTAGGAATTCCATGCTATAACACAGAAGACACGTTGGGATATGTGGTAGAGCAGATTGGTAAAGGATTAGCCCGGTATTTCCCAAACTATAAGTGTGCTATATTTATAAGCGATGGGGGTTCTCTCGATGACACAAGGGAACATGGTTACGAAGCCGTAATCCCTGATAATATTGAGAGGAGAGTCACAATATATAGGGGAATCCCTGGTAAAGGCACATCCTTCCGAGCTGTATTTGAAGTGGCATTGATCTTAAAGGCTAAGGCAATAGCAGTCGTAGATGCTGATTTGAGAAGCATTACACCTGAGTGGATAAAGCTTCTAGTAGATCCAATATTAGATCATTCGGCGGGGTTTGTAGCTCCCTATTATCGCAGGCATAAATTTGATGGTACTATCACAAACCAGATTGTTTATCCCATGACAAGGGCTCTTTATGGAATTGACATACGACAACCTATAGGAGGTGATTTTGGTTTTTCACCTGAGCTAGCAGCATTCTATGTCAAAGAGGATGTCTGGGAAACGGATGTAGCAAGATTTGGTATAGATATCTGGATGACTACGTCTGCAGTTAACGAGGGATTTAAAGTCGTTCAAACCTATCTAGGAACTAAGGTGCATAACGCTAAGGATCCTGCAACTGATCTGGGTCCCATGTTTAGACAGGTGATAAGTACATTGTTTTACCTCATGGGAAAGTACGAAAGATACTGGAAAAGGGAAAATCCCTTCCAGGCAATCCACATTAACAATAAAGGTGAAGACGAACCTCAACTTGAAACAGTTTCAGTTAGCTTGAATGAATTACACTCAGAATTCATAGAGGGATTCGAACACTTTCGTCCAATGTATAAAGAGATGCTAAATTCGGAGAATATGTCAAGGCTTGAAAACATTCACAAGAGCTGGACTTCAAACAAAGAGGAAGAATTCGATGCCGATCTATGGAGTAAAATTCTCTATGACTTTGCTTATGTATACCAGCTTTGGTTAAGAAATAAGCGAAGACTAGTAGACATACTGACACCCCTCTACTTTGGTCGTACAAAATCCTTTTGCCAGCAGGTTATGAGTATGAGAAGCGATGAGGCGGAAGAAGTTGTGCAAGAGCAAGCAAAGGTTTTTGAAAGCAATAAACCCTACCTCTTAAAAAGATTCTACATCTGGGACGGAGAGTAGCAGTGGATTAAAATAAATCCCAAAAAAGTTCAATTAGCAGGTCCCTATTCTTTCTTCGGGCAATTATAAAGATTAGTACCTGATTAAACTCGGAATAAAGTCTTTTTTAATAAAGTAATTAATAGTAAAAAACTAAATTATAAGATCAATTTCATCAACATATATTCTGGCTCTTTCAGGACTCACATGTTAAATTGACTATATAAGTAAATTTTAATGGGTGGTTTATTTTGGGAGATTTTTATCAGACCGAGTCAATATCAACCCTCCACAGGCTTAAGACAGATAATTTTGAAAAACTAGAGGAGGACTTAAAGGAGTATTCCCAGCATAATCCGATAGCTCTTATACTTCCCAGTTTATACTCTGAATTGGAAGGGGTGGCTCTAAAGGGGATTGTCAACGAACTTAAGGATGTGAAGTATCTTAACGAAATTGTCGTCACCTTGGGAAACGCCAATGAAAAACAATTCGAACACGCAAAGCGATTCTTCTCTGTACTGCCCCAAAAAATAAATATAATATGGAATGATGGAGAAAGAATAAAATCGATTTACTCTCTACTTGAGAAAAATGACCTCTTTCTCGGTGAAGCAGGTAAGGGAAGAGCAGCATGGATTGCCTATGGATACGTGTTGGCAGAGGAATCAATAGAGGTAATAATTTTACACGACTGCGATATTCTCTCATACACTCGAGAACTATTAGTTAGGCTATGTTATCCAGTGGCAAATCCAAACCTGGGATATGAGTTCTGTAAGGGATATTATCAAAGGGTAACTGACAGAATGCATGGCCGAGTTACCAGGCTTTTCATTACCCCCTTAATTAGAACCCTGGAAAAAATGCTTGGATACTTGCCTTTCCTAGTCTATCTCGACAGTTTCAGATACCCCCTAGCAGGTGAATTCTCAATGGATGTTGATCTGGCAAGAGTAAACCGAATCCCTTCTGATTGGGGTCTGGAGATAGGAGTTCTTGCCGAGGTTTTTAGAAACGTATCTCCTAAACGAATATGCCAGGTTGATCTCTGCGATAACTATGAACATAAACATCAGAATCTCTCTACAGACAATCCTGAAGGCGGGCTTTTTAAGATGTGTATTGACATCTCAAAAACATTATTCAGAACCCTAGCATCTGAAGGTGTACCTTTTTCTGATGGATTCTTTAATACACTGATAGCAACATATCTCAAAACCGCTCAGGATACTATGCGTAGATACAGTGACGATGCAGTCATTAATGACCTTTTATTCGACATGCATTCCGAAGGTGTTGCTATAGAGACCTTCGTAAAGGCATTGCGGATCGCAAGTAAAAGCTTCCTTGAAGACCCTCTGGGTTCACCACTGATACCCAACTGGAATAGAGTCACCTCGGCTATACCGGATATTCTTGAGCAGTTAAAGGGAGCAGTCGAAAAAGATAATGGATACTAAATTGTTAATATTTACTGATTTAGATGGGACTCTTCTCGATTTTGAGACATATTCCTTTAATGCAGCCATGCCGTCGTTGGAGCTAATAAGAGAAATGGGTATCCCTTTAATTCTCTGCTCAAGTAAGACGAGAGCCGAGATAGAAATGTACAGAAAAGTTCTAGGAAACAATGATCCCTTTATCTCAGAAAACGGAGGCGGGATCTTTATACCTGAAAATTATTTCCCCCACTATTTCAAATACGATAAGACTACTGACGGATATAAGGTCATCGAATTTGGTTCTCCTTACATAGAATTAATAGAAGCTTTAAATTCAATCAAAATCGATTCTAATATAAAACTAAAGGGTTTCTCAAATATGAGCATTCCGGAGGTCTCGAGTATTACAGGTTTAGATGTTAAATTAGCTAAGTTATCAAAGATGCGTGAATACGATGAGCCCTTCCTAATCTTCGGAAATAAGAAAGATTGTGAATACATAAAGGCTGAGATAATTCGAAGAGGTTTCAATTACACAAAGGGTGGAAGGTTTCATCATATAACTGGTAAGAATGATAAAGGCGGAGCAGTTAAGGTATTGATACGACTCTTCAAAGAGAAAGCTCCAGAACTCACAACCGTTGGGTTAGGTGATAGCTTAAATGACCTTCCCATGCTTGAGGCAGTTGATAAAGGTTTTTTGATTAAAAAATGCGACCGTATTCATGACCCAAGGATTATGCTTGAAAATCTTACTCTTTCAGATGGTATTGGACCTATTGGTTGGAACCATTCAATATTAGACCTATTAAGCAGTTACAATTGATTAATAATCAGTAAGAATTATTTGTGATTTCTAGCTACGACTTTTGTCCCACCAAGAAGGCGCTCTCACAAGGTGTTTTTATATTTACAGTAGAAGTGACTTCCAGTCACGATATAATGGTATGGAGTTAAGAACAGATCCAATGGACTCTTTAGCATGACCTAGTTCTCGCCTACATTTTTGTAGGCAAGGACTTTCCTGTGCAAACAAATTTTATCTTCCCCCTTAATGGAGAAGGAGTAAGAGAGGTCATGGCAATGTAAAAATAAATATATTTGACAGCAGTTTTATCTCTGTGTATTTTCCCAATCAAATTATGAAAAAGTCGGTATTAGTGTTAGAGGATGGGACAACCTTCATCGGTAGGGCATTCGGGGCTGATGCGGAGTCCTTCGGGGAGATTGTATTTAATACTTCGATGACCGGATATCAGGAAATTCTTACCGATCCCTCGTACAACGGACAAATTGTGGTTATGACATATCCGGAGATAGGGAATTATGGAATAAACCTTGAGGACGTTGAGTCCATAAGGCCATTTGTTAGAGGGTTTGTTGTAAAGGAGTATTGGCGCGTTCCGAGTAATTGGAGGTCAACGGAGAATTTGGAAACCTATCTTATCAGGAACGGTATCATAGGTATAGAGGGTGTGGACACTAGGGAGCTTACCAGAAGGATTCGTTCTCGTGGGGCACAACGTGCCGTTGTATCTTCAATTGATTTCTCCACTGAAAATCTGCTAAAGAAGGTTCTTTCATCACCTTCAATGCTGGATATCGATCTTGTGACTAAAGTTAGCTGTGAAAAACCGTATTATTGGCAGAGTGGCAGGAGTAATTTAGCTTCTGAGGCTCAAAAAAGATTTAGGGTAGTTGCCTATGACTACGGGGTGAAGCAAAATATCCTGCGAAGCTTGGTGGAAAGTGGGTGTGAGGTAAGGGTAGTTCCATCAAATACCTCCCCAGAAGAGGCACTTTCAATGGATCCCGATGGGATTGTTTTATCAAATGGTCCTGGCGATCCTTCTGCTGTATCATACGCAATTGATTGCGTGAGAAAACTGATTGGGAAAAAGCCAATTTTTGGAATTTGTCTTGGGCATCAGATATTAAGCCTCGCCTTGGGAGGTAAGACATTTAAGCTGAAGTTTGGACACAGAGGTGCAAATCAGCCCGTGAAGAATCTCCTTACAGGTAGGGTTGAAATTACTTCCCAGAATCATGGGTTTGCCGTTGACCCTGGTTCTTTGGGCAGTGAAGTTGAAATTACACATATCAATCTCAATGACGGGACGGTCGAAGGTTTAAGACACATAGATCACCCAATATTCTCAGTCCAATACCACCCTGAAGCCTCACCAGGGCCCCACGATTCTTCCTACCTTTTTGAAGAATTTAAGAGAATGATGCAAGAATTTCATTAATAGAGCTAGTTATGACATAATTTCATAAACTTCCACAATAAACCCAACGAAAGGCGGGATTTTCTAACCCCATATAGTAAAAATAACGGGCGCGCGCAACAAGCAACGAGCAAGCCTGCCCTGAGCCCACTCGAAGGGACTCGTTGCCTACCCGCCACGCCATAAGATTGGGGAGGTCTTAAGAATTTAAAGAAACCTCCTCAAGAACCTTTCGGCGTTTTCCCTATGTGTTCCAGGCCAGTAAATTCTATTACAGGAATTGCATTGCATGAACTTATCGTTTGTATTCCATATGTACTCTGGGATTTTATTTACTAATGAACTCTTGTGGACTTCCGATAGAGGTGTATTGCATCGTATGCATCTTGAAAATGCCATATTGAAAGGATTGAGTGTGAAGGTTCCGATAAACTGGCCGAGTTGTTCTTCGAGATGATCACTCTCTATAAGGAGACACCGTTTTACAGCCTTTCTTTTCTCAATGTTTCTGTCCCTGGTAAGGATAATGCGATCTTCAGATAAGGCTTTTTTAATTAATAAATCATCTTCAATGTTTTTAACATAAGATACGTCTAGACCGGCTAATCTAAGCCACTTGGCAAGTTTACCAAGCATGGAATCGGCAATGAAACGCATTCCAATCATGATTAATATTTTATCATCTCAATTCATTAATGTGTAAGGTTAAATCCTTTCTCGTGTTTATTAATTACAGTTCCCTCCTTTCATAAAGGAGGGGTAGGGTGGATTATCTCCATTTTTAAATGTTCTGAGCTTAAATCAAACCATAAGTCTACTTATCCAATACCAATCCCTTTCCTCTTATATATTTTGGTCTCGATGTGGAGTACGGATTTAGACTCAGCTCTGAAGATTCTCCATTTATAAATTTGTGATATCCAAGCTTGGCAATCATAGCGGCATTGTCAGTACAAAATTTTGGAGAGGGAATGAAAAATGAAATGCCCTCTTGCCCGAATCTCTCTGCCGCAAGCTTCCTGAGACGGGAATTACAAGCTACGCCCCCTGAAATGACTACATTTTTAATATCCAAAAACCGTGCTGCAATTAAAGTCTTTTCAACGAGTGCCTCAACTATTGCCTCCTGGTAGCTAGCACAAATATCGGCAAGATGAATCTCGTCAAGATTCTTGTTCTTCTTTAGATAATATACCAATGAGGTCTTTATACCACTGAAGCTGAAGTCAAATGAAGATTTAGTAATAAATGGTCGGGGAAAGGGTATTGATTGAGCATCGCCCTCCTCTGAAATCCTATCAATCTCTACACCACCAGGATAACCCAATCCAAGTAGTTTGGCAGCCTTGTCAAAGGCCTCTCCCGCGGCATCATCCCTCGTTTTACCAAGTAGTTCAAACTCAGTATAGTTTTTCACCAGATAAAGACTTGTATGTCCACCTGAAACTACCAGCCCTAGAAAGGGGAATGGAACCTCATTTTCGAGATGAACTGAGGACACGTGTGCCTCAAGATGGTCAACGCCTACATATGGTTTACCGGTTGCAAATGATATAGATTTTGCGGTGGAAAGGCCTACCAAGAGTGAACCGACAAGTCCAGGCCCATTGGTAACTGCTATGCTGTCAATGTCCATAAGCTCAACTTTGGATTCTAATAGTGCTTCCTTTATAACCGGTAGAATCTTTTCTAGGTGGTTTCTTGATGCCAGCTCTGGAACGACACCACCGTATTCCTTATGTATTTCAACCTGTGATGATACAACATTTGCAAGAACCTGTTTACCGTCCTTTAACACTGCGGCAGCAGTTTCATCACAGGATGTCTCAATTCCTAGCACGAGAGAAATCATCAAAGTAGTCTTACTGAATCAGATGTTATTAACAATATTAGAAACATGATTGACATAAGGGGATTGGTTCTTTAATATGCTTCAAGAGGCAAGGAAATTTCTCGTCATCGCGAGGAATCCTTTTACTTTGCTCAGGATATACTTTGTGACGAAGCAATCAAGAAATTATGTCATTGCGAGACTGACGAAGTCAGTCGTGGCAATCTCTTCTGTAATTTCAGTAGATTGCTTCGCTATAGGTCCTTATGACTTAGCAAAATCATTTCTAGGGAACGAAACGATAGAAGAAACCTCATAAGACTTCTAGGAGTCGATTCTCATGAAAGTTATACATAAAACGGAAAGAGTTCCCGACCAGAGTGTAATTACCAGAGACCCCTTTCCGCGATCTAGGAAGATCTATGTAAAAGGGAAGTTACATGATGTCAAAGTGGCGATGCGAGAAATTGAGGTAGACGATAGAGATCTGATTTTTTCAAATAACGGTGAATTAAAAGGCCAATTCTCTCTTGCCGTATATGACACTAGCGGTCCCTATACAGATCCTCATATTGAGATTGACATTCATTCAGGATTACCTCATTTGCGTGATCAATGGATCTTGGATAGGGGGGATGTAGAAAGGCTTAATGACTATTCCTCAGAGTTTGTCAGAAAGAATCACAGATCCTCAAAGATCAAAGGAATTAGATTTAAAAATATAAGAAAGCCTCTTAGAGCCAGGCATGGTAAGAACGTAACTCAGATGCACTATGCAAGGGCTGGCAACATAACACCAGAAATGGAGTACATTACTATCCGGGAAAATCAGCGGATCGATGAACTAGAAGGACGTCTGAAAGAGTTAGCCAGGTTTCATAGTGGTGAGGGTTTCGGAGCTAACTTGCCTGTCAGTTATATAACGCCAGAGTTTGTAAGACAAGAGGTTGCATCTGGAAGAGCCATCATACCAAGTAATATCAACCACCCGGAAAGTGAGCCAATGATAATAGGTAGGAATTTTCTTGTTAAGATAAACGCAAATATTGGGAACTCCGCTGTTACCTCCAGCATCGAAGAGGAAGTGGCGAAGGCTGTCTGGGCATGCCGCTGGGGTGCAGACACGATAATGGATCTATCTACTGGAAAAAACATTCATGAAACCAGGGAATGGATTATTAGAAATTCCCCAGTGCCAGTTGGTACAGTCCCGATCTATCAGGCATTGGAGAAGGTTGAAGGAAAGGCCGAGGAATTAACATGGGAGATTTTTAGAGACACAATGGTTGAACAGGCGGAGCAGGGAGTAGATTATTTTACTATTCATGCTGGAGTTTTACTGAGGTATATACCGTATACCGCAAAAAGGATAACTGGAATTGTTTCAAGAGGCGGTTCTATAATGGCAAAGTGGTGTCTGGCGCATCATAAGGAGAGCTTTCTTTACACGAATTTTGAGGAGATGTGTGAGATCATGAAGGCGTATGATATAGCATTTTCGTTAGGAGACGGACTTCGACCTGGTTGTATCGCCGATGCAAATGATGAGGCACAGTTCGCGGAATTGGAGACGCAAGGTGAATTGACTCGGATTGCTTGGAAGCACGATGTGCAGGTCATGAATGAAGGTCCAGGTCACATACCTATGCATTTGATTAAAGAGAATATGGACAAACAGCTTCGGCTCTGTGACGAGGCTCCCTTTTATACCCTTGGTCCTTTGACCACGGATATTGCACCAGGTTATGACCATATTACCTCTGCAATTGGTGCGGCGATGATCGGTTGGTATGGTACGGCTATGCTCTGCTATGTCACTCCCAAGGAGCACCTCGGACTACCAAATAAGCAGGATGTGAAGGAAGGAGTCATCGCCTACAAGGTTGCAGCACACGCCGCAGACCTTGCAAAGGGACACCCAACCGCTCAAATTAGAGACAATGTCTTAAGCAAGGCTCGATTTGAATTCAGGTGGAATGACCAGTTTAACCTATCGCTAGACCCCGATACGGCAAGGGAATATCATGATGAGACTTTACCTGCGGAGGGAGCCAAGGTTGCACATTTCTGCTCGATGTGCGGGCCCAAGTTTTGCTCAATGAAAATAACCCAGGACGTGCGTGAGTATGCCGCAAAACATGGGTTTACTGAGAACGATGCTGTAAAAATTGGGTTAGAGGAAAAAGCCAAAGAATTCACCGAATCCGGAGGTGAAATCTACGTCACCGCTAATAAATGAGATATCTAACCTTGACCATAGTCTTGGTTCTAGTTCTAATTTCTGGAGTTGGAAACTCGGAAGAAGTAAAGCCAAAACAATCCGAGATTCTTCACCCTGAATGGTATTTGAAAGTAATTGATTTCTCATATTATTTCCCAGCAAGGGTTGCAATCTTTACTAATTTTAAGATTGAAAATACTGCTGCTATCCCGTATAAGGAAATTAAGGTAAAGGCGCTTTATATCTCGTACTATCCCGGTAGTGTTGGACAGATTGTCAGCAGTACAAGTGGGGTTCTGCCGATAACAGTCCCGCCCAATAGTACAGATACCTACCTTAAAGGTGGTATTCCGTTGGGGGCTGGCTCACAGTCTTACAGGGTTAATTATGTTGAGGTCCTGGGTGCTACCCCAGTTTTAGATTGATAAATATTTGAGTATAGGCAACTCGATCTCTACTGTAATTACTAGGGTGTCGATCAGGAATTAAAATATTTAATTCCCTCAATCAGCCCTGTCCTTTCTCCAGGTTTTCGATTCTAGTCTTCGCGTCGGATACTAAATTTTTATACCTTGTCATATTTTGAGAAGCAAGGTCAACGAATTTCTCGTAGTTCTCGATAGCCTTTTCTTTTTCCCCTTTGGTTTCAAAAGCTAGAGCAAGGGTCATATATGCTTCTGGAAAATCGGGGTTTATCTCTATTGTTTCTTCGAATTCACTTATAGCTTCGCCAAGGTTGCCCTGATTTCCCAAAGCAACACCAAGGTTATAATGTGCGGGGAGGAATTGAGAATCTATATCGATAGCCTTTCTATACTCCTTTTGTGCTTCATCAAATTTTCCTTGGGCGGCAAGGGTGAGGCCCAGGTTTATATAGGCTTGTATTAAATCTGGATTGGCTTCGATTGCGCGTTTGAGATGTTCGGTAGCTCTCTCGTAATTACCTTTTGTTAAGTAGATATATCCAAGATCATTACGAGCAATACTCAGTTCCGGGTTTAACTCGAGGGCTTTTTTAATGTATTTGCTATTCACATCGGCTCCTGTCACAGTCCAGAGTATATAGTAGGCTTCTGAATCTTTTGGATTAAGCTCAATAGATTTTTCTGCCTCTTTTCTCGCATTTTCGAATTCACCTAAGATTCGGTAGCTGGAAGCAAGAGCCCTATGTGAATCACCTGAATCTGAAGACAGCTCTGTCGACTTTTTGCTAAACTCAACTGACTTTTCTCTAAGATCATTATCCGTTTTAAAATCACTTTGTTCTTTCCATAAACTCAGTAAGGAATAAGTCTCTCCGAGCCCTGCATATGCTGGAGCGAAGTTTTCATCCAGCTCTATTGCTTTTTGATATTCAGCGATAGCGTCCTCAAAGCCTTGAGTTGTGAAGGTATTATAGGCAACTCTTCCTTTATCATAATGCTCCTTCGCTTTTTCGATCCTCTCTCCCTGGGATGTACATCCTAATGGGGAAAGAAGTACTAGAGATACTAAAATAAATATTAGGTTTTTCATTTCGACACCTCTTTTTATTTTATTAACTGAAAGCGAATACTCTCAATTTTTTCACTAGGCTGGGTGATGTCAATCATCGTGTTTGTGTTTCGCTTTAAAGAACTTATGTCCTTTGTGACCTTTGTGGAAGACCTTATGTCCGTAATTAACTTGCTGAGGGTGGTGTTCAAAGTGATGTTTGAAGTGACCGGGAGGGCCTCCGTGTGGATGGAAATGAACATGTGGTGCGGGATACACATAAAAAGGCTCATACCCAAATACAATAGTTGATGATGGGTAGTGGTAAACCGGAGGATAGACATATACTGGAGCAGGAGATACATAAAATGGGGCAGGAATGCCGAGACTGAAACTCAAGAATGTGTTTGGACTAATCTCAGATACCAATGAGGCTGATGCAAAGGATGGCACGGAGTATACAACTGGTGAAGGTGCAACATATACCGGAGCTGGAATTCCAAGGCCTAATCCAAGATTTAAAAAAACGTCCGTATCTGCCTTTGATATTGAGGGAATAAAAAGTAAAGATAAGAGAAAAGAAATAATTAACTTTTTCATAGTAATCCTCACATAACTAAATCTCATTAATTTATAATCGCAATTTTTATACCAATTGTCTTTACAGATTGATAATTCAATGGTTTAAGATAGTTGCAAAAAATCCACTAAACTATATTTGTAGCAATTTGCGTTGTTATACACACCGGTAACAGTGTAATTTCCCACAATTTGAGCTTAAATTGTTTCATGTCTTCTAATTTACAGTAAAAACAGAGAGTCCTGACTATTATCTTCCCTTTGTTATTAACAAATTTGGTAAATGGTTAATAAATTCGATCAATTACTAGTCCTCCTAATCAACCTTAGTATTTAAAAAGTTATTAAGGGCTTATATAAGGTTTGGAAAAGAAACTATTTGAAGTTTTACTTTAGCTAATCCCTCTTCATTTATTTCTAGTGTTCTTGCAGATGCATAGGAAAGGTCTAGTATGCGTCCTTTTATATATGGACCTCTATCCGTGATTTTTACAATTTGAGCGTTACCATTTTCTAAATTAATGACTCTGACTCTTGATCCTAGTGGTAAGTTTCTATGGGCGGCTGTGTGTTCGTACATGTTATAAAATTCGCCGCTTGCTGTTTTATTTCCGTGGAACCCAGGGCCGTACCAAGAAGCGAAACCAATTTGGTAATATCCCTTTTCTGGTTTCATTGGTATTAGCAACCTTTTACTCTCAGAGATCTCGTCATGATTTTTAATGTTATTCAAACTAACCAGTGAACTAAATTCACCTTCAGTGCCAAGAAATTTCTTTGCAATTTCAGATAAAGTGTCACCTTTTTTCACAATATAAATAAGGTATTTCTTATTCTTTTCACTATTCATTTCATGATTTATTGCAAT
>Ga0184637_10001368_pt1 | contig 16603 bp, 14 predicted proteins | sample PLM3_127_b2_FD_133143 | JGI IMG/M metagenome (GOLD analysis project Ga0184637, IMG submission 133143) | Groundwater sediment microbial communities from an aquifer in East River, Colorado, USA - PLM3_127_b2 | ecosystem: Environmental > Terrestrial > Soil > Riparian zone | place: USA: East River...
CGGGAATCCCGCGAGCTGGCGATCACCGATCCCCTCACCGGACTGCACAACCGGCGCTACTTGTGGGAGCTGCTGGGGCGGGAATTGCTGAAAGCACATCGCAATCGCACACCCGTCGCCGCGATCCTGGCGGACATCGACCACTTCAAACGCTTCAACGACACCTGGGGCCACGAAGCCGGGGACCTTGTGCTCAAGCGCGTTGCGGACGTGATCCGCGAGCACGTGCGCGGTTCCGACATCGGCTGCCGTTACGGAGGGGAAGAACTGGCGGTGATCCTGCCAGAGACAACGCTGGAGGTGGCGGTCGAACGGGCGGAACGGATCCGCCGCGGCATCGCGGCGGTGCGCCTCGACTACGGCGGCAGGCCGCTCGATGCCGTCACGTCGTCATTCGGCGTGGCGATCTATCCGCAACACGCCGGCGATGCGGAAGCGCTGTTGCGCGCAGCCGACGAGGCGCTGTACGAAGCGAAGAAGGCGGGACGCAACCGGGTCGTCGTGAGTCAGGCCGTTTCCGCCGCCTAGCGGCGTTCAAAGTTCCAAGTTCCAAGCCGAAACCCTCGAATCGCGACTCCCTCCAACCCGGAACCCGGAACCCGGAACGGTAATGATGGTGCCGGGAGAGAGAATCGAACTCTCATGGTGTTGCCACCGCGGGATTTTGAGTCCCGTGCGTCTACCAATTCCGCCATCCCGGCAGGAATGCGGGGAAATTATCCCGCATTCCTGTATCGAGAACAATGAATTGGAGCGGCAGGGCGCGGCGATTTCTCGAATCACGACTCACGAATCACGATACACGCATTCCCTATAATCGGGGGATGCGTCTCAATGATTTCGACTACGACCTGCCGCAGGAACTGATCGCGCAGTTTCCGAGCGTCCGGCGCGGCGCGGATCGCCTGCTGCACCTCGATGGCGGTACCGGAGCGCTCTCCGACCGCCAGTTCGGCGATCTTGCCGGGCTGGTTTCGCCCAGCGATGTCATCGTTCTCAACGACACGCGCGTGATCAAGGCGCGGCTCATCGGACGCAAGAAGACCGGCGGGCGGGTTGAGGTGATGGTGGAGCGCCTGCTGGGCGGCGGCGAGGTGCTGGCGCAGGTCGGGGCCAACCATCCAACCCGCGCGGGCGGTACGCTGGCGCTCGCCGGCGGGATCGAGGCGACGGTGCTGGGCCGCGAGAGCGAGTTCTTCCGGCTGCGCTTCGAGGGATGCGACGACGTTCTCGCGCTGCTCGATCGTCACGGCAGCATTCCGCTGCCGATGTATATCGCGCGCCCCGCCGGGGAGGACGACACCGAGCGCTACCAGACGGTCTACGCGCGCGCGCCGGGAGCGGTTGCGGCGCCGACGGCGGGGCTGCACTTCGACCAGGCGCTGCTGGACAGGCTGCGCAGCCGCGGTTCCGGCATCGCCCGCGTCACGCTGCACGTGGGCGCCGGCACTTTTCAGCCAGTGCGCATGCAGAATCTGGCGCTGCACGAGATGCACGGCGAGTGGTATGACGTGCCGCCAGAGACGGTGGACGCGATCAACCGCGCGCGCGGCAATGGCGGGCGCGTGCTGGCGGTGGGCACAACAACGCTGCGCGCGCTCGAAAGCGCTGCGGCCGGTGGCACGCTCGAGCCCGGCCGCGGCGAAACCCGGCTGTTCATCCTGCCCGGCTACCGCTTCAACGTGGTCGAGCGCCTGCTTACCAACTTCCACCTGCCGAAATCCACCCTGCTCATGCTGGTTTCGGCGTTCGGCGGCATGGATAATATCCGCCGCGCGTACCGCCACGCGATCGCGCAACGCTATCGCTTCTACAGCTATGGCGACGCGATGTTGATCGAAAGACAGGAACAGCAACCGCCGATGAACGCCGATGAACGCCGATAGGATCAATACTGAAACAGACAGGATTGACGCGCGCCTTATAAACTACGTTACCTCTCTGTGAATCTTTAATTCTTGCGCCTGTGTTTTCTGTGATTATTCGGTTGCTGGTTTTCATCGGCGTTCATCGGCGTTCATCGGCGGCTAATCCTTGATGCAGTTTACTGTTACGGCGACGGACGGCGCGGCGCGGCGCGGGAAGCTGACGCTGCCACACGGCGAGGTGGACACGCCGGCGTTCATGCCGGTCGGCACCTACGGCACGGTCAAAGCGATGAGCCCGCAGGAGCTGCGCGCGCTCGGCGCGCAGATCGTGCTCGGCAACACCTTCCACCTGTGGCTGCGGCCGGGACTCGACGTGATCGCGGCCCACGGCGGGCTGCACCGCTTCATGGGCTGGGACGGCCCGATCCTCACCGACTCCGGCGGCTACCAGGTGTACAGCCTGGGCGAATTGCGGAGAATCACAGAAGAGGGCGTGCGATTCCAGTCGCCGGTCAACGGCGACCCGTGCTTTCTCACGCCCGAGGAGTCGATGCGCATCCAGCGCGTGCTCGATGCCGATATCGTGACGGTGTTCGACGAGTGCACGCCGTACCCGGCGGATTTCGAGCAGGCGCGGGATTCGATGCAGCTGAGCCTGCGCTGGGCCGAGCGCTCGAAGCACGCGCACGAAGGCAACCGCAACGCGTTGTTCGGCATCGTGCAGGGCGGCATGCACGAATCGCTGCGGGATGTCTCGCTCGCGGAACTCGCGCGCATCGGCTTCGACGGCTACGCCATCGGCGGCCTGTCAGTGGGTGAGCCCAAGGGGGAGATGATGCGCATCCTGCAGCACGCTGCACCGCAACTGCCCGCGCAACGGCCGCGCTACCTGATGGGCGCGGGTACGCCGCAGGATATCGTGGCCGCGGTCGCGGCCGGAATCGATCTCTTCGATTGCGTGCTGCCCACGCGCAATGCCCGCAACGGCTGGGTCTACACGCGTCGTGGCGTGATCAAGCTGCGGAACGCGGGCTATCGGGCGGACCTGGCGCCGCTGGACGAGGCGTGCGCCTGCTATACCTGCCGTAACTTCACCCGTGCCTATCTGCACCACCTGCAGCGCGTGAACGAGATCCTCGGCGCCCGCCTGAACACGTTGCACAACCTTTACTATTACCAGGAGCTGATGCAGGGGCTGCGAGCTGCGATCGAAACGCGGCAACTGGACGAATTCGCGGCGAATCTGGGGCAGCAGGCGCGCGCCGAATCGTGATAAAATTCCCGGCCTTTCAGAGGCATGATGCGCCTGTTCGGCGCCATCCACGGAGAATTCCATGTTGATTAGTCCAGTCTGGGCCCAGGGCGCCGGCGGCGCCGCTGGTGGCGGTTACGAAAGCATGATCCTGATCGTGCTGATGTTCGGGGTGCTTTACTTCCTGATGATCCGCCCGCAGATGAAGCGCGCGAAAGAGCACAAGACCATGATCGAGGCGCTGCAAAAGGGCGACGAGGTGGTCACCACCGGCGGCATCCTCGGGCGCGTCACCCGGATCAACGAGAACTACGTGACGCTGGAAGTATCCAACAACGTCGAGATCCAGATCCAGCGCCCGGCGGTGCAGCTGGTGCTGCCGAAGGGCACCATCAAGAACATCCAGTAATCAGTAAACGGTAATCGGTAAACAGTGAACAGCAGACAATCGATTCGCGCTCGGCGGCTCTTCCGTTCACCGTTCGCCGTTCACTGTTCACCCGCCTCGCGATGAACCGCTACTCCCTCTGGCAATACCTCCTCATCGGCATCGCGCTGGTGGCGGGCCTGGTCTTTACGCTGCCCAACTTCTACGGCGAGGTGCCGGCGGTGCAGGTGCAGCCGCACCGGGTAACGCTCAAGGCCGACGCCGCGCTGCTGTCCCGCGTCGAGGACGTACTGAAAAAGGGCAACTTCGCCTCCACCGGGCTGTTTCTGGATGCGACGAGCGTCAAGGCGCGTTTTGCCGATACCGACACCCAGATCAAGGCGAAGGATCTGCTGCAGGCCCAGCTGGGCGAAGACTACGTCATCGCGCTCAACCTGCTTTCCAACAGCCCACGCTGGCTTTCCGCGATCGGCGCGAAGCCGATGTACCTCGGGCTCGACCTGCGCGGCGGCGTGCATTTCCTGCTGCAGGTGGACATGAAGGCGGCACTCGCCAAGAAGATGGAGGCGACGCTCAACGACATCCGCGGCAACCTGCGCGAGAAGCGCATCCAGTACTCCGGCGTGACGCGCGAAGGCCAGGGCATCACGGTGCGCTTTCGCGAGCGGCCGGCCCGCGACAAGGGGCTGGACGAGATCTCGCGCACCCTGCCCGACCTCGAGCTGAGGACCGTCGACGACGCGGCTGAATTCCGCATTACCGCCGCGCTCAAGCCCGAGGCGGCCAGGAAAACCCAGGATTTCGCGTTGCAGCAGAACATTACGACGCTGCGCAACCGGGTGAACGAGCTGGGTGTGGCAGAGCCCATCATCCAGCAGCAGGGCGCCGAGCGCGTGGTGGTGCAGCTGCCGGGGGTGCAGGACACCGCCAAGGCGAAGGACATACTCGGCCGCACGGCGACGCTGGAAGTGCGGATGGTGGACGACGAAGGCACCAACAGCCCGGCGGTGATGCAGGCGGCGCTGGCGGGGCAGATTCCGTTCGGCGACGAGCTCTACCTGGAGCGCGGCGGCGTGCCGATCCTGGTGAAAAAGCCGGTCGTGCTCACCGGCGACCGCATCAACGACGCCCAGCCCGGCTTCGACGGCCAGACCGGCGAGCCGGCCGTGCATATCAGCCTCGACGGCGCCGGCGCCCGCATTTTCCACCAGGTCACGCGCGAGAACGTCGGCAAGCGCATGGCGATCCTGCTGTTCGAGAAGGGCAAGGGCGAGGTGGTGACGGCGCCGGTGATCCGCACCGAGATCGGCGGCGGCCGGGTGCAGATCAGCGGGCGCATGACGACGCAGGAGGCGCAGGACGTCGCGCTGCTGCTGCGCGCCGGCGCGCTGGCCGCGCCGATGGAAATCATCGAGGAGCGCACGGTTGGGCCGTCGCTCGGCGCGGAAAACATCCGTATCGGCTTCCAGTCCATGTGGATGGGTTTTGCCGCCATCGCCGTGTTCATGATCGCCTACTATGCGCTGTTCGGCTTGATCTCGATCCTGGCGCTGTCGGCCAACCTGCTGTTCCTGGTCGCGCTGTTGTCCATGCTGCAGGCGACGCTGACGCTGCCGGGCATCGCGGCGATCGCGCTCGCGCTCGGCATGGCGATCGACGCCAACGTGCTGATCAACGAGCGCGTACGCGAGGAGTTGCGCAACGGCAACACACCGCAGGCCGCGATCCATGCCGGCTACGAGCGCGCGTGGGCGACCATTCTCGATTCCAACGTGACGACGCTCATCGCCGGCCTCGCGCTGTTCCTGTTTGGCTCGGGCCCGGTCAAGGGCTTCGCGGTGGTGCATTGCCTCGGCATCCTGACTTCGATGTTCAGTTCAGTGATGGTCTCGCGCGGTATCGTCAACCTCTACTACGGCAGCCGGCGCCGGCTCGAAAGGGTTTCCATCGGCCAGGTGTGGAAGCCGGGCGCGCAAAAAGCTTAATTGTAGATTTCTTGGCGCTCTTGGCGCCTAATTTATAGGGTTTTCAGGCATGGAATTTTTCAGGATCAAGCGCGACATCCCGTTCATGCGCTACGCGCTGATCTTCAACGTCATCTCGCTGATCACGTTCCTGCTCGCGGTAGTGTCTCTTGCCACCAAGGGGCTCCACCTCGGCGTGGACTTCACTGGTGGCACGGTGCTGGAGGTTTCCTACCAGCAGGCGCCGGACCTCAACCGCATCCGCGATCGCATGGTGAAGATTGGCTTCGCGGAGCCGAGCGTGCAGAATTTCGGCACCGCCCGCGACGTGTTTATTCGGCTGCCGGTGAAAGTAGACTTGAGCAGTGCTGATCTAAGTGAGCAAGTATTCAACAATATCTGTCAATTGGAAGCTTCGACTGCAAACGAATCTTTCGAAGCGGCTTGTCCCCAATCGATTCGTTCGTATTGCGAGCGGCGCAGTAAGGAAACTGATCGACTCAAGTTTGACCAAAAGTGGAAGCAGAACGGTGGTCCGGACCATGACTGCGCCAAGCCGCTGGTCAAACGGGATGACGAGGCAAGAGTAAACCTAAGGCGAGTGGAGTTCGTGGGGCCGCAAGTGGGCAAGGAGCTGCTCGAGAACGGCGCGCTGGCGCTGCTGGTCGTTTCCCTCGGCATCGTGCTCTACCTGTGGTTCCGCTTCGAGTGGAAATTCGGCGTGTCGGCGATCATCGCCAACCTGCACGACGTGGTGATCATCCTCGGCTGCTTCTCGGTGTTCCAGTGGGAATTCTCGCTGCCGGTGCTGGCGGCGGTGCTGGCGGTGCTCGGCTACTCGGTCAACGAATCGGTGGTGGTGATGGACCGGGTGCGCGAGACGTTCCGCAACCGCAAGTCGCGCAGCCTCTCCGTGCCGCAGGTCATCGACCACGCCATCACCGCGACCATGTCGCGCACTATCATCACCCACGGCTCGACCCAGCTCATGGTGTGCTCGATGCTGATCTTCGGCGGCGAGACGCTGCACTATTTCGCGGTGGCGCTGACGATCGGCATCTGCTTCGGCATTTATTCCTCCGTGTTGGTAGGCAGCCCGCTCCTGATGTGGCTGGGCCTGCAGCGCGAGGACCTGGCCCGGCCCGAGACCGAGAAGAAGGCCGGCGAGTCCGGCGCCGTCGTTTGAAAACCAAGAACAAGAATCAGCCGCAGATAAACGCAGATACACGCAGATGAAAATCCATACTGCAGACGCTGGCGGGTTGTGCATATCGGCGTTCATCGGCGTTCATCGGCGGCTTCAATCGTTTTTTTAGATCGCTCTAGTGGAGCTGCTCGCCGGTTTCATTGACGTAGTCGTGCACCTGGACAGCTACCTGCAGTGGCTGGTCGCAAACTACGGCGTATGGGTCTACGCCATCCTGTTCCTGATCGTGTTCTGCGAAACCGGGCTGGTGGTGACGCCGTTTCTGCCGGGGGATTCGCTGCTGTTCGTCGCCGGGACGCTTGCCGCGGCGGGCGACATGTACATACACGGGCTGTTCGCCGCGTTGGCCGCGGCCTCTTTCCTGGGCGACAACACCAACTACTGGATCGGGCGCTACATCGGGCCGCGCGTGTTCAAGTGGGAAGGGTCGCGACTCTTCAACCCGGAGCACCTGGCGCGGACCCAGCGGTTCTACGACAAGTACGGCGCGAACACGATCTTCTTCGCGCGCTTCATGCCGATCGTGCGCACCTTCGCGCCGTTCGTCGCCGGCATCGGGCGCATGCAGTACCCGCGCTTTCTCTTCTTCAGCTTCTCGGGCAGCATCGCGTGGGTTGGCTCGCTCACCTATGCCGGCTACACCTTCGGCAACGTGCCGGTGGTGAAGCAGAACCTCACGCTGGTGATCGTGGCCATCGTCCTGATCTCGATCATGCCGGGCATCATCGAGTACCTGCGCCACCGCAGGAAATCGGTGACCAGTGACCGGTGACCAGTGACCGGAGTAGCCGCTTCCTTGCGGGAGCGGCCGCGCATGAATCTTTACTTACGCCTTCTCCTGCTGCTGTTCAAGTTGATCGGGCTGCCGCGCAAGGGGATATTCGACGAATCGCGCGTGGGCTTCCGCGTGCTGCCCACCGACTGCGACATCAACTTGCACATGAACAACGGGCGCTACCTTTCGTTCATGGATCTCGGGCGCGTGCACATGGTCACGCAGATCGGGCTGATGGGCGTGATATTCAGGCGCCGCTGGATGCCGGTGCTCGCGGCCGCCGAAATCAATTTCATAAGGCAGCTCGCCCCGTTCCAGAAATTCGAGCTGGTGACGCGGCTCGTCAACTGGGACGACAAGTACGCCTACATGGAGCAGCGGTTCGAGTCGAACGGCGTGCTGTGCGCCCACGCCTTCGTGAAGGGCCTGTTCCTGGACAAGGGCAGGCGGGTCAGCAACTCGGCAGTGGTGGCGGAGCTCGGCTACACCGATGCGCCGCCGCCGATGCCCGAAGAGCTCAGGCTCCGGGACGAACTCGGCTCTGTCAAGAAGCAAAAAAGCGTGAATAGTGAAAAGTGAATAGTGAATGGACGAAACCCGAACCGGCGGTAGTTCCTAGCTCTTACCATTCACCATTCACAAATCACGCCTTGGAAAGTCCGAGAGCTGGCTACTCGGGCTTTATGCCCGCCTCGTTGATCACCTTCCGCCAGCGCGCCGTGTCTTCGCGAATGAGCTTCGCGTAGGCCTCGGGCGTCAGGGCGCCGGGCTCGAAAGCCTGTTCCGCAAGGACTTCGCGCGTCTCGGGCGAATTCAGGGTGGAGTTCATCTCGCGGTTGAGCCGCGCGATTATCGAATCGGATGTGCGCGCCGGAACGAACAGCCCTACCCACAGCGAAGCCTGGTAGCCGGGATACCCCGATTCCGCGACGGTGGGAGTCTGTGGCAGCGTGGCGACGCGCTGGCGGCTCGCGACGGCCAGCGCGCGCAGCTTGCCGGCCTTGACGTGCGGCAGGGAGGCCGCAATGGTGCTGACATTCAACTGGATGCGGCCGGCCAGGAGATCGATCAGCGCAAGATTGGATCCCTTGTACGGGACGTGCACCATATCGAATCCGCCTGCTTTTTTCAGCAGCTCGCCGGCGAGGTGCCCCATGCTGAAGTTGCCGACGGATGCGTAGGAGACCTTACCCGGATTGGCGCGGGCGTAGGCGATGAATTCGCCCACGTTCATCGCAGGAAACGCGGGATTCGTCGTCAGGAAATAGGGCGAGTCACCCAGCAGTGCAACCGCCACGAAGTCTCTTGCCGCGTCGTAGCCGAGCTTGGGATTGAGTATGGAGGCAAGGGCGTGGGTGGTGGTAGTGCCAAGCCCCCACGTATAGCCGTCGGGCGCGGCGCGCGCCACCGTCTCCACCCCGATCGTGCCGCTCGCGCCGGAACGGTTGTCGACGACGACCGGCTGGCCGAGGCGGTCGCCCACCCGCAGCGCCACCAGTCGCGCCACGACGTCGGTCGTGGTCCCCGGCGGGAACGGCACCACGAACCGCACCGGCCGCTCCGGGTAAGCCGCCGCCGCGGCCAGGGTCGCGCAAAGAAAAGCGATCAAGCCGCCGATGGACGCCGATGAACGCCGATAAGACCAAATATAAATTAACCGCCAAGGTGCCAAGACCGCCAAGAAAATCAAAATGGAACCGCAGATAAACGCAGATGAACGCAGATAAAACATAAGGTAATGGAGGGTCGTCGTTTTTCGATCGGCGTTAATCGGCGTTCATCGGCGGCTAATAATCATAATGCGTGGTCGAGGCCGAGCAGCAGCTCTTCGAAGTCATCGAGCGAATTGTAGCGGGGCGCCGCGGCAAGGTGCGGCGTGATGATGACGTTGCGGAAACCGAGCAGCGGATCGTCAGCGCGTCCCGGCGCGTCGTAATGGGGGTCGAGGCCGAAGCCGCCGAGGCGTCCCGCGCGCAGGGCGTCGAGCAGCGCCGCGCGGTCCACCAGCGGCGGGCGCGAGATGTTGATGAGGATCGCGCCGGGCTTGATCAAACCGAGCTCGCGTGGCCCGATAATGCCCAGGGTAGCTTCGTTCATTGGCAGGTGCAGGCTGACGAAATCGCTCCCCGCCAGCAGTTCATCGAGTGGCGCGTAGGTCGCGCTGTAATGTGCTTCCTCTTGTCGGGGCAGCCGGTGACGTTGGGTGTAGACGATGCGCATGTCGAACGCCGCGGCGCGCAGCGCCACTTCGCGCCCGATTTCGCCGAAGCCGACGATGCCAATCTGCCTGCCGAACAGGTTGCGCGTGCCGGTGACGCGCGCCCAGTTCGCATTTGCTGTGTGCGCGCGGTCGTACTGGGTGGGGGAATAACCGGCCGCCTGCAGTTGCTCGACGCTGATCAGGCCCGCCGTCTCGTGGATCTTGCGTGCCAGTGCCAGCATCAGGCCGAACGCATGCTCCGCGCAGGAAATGTTGGCGCGGCGGCGCAGGGTGAGCACCCGGACGCGGGCGCGCCTGCAGGCAGCGGTGTCGATGTTGGAGGGGACGGTGCCGTATTTCTGGGCGATGCGCAGCACGCCGCCCGCGGCGGCGATCTCGCGTTTGCCCAGCCTGAGCGATTCCGCGACCACGACCCGGGCGCCGGGCATGGCGGCTAGCAGCGCCTCCTGGTCCGCGACGAGCCGCACCTCGGCGGGATGGAGGCGTCTGAGCCGCGCGCGAAGCCGTCCGCACCAGCCTGCGAAATCCGGCTCTTCGTGCGCAAAAAAGTGGGAGAACGCGGCGACGCGCGCGGCGGGCGCCGCCGGATCCAATATCACATGGATCAGCCGGGGGAAGGGGTCGTCCTCGACGACGATGATTGGCCGGATACCGTGACCAGTGACCAGTGACCGGTGACCGGTAATGGGTTTGGCATTTTTCGCGGATTTACCGCTACTGCGTCGTTTTGTCTTCTTATTCTTATCGGCGTTCATCTGCGTTCATCGGCGGTTTGTTAAACACCAGTCACTGGTCACTGGTCACTGGTCACTGGTCACTAGTCACGCCTTCCCAGGGTCTATATCGAGCGCCTTTAACACCCGGGTGTGCATGTTGTAGGCGGCGATTAGCACTGTCACCTCCACCGTCTCGCGCTCGCTGAAATGCTGACGTAGTCCGTCGAAAACGGCGTCCGCGACCGCCACGTCCTGCGTCATGGCGTCCACGTACGCCAGTAGTGCGCTCTCGCGTGCGTCGAAAACGCCCGACTTGCGCCAGTCGCGCAGCGCCTCGACCTGCTGCGGCGTGACGCCGGCCGGTCCCGCGTATTGCGCCTGGTGAACGCGCCACACATAGGCGCAGCCGGTCAGGGTCGCGACCCGCATGATGACCAATTCCCGCACACGGTCGTCAAGTCCGGTCTGGAAACGCACCGCATTATTGAAATCAAACCACGCCGAAGCGAGACCGGGTGTGTGCAGCAGCGCCTGGTAGAAAACATGCAACTGGCCGCCGCGCGCCCCGCGGATCTCCGCGACGAGCGCGGCGATATCGGGAGTGGCGTGTTCGTCGATCAGCGTGACGCGGGCCACGGAGAAACCAATGTTGAGTGTTGAATGTTTAGTGTTGAGTTGAAAGCAAACCGGATCTAACTCAAAACTAAAAACTCAACACTTAAAACTGCGGACTGAGCGGCTAAATCCGCTTCGCCAGCTCGACGGCCTTGCCGATGTAGGTGGTGGGCGTTAGCGCGAGTAGCCGTTTTTTCTCGGACTCCGGTATCGCGAGGCCGTTGATAAAATCATGAAGCATGTCGCGGGTAATGCGTTCCTTGCCGCGCGTCAGTTCCTTGAGCTTCTCATAGGCGCCGGTGATACCGTAGCGCCGCATCACGGTCTGGATCGGCTCCGCGAGCACCTCCCAGTGGCCGTCCAGGTCCCGTTTCATGCGCTCACGATCGGCTTCGAGCTTGCCGAGGCCCTTGAGGCAGGAATCGTAGCCGAGCAGGGCGTGGCCGAGCGCGACTCCCATGTTGCGCAGCACCGTGGAGTCGGTGAGGTCGCGCTGCCAGCGGGAGATGGGCAGCTTGTCGCTCATGTGCCGCAGCAGCGCGTTGGCGACGCCGAGGTTGCCCTCCGAGTTCTCGAAATCGATGGGGTTCACCTTGTGCGGCATGACGGAGGAGCCGACTTCGCCCTCCTTGACCCTCTGCTTGAAGTAGCCGAGCGAAATGTAGGCCCAGACGTCGCGGTCGAAGTCGAGCAGCACGGTGTTGATGCGCGCGCAGGCGTCGAACAGCTCGGCGATCGAATCGTGCGGCTCGATCTGGATGGTGTACGGGTTGAACTCGAGGCCGAAACCCTCGACCAGCCCGCGCGCGATCTTCTCCCAGTCCACGCCGGGGTAGGCGGCGAGGTGGGCATTGTAATTGCCGACCGCGCCGTTGAACTTGCCGGTGAGCGTCACGCCGGCGATGCGCTCGCGGGCGCGCACCAGCCGCTGGGCGACGTTGACGAGTTCCTTGCCCATGGTGGTGGGGCTCGCCGGCTGGCCGTGGGTGCGCGCCAGCATGGCGGCGTCGGCGAGCTCGTGGGCAAGTCCCGCCAGCTTCTCGATGATGTGGTCGAGCGCGGGCAGGATGACCTTGTCGCGTGCGTGCTTGAGCATCAGCGCGTACGCGAGGTTGTTGATGTCCTCCGAGGTGCAGCCGAAGTGGATGAACTCCGCCGCCTTCATCACTTCCTTGTTGCCCGCCAGCTTCTCGCGCAGGAAGTACTCGATCGCCTTTACGTCGTGGTTGATCCTGGCCTCGGCCGCCTTGACCGACGCACCATCGGCTTCGGAGAACCTTGCAACTACCTCGTCGAGCTGGGATAGCGTGGGCGGAGAGAACGGCGGCACTTCCCTGATCGACGGTTCGGCGGCGAGTGTTTTCAGCCATTCGATCTCGATCCGCGCCCGGTAGCGGATGAGGGCGAGCTCGCTGAAGGTGTCGCGCAGCCCGGCGAGTCTGCCGTGATACCGGCCGTCGAGCGGGGAAAGGGCGGTGAGCGGGGAGAGCGCCATGACGGACGTGTGCGTGATCTAGTAGCCTGTCGGACTTGGAAATATTACCATGGCGCATATCCACATCGCGGTCGCCGTTGCGGCGGGTGTCGGCTTGCAATTGCCGCCCGTCCCGTTCGGCTACAATCCGGTCACCCGGCCGGCGCGTTTCGATCATGGCCCCGGTGTGGAGGGGGCACATCATGAAACGGGAAATTCGGTTCGGATGGCTGGCGCGGGCGGTCCTGGCATGCTGCGCGGCCGCATCGTGGGCGGCGGGAGCGGCCGCTCAATCGTGGAAGCCGGAGAAGAACGTCGAGCTCATCGTGCCCGGCGGCGCAGGGGGCGGGCAGGACCGCACCGCGCGCATCATGCAGAAGATCATGCAGGACGGCCTGGTGCCCACCACCGTCACGGTCGTCAACCGGCCTGGCGGCGGCAGCAATCTCGCCTACATTCACCTCAATCAGTTTGCCGGGGACGGGCACTACCTCGCGTCCGCGACGGCGACCCTGCTGACCAACCACATCCTGGGCGCGAGCCCGCTCAACTACACGCATTTCACCCCCGTCAGCGTTCTCTACGGCGAGTTCATAGGTTTCGCGGTCAAGGCCGACGGCCCCTTCAAGACCGGCCGGGACATCATCGAGCGGATGAGGTCCGCCCCGGATTCGATTTCGTTTGCGTTCGGCACGAGCGCCGGCAACGCCAACCACATCGGCATCGCGCTGGCGCTGAAGGCGGCTGGCATCGACCCCGCCAGGATGAAGACAGTGATCTTCAAGGCCTCGATCGAGGCCACCAGCGCCCTGATGGGCGGGCACGTGGACGTGGTGGCAACGCCGATGTCCACCTATCTGCCGGTGCTCGGCACCGGCAAGCTTCGGATCGTCGCGATTGCCGCGCCGCAGCGCGTGGGCGGGAAGTTCGCCGGCGTCCCGTCCTGGAAGGAGCAGGGCTACAACGCCGTCATGCCGAGCTTCCGCATGTTCATCGGCGCCAAGGGGCTCGACACCCGGCAGCTGCGCTACTGGGACGGGGTGTTCGCGAAGCTCGCTGCCAGCGATGAGTGGAAGAAGGAGCTGGCCGCGAACGAGTGGCAAAGCTCGTACATGAACAGCGCCGACAGCCTCAAGTATCTCGGCGCCCAGGCGCAGTCCTACCGGGCCGTGCTGACGGAACTGGGGCTGGCAAAGAAATAGTCGAAAGAGAAACTCTTGGCGGTAACCGAGACGCTTGCGGAATGGTTGTGCGGGCAACGCTGGGAGACGATCCCGGAGCCGGCGCGCCTCAAGGCGGTTGACGTCGTGTACGACTCGGTTGGTGCGATGATCGCCTGCTCGCGGCTGCCCGAAGTGCTGGCGCTTATCAAGTTCCTGCGGCGCATGGGCGGCACGGCGGACTGCACTATGATCGGCCACGCCGGCCGTACCAGCCTGGTGAACGCGGCGATGGCGAACGGCGGCATGGCGCACGGCGACGAAGCCGACCCGGTGCACCTCAAGTCGGTCGGCGGGCACGTTGCCGCGGGGCCGGTGCCGGCGGCGCTCACGGTCGGCCAGTGGACCGGCGCCAGCGGCAGGGACGTACTGCGCGCAGTGGCGCTTGGCTACGAAGTCGGCGGCCGGCTGATGACTATTTTCTACCGCGAGCGCGATTACGTCGCCCGCCGTTTTTATCCCACCGCGGTTGTCGCCACGATCAGCTCCGCCGTCACCGCCGCGCTCCTGCTCGGCGTCAACCGCGAGCAGCTGCAGGTGGCGATGTGCCTCGCGGCGTACCAGGCGGCCGGCCCCGACAACATGACCAAGGATCCCGGGCACATGGGCAAGACGTTCCAGGTCGGCGCCGCCAACCGGAACGGCGTCACCGCGGCATTGCTCGCGCACGACGGTTGCCAGGCGCCGCTCGACATACTCGACGGGTCTCACAGCCTGTTCGACGCTTACCTCGGGGCGCCAGACGCGGGCGGCGAGATGCTGAAGGACCTCGGCTCGTATTATTCGATTACCGACGTCATGTACAAGCGCTATCCCGTCGGCAGCCCGAACCAGGCGTACTTGCAGGGCCTGTTCGGCTTGATCGGGAAACACGCGCTGCAGTCGAGGGACATCGCGGAGATCGAAGTGCAGATTCCGCAGCGCGGCCTGAAGCGGATACCAACCACGCGCCACGCTTCGATATCCGCGCTGGCGGTGTGCGCAATAGCCGCTGCGCACGGCAAGCTCGACTTCTATCATCTGCACGGTCCTGATGCGCTGGACGAGCCGGCGCGCGACATGCAGCAGCGCATTAAATTCGTGGGGCGCGAGGACTGGAAGGACATTGCAGCCGGACGGCATGCGATCGTGACGATCGGAACGCGCGACGGCAGGATGCTGACCGAGGAAGTCTGGCACCAGCCGATGACCACGCCGGAACTCGAGCGCAAGTTCGACGGGCTGGTGGTGCCGCGCTTTGGCAAGGACAAGAGCGCGCGGGTGGCCGGGCTGCTCAAGTCACTGGAAAGCGCCGCGGGCGTCAGGCCGCTCATGGTGGAACTGGAGGAGGGCTGATATGGCTGAAATATTGCGCGCAGCATTATTGTCATGGGCCGCTCTGTGGGCGGCAGCCGGCGCCGCGCAGCCGGCATGGAAACCGCAGAAGGCGGTGGAACTGATTGCCCCTTCGGCGCCGGGCGGCGGGACGGACAAGACCGCCCGGCTCATTCAGAGAATATGGCAGGATCAGCGCTTGCTGGAGGTGCCGGTAACGGTCGTCAACAAGTCAGGCGGGGGCGGCGCATTGGCGCTGACTTATCTCAAGACCCACGCGCCCGACCCTCACTTCCTGCAAGTCGTCTCGGCGGTGCTGCTGACCAACCACATCGCCGGGCGTAGCCAGTTCGGTCACGCGGATTTCACGCCGATCGCGCTCCTGAACAGCGAGTACGTCGTGCTCGCCGTGAAAACCGACTCCCCGTTCAGGGGCGTCAAGGATTTGATGGACGTGCTGAAGCCGGACCCGGGCGCCGTCAGTTTCGCCGTCGGCACGAGCCTCGGCGGCGTGAATCACATCGCCGCCGCGGCGGTCGCCCGCGCAGCGGGGGCCGACGCGAAGCGGCTGAAGACCGTGGTGTTCAAGTCTTCGGCCGAATCCGCGACCGCGGCGCTGGGCGGGCACGTGGACGTGATGGCCTCCAGCGCCTCGCTGGTCCTGCCGCACCTGAGATCCGGCACGATGCGTATCCTTGCCGTATCGGCGCCCAAACGCCTGGCGAGCGACCTGGCCGCGGCGCCGACGCTCAGGGAGCAGGGCGTGGACGCCGTCATCGACAACTTCAGGATGATGATGGGGCCGGGCGGGATGAGCCCGGCGCAGATCACCTATTGGGACCAGGTGATGGGCAGGCTCACGCAGGAATCAGAATGGAAGAAGGACCTCGAACAGAACGGTTGGGAGAACACCTATATGACCAGCCGCGATACCGGGAAATACCTCGACGCGCAATACGGCGGGCTGAAGAGCGTGCTTGCCGAAGTGGGGTTCGCGAAATGACGAGCGCTCAAGTGCTATGGCGTTTGAGAAGTTCGGTGTATTGCCGCGCGCCGCGCGCGATGATGTTGGTGGTACGGACGTTCAACCAGCGCACGCCTCTCGACAGCAGCCACGGCACGCGTTCCTCCCAGTTGGTGAGAACGTTGAGGCCGGCCGTCTTGCCGCCTTTGACGACCCGCGCGATGGCCTTTTCGAGCAGCGCGGTGACTTCCGGATGCTCCGGCTGGCCCGGGAACCCCAGCGCCAGCGCCACGTCGTTCACACCGATGTTGATCACGTCGACGCCGGGCACCGCGGCGATCTCGGCTATCCTCTCGATCGCGGCCGGCGTCTCGACCATGATGATGACGATTTTCTCGGCATGATCCCTGGGGCGCGCGTAGCGCACGATGTCGACCATCTTGCGCGCGGTCGCTCCGTCCTCGACGTGCGGCACCATGATGCCGTCCACGCCGCAGTCGAAATAGCGCGTGATCAGTCCCGCGTCGTTCAGCCACGGGCGCGCCACCGAGGCGATTCCCGCCAGGCGCGCCGCGCGCGTCATCTCCTCGATGCGCTCGAAATCGTAGCTCATGCGCTCGGCGTC
>Ga0184637_10001369_pt1 | contig 16596 bp, 13 predicted proteins | sample PLM3_127_b2_FD_133143 | JGI IMG/M metagenome (GOLD analysis project Ga0184637, IMG submission 133143) | Groundwater sediment microbial communities from an aquifer in East River, Colorado, USA - PLM3_127_b2 | ecosystem: Environmental > Terrestrial > Soil > Riparian zone | place: USA: East River...
CGGCTGCGGACGAGGATCCGCCCACCGTGCCGCTCAGCCAGAGCGCGGGAAACGCTGAGGCCGAGCCCGGTGCCGCCGGCCCGGCGCGTGAGCGAACCGTCGATCTGAGCGAAGCGGCGGAAGATGAGACTCTGATCTTTGGGATCGATACCAATCCCGCGATCGATCACGTGGAAGCGCACGACGTTACCGGTCGCCTCGACCTCCAGCGCGATCGGCTGCCCGTTCTCCGAGAACTTGATCGCGTTCGAGAGCAGGTTCACCAACACCCGTCCGAACCGGCGAGCATCGACCCGCACCCGGGCCCCCGACTGCGGGGCGGAGATCTGGATCGCGATCCCCTTGCGGGCGGCGACCGGCTTTACTCTCTGGGCCGCATCCTCGACCAGGGATCGAGCTTCGATCTCGGTGAGGTCGAGAGTGAGCTCATCACTTTCGACCTCAGCCGAGGCGAGGATGAGATCGACTTGATCCTCGAGCTGTCGGACCCCCAGGAGACTGATGGCGAGCTGCTTGCGCGCCGGAGAATCGAGCTGCTTGACGCAGTAGGTGTCGAGGTTCTCGAGTGAGCCCTTGATGTTGGCGAGCGGGGTGCGGAGCTCGTGCGATACCGCCGCGATGAACTCGGACTGAAGCCGGTCGAGTCGCCGCGCTTCGGCATAGATCTGGGCGTTGCGGATGGCGACCGCGGCATGGGCGGTAAAGGCGAGGGCCAGCTCCTCGTCCAGGTCGGTGAAGTTGGAGATTGGACCGGCTTGGCTCTCCCCCGCCGACCCCGCGACCTCCGGAGTCCGATCGAGCAGAACCAGACTGCCCACGGCCGTCTGTTCCCAGAGCATCGGCAGAGCCAAAGCGGTGGATGGCTTGAGCGCAGCGAGTGGATCTAGCTCGGAGAGAGGTCCCTGCTCGAGACGATGGCGGAGCGGGCGGGCCAGGCGCCCGGCTTCCACGGCGAGGCCCGATGCCACCCATGTCCCCACCGCGGCCAGGTCGCCGGGCAGCGAGGCCTTGACCTCGTAGCTCTCGACGACCGGGTCGCGCAGGAAGACGAGAGCCGCGCGCGCATGGGTCAGCTCCCGGGCGCGCTCGGCCACCCCATTGAGCGTGTGCTCGAGATCGAGGTCTCTTCCCAGCCCGCGGGCGAGATCGAGAAGCAGGCGGAGGTTGCTGGTCGCTTCCGCCACCTGCTCGCGAAGAACCTCGCCGCGATGGCGCAAGCGAGCGATCAGCTCCCGGTTCTCGCGCCTTAAATCCCGGCGCTCGAGCGCCCGTTCGAGCCCGTGAGCCAGCGCCTCGAGCTCGAAGGGCTTTTGCAGATAATCATCCGCGCTGCGGTGCAGGGCCTCGATGGCGGAGTCGGCGGTGGCATAGCCGGTGATGATGATCACGCAGAGATCGGGATCGTGCGCTCGCACGTCCTTGAGGAGGGTGAGCCCATCGCCTCCCTGCCCCAGGTTCAGATCCAAGATCAGGGCGTCGAAATTGCCCCGCTGGATCGAGTTTCTGCCGCCTTCGGCGGTTTCCTCGGTCGCTACCGTGTAACCGCGCCGTCCCAGGTCCTCGGACAGGATGTCGCGGATGTCCGGTTCGTCGTCAACGACCAGGATCTTGGTTGGAGCCCCCATTCGGCCTTCGTCCTAGTCCTAATTGATCGGCTGCTCGTGATGCAGCCTGCTCCTAATACAACCTGTTTCTAGTCCGTCCGCCCCTCCAGTCCCCGTTCATCCACCCCGTTCCTAACCCAGTCCGCCTCCAAACCCGTCCCCTTTCGCTGCTCGTCTAGTGGGGGGGGAGCGCCGGCGGCGGGGCCGCCCCTGGAGGTGACGTCCCCGGGACCGGCGGTTGAGGCAGCCCCCGCGGTGGGAGTGCCGACCCGTCCCCGGTGCCGTTGCCGGCGTGACGCGAGTGCTTGGGGCTCGGCGGGTGCCCAGCCGCTCCTGCATTCGGCAACCGCCGCCGGGCGGTCGCAAGCAGCTCGGAAAGGTCGTCGCCGCCCTCCGGGAAAGCGGTCGCGATGCAAGCCACCTTGAGCCGCCGGCGGCGGGGGAAACTGTGCTTGGCCACCTGCTCGGCGACCCGCCCCGCCACGACTTGCGCTTCGTACATTCCGGTGTGCACCAGAAGGAGAGCGAACTCACCGGTCCCCACCTGCCCCACTGGGTCCTCAGAGCGCACGCAGGTGGGAAGAAGCCGTCCGAGATCCTTGAGCACCGCCTCCCCGGCGGCGAAACCGTGGGCTTCAACCAGGGCCTCATAGCCCTCGACCCGCACCAGGACCAAGGTGAGCGGATCCCCATGGCGGCGGCTCCGGTCGGTCTCTTCGAGCACCCGCCGGGCGAGCTGCTTGGCGGTCAAGACGCCGGTGCGCGGGTCCACCGCGGCGTTCTCCGCCAGCACCCGCTCCATCACCTCGCGGGTGAGGGTGGCGGCGAGCAGCGAGGTCACGGTCGAGACCAGGCGCAGGTGATCCTCGTCAAATGCGCGCGGCAGCGAATGGCCCAGGTTCAGGACTCCGAGCAGTTCGCCATGCACGATGACCGGCACCGACATGAAGCAGCGGAGCGGCATCTCGCCTTCCCGGACCGGACGCTGGAGATCGGTGAGCAAGGTGGGCTTGCGGCGCTTGGCCACCCAGGAAGAGAAGCCGGTGCCGAGGTCGAACTCCACCGCCTCGATGAGATCGACGGAACCGCCCCCGGCGGAGGCGATGGACTCCAGACGCTTGAGCTGGCGATCGAGAACAAACACCGCAGCGCGGTCAAACGGCACCAGCTCTCGCAGCAGGTTGAGGAGGTTGAGCAGGGAATCAGCGACCTCCGCTTCGGTGCGGAGCTCCGCCGCCATCTCGGCCAGAACCTCGACCTCGGTCCGGGGGGTGGGTCGCTCGCCGTTGGGCGCCTCGCGCAGGGCTCCGGTCAGCAGCTTGTTCAGATGAATAGCTGCCGACAGGACATCCGACGACCGCTTCTGCGACGGCGAGTCGGAGAAGCGCTCCTCAAGCCGCTCCGCTTCGCGGGCGGTCAGGATCTGAGCCTTGCTCGCCGATCGAAGCAGCCTCAGCTCCGAGCGTTCGAACTGGGCGATGGTCTCGGCCAGACTCTTTGAACCGCGTCCGTTCCTTCGGGCCATAGCTCTCCTCGCTCCTCAAACTCCAGATGGCCGCCGATCAGGCGGCAAGCTCCGGCACTCGCCGGCGAAGCCGCCGTATCGCCTTGGTGTGCACCTGGGATACGCGCGACTCCGAGATCCCCAACACCTCCCCGATCTCTTTCAGGGTGAGCTCCTCGTAGTAATAGAGCGCCACCACCAACCGCTCTTGTTCGGGCAAGTGATTGATGGCGCCTAGCAGGATCGCCCGCGCTTCGTCGAGCTCCACCGAGTGCAGGCTGTCGTGATTCTCCTCGGCTTCGATGGCTTCACCGAGACCCATCACTTCCGAGGACTCGTCGCCCGATTGCGGGCGCTCGAGCGATAGGTGCACCGCGTTCTGCACTTCGTCGGACAGGCGGAAGAACTCCTGCGAGTCGAGACCGAGCGCCTCGGCGATCTCTACGTCGCTGGCGGCTCGGCCAAGCTTCTGGTCGAGATCGCGGCTCACCTCTTCGACCCGGCGTGCCTTCCGCCGGGTGGTCCGTGACGCCCAGTCAAGGGCGCGTAGCTCATCCAGCACCGCACCGCGGATCCGCCATACCGCATAGGTCTCGAACTTGGTGCCGCGGGTGGCGTCGAACTTCTCCCAGGCGTCGTAGAGCCCGATGACCGCCGAGCTTTGCAGGTCGTCCACGTCCACGGTCTTGGGCAACGTGGCCGAGATCCGGTCCACAACGTACTTGACGAGCGGCGAATACTTGGCGAGAACGTCCTCGACCACTCGCTCGTGATTCACGCCCTCGGGATGCGCCTCGACGGTACGGGTCATCGCTCTCCTCACGTTGCTCACGTTGCGTCTGGTCCATCATTCGCAGCTTGGCTCGCCAGGGCGCCTTCCACCAGCTGCTTCATCTTCTCGACATCGAAGGGCTTGCGAACGTAGGCCACCGCTCCGCTCCGGCGCAGGTTGGCCTCGATCTCGGGTCCGTCCCAAACGCTGATGACGATGGCGAGGGGCGCGCGATCGCCGGCTCTGAGTCGGTCGAGGAGCTCGAAGCCGCTCAAGTCCGGCAAGCGCAGATCGGTGATCACGAGGTCGGCAGGATGGGAGGCGTGCGCGGCCTCCGCCTGGGCGGCGGTATGGGCGGTCGCGGTCACGAACCCCTCCTCCCGGAGGCTCTCGGCCAGCGCCCAAGCGGTGGCTTCCTCGTCATCCACAATGAGCACGGACTTGGACACCGATCGACGACCCCTTCGCCGGCTTAGGTCTGCGGGCGCCAGAGGGAATGGGGCGGATGGCGCCGCTAGCCAAGCGAACAGCAAGGGCCATGCCCGAGGCAGGAGAGGCGGGGGCGGGGGCGCGGGAGGGGCCAAGCCGGCGGCGGGCCGCGCGTTTGCAGCCCTACCGTGGCCTGGGAGCTGGCAGTTGGAAGGACGGGAGCGGATCGCGAGCGGCCAGGGGCGAGCCGGCGGAGATCACATTTGGTCCGCTCCGAGACGGCAGGCCGCGTCCGAGGATGGTGGAATGCACGCCCTCCGTGCGAGCTGCCTGATCGGTGAAGCCAGCGCCGGGGGCGATTGACCCGGGCGAGTGGCCGGCCACAACCCTAGCGAATGGCCGGCCGCAACCCTGGCGAATGGCCGGCCGCAACCCTGGCGAGAGGCCCCGTCGGTCGACCCTGGCGATCGAGCTTAGGAGGCGGTGACCGGGGCCTCCTCCTCGAGCCCGTACTTCCGGACTTTGGCGCGCAGGGTCTGGCGGGAGATCCCGAGCAGACGGGCGGCAAGCGTCTTGTTGCCCCGGGTATGAAGGAGCGCCCTCGAGATCGCTTCGCGCTCAGCTTCTTCCAGAGTGGGAACCTCGCCCTGCCGGCGAGATGCCGGACGGTCGGCGGGCCGCGCGCCGCGGATTTCGGCCGGCAGGTGCTCGGGTGCCAGAACCGGGGTGCCTCCGAGGAGGATGGCACGCTCGAGCACGTTCCGAAGCTCGCGGACGTTCCCCGGCCAGCCATACGCGCTCATCAGGGCTCGCGCCGCCGGGGTGATGTGCGGCGCCTCGTGGCCCAGCTCGCGGGCAACATTCCGAGCCAGGGACTCGATCAACGGGTCGAGATCCTCGGGGCGCTCCCGCAGGGGCGGAATCGAGATGGTCACCACCGCCAATCGATAGTAGAGATCGTCCCGGAAGCGGTTCTCCTCGATTCGCCGCTTGAGGTCGCGGTTGGTCGCGGCGATGACCCGCACCTCGACCCGGATGTCCTGAACCCCTCCGACGCGCCGGAAGCGCTTCTGCTCGAGCACCCGCAGCAGCTTCGACTGCAGGCCCATCGACATCTCCCCGATCTCGTCCAGGAAGAGCGTGCCGCCGTGCGCCAACTCAAAGAGCCCTTTCTTCTGGCGGTCGGCCGAGGTGAACGAGCCCTTCTCGTGGCCGAAGAGCTCCGACTCGAGCAAGTCATTGGGGATCGAGGAGCAGTTCACATCCACGAACGGCCCATCGGCCATCGGGCTTGACCAGTGGATGGCGCGGGCGAAGACCTCTTTGCCGGCGCCGGTCTCACCCAGAAGGAGGACGCTCGATCGGCTCGGTGCCACCCGCTCGACCATCGCCGACACGTCGCGCATCGCCGGGCTCGAGCCGAGCACGATCTCGCTCTCCGGGCGCGGCCGCTGCCGGCGCCGGAGGAATCGCACCTCTTCCTTCAGCGCCGATCCCTGGATCGCATTCTTGACCGTCACCAAGAGCTTGGCGATGTCGAAAGGCTTCTGGACGAAGTCGTAAGCGCCGGCCTTCAAGGCTTCGACCGCCGTCTCCACCATCCCATAGGCCGAGAGCATGATCACCGCCGTGTCCGCCCAGTCGTCCCGGATCGCCTTGAGAACGTCGAGGCCGCTCTCGGTTCCGAGCTTGAGATCGAGAAGGACTACATCCACGACTTCTCGTCCCAGATGATCAAAAGCCTCGCCGCTGGTGCCCGCTTCGAGTACGGCATGGCCCTCGAGGCGAAGCTCCTCTCCCAGGGCGGCGCGCAGGGCCGGGTCGTCGTCGACGAGCAGGACGGTTCCGGTGGGCCGCGCCCCGCCGGTGCGATCGGGGCCGTCGCCGCCGCGGGCGCCATCCGCACTGGCGGAATCGGGCCTTTCGGGCCTTTCGGAATCGGTGTGGCCGGGATCGGGGTTATCGAGGTCCACGTCGCTTCTCCACGGGGATCAGGATGGTGACCACCGTCCCCTTCCCCAGTTCGCTCTCCACACTGATCGCGCCGCCGTGCTGGCGCACCAGGGCCTGCGAAGTGGACAGGCCGAGACCCGTGCCGCTCGGGCGGGTGGTGAAGAAGGGCTCGAACAGCTTGGGTAGGTCCGCACGGTCGATGCCCACGCCGGTGTCGCGGACCTCGATCTCGATGAATCTCCGTCTAGGGCCGGCTCCATCGTGATCTTCCGCCCGCCGCCCCGGGCGGCCGAGGACCGGAGCCAGCCGCTCGACCGGGCGAACCGCGAGCATGAGCTCACCCCCCTGGGGCAGGGCATCGACGGCGTTCAGCACCACGTTCAAGAGCACCTGGGCGATCTGATCCGGATCGACGAAAGCCAGCGGCAAGTCGGGCTCCACTTCCACCTGCACCTGGATTCCGGCCTGCTCGATCCGGCCGCGGGCGAGAGCCAGGGCCCGCTCGATCGAATCGCGGAAGTCGTGGGCGATGAGGCGGGGCTCGGGGGGACGCGCAAAGCGAAGGAGGTCGGTGATGATCCGGTCGAGGCGCGTCACCTCGTCGAGGATGAAGGTGACGAAGCGGAGCCGGGGGTCGTCCGCCGCCAGGCGGCGGCGGAGCACCTGGGCGTTGGTACCGATGCCGGAGAGGGGGTTGCGGATCTCGTGCGCCACCCCGGCCGAAAAGGCGCCGAGGGCGGCCAGGCGGTGGGTTGCGTCGTCATCGACTTGGGCCGCGCTCTGAGCGCGTGTTTCCGCGCCCCCACCATGGGCCTCAACCAGGATCAAGGTCTTGCCGCCGCCATCGCCCCGCACCGGAAGGAGAGTCAAATGGAGGGCGGGCTCGCCCTCGCCAGCCGGGAGGAGATCGAGGGTGCCTCCGGCCCCGCTCCCGCCCGCGGCAAGCGCGTGTTCCAGGCGGGGATCGGAGCCGAGGACGTCGGCGAGAGGCGTGCCACGCAGGCCGCCGCCCGGAGTCGCGAGCAAGACCTCGGCGGCGCCATTGGCCAGCTCGATCCGCCCCTCAGCATTCACGGCCAGGGCAGCCACCGGCAACCGCTCAGCGAGCAACTCAGCCAGCGCCCAGGACGGCGACTCCTCGCCGCCGGTGGCCACCACATTATCGAGGTCGCCGAAGCTACTGCCCGATCTTGTGGCCATGCCTCGCCTCTACCGCTCGCTTGCTTCCCGGTGACCGGCCGGGAATCTACCACCGAACTCGGATGGGCGACTAGCCCAGACTGAGCACGAGCAATCCCACGACCAGGCAGTAGACGCCGAACCACTCGAAACGCCCGCGCTGAACCAAGCCCAGCACGGCGCGGATGGCCACCAGACTGGCGACGAACGCGGCCAAGATGCCCACCACCAGCCCGACGGGCTCTACCGGCGGGAACCCCCCGGCTCGAGTCAGCTCGAAGAGGTTGGCGCCCGCAATCGCGGGCATCGCCATGAGGAAGGAGAAGCGCGCCACCCGCTTGCGATTCACTCCGAGGGCAAACCCGGCCGCGAGAGTGAGCGCGGCGCGAGAGAGTCCGGGCAGCAGGGCGAAGGCCTGGGCGACGCCCATGACCAGGGCGGAGCGGGCATTCGGCTTTGAATTCCCGTCCGGGCAGACGCGAGTGGCCATGAGGATGATCCCGGTCAACATCAGCATCGCGCCGGCGAGGACTGGCGAATCGAAAGCGTCGACGAATAAACTATGAATGACCGGTCCGACGATAACCGCGGGAATGGTGGCGAGTGCGATCAGCCCCAGGAGGTGCCGCTTTTCGCCGCCTTTGCCTCCTTCGTCGTCGCTCCACGGCCGCACCAGGCCCTTGAGCTCGCGGCGGAAGGCCCAGATCAGCGCCCCCAGACTTCCGAGGTGGAGGAGCACCACCAGGGTCAGACCGTCGCCAGGCGCTTTGACCCAGCGGGAGAGAATCACCAGGTGTCCATCGCTCGAGATCGGGAGGAATTCGGTGATTCCTTGGACCAGGCCGAGAATGAGATAGCGCAAGGTATCGGGCATGGCGGACTCGGAGCGCTCGGTCAGCTCGCCGGCATTGACAACGCCAAGATCAGCTCGGTGGCCAGCGCACGCGCTGAACCCACCGGATCGGCGGCTCCCTCCATGCACTTGAGGAGGGCGCTTCCTACCACCACCCCATCGGCGAGGACCGCCGCTTCCCGAGCCTCGCTGGCGGTGCCGATGCCGAACCCGATCAGGACCGGCAGCGGAATCGCCGCCCGCGCCGCCGCCACCTGCTGGGCCAAACGGCCATGGCTGGCCGGACCCACCCCGGTCACTCCGAGCCGCCCCACACAGTAAACGAAGCCTCGCGCGCGTGCGCCGATCGTGACCAGGCGGCCGCTGCCCGTGGTGGGAGTGACGAGGAGAATGGGGTCAAGCCCCGCCGCCTGAACCTGGTCCCAGCACTCATGAGGCTGGTCGGGAGGAAGATCGGTCACGAGCATCCCCGCGGCTCCCGCGGCGCGCGCGGCCTCCGCAAAGCTTTCTCCCCTTGGCCCTCGAAACTGCATGATCGGATTAACATAAGTCATTATAACCACGGGCACTGTGGTCTGTCGGCAGATGTCGGCGATGAGCTCAAGAGCGATTGCCGGCGTGGTCCCCGCGCGGAGAGCGGCTTCGGACGCCCGCTGAATGATCGGCCCATCCGCCATCGGATCGGAGAACGGGATCCCGATCTCGAGCACCGCCGCCCCCGCGCCGGCCAGGGCCACGGCGGCGCGCACGCAGGTGGCGGGGTCCGGATAGCCGGCGGTGAGGAAGGGGACGAAGGCCCGCCGCCCTTCCCGGCAGCGGCCCTCGATCGCGCTCTGAATGCGGCTCATCGGGCTCAGAGGGCTCAGGGGGCGAATGCGCCGCGGCGAATGCGCCGCAAGATCGGAGCCTCGCTGGTGTTTCGGAAGTCTCCGGGAGCCCGCTTGAGAAGCCCGCTCAATCAAGTCGGGCGGGATCCCCGCCCTGGGCCCTGAGCTCGCTCGAGCGGCGGAAGGCGATCGCCCCATCTCCCGCCCGCCCCGCACGGTCGTAGGCAATCCCAAGGTAGTACGAGACGCGCGGGTTCTCCGGCAGAAGCTGGGCGGCGGTCTCGAGGGTGTGAATCGCTTCGTCGAAGCGATCGGCCCGGCAGTAGGCAACTCCCAGATGATAGAGCGTCGCCGCATGGCGCGGCGCCTGGGCATGGCAGCGCTCGAGCGCCGCGAGCGCCTCGTGACCACGGCCGCGCTTGGAGAGAACGAGGCCACGAAAGAACAGGACCTCGAAGCGGTCGGGCTCGATCTGGCTCGCGCGATCGAAAGCCGCCAGAGCCTCTTCGAGCTGTCCGCTGCGGTAGTGCAGGAGCGCGAGGTTGTAGTGCGCCTCGATCATCGCATGATCGAGCTCGACCACCCGCCGCAGGTAGTCGAGGGCATCGGCGGTGCGGCCGGCCTCGGCCAGGATGGCGCCAAGGTTCAGATAGGCCTCGGGCCGCGTGCCATCGAGGCGGGCCGCGGTCCGCAGCTCACGCAGCGCCTGGTCCCGGTCCCCGCGCCGGTCGTAGACCAGAGCGAGGTTGATGCGTGCGGTCACATGATCGGGGTCACGTTTCAGGGTGAACAGGAATAGCTGCTCCGCCTCCGCCAGTCGGCCGCGCTTGAGCGCGCTCACCCCGTCGCGAAACGAAGCCTGGATCTCGGCGCGAGTCGCCGGCGGCCCCAAGGGGGTGGAGGACTCTCGGCCCGCGGCGGCGGGCGTCACTGGGCCTGCGGGCGTAAACGAAACTACGGGCGGCGGGACCGGCAGCGAGGCCTCAGCCGGCGGCGCGACGAAACCCGAACGCTTCACCGGGCTCTCCCTAGGGGGATATGGGATCCGACCGACGCACGCGCGAAACGAAGCGGGGCTTCGCCGTCGCAGCGCGGGACGAGGTCGCGAGGCTAGCAGCGGTGAATCGGGCCGGTCAACGGGAAAGCGCTAAGCAGCACGCCGCCGCTCCGGCCCGATCTCGATCCGGAGGATGAGCTCGATCGGATGGCCGTCCTTGAGCTCTGAGGGGTCGATCTCGACCGGCACCACGATCTGGCGCGGCGGCCGGCGAGATTCACCCGCGCCCAGGCGCACGATATCGAGCGGCGATGAGGACGAAGAGGCTGGCGCCGGCAACCAGGGCGCCGCCGAAGGCGCTTCCGCTCTGGGTTCGGGAACGGCCGCTTCGGGAGTGCTCATCCAGTCGGGACGCGCCTCGCGCCGATCTTTCCGTTCGGGGATGCTGGGTCCGGGAGCCAGCTCGATTTCGGGCATGCTCTTGGCTCCGATCGGCGTCTCGATCGGGCTCAGTGGAGAAGGCGTGACCGGCCGGCCGCCAAAACTCGGGAATTCTGCGGCGGGGTGGGTGGCCGGTGGAAAGGCCGCCCAGGCCGACTCCGCCGCCTCCTTGAGAGCCGGCGGGATCTCCATCTCGCGCGAGGGGGACCCCGGCAACCGCCCCGTCACCGCGTCGGCCGCGAGCGGTCCAACGCTCGCCTCGCCGAGGGCCGGCCCGGTGCCGCGCAGCTTCTGGTGCAAGCTGGTGAGCAGGAGCTTGGACACGATCCGGAGAGTCTCGAACACTCCCTCGCCCTTCGCCGCCACCGCCTCGACCGCCGGCCGGGAGCCGCGATCGAGTCCTCGGTCCAGCTCCTCTCGGGTGTAGACCTCGGGCAGGTCCCGCTTGTTGTACTGGAAGACAATGGGGATCTGGCTGACATCGATGCCATAGGAAACCAGGTTCTCGCGCAGATTCTCGAGACTCGCCTGGTTCTCCCGCATCTTGCCTCGTTCGGAATCGGCGACGAAGACCACGGCGTCGACCCCCTTGAGCACCAGCTTGCGGGTGGCGTTGTAGAAGACCTGTCCAGGAACGGTGTAGAGCATCAAGCGGGTGCGGAAGCCCGCGATGTCGCCCAGCTCCAAGGGGAGGAAGTCGAAGAACAGCGTGCGGTCGGTCTTCGTCTTCATCGAGATCATCTTGCCCTTGTTGGTGCCAGGCACCGAATCGTAGATCCGCTCGAGATTGGTAGTCTTCCCGCACAGACCCGGGCCGTAGTAGACGATCTTGGCGTTGATCTCCTTGCCGGAGTAGTTGACCACGACCATGTGGCTCGTGCTCCTCCTTCAGGGCGAATGAACCGGATCGAGACAGCGAACGCCTAACAGAACAGCCTGCCGGCGCTCGTGGCTCTACTCTCCCCGCACGATCCAGATGCCGGCGCGCTCGGCAATCTGCGGCCGCCGGGCATCCTCGTAGACGTGCGGGGCATAGTGCCGGAGGAGGATACCGGTTAGGCGGTCTCGTTCCTCCGCTCTGAAGTATCGGCAGACGCGCTGGAACATCCCGTCTTTTTCTGAAAAGACATGGAGGCAGATCTCGTCCACGCGCTCGAACTGTCCGGAGGAGAAGGACATCTCCTGCTCGTCCTCGACGTCGATCCAGACCGACGCCCGGCGGTCCAGCACCTCGAAGCCGTGGCGCTCGACCATGAGGAGCTCCCAGAGGCCGAAGATCTCGAGAGGAACATAGCGATGGGTCGGGGGATCCGGAGACCCTCGCGGGCGAACGGAACTCCGCACCATTTTGAAGCTCGCCATGACCTCCTCTCCGGTGGACAGCACGGGGAGTGCGGGTCCGGGAGGGCCACTGCGCCAGTTAGGAATTTTTGGGATGTCGCGGAGGTTCGCCGTGAAGACGTTTGGGGTCGAGGTGGGAGATAGCCCCGGTCCGTGCCGCCGCAATGCCAGTCTAACTTTCCCCCCGGCTTGCAAGCAACCGGGAACATCCCGGCCCCTCGCGGGATCGCGGCCCCACCTTCGACATCACCATTCACCGCTCAAGTCGCTTCCCGCTTGACAGCTTCGCCCGCCGCTTCCTAGCGTAACGGCTCGCCCGCCAGCCTCAAGTCGAAACGCCTGCCGGCGACTCGCGCGAAGGCGGTCGGGTCGCCTCCCACGCGATGCTCACAGCCCTTGGTCTCGCCGCACTCGGCGCCCTAGCTCAAGCGCTTCCCCGGGGGCCAGGCTATGCCCTGGCTCGCGCCGGCGCCCGCCTCCACTTCCGGCTGGCGCCCGGCCGGCGCGCGGCCATCCGCAGCAATCTGCGCTGGGCCCTCGCTTTCGAAGGCGGCTCCGCCAAGGGTGGCCCTGCGGCCGAGACGGGCCTCGAGGCGACGGACCGCGCCCCCACCCTCACCCAGACGGCGGGCCTCGAGCGGCTCGTGGTCGAAGCCTTCGAGAGCCATGCTTGCTTCCTGTTCGAGTGGCTGCGCAGCGCCGGCGGGGCAAGGACAGATCTCACCCTGGAGGGCCGGGCTCACCTGGACGCCGCTCTGGCCCGTGGGCGAGGCGCGATCCTGGTCACCTGTCACCTGGGGAATTGGGAGGTGGCAGCCAACGAGCTGGCGCAAGCGGGTTATCCCCTGACGGTGGTGACTGGGAATCAGCTCGGGCGGCTCGCCCCCGCCGTGCGCCGGGCCAAACAGCGACGCGGAATCGCCGTCGTCGGCCCGGGGGACGGCCTGCGGGCCCTCTACCGTTGTCTCGAAGCGAATCGCATCCTCGTCCTCCTGATCGACGGGGACGGGTGGCGCCGCGGACGGACCCTCGCTTTCCTTGGCCGCCCGACTCTCATACCCTGTGGGGCCGTGCGCCTGGCGCGCACGACCGGTGCCGCGCTCATGGCCGCGACCATGCGCCGGAGTGGGCCACTTCGGTTCCAGGCCCGCATCCACCCCCCGCTCCCGGCCGGCGGCCGCGATCGGCCCGAAGACCTCATGCGTACTCTCATCCATCCGCTCGAGCGCGCGATCGCCGACGACCCGGCTCAGTGGTGCCTCTTCCGCCGGCTCTGGGACGAGGCCCCGGGTGCCGCCGGAAGGAGAGCGGCGTGAGAATCGGGATCGTCACCCACGCCTACTTCCCTCACTTCGGCGGAGTGAGCGAGAACGTGGCGGGAGTGAGCCGCACTCTGCGCGAGCTCGGCCATCACGTGACCGTGATCACCGCCGGCGCTCGCCGAGCCCCGGTCGAGCCCGATCTCGTGCGCATGGGCGGCCAGATGATGGTGCCGTGGAACGGAGCGACGGTGAACTTCACTTATGGCCGGGGCCTCAGCCTTCGCCTGGCTGAGATCTATCGCCAGCGGCGCCTCGACCTCGTGCATATCCATTGCCCCCTCGCGCCGATGCTGCCCATCGAGGGGCTGCGCGCCGCTCGGGGGCGGCCGGTGGTGGGGATGTTCCACGCGACGGCCGAGTCCAATCTCGGCTACCACCTCTTCCGCCCGCTGCTCACCCGGGAGTTCAGGCGCATCACGGTGCCGGTGGCGGTAAGCGAGCCCGCCCGCCGCTTCGTCGCCCAGTACTTCCCCGGCTCGTACCGCCTGGTGCCGAATGGCGTCGATGTCGAGCGCTTCTCCCCCCGAGTTCCGCCCGGCATTCGGAGCGAGGGGAGGCCGGTGATTCTGATCATGGGCCGCCTCGACCCGCGCAAGGGGGTGGAACACGCGATCGACGCCTTGCCGCGGGTGGTCGCTGCGCTGGGTCCGATCACGATGATCGTGGCCGGCGATGGGCCGCGCGCTCCGAGCCTCCGCCGCCGCGCCAAGCGGGTGGCTCCGGGTCTGGTTCGCTTCCTCGGGCCGGTGCCCGCAACTCAGGTGCCGGGACTCTATGCCGCGGCCGACTGTCTCTGCGCTCCCGCAGTGCGCAATGAAAGCTTCGGCATCGTGCTCGCCGAAGCCATGGCCGGCGGCCGGCCGGTGGTGGCGAGCGACATCTCCGGCTACCGGTTGCTCGTGGTTCCCGGACAGACGGGATTCCTGGTCCCGCCGGGAGATCCCGCGGCGCTGGCGAACGCCCTCATCACCGTTCTCGCCGACCGGCGGCTGGCCGCGTCGATGGGTGCGGCCGGACGCCAGCGCGCGCTTTCCTTGGCGTGGGAAAGAGTGACCGCCCGGCTCTTGAATGTGTACCGGGAGGCGCTGGGCGAGACTCGGGTGGAAACCCCGGAAGTGGCGCTTGAAGACTGGTCGGGAGAGCCCTCAGCCGCGCTCGTTTCGCCGGCGCCGTCCGAGCCGGACGCCATACTCACGCCTTAGACCGGAGACCGGCGATCAGAAGACCGAGCGGCCCTCGGCGAGGATTCGATTGAGAGCCGTGCGGAAGTGGTGGTCGCGGGTCGTGTCGGTACCCACGCACGCCTGGAAGTCGGACCAGGCATCGCGGATCACCGCACCCAGGTGGGCATCCCAGTGCTGATCCAGTCGCGCCTTCTCGACTAGATCGGGATGCGCGGCGACAATCGCCAGCACCAGATCCTCGGCGATCGCCCGCACGTCGTCGTCGGTGAGCGAGAGCAGCGCATCGGACGGCACCCCGGACGCGGGCGCTTCCTGGTCGTGGGGAACGACGCCGCCAAGGCCGAAACCGTGGCTGATAAGCATCGGCCGGTCCCCGTGATCCCCCCGACCGATGCGAATGCGAGCGGCGAGAACCGCCGGGCGAGGCTCGGGTTTTGTGGGGTCGGATTTGGAGGGATTGAAGAAGGGATCGGGAGCCACCGGTGCGCGGCCCGGGGTGAAGGTCGGTCCTCCAGCCCACTCTCCGGAGCCGGTCCCGATCTCGCGCCCGCTTGAATCCGTGATCGGCGGCGCGCCGCCAGCGCCGGCACCACCGCCAGCGCCGGAACCGACAGCGCCGGCACTACCTCCAGCGCCGGCACCACCGCCAGCGGCGGCACGACCTCCGGCGGCGCCGGCGGCAGGGCTCGCTCCGCCGGTGGCAAGGCTCGTGACCCCGGAAGCAAGGCTTGCGCCTCCGGTGGGCGCCTGGGGGACGGCGGTGGGCTCATGGGGTGGCCCGACCGGGAACACCCGCTCGCATTTCGGACAGCGCGCCCGTGCACCTTGCGGGAGCGTGCGATCTCCCGCCAGTTGATAGCGCGCAGCGCAACCAGGGCAGATGACCAGCAACCTCGCACCTCCGGTGCCCCCGCGGCTCGCTCCGCCAGTCCCCATCGGCGGTTGCCGCGGATATCAGGGACGCGGTTGGGCACGGGCAGTGAGCTAACGGCCGGGGCACCCGCCCCAGACCGGGCTTCCCGCCTTGTGCTTGCAAGAAGCTAGCCGGCGTCGCCAGCGAGCGGGAGCGAAGGAGGGCGGGCCCTAAGGCGCCGCCCCACCGCGGCGCGGAGCGCCGGGGAGACGGCACCCAGCTCGGGATCGGCGGCCAGAAGCTCATCGGCGATCCGCCGCGCCGCTAGGACTAGATCGCGGTCGCGCAGGGGATGGGCCACGCGAAACCCGCCGAAGCCATGCTGGCCGTCGCCGAGCAGCTCGCCCGGGCCGCGAGCGGCGAGGTCGAGCTCGGCGACGGCGAAACCGTCCTCGGTCCGGGCGAACTCGGTGAGCCGCGACTTGGTCTCCACCGGAAGGTCGGGCGCGACCAGAAGGATGCAGTGGGCGCGGCGTTCGCCGCGCCCCGCCCGGCCGCGCAACTGATGAAGCTGGCTGAGCCCGAACCGCTCCGGATGTTCGACCACGATCACCGTCACGGCCGCCACATCGACGCCCACTTCCACCACCGTGGTGGCCACCAGCAACTGGATCGCCCCGCGCCGGAAAGCAGCCATCACCGACGCCTTCTCGTCCGAGCCCAAGCGCCCGTGCAGGAGGCCCAAAGAAAAGCGCCCCAGGAGCGGATGACCCTTGAGCTCTTCGCAGCGCTCGGTGGCGGCGGTGAGCTCGCTTCGCGGGTCGGCCTCGACTCGAGGAGTGATGACGAAAGCCTGCTCCCCGCGGGCCAGGCGTTCGGCAAGAAAGCCATAGACCCGATCACGGCGATCGACGGTCACCACATGGGTGCGCGCCGGCTGCCGTCCCGGCGGCCGCTCGTCGATCACGCTCAGATCGAGATCGCCGAACACCGTCAGCGCCAGACTGCGTGGGATGGGAGTGGCAGTCATCACCAGAACATCGGGGGAAGGTCCCTTGCCGGTGAGAGCGGCGCGCTCCTGCACGCCGAAGCGATGCTGCTCGTCCACCACCACCAGACCCAGCCGGCGAAAGCGGACCTTGCTGCCGAAAAGCGCGTGGGTGCCGATAGCGAGCTCTCCGTCCCCGCGGGCGAGGGCGGCGAGCGACTCGCTTCGCATTCGACCGGTGGCCGCGCCGGTCAGGAGGACGACCCGGACACTCGGCAAGAGTCGCAGCGCCGTGGCCGCATGCTGCTCGGCCAGGATCTCGGTGGGAGCCATGATCGCCGCCTGGTGA